>ERZ773059.1790-NODE-1790-length-10270-cov-9.276652_pt1 | contig 10270 bp, 8 predicted proteins | sample MGYA00580514_ERZ773059 | MGnify/ENA primary metagenome ERZ773059 (study PRJEB29015, sample SAMEA2737981) | human oral metagenome | biome: human oral; feature: human-associated habitat; material: dental | place: China | collected 2056 ...
GGTGACACCGTCTGCCTCGTTCGGCAATGTCTGCCTTGATGGTGGGTGTCTCTGTTGGGGTTGTGGGGTGTGTGGTATGTTTCACGTGTTTGTTGTTGGTGTTGGTTTCTTATGAGGGAGGGGTTTGTCGGTGGTGTTGCGGGTTTCTGGTGGGGAGTTGGCTGCGGCTCGTTCGCAGATGGGTCAGTGCGCTGAGGTGTTGAGCGGTGTGCGTCTGGATCGGGGGAGTCAGGCGGTGTTCGGGGTGGCGGTGTTGGCTTCGGCGGCGGCTGGTTTCTGTTCGGATTGCGAGGGGGAGATTCGGTCTGGTGCGGCGAGGGCTGACGGGATTGTTGATGGGTTGAGCTCTGCTATGAGTAATTATGAGGCGGTTGATCAGGAAGCGGCTGCGGGTGCCCGGGCGCTGGGCGGTTCGTTGGGCGCGGGCGCGGCCGTGGGCGCGGCTGCGGGTGTTGCGGGGTCTGGTTGGGAGGGGTTGCGGTGACGGTGATGGCTGGTGGGCTTGGTGGTGTGGTGGTTGGTCGGATTGAGGGTGATCCGGGCGGGGTGCGGTCGGTGGCCCAGTCGTGGCGGTCGGGTGCGGGCAGGCTTGAGTCCGCTGTTGGTTTGAGTGGTGGTGCTCGTGGTGGGGTGGTGTCGTGGGAGGGTGAGGCTGCGGTGGCGTTTTCTGGTGCGGCTGGTGGTCTTGAGTCTGGGTTGGAGCGGGGTGTGGGGTGTTTAGAGCAGGGTGCGGGGGTGTTGGATGACTATGCGGCGGTGCTGGAATCAGCGATTCATGCGGCGGCAGCATTACGTGAGCAGGCGGGCCAGGTGGTGTTGGAGGCCATGGCTAATCCGCTTGGGGCCGGTGCCGCGGTGGGGGCGCTGTCCGCAATCGCGGGAGCCTGGGCAAACCTACAGGCCGAGGTGGATTTAGCGGCCGCCCGGGCCGCAGCCGCACTGGGCAGCCCAGGCAGTGGTGATGCTTCGGGGGGGCCTCAGGGGTCGCCGGAGAAGGATGAGAAAAGCGATTATGGATGGTGGAGCTGGCTGAGCGGTAAGGAGACTGAGAAGACCAAGGATCGGACTGCTTATACCGATGAAGAGTGGGCGCGCCTCAAGGAGCAGGCGGACGGCACGGGAGTGTGGGGGGATACCCATCAGGGTCACATTGGTGACTGTTACCTGTTGGCGTCGTTGCAGGCGTATTCGATGACGCCGGAGGGGCAGCAGTTCTTGAGGGATCACGTGCAGTGGGATGATACTGCGGCTGATGGTGCGGGTGCGTTTGTCGTCACATTATATGACGGTGACAAAGAGGTGACGGTCGAGGTGCAGTCCCAGTACGACCAGGGACTGCAGGGCGAGTCCAGTCTTCTGGATATTTATGAGCGCGCCTACGGCATCCATGTTGGGGGTAATGATCTTGATAATGGGGGGCAGGGCGAAGAGGCGATGGAGCACGTGTCGGGTCAGGAGGCCCATCATATCGATACCCATGGTGGCTCGGGGTTCTTGGGGTGGCCGTGGTGGGACGATCACAAGTACACCGACGAGGAGTGGAACGAGATCGACCAGGCCGTCGAGGACAACAAGCCAGTCGTCGCGGGAACTGCGGGCGGGGACTTCAACGGAGCCGATAATGCTGTTGTTTCAGCGACCGTGGACACGAACGGGAGTGGAGGCAACAAGATCGATAGTGGTGACGCCCAGGGAAACTACAAGCTGGTTAAGGGACATGTGTACACCGTGGTTGACGTTGACGATGATTATGTGACCCTCAAGAATCCATGGGGATACAACAAGGACCAGGCAGATGGTCAGAGCGGTAATGGTCTCATACAGATCACTCGTGAGGATTATGAGAAATACTTCAACCGCACGGACATAGGCAGCCCGTACTGAGTAGCCGAAGGATTCTGTTTGGTCAAGGACAGGGGGTTTGGTTGTGGTGGCGGTGAGGTCGTGGGTTCGTGGTCGTATCGGGCATGCGGGCCAGGTAAAGGGGAGGGGCCGGCAGGTGGTGGTGCGTGTTGTTGTGGTTCTTGTGCTGCTGTGCGTGGTTGCTGTGATGGGGCGGGTGTGGTGGACCCACCCATTGAAGCGCTCAGCAGCCCTGCCACCTGGCACTGAACAGGGAGAAACCTTCCCTATACGCGGTAATCTTCCGTCGCCTCGGACGATAGACGGCGGGATTTTTTATGCGGAGAATGTGCGGTCGGTGAATCATGAATGGGTCATCACGGCGAAATGGCACCCACACGGAGGCCCCACACAGGCCGTGGATCTTCGCCTGGGGGAAAGCGTCCATTTCGACGGCTTCGGAACCGTCACATGGATAAAAGCCGCCCCTCCTCCCATTATTGAGCTTGGGGAACCCGAACCAGGAGGAGGAAGAAGTCAGGAATTCAATCTTGTTCTCGACCCCGGCGTGAATCTATGGAAGTAGCTGTGGCTGCCAGTAGTTATTATGTCGCGGTCGCGAACGAGAATCGAGAATGAGGCGGAGTTGGTCGAGAGCTCGTAATGCTGGGCTCATTCGAATAAACTGTTGATATCGGTGGCGTTTTTCGGGTGCTGTTCGTGTTAGGGCTAGCCGCTTCCCGTTTCTGGGTCCAATGACCGGGTGCTGTGGTGAGGTAATGTAGTGGGGTAATGGAGCCGGCACGTATCCTACTCCACTACCTAGTGCGAGGAGGCCTCGGTGATCGAGTGGGGCCGATAATCATTCCCGGAGCGTAATCATCTCTTCGCGACGCTCCGCCCTCGTGCTTATCTTCAGCGCTCTCCGCGGGCTGCCTGTAGGCATGCCTCATGCGTTGCGTGAGATCGGAATCCTCTCCCCATACTTCGGATGCCAGAATGGAGGCGCGCTCCCGCGCCGATTCATGTGCCTCCTTAATGCAGCTGAGGATCGTGGAGGCCAGCACGGTTGGGTTCATGTATGTCACGGCGTCGTTCAACTGCAGATCGACGAGCCTCCCCGAGATATCCACCGTCACACGTACCGCTCGATCGCTCGAGGCGCAGGTCTGGCGGATCGAGGCCAGCCGATCGCTCAAATGACGGGCATCTTCAACCTGCTGCTCGGTATCGTGCAGCAGCCTGCTGATCCGGGTGACTGCCCGGGCTGATTCCTCTCGACTGCTTCCGCTCGAATAGATATCACTGTTCACCGGCAAGTCACCTCGACGCGGTTAGGAGTCTGTGACGCTCAACACCCAATCTATCATCGGTTGCTGACGCGATGCGATGCGTCGCCACGACAGCCACAAGAGTCTGTGGCGGCGCATCATCAGTCCGCGAAGGTCATGGCTATATCTCAGCGGCGATCCGGCAAATTGAAGCGACAGGCGTTGCATGTTTCGGCGTCATCGTAGGAAACGGCCGCCTGGTCGAGGGACTGGCTGATGAGGTCCAGACTCGACTGGACTTGGATGGCCGTGACGTGCCAGTCGGCGGCGCAGGTGGCCATGGAGTCCGAGGCGCCGCCCGTCCATGAGGACTGCAGCAGCGAGATGTCGCCCTTGAGGCCATCGGTCTCGGTCTGGATCGTGGCGATGCGGGTGCGGGTGCGGGCTGCCGTGTCGGCGACGGCCTGAGTGTCGACGGAGAAGACGGGCATGGCGGAAGCCTTTCGTGAGGGCGCCGAGGCGCTGTGCTGAGTGCGCCTCGACGTCGAGACGCACAATCACCGTAGGAAGGCGCAGCCTGGCCGTGCATCCGGAGTCTCGAGCTCTTGTGGACGCCCGCTGCGCGATCTCCTCTGTGGAGCCCCGCCCCTCTTTTTTCTCGAGGTTGACATTTTCGGACGAGGTAGACGGTGCCACCGTCGCCCTCGTCCGAAAAAGTCGATCTCGACGAGGTGGCGTGCCGGCGGGTGTGGTGTGGCGGCCTGGGGGTTGTCGTACGGTGGGAGGCCGTCTCAGAGATCCCCAGCGCCGTCCTCGACGAGAGGGGCGGTGACCGGGGCGATCTCGCCTGTCCGCGTCTCGCGCAGGGCCTTGGCCGCTTCGGTGCGCAGCCGCAGGCGCTCGGCGAGCTTGGCGCGCTCGGCCTCGACCAGGGCCGCCCGGTCCACCGTCTGATCGCCTTTGATCACCAGTCGGCGACTCGCCAGGAGACGGTCGAGATCGGCGGCGCAGGACTCCATCGAGGTCGTATGGCCCAAGTCCTCGTCGTCTCCGCGGGAGATCGGGGAGATCGGGCGGGACCGCCCCCGAGGAGGAAAGGAGGGCGGGATATCGGCGACGTCGACGCCGCCGGCGGGCGTACGCGGCGAAGAGGCCGATGTCGGAGACCTCCGGGGCGAAGCGGAGGCCGGGAACGGGATCGGAGAACCGGATGCTGAACGTGTGCGAGGCGGCCGGCGGCCGCGATCGCTCGGGTCGTTCCGGCCGCCAGTGCGTTCGACGTGCTGATCCTGGCCATCGCGGGTGGTGCCGCTCGTCCTCCGGGGCGCGGGCGACACCGCCTCACGGGGCTTCTGCGCCGGAGCGCTTCCCCCGGCGGAGGCCCTGGAACCGGGGGCGGTCGCGCTGCTGATGCCGGCTCCGTCAGCCCTATCGGTGCTGTCGGCCCCGTCAGACCTGTCAGTCCTGCCGGCGCTATCAGCCTCATCAGCGCCGTCGGGGCGCAAGCGGGCGAGCTCGTCGGTCAGCCGCTGCTTCTCCGCCTGCAGGTTCTGACGGGCGGGCCGCTCCCAGCGCTGACCGAGAGGTGAGGAGAAGAGCATCTCGCGATCCAGGAGTCGAGTGATGATCGTCAAGCGGGCGCGCAGATAATCCTCGACCGGGATGTGGGCGTACTCCTCGCGCACCATTCGGCGATAGCGCTTGTACTGCTGGGGCTCGACCGCCAGCGCGCCCAGGTCGGCGTCATTGAGGGCCAGGGCGTCGATGTCGTTGTGGGGCAGACTGTGGTGCTTGAGATTGAGGATGAGTGCGCAGATGCGGTCCACCGTTGCGTCAGGCAGGCCGAGCTTATGCAGATCACCCGCCGCATAGGCAGCCGAGGCGACCTCGTCCTCACCGCCGTTGCGCCTGTAGGTCTGCTCCGATGCGGAGGAGAAGACGCAGCCGTGATACCAGGTGGCCATGCGTATCATGTCGGGGTCGTGGGACTCGTCGGCCAGCTCATCAACACGGGCCAGCATGTTGATCGCGTGCTTGAGGTTGTGGAAGTGGCGATCCGGGCTCGACCACATCTCGATGAGGGCCCTCCCCGACTGCCCGATGTCCTCAACGGGAGCGGAGGCTCCCAGCGCCCTGACACTGCGGACATAGGCCGGAAGAAGCCACTGTGGTGCGTCGATGACGCCCATACGAGCCTCCGAGATAGGGTGCAAGATGCCAAGTATCGTATTGCCGGTCGCGAAGGTTGTGAAGTTGAGAGCGTGTTCGGCCGACCACCTTTACGGCCATCTTCATAGTGTTTCATGGACCCATAGGCTGCACAAGGAACAAGAACCACTCGGGTCACTCGGGCACCTGCGGGCTCAGGGGCGTCCCGTCTGCCGGCTGAGCTGTCGATGGGAGTGCCGACCGGGTTGCTGGCCGGGCTGTTGAAGGGGCTGCTGGCCAGGCTGCTGAAGGGGCTGCCGGCCAGGCGCCGGCGGCGCGCTGGCGATGCTGGGGAGCAGGGCCGGGATCTCGATGTGAACCGTCGCGCCGCCCCCCGGAGTGCGGTCCATGCGCACCGTGCCCCCGTGCCGCTCGACGATCGCCGAGACGATCGCCAGCCCCAGGCCCGATCCCCCCGTCTTGCGGTTGCGGGAGGTGTCCGCCCGATAGAAGCGCCGGAAGACCTTCTCCACATCCTGGTCGGAGACTCCCGGACCGTGGTCGCGCACCTCGACGACGGCGACGGTCCGGGCGTTCTCGCCGGAGGCCGCCGAGGGATGCGGGGCGGCACTCCGCCCCGCCGCTGCCCCGCCCGCCGTCGTCGCGTGCACCGCCGGAGCCTCGGTGCGCACGCCAACGGCGACCTCCACCGGGGAATCCTCGGGGGTGTGCCGCAAGACGTTGCCCAGCAGGTTCGTCAGCACCTGGGAGAGCCGGTCCTTATCGCCGATGACGACGATCGGGGAGGGCTCCTGGCCGGATGCCGCCGCATCGTCGTCGAGCGGGATCAGTGCGCAGTCGCGCTGAGGGGCGAGGACCATCATGTCGGTCAGGGCGCCCGTGGCGATCGCCGTCAGGTCGACCTGCTCCATGGTCATCTCCCGGCCCTCATCCATGCGGGCGAGCTGAAGAAGATCATCGACGAGGCGCCCCATGCGCGAGGCCTCGGACTCGATGCGCCCCATGACCTCGTCATTCCGCTCGGGCGGCACGCCCCCCATGCGGTAGAGCTCGCCGTAGCCGCGGATCGCGGCCAGGGGGGTGCGCAACTCGTGCGAGGCGTCGGAGACGAAGCGGGTCATGCGCTCCTGAGCGACCAACTGGACGTCGAATGCCTGCTCGTTGCGCTGAAGCATGATGTTGAGCGCCCTCTGGAGGGAACCCACCTCGGTGGTGGACGGCTCGGTGTTGGGCACGCGCGCCGACAGGTCCCCCGAGGCGATTCTGCCCGCCACGCGTTCGATCTGGCGCAGGGGGCGGAAGGATCGGCGCACGAGGTAGGTCGCCGCGGCCGCGCCCAGGACGATCACCGAGATATTGGTGAAGGCCACCATGAGACGGGTCTGCTCCACGGTCTGCATGACGTTCTTCAGCGGCAGGCCGATCGCAACGACGCCGGTGAACTCGCCCTCCGACGCGATCGGCAGGGCGATCACGCGCCACTCCTGTCCGGGCAGGCTGGAGGCGGCGGTGAAGACCTCCTGGTTCTTGGCCTCCTCCAGGGAGAGCGTGCCCAGCACGGGGGTGCCGTACTCCCCGGCCGTCTCGTCGGAGACCATCTTGCCCGACGTGCCGTCGAGGTACTGCGCCTCGACGTAGTAGGTCGACGGCAGCTTCTGGCTGTCGCCGGTGCGGATCTGGCTCAGGCCCTGACGCCCGATCGTCCCGGCCGTGGACTGCAGCTGCTCGTCGATCTGGGTCATCAGGTGGGTGGAGAGCAGCGAGGTGACCGATAGGGAGGCGATGAGCAGCCCCGTGGTGAGCAGCCCCGTGGTGATCAGGGCCAGACGGCTGCGCAGAGGCTGGGCCATCCAGGCGCGGCGCACCGTCGTCAGCGGATGCCAGCGCCCCTTCTTGGTCGGGCGGTGCTGACGGGTTCTGCGCGTCCGGCGGGAGGTGTTCTTCGTGGTGGTGGCGTTACGACGGGCAGGGCCGGCCCCGGATGGGCCGGTGCGAGTGTTCCGCCTGGCGGTGCGCACCGCTCACTCACCCTTGGGTTCGCGCAGCATATAGCCCACTCCGCGGCGGGTTTGGATCAGCGGGGTGACGATCTGCCCGTCCTGCCCCTCGACCTGATCGATCTTGCGCCGCAGGTAGGAGATGTAGGACTCGACGATGGCCGCATCCCCGTTCCAGTCGTACTCCCAGACGTGGTCGAGGATCTGGGCCTTGGACACCACCCGTCCGGCATTGAGCATGAGGTAGCGCAGAAGCTTGAACTCCGTGGGCGACAGCTCGACGTCCACTCCGGCGCGGTGCACCTCGTGGGCGTCCTCGTCCAGCACGAGGTCGGCCACCCGCACGACGCCGTCGTCCTCCTCGGCGCCGTGCGTCCGACGCAGTATCGCGCGGATGCGGGCCACGACCTCCTCCAGGCCGAAGGGCTTGGTGACGTAGTCGTCGCCTCCGACCGTCAGGCCCTGAACCTTGTCGGCCATGTCGTCGCGGGCGGTCAGGAAGAGGATGGGGGTGGTGATGTCGCGCTCGCGCAGGCGCCGCGCCACGGTGAAGCCGTCCATGTCCGGCAGCATGACGTCGAGCACGATGAGGTCGGGCTCGGCCTCGTCGACGCCGTGGAGCGCACCGTTGCCGTCGGCCGCCGTCGTCACCTCGAAGCCGGCGAACCGCAGCGAGGAGGCGAGCAGGTCGCGGATGTTGGGCTCATCGTCGACGACGAGAAGATGAGCCTCGTGAGACGTGGAAGAGTCCTGGATGCGATCCATATCCGCAACTGTGCCCCGGGATTCTGAAAGGTTCCTGGATGACGGTTGTGGCGTTGATCCCGGAGGGTGGGCGTGGAACGGCGGGGATCGTTCAGATCCAGCCCTTGGAGCGCGCGATCTCGGCGGCGGCATGCCGATTGGGCGCACTCAGCTTGAGGGCCGCCGCGGACAGGTAGTTGCGCACGGTCCCGGGGCTCAGGTGGGCGCGTCGGGCGATCTCCTCCACGGGAGCGCCGTCCGCGGCGAGCTCCAGGACGTCGGCCTCGCGCGGGGTCAGCGGCGAGTCGCCGGCGGCGATCGCCTCGGCGGACAGTTCGGGATCGACGTAGCGCTGACCGGCGTGGAGGCGCCGGATGATCTCGGTGAGTCGTGCCGCCGGAGTCGTCTTGGGGACGAACCCCCGCACGCCTGCGGCCAGCGCCCGCTTGAGGTACCCCGGGCGCGCGTGAGAGGTGAGGATGAGGCACTTCGTCTCCTGCAGGGTCCGCTGTGAGGAGTGCGAGGAGCGTGAGGAGTCGGAGATCGCCGCCGCCACCTCGATCCCGTCCGCACCGGGCATGAGCAGGTCGAGCACCGCCACGTCGGGCCGGTGCCGCTCGATCTGGACGATCGCCTCGGTGCCCGAGGCGGCGACGGCGACGACGTCGATGTCCGCCTGCAGGGACAGGATCGCCTCCAGGGCCTCCCTGATCAGGGTCTCGTCGTCGGCGACGACGATCCGGATCGCAGGCGCCGGGGACGGCGGGGGCGCCTGGGACGCCGGATCCTCTGGGTACCCTGGATGCTCAGTCAAGGGGGTCAACGAGCTTCTCCTGCCGTCTGGGCGATCGCCGCGGGTGCAGGCTGAGCCGGCTCGGTGGACGGGGCCGGCGGGCGCGGAACCCGGGCAGTGACGGTGAAATCATCCCTCTTCCGGTGCGCTGCCAGGGTGCCGCCGACCGCCTCGATGCGCTCGGACAGGCTCGCCAGCCCGGAGGGTGATCCCTTCTGCGTCGGCCCCGGGGCGGCCAGGGTGATCGCGTCTGCCGAACCGGCCTCGGCCGCCGGATCGCGGGCGCCGTCGTTGGTGACCGTGAGGGCGGCACCGTCGTCATCGAGGGCGACCCGGATGGTGCACGACCGCGCCTCCGAGTGGCGCACAACATTGGTGACGGCCTCCCGCAGGACCAGGGCCAGCGGTTCGGCCGCCCAGACGGGGATGGCGGTCTCGCCTATGGTGCGGGTGGCGATTCCCGCCGAGGCCAGCAGGGAGTGGGCGCCGGCGAGCTCGGTGGCCAGGTCCGGGCGGCGGTACTCGGCGAGCACGGCCCGCACCTCCTTGAGGGCGTCGTCCGCCAGGGTGCGCACGTTTCGGGACTCGGCGGCCGCCCGCGGAGCCTCTTCGGCATCGGCCAGGGCGGCGGCGAGCTCGGCCTTGACCGCGACGGTCGTCAGCGTTCGCCCGAAGACGTCGTGCAGGTCCCGGGCGATGCGCAGTCGTTCCTGGGCGACGGCCAGGTCCGCCCGCATCAGGTCGAGGTCCTCCTGGGCGCGCACCGAGGACAGGATGGCGAAGGACCAGCGCGTCGCCAAGGGCATGAGGATCAGCATGAGGGAGGTGGGGAAGAGGCCTCCCAGGACGATCGGGCCGGTCGGAGGGGAGTCCGGGCTCGGGATGAGGTGGTGGGCGAGCGCTGACCCGGCGGCCACGGCGCCCGTCGAGGCCAGGCCCAGCAGAACCATCCGGCTGGCGCTCAGGAGCGGGGCGAGGACGCACAGACAGGCTCCGATGGTGATAGTCAGCTCCGCCGTCGGGTGGGACAGGGAGGTCGCACCCGGTGGGAGCGCCCCGATGGCGGTGACAGCGCCGGCTGCGGTGGTGGCGGCCAGGAGCGCCCGGCACCACCGGGGTACGGGGGTGTCCTCGATCTCGTAGGCGGCCACGTGGTGGAGGGTGATCCCGCAGGCGACGGCCTCGGCCGTCTGGCACGCGAGGAAGGGGAGCGTCCAGGGGGTGTAGACCGGCGCTCTCGCATACGACAGGGCCAGGCACGGCGGCCAGAGCACGAGGAGGGCGTACATCGACCACAGGGTGTATTCGCGCAGCCTGGTGGTGCCCTCGCCCCGGCGCCCTCTGCTGGGAGGGCCGGCAGCGGGCGGGAGCGGGGCGCTGTGGATCATGAGCGGGTTCCTTCTGGGTTCCTTCTGCGTCGAGGTCGACATTCTCGAACGAGGGCGACGGTGCCA
>ERZ773059.1802-NODE-1802-length-10240-cov-3.572803_pt1 | contig 10240 bp, 9 predicted proteins | sample MGYA00580514_ERZ773059 | MGnify/ENA primary metagenome ERZ773059 (study PRJEB29015, sample SAMEA2737981) | human oral metagenome | biome: human oral; feature: human-associated habitat; material: dental | place: China | collected 2056 ...
GACCCGACAGACCCGTCAGACCCGTCAGACCCGTCAGACCCGTCAGACCCGTCAGCGAGCGGCCGTCAGCACGCGCCGGCCCAGCACCAGGGCGCCGACCACGAAGGCGGCCAGGCCCAGCCAGGCGGCGGCGGTGTCCCAGTTTTCCAGGACCAGTGCCAGCGGGGCCTCGGAGCCGCCGCTGGTGACCGAGAAGGCGATGATGAAGGCCAGCAGCACGCCCACCAGGCTTTCACCTACGATCAGGCCGGCAGCGAACAGGGTGCCGGTGCGCTCGGCGCGCTTCAGCGGGCCGGCGGCGTTGTTGCCGTAGTGGGTACGGATGCGCCTCCGCAGCCAGGCAGCCAGCAGGGTACCGATGACGATGGGCATGTTGACGGCCGGCGGTAGGTAGATGCCCATGCCCACGGCCAGCACTGGCAGGCTCATGTTCATGCCCTGTTTGCGGCGCAGCAGCACGTCCACGATGATCAGGGCCACACCGATGCCCATGCCGGTGAAGATGTAGCTCCACTGCAGGTCGTGGCGGAAGATGCCGTTGGCGATGGTGGTCATCAGCGTGGCTTGCGGGGCGGCCAGCGCCTGACTGGCGTCCATGCCTTCACGCGGCATGGCGCCGGTGAAGCCATAGGCCTGGTAGAGCATTTCCAGCACCGGGGCGATGACCAGCGCACCGACCACGCAGCCGATGATCAGCGCCACCTGCTGCCGCCAGGGGGTGGCATGCACCAGCCAGCCCGTCTTCAGATCCTGCAGGTTGTCGTTGGAGACCGAGGCCACCGCAATGACGGCCGTACCGGAGAAGAGGGTCAGCGCAACCATGAACTGGCGGTTGGCTTCGTCGGCGAACAGGTTGGAGGATTCGCCAATCACCAGCAGCACCAGCGAGACGATGACAACCGAGATGATGCCGATGCCCGAGATGGGGCTGGACGATGAGCCCACCAGGCCCGCCATGTATCCGCAGGCGGCTGCCACCAGGAAGCCGATGAAGAAGGCCAGTGCGGTGCACACCACGACCAGCAGCCAGCCCAGGCCGCTGGGGATGGTGGCAGCATCCACGAAGTGATGGAAGCCCAGGCCCAGCATCAGCAGCATGCCGACAGACCAGGCGATCATGGCCGTGGGGCTGAGGTCCTGCTCGATGCGGTTGCGGCCTTGCTCGTGCTTGCCGCTCATGGCCTTGAACGAGAGCTGCATGCCTTCGATCATGGGTTTCAGCAGCGTGATCAGCGTCCAGATGGCGGCCACGCCGATGGTGCCGGCGCCGATGAAGCGTACCTTGTTCTTCCAGAGCGAGAGCGCATACGACGCCATGTCCATGTCGGCCGGTTGCGGGGCCACGGACGAGAAGTAGGGCACCAGCACGCCCCAGGCGATGGCGATGCCCAGCAGGATGGCGATGCCGCCGGCCAGGTTCACCAGGAAGCCGGCTCCCAGCAGTGCCAGCGAATAGCCCATGGGCAGCTGGAAGATGGCGGCGCCGCTCTTGAACCAGTAGCTGGCACTGTCGGCCATGACGCGCAGGCCGTTGGCGCAGAAGCTCACGAGGCCCGAGATGGCACCGCCCAGCGCGATTTCGCGGATGCCGCTGTCGGCCGAACCGTCCTCGGCGTGTTCCTGGCTGCCGGCCTTCAGGATCTCGGCGGCTGCCACACCCTCGGGGTAGGGCAGCGGGCTGTTGACCACCATGGCGTGGCGCAGCGGGATGGTGAAGATCACACCCAGGATGCCGCCCGAGGTGCACAGCAGCACCGTCTGCCAGAACGGGAAGCCGCTCCAGTAGCCGGCCATCAGCAGGCCGGGCAGGATGAAGATCACCGAGGACAGGGTGCCGGCGGCCGATGCCTAGGTCTGCACCATGTTGTTTTCCAGGATGTTGCTGCCGTGCGCAAAGCGCAGCAGCGCCATCGAGATCACCGCGGCCGGGATGGACGAGGCGAAGGTCAGGCCCACCTTCAGACCCAGGTAGACGTTGGAGGCCGTGAACACGACCGTGATCAGTGCGCCCAGCACCATGCCGCGCAGCGTCAGCTCGCGGTAATTGGCATAGGGGTCCGGACTGGCCGGGGCGGCAGAAGCGGCGGACATCGTTGGTTCTCCTTTGTTGTCGATCTTGGATGCCATCGCCAATGCGGGCCGGCGGCATGTATTTCCGGAATGAATCGGCTTGCTGGAATCCTCCGGATGCGGGCTGCATCCGGTCCGGGCTGAAAGATCGGGGCCCGAAAGCGCAGGCCCTGCGATCTGCTCAGCCCTGTGTCTTGTCGTCGGTGCCGGCGACGCCAGGCCAGTAGTGGCTGTCGGGCAGTGCCCGGGCACCGAAGATGGCCTGGCCCACGCGCACCACCGTGGCACCTTCCTCGATGGCGATCTCGTAGTCGCCCGACATGCCCATCGACAGCTCGTCGAAGGAGAGGCCAGCCGGTGCCTCCTGGCGCAGCCGGTCACGCAGCGAGCGCAGCAGGATGAAGCACTGCCGCACCCGTTCGGCCTCGCTGGAAAAGAGCGCCAGCGTCATCAGCCCGCGCACGCGCAGCGCCGAGAAGCCAGGCAGGGCCTGCACGAAGGCCGGCACATCCTCGGGTGACAGTCCGAACTTGCTGGGCTCGCCCGAGGTGTTGACCTGTACAAACACATCCAGCGACCGCCCCTCGGCCTGCAGCCGCTTGTCCAGGGCCTCGGCCACTCGCAGGCTGTCCAGTGCCTGGAACTCGGCGGCAAAGCGCGCCACCACCTTGGCCTTGTTGGTCTGCAGATGTCCGATGACCGACCACTTCAGATCGGTGAGATCCTGCATGGCCTGCCACTTGCCATAGGCCTCCTGCACCTTGTTCTCGCCCAGAAAGCGGCAGCCGGCCCCATAGGCCGCCCGGATCGCATCCTCGCCCTTGGTCTTGCTGACCGGCAGGAGTCGCACCGTGGCCGGATCACGCCCCACGCGTTGGCAGGCGGCCTCGATGCGGGCATGCACTGCCGCCAGGTTGTGTCGAAAGTCGTCCACGGTGGTGGCCTGCGGGTACTGGCCATGCTGGTCGTGAGCGGTCTGGGTGTTGGTGGAGGAGGCTTCGGAAGGCTGGGAAGACTGGGGGTTCATTGCACAGGAATGGCAAGACGTGAAACGCTCATTCTATCTCTGTTGCTTTTCGTGAAACGAGATTGGAGCAGGATCGCGTTCAGCGGGCGTGCAGCAGCCCCCATACCTGGTGCCTTGGACGGGCACCAGGAGCATCCCCAAAAAGGACCGTCAGCCCCTGTCCTTGTGGTTGCGAATCCCGCTGATGACGTGCCCTGTGGGGGCTTGGGCACTGTGGGCTGATTCGCAGTGTCCGGTCTGGTCGTCGAAGAAGAAGTCGGGCTCGAATTCGCGCAGGAAGGGGCCCTTGTGCAGGCCGCCCAGGAAGAAGGCCTCGTCCACCTCCACTTTCCAGTCCATCAGCGTGCGGATGGCGCGTTCATGCGCCGGGGCGCTGCGGGCCGTCACCAGGGCGGTTCGGATACGCATGTGCGGGGGTGCGGCCTGGCGCAGGCGGTAGAGCGCTTCCAGCAGTGGTTTGAAGGGGCCGGGGGGCAGCGGGGTGGTGGCGCGACTTGCCTCGTGGTCCTGAAAGGCCGACAGGCCCTGGCGGGCATAGATCTGCTCGGCTTCGTCGGAGAACAGTACGGCGTCGCCGTCGAAGGCGATGCGCACTTCGTCGGGGTGGGATTCTGCCCGTTGGGGCGACTGCGGGTAGACGCGTGCGGCCGGGAAGCCGGCTTCCAGCGCGGCCCGCACGTCGTCGGCGTTGGCCGACAGGAAGAGGTGGGCGCCCAGCGGCTTCAGGTACGCATAGGGGGGCCGGCCGCGCGTGAAGACGCCGCGTTCCAGCGGCACGCCATGGTGGTGGGCTGAGCGGAAGGCACGCATGCCGCTGGTGGGGTCGTTGCGCGAGAGCAGGACCACGTCCACGCGCCGCTCGGTCTCATCGTTGAAGGCCAGCAGCTTCTTCACCAGCGGCATGGCCACGCCGCCCTTGGCGGGCAGGTCCAGCAGCTCCAGCTGGCGTGCCATGTAGGCGCGGTCGTCACCGGCCTCGAACAGGCGGTTCTCTTCCTCGAAGTCGAAGAGGGCACGGGAGGCAATGGCGACGATCAGCTTGACGGGAGGCGGGGGCATGGGATACGTGGACCGTATGGTTGCGCATGGCAAGGACGGAGTCTGCAGCATGCCTGTGTACGGGGGCATGGTCAACCGGAGGTAGACTTTTTCATGAAGAGAACCATAAAGCTCCCCAAATTGCTCCCCAAGGATCTGTCGGTGCGCATGAAGTCCTCGATGTGGACTGCGATGCTCCTGCTCCTTATATCAGGTCTATTTGCGCTGACGTTCGTTCCTGACGTCCAGATCGTGTCGGTGGATGATGAGTGGTATAAGGCCAGGGTCACGAGCATCACGGTTTCTGATCGGAAGGCCGGGATCGTGGAGACGGAGTTTGATGCGAGTGGTGTGTCCAGCCTGACGAGAAGGAAGGTCGTCGTCAGGCTGCCTGGCGATACGGCCAGTCGGGTCGGTCTGAACAAGTCCGAAGATTATTATCTGATATTGGGAAATGGCCACGTATCGGGATCCGGTGGCACGAAAGGGCACGAAAAATATGTCGTTCGGGTCATGGGGGCGGATGGTTCTGTCCTGCTTCTGAAACCGGAGATTTTTTCCTATATGGATGTTATTAACGAGAAGGTTCGCATCATCATCGGTGTATTCTGGGTGGGGGCGTTGTTTTACTTGTTCGTGTCATTATCGGCATGGCTGAAGTTGCGCAGACAACGCCGGCTGTCTTCCCCCGCCTCTTCCTGATTCATCAGGCGTTTGTTGCCTGAATCAGACGTCCCGGGGGTATCGCTGGCCTGGCGGGGATGATGGCCTTCCTGCGCGGATGGACGGCGTTATCATGAAACGCTTTGCCGGAACCCGTGTGCTGCACATGGGCATTGATTGCCCAGCCATGCAGCGCATCCGCACACCCCGGATGCCGCATGCCCGGCTTCTTTCTCAGACCTTTCCAGACCAGCAGGCTATCCATGAAATTCCGTTTTCCCATCGTCATCATCGATGAAGACTGGCGCGCCGATTCGGCCAGTGGCCTGGGCATCCGGGCACTGGCCAAGGCCATCGAGGACCAGGGCACCGAGGTGGTGGGGGGCTTCACCTACTACGACGTGGCGATGGTGGCCAATCAGGCGGCACGGGCATCGGCCTTCATCGTGTCCATCGATGATGAGGAGATCAACGAGGAAGGGCCCGAGAGCGTGGCCATTCAGGACCTGCGGGCCTTCATCCGCGAGACGCGCCGCCGCAATGCCGACATTCCGATCTTCCTGTTTGGTGAGACGCGCACCTCGCAGCATATCCCGAACGAGATCCTGAAGGAGCTGCACGGTTTCATCCACATGTTCGAGGACACGCCCGAGTTCGTGGCGCGCTACATCATCCGTGAGGCCACCAATTACCTGAACTCGCTGGCACCTCCGTTCTTCAAGGCGCTGGTGCACTATGCCAATGATGGTTCGTACTCGTGGCACTGCCCGGGGCATTCGGGCGGGGTGGCTTTCCTGAAGAGTCCGGTGGGGCAGATGTTCCACCAGTTCTTTGGCGAGAACATGCTGCGCGCCGATGTCTGCAACTCGGTCGACGAGCTGGGGCAGCTGCTGGACCACACGGGACCGGTAGCGGCATCCGAGACTAATGCGGCGCGCATCTTCAATGCCGATCACCTGTTCTTCGTCACCAACGGCACGTCCACGTCAAACAAGATCGTCTGGCATTCCGAGGTGGCCAGCGACGACGTGGTGCTGGTGGATCGCAACTGCCACAAGAGCATTCTGCACGCCATCATGATGAGCGGCACGGTGCCGATCTTCCTGCAGCCCACGCGCAACCACCTGGGCATCATCGGCCCCATTCCGCTGCAGGAGTTCAGCCGCGAGAGCATTGTCAGAAAGATCGAGGCGAACCCGCTCATCAAGGACAAGTCGGCCCGGCCGCGGGTGATGACCATCACCCAGTCCACCTATGACGGCATTCTCTACAACGTGGAGATGATCAAGGCTGAGCTGCAGGACTACGTGGAGAACCTGCACTTTGACGAGGCCTGGCTGCCGCACGCCACCTTCCATCCCATCTACCACGAGATGCACGCCATCGGTCGGGATCGGCCGCGTTCCACGCATGCGATGGTGTTCGCCACCCAGTCCACCCACAAGCTGCTGGCCGGGCTGTCGCAGGCGTCACAGATCCTGGTGCAGGAGTCGCAGACCCGCAAGCTGGACCGCTACCGCTTCAACGAAAGCTACCTGATGCATACGTCCACGTCGCCGCAGTACGCCATCATCGCTTCGTGTGACGTGGCGGCGTCGATGATGGAGGCACCGGGCGGCACGGCGCTGGTGCAGGAGTCGCTGCAGGAGGCGCGTGACTTCCGCCGGGCCATGCGTAAGGTCGAGCAGGAATACGACGGTTCATGGTGGTTCCGCGTCTGGGGGCCGGACAACCTCAGCAGTGGCAAGGCGCTGCGCCAGGAAGAATGGATGCTGCACGCCGACGAGAAGTGGCACGGCTTCGGCCCCGTTGAGCCCGGCTTCAACATGCTGGACCCGATCAAGGCCACCATCATCACCCCGGGGCTGGACATGGAGGGCGAGTTTGCCGACACGGGCATCCCGGCAGCGGTCGTCACCAAGTACCTGGCCGAGCATGGCGTGGTGGTGGAGAAGACCGGGCTCTATTCGTTCTTCGTGATGTTCACCATCGGTATCACCAAGGGTCGCTGGAACACGCTGGTGACCGAGCTGCAGCAGTTCAAGGCCGACTACGACGAGAACCAGCCGCTGTGGCGGGTGATGCCCGATTTCGTGAAGGCCTACCCGATGTACGATCGCATGGGCCTACGCGACCTGTCCACCCGGGTGCATGATGCCTACCGCCGGTACGACGTGGCGCGGGTGACCACCGACATGTACCTGTCGGACATGATGCCGGTGATGAAGCCGTCGGATGCCTACGAGTGCCTGACGCACCGCAAGGTCGATCGGGTGCCTGTGGACGAGCTGGAAGGCCGCATCACCACGATGCTGGTCACGCCGTACCCGCCGGGCATTCCGCTGCTGATTCCCGGCGAGCGCTTCAACCGCACCATCGTCGAGTATCTGAAGTTCGTGCGCGAGTTCAACGAGCAGTTCCCGGGTTTCCACACCGACGTGCATGGTCTGGTGGCCGAGAAGGACGCCGAGGGACGCATCGGGTACTACGTGGATTGCGTGGACCGGGCGCACGAACCGAAGGAGGGCTGAAGCCCTCGGGGCGGTTCAGCGGGGCGCGGGCTTCTGTCCGCGCCGGCCGGCCATGGCATCGTGCCGCACCAGCACGGTGCCGGCCAGCACGTCATAGAGGGTGCGGCGGCGGCGATCGAAGAGGGACCAGCCAAAGGGCAGCAGCCAGAGCAGCGCCCACAGGACGGCCATGATGGCCGAGCCCGCCGTCCAGACCAGGGCCAGTCCACCCCAGAAGAAGATCGAGGCCACCGTGTAGCGCCACAGGGCGCGGGGCAGGCTGACCGGGCCCTGGGTGCCATCGTCGCGCACCACCTTCACGCCGATGGTCTTCATGGGCAGGCTCCAGCGGCCGTTGCTCCAGAACCAGCCGAAGTACGCGCCCAGCAGGCAGAACAGGTAGAGCTGGAAGAGCGTGCGCGCCAGCCCCGATTCACCGTGGAACTGGGCCAGCGCCGAGAAGGCGTAGCCGAAGAAGAAGAGCACGCCGAACAGGACGATGCCGTCGTAGACGCACGACATGAAGCGCCGCCACGGCGAGGCGGGCAGGGCTGGTGTGGGAGATGTCGGGGCGGAGGTATGGTCAGGCATGGGGGAATGATCGCATGACGGGCCGCCAAGCATACTTCAGTGCGGCCCGCCCGGGCCACCGCCACCCGGACCCTCACCGCCCGGGCCACCATGGCCACCAGCCGGCCCGTTGTCGCCGTCACCCGGCCCGTTGCTGTCGGTACCGTCGGCGTGACCGCCACCGATGTCATGGTCGTGCCAGCCCGGGCGGCTGTCACGCAGGTCGGGGCTCAGGGGTGGGCGGCCTTCCAGCGCGCCAAAGGGGAGGTCGGGCGCGCCTGTCTGCGGAACGCTCTGCTGGGGCGCTGACAGCGAACCGCCAGTGGAGGCCGGTCGGCTGATGTCCGGACCATGGGGCTGCTTCTCGACGAAGAGCGCCTCGCGGGCACCGTCGGGGATGCCGGGCAGGGCACCCGGGGGAATGTCGGGGCCGGGCACGCTCAGCCGTTCGGGGGACGACGGGTCCGGCGGCGGGGGCGGCATCAGCACGGAGCGCGTGGACTCGGGGTTCACGATGATGACCAGCATGTCCTCGCCCTGCGGCGGGGGCATGTGTCCCGGAGGGGGCGGCATGCCGCCGGCGCGTGCGCGCTGGGCCGCGGCGATGTCATGGGCCTGCTCGGAATGGCGCAGCCGCTCGCGTTCGGCGTAGCTGAAGCTCTGGTAGCGTTCCCATTCCTTCACGCGCTCGGGCATGGGGCGTCGGCGGGCGTTCTGGTGGTTGAGCCGGGCGATGCGCCGCTCTTCGGGCGACATGTTGGCCCATTCGAGGATGCGGCGACGGGCGCGCTGGCGCTGAGCCTCGGGCAGTTGCTGCATCCGGTCGGCAAAGGCCAGCCATGAGCGCTTTTCGGCGATGGGCCAGGTGTTCCATTCGGGGGCGAACGGCGCGAGGATTTCCTGCTGGGTCTCGTCCAGATCTTCCCAGCCGGGCTCGAACAGCGCGGTGATGGCGATGGGCAGCTCCAGCGACAGGACCTCGCCGGCGGCCAGCTGCACGGTGTCGTCGCCGGGCCGGTCCTCGGGAAGCGGGATGTCGATGCGTGGCAAGGCCAGCAGGTCGGGGGGCGGCTGCCGCTGGGCAGACGCAGCGGGGGGCTGTGCGTGAGGGCCCTGGGAGGCGGTGGCCGGTGGGGACAGCGCGAAGGAAGTCCCAAGGGCCAGGGAAAGCAGGGCGGGGCGGACGGGCACGCTCTGACGCATGGGGGCCTCAGCGGTCGCGCGCCGATGCGGAGGTGCGCATCATGCCGCCCTGCAGGTGAGCGGCAAAGCCGTTATCGGTGTAGGCCGACAGCGGCACGTCGGCGGTCAGCATCTCGGTGTAGGCATCAGCCTGCTGGATGACGGTGCGCTCCTGGGTGAAGAAGCTGCCGGCCAGGGCAGCCAGGGCCAGCAGGATGGCCGGGATGGCGGTGAGCGCCAGTCGTGACCAGGCCGGTGCCTGCCAGGGCGTGCGCCAGAAGTCGAGGAAGCGCCCCCGGCTGCGCCCGGTGCGGCTGGTCTCGCGGGTGATCTCGTCCAGGCGTGCGAGCGCCTGGCCGCGGGCCGTCGCCAGGCGTGACTGGATGCGCGGCGAGAGGTCATCTGCAGCGGAATCGAGCAACTGGCACAGGCGCCGTGCCATCTGGTCCTGGTGGGGGGTCATAAGGTAATGCCTTTGGCGCGCAGAGCTTGCGACAGGGTGTGGATGGCCCGGGAACAGTGCGTCTTCACGCTGCCTTCCGAGCAGCCCATGGTCCGCGCCGTCTCGGCCACATCCATCTCCTCCCAGTAACGCAGGATGAATGCTTCACGTTGACGGCGGGGCAGGCGCTCGATCTCGGCCTCGATCAGGCGCAGGGTCTGGGCGCGGCTGGCTTCATCGGAGGCGTCCTCGGTACGGCGGTCGTCGGCGTTGGCCAGCAGGCTCTCCAGGGGATCGACATCCTCGTCGCCGTCCTGACTGCCGACGCCAGGCAGGGACGAGAACAGGCTGACCCAGGTGCGCCGCACCTTCTGGCGACGGAAGTGGTCGTGGGTGGCGTTCTGGAGGATGCGCTGGAAGAGGGGGGCCAGTTCGGCCACGGGGCGGTCGGAATACTTTTCGACGAGCTTGAGCATGGCGTCCTGGACAATGTCCAGCGCAATGTCGTCGTCGCGCACGGTGTAGACCACCTGCTTGAAGGCCCGGCGCTCGACCGCGGCGAGAAACTCCGATATTTCCGGTCGGGTCGCCATAGGCTGTTGATGGTAGCATGCCGGGGTGCGTGCGACCCTGCCGGGCCGCGTGCATGCTGCCATGCCGGCTGCCCACAAGGCGTCGGGGTGCTGCAGGGACTGGTCGGATCGCCGGGCGTCATGTGCCCGCTGGCGGCCGGACAGG
>ERZ773059.1804-NODE-1804-length-10238-cov-5.508102_pt1 | contig 10238 bp, 7 predicted proteins | sample MGYA00580514_ERZ773059 | MGnify/ENA primary metagenome ERZ773059 (study PRJEB29015, sample SAMEA2737981) | human oral metagenome | biome: human oral; feature: human-associated habitat; material: dental | place: China | collected 2056 ...
TCTTCACGCCGTTACCTAAAAACCATCAAGGAGAAATTAGAACTATGAAAAAACAAATCTTTCACGATGCAGCCGCTGGTGTTCTTATCGGCCTCATCCTCTCTATCATCTTTTCACTCATGTACGCCCCAAATACCTATGCGCCAATGAGTTCCGATTCTCTAATCGGCCAAGTGATGTTTCAACATCAGGTTCACGGTGCCCTGGTCTTGCTCTACTGTACTCTTATCTGGGCAGCCATCGGTATTCTCTTCAATTTTGGCAACCGATTATTCAGCCGTGATTGGAGCATGCTTCGTGCGACTCTTACTCATTTCTTCCTTATGCTGGCTGGCTTTGTTCCACTAGCAACTCTGGCAGGTTGGTTCCCCTTCCACTGGACCTTCTACCTCCAGCTCATTCCAGAGTTTGCTATCGTCTACCTCATCATCTGGACTATCCTCTATAAAAGAGAAGCTAAAAAAGTAGACCACATCAATCAACTCTTGACCCATAAAAAGTAATAGACGATGAATGAAAACAGATTCTTCACAATAAATCATTACGAGCCTCAAAATGAAATTTTTGAGGCTCGTTTGCTTACTCTATACTAACTGGGGCACTTAAAAAGTAACTTTTTCTGCATAATCATTTAATCAAAACGGACACACAATCATTGCCTTTACCAATCACACTTGAAAGCGCTACACAAATATTTGTTTTTTATAAAAATAGGAGTACAATAAATTAGTATAATAAAATAAAAAGCACCGAATCGGTGCGCACTTTTTCAAGTTGTGTACGGACAAAGCCTTATTTTAACTTGCTGTGTTGTTTCGAATAGTTCCAACAGCTTTATTGTACTATACTTGTCAAAGATTATCAAGTGAAATGTAAATCATTTTACAGATACGACAAAAAGCTAGTTTATCCTCATTTGAAACAATACAGTTCTAAAACTAAAATATAACTTATAATCAATTTTAGCACATTTTTACCGATATTTCATCATTATTCTATTGAAATCTTTAGTTAGAATGATATAATTTAATAAAGTTATATTTTACGGAGAATATTTTGAGGAAATTCAAATTCACTAAAGATAATTTAGCTATTCTAACTGAGTTAGTAAAGTTTATAAATGGGTGCATTGACTTAATCAAAGCTCTCATTTCTTAATTTTTAAATTATATCTTAATACAAATACAACGGAGGTTTTTATACATGGAAAACAAAAATTACTCTATCGGACTCGATATCGGGACAAACAGCGTCGGATGGGCCGTCATTACAGATGACTATAAGGTGCCATCGAAAAAGATGAAAGTTCTGGGCAACACTGATAAACGATTTATCAAGAAAAATCTCATCGGGGCTCTATTGTTTGATGAGGGAACTACTGCTGAGGCTAGACGCCTTAAACGAACTGCACGTCGTCGCTATACTCGCCGGAAAAATCGTCTTCGCTATCTTCAAGAAATCTTTGACGAGGAAATGAACAAGGTCGATAGTAGTTTCTTTCATCGATTGGATGACTCCTTTTTAATTCCTGAGGATAAAAGAGGGAGTAAATACCCTATTTTTGCTACCTTGGCAGAAGAAAAAGAATACCATAAGCAATTTCCAACTATCTATCATTTGAGAAAGCAACTGGCTGATTCGAAAGAAAAAGCTGACTTGCGCTTGATCTATCTAGCATTAGCTCATATGATTAAATACCGTGGGCATTTTTTATATGAAGAAGCTTTCGATATAAAAAATAATGATATTCAAAAAATCTTTAACGAGTTTATAAGCATTTACGACAACACCTTTGAAGGAAGTTCACTTAGTGGGCAAAACGCACAAGTAGAAGCAATTTTTACCGATAAAATTAGTAAATCTGCAAAGAGAGAACGCGTTCTAAAACTCTTTCCTGATGAAAAGTCCACTGGTTTGTTTTCGGAATTTCTCAAGTTGATTGTAGGAAATCAAGCTGATTTCAAAAAACATTTTGACTTAGAAGAAAAAGCTCCACTACAATTCTCTAAAGATACCTATGATGAGGATTTGGAAAACTTGCTCGGACAAATTGGAGATGACTTTGCAGACCTTTTCGTGACCGCTAAAAAACTCTATGATGCGATTCTTCTGTCAGGCATTTTAACTGTCACAGATCCTTCAACCAAGGCTCCACTGTCAGCATCTATGATTGAGCGCTATGAAAATCACCAAAAAGACTTGGCAGTTTTAAAACAATTCATCAAAACCAATCTTCCAGAAAAATATGTTGAAGTTTTTTCTGACCAATCAAAAGATGGGTATGCTGGATATATCGATGGTAAGACCACACAAGAAGCATTTTACAAATATATCAAAAATCTTCTCTCTAAATTCGAAGGAACAGATTATTTCCTTGATAAAATCGAACGTGAAGATTTCTTGAGAAAACAACGCACCTTTGATAATGGTTCTATTCCTCATCAAATTCATCTTCAAGAAATGAATGCCATTCTCCGTCGGCAAGGAGAACATTATCCATTTCTGAAGGACAATAAAGAAAAGATAGAAAAAATCTTGACTTTCCGTATTCCTTACTACGTTGGTCCATTGGCTCGTGGCAATCGTGATTTTGCTTGGCTTACTCGAAATTCCGACCAAGCAATCCGCCCTTGGAATTTTGAAGAAATTGTTGATAAAGCAAGCTCTGCAGAAGAATTCATCAATAAGATGACCAACTATGATTTGTATTTACCAGAGGAAAAAGTTTTGCCTAAGCACAGTCTCTTGTATGAAACATTTGCTGTCTATAATGAATTAACAAAAGTAAAATTTATTGCGGAAGGATTGAGAAACTATCAATTCCTTGATAGTGGGCAGAAGAAGCAAATTGTCAATCAATTATTCAAAGAGAAAAGAAAAGTAACCGAAAAAGACATCATTCATTATCTACACAATGTTGATGGTTACGATGGAATCGAACTAAAAGGAATTGAAAAACAATTTAACGCTAGTCTTTCTACTTACCATGATTTGCTCAAGATTATCAAGGATAAGGAGTTTATGGATGATTCCAAAAATGAAGAGATTCTTGAAAACATCGTCCACACGCTAACTATCTTTGAAGACCGCGAGATGATTAAGCAGCGTCTTGCACAATATGACTCTCTCTTTGATGAAAAAGTCATCAAGGCACTAACTCGTCGACATTATACTGGTTGGGGAAAACTCTCTGCCAAGCTGATTAACGGTATCTGTGATAAACAAACTGGCAAAACGATTCTTGATTATCTGATTGATGACGGTCAAATCAATCGCAACTTTATGCAGTTAATCAACGATGACGGACTTTCTTTCAAAGAAATTATCCAAAAAGCACAAGTGGTTGGTGAGATTGATGATGTGAAGCAAGTTGTCCGAGAACTCTCAGGAAGCCCTGCCATTAAAAAGGGAATTTTACAAAGTATCAAGATTGTTGATGAACTTGTCAAGGTTATGGGCCATGCTCCTGAGTCCATTGTGATTGAGATGGCACGAGAAAATCAGACAACTGCCCGGGGGAAAAAGAATTCTCAACAAAGATATAAGCGCATTGAAGATGCACTGAAAAATTTAGCACCTGGGCTTGATTCGAATATATTAAAAGAGCATCCTACAGATAATATTCAACTTCAAAATGACCGTCTCTTCCTCTACTATCTCCAAAATGGGAGGGATATGTATACTGGGAAACCTCTTGACATCAACCAACTGAGCAGCTATGACATTGACCACATCATCCCACAGGCCTTTATCAAGGATGATTCTCTTGATAACCGTGTCTTGACTAGTTCAAAGGATAATCGTGGGAAATCCGATAATGTTCCACGTTTAGAAGTCGTTCAAAAAAGAAAAGCCTTTTGGCAACAATTGTTGGATTCCAAATTGATTTCAGAACGTAAATTTAATAATTTAACCAAAGCTGAACGTGGCGGGCTAGATGAGCGAGATAAAGTTGGCTTCATCAAACGCCAACTAGTTGAAACACGTCAAATCACAAAACACGTTGCTCAGATCTTAGATGCTCGCTATAATACAGAAGTGAATGAGAAGGATAAGAAGAACCGTACCGTCAAAATCATCACTTTGAAATCCAACCTGGTTTCCAACTTCCGTAAAGAATTTAGGTTATACAAGATACGGGAAATCAACGACTACCACCATGCACATGATGCCTACTTAAATGCCGTAGTGGCTAAGGCTATCCTCAAGAAATATCCTAAACTAGAGCCTGAATTCGTCTATGGTGACTATCAAAAGTACGATCTTAAGAGATACATCTCAAGATCCAAAGATCCTAAAGAAGTCGAAAAAGCAACTGAAAAGTATTTCTTCTACTCAAACTTGTTGAACTTCTTTAAAGAAGAGGTGCATTACGCAGACGGAACTATCGTAAAAAGAGAAAATATCGAATACTCCAAAGATACTGGAGAAATCGCTTGGAATAAGGAAAAAGATTTCGCAACAATCAAAAAAGTACTTTCACTTCCGCAGGTGAATATTGTGAAGAAGCGAGAGGTGCAAACAGGTGGCTTCTCTAAAGAGTCCATTCTTCCTAAAGGAAATTCTGACAAGCTAATCCCTCGAAAAACAAAGGATATTCTTTGGGATACTACTAAATACGGGGGATTTGATAGCCCTGTTATCGCCTATTCGATCTTGCTCATTGCCGATATCGAAAAAGGAAAAGCGAAAAAACTGAAGACTGTCAAAACTCTAGTTGGTATCACGATTATGGAAAAAGCCACTTTTGAGGAGAATCCAATAGCTTTCCTTGAAAATAAAGGCTATCATAATGTCCGTAAAGAAAACATCCTCTGCCTACCTAAGTATAGTTTATTTGAACTGGAAAATGGTCGCAGACGACTACTTGCAAGTGCAAAAGAACTTCAAAAAGGCAATGAAATAGTGCTTCCAGTATACTTAACAACCTTGCTCTACCATTCTAAAAATGTCCATAAACTAGACGAACCAGAACATTTGGAATATATTCAGAAACACCGAAATGAATTTAAGGATTTGTTAAATCTTGTATCTGAGTTCTCTCAAAAATATGTCCTCGCAGATGCAAATCTAGAGAAAATCAAGAACTTATATGCAGACAATGAGCAAGCAGATATAGAAATCCTAGCAAATTCGTTTATCAATTTGTTGACTTTTACTGCTTTGGGTGCTCCTGCTGCCTTTAAATTTTTTGGCAAAGATGTTGATCGAAAACGATACACAACTGTATCTGAAATCCTCAACGCCACCCTCATTCACCAATCCATCACTGGTCTCTACGAGACTCGGATTGACTTAAGCAAACTAGGAGAAGAATAATGGGATGGAGAACCGTTGTTGTCAATACACACTCTAAGCTCTCCTACAAGAACAACCACTTGATTTTTAAAGATGCCTCTCGGACAGAGTTGATTCACCTGTCCGAGGTGGACATCCTACTTTTGGAGACGACGGATATCGTTCTCTCCACTATGCTGATAAAACGCTTGGTGGATGAAAATATTCTGGTCATCTTTTGTGATGATAAACGCTTGCCAACTGCATACTTAATGCCTTACTACGGTCGGCATGACTCCAGTCTGCAACTCTCTCGCCAAATTACTTGGAGTGAGGAGGCTAAAGCACAAGTTTGGACCACCATTATTGCACAAAAATTCTCAATCAGGCTTTTTATCTAGGGAGTTGTGGTTTTCTGGAAAAGAGTCAGTCCGTCATCGATCTCTATCATGGGTTGGATTTGTTTGATCCTAGTAATCGTGAGGGGCACGCAGCTCGAATTTATTTTAACACCTTGTTTGGAAATGATTTTAGCCGTGAACAAGATAATGATGTCAATGCTGCCTTGGACTACGGTTACACCTTAATTTTGAGTATGTTTGCGCGTGAGATTGTGTTGTCTGGTTGTATGACCCAGTTTGGCTTGAAACATGCCAACCAGTTTAATCAATTCAACCTCGCTAGCGATATTATGGAGCCTTTCCGTCCGATTATTGACAGAATCGTCTATGAAAATCGAAACAGTTCTTTTGTCAAAATCAAACGAGAACTTTTCACTATTTTCTCGGATACCTTCCACTACAATGGCAAAGATATGTACCTGTCCAATATCGTCAGTGACTATACTAAAAAAGTCATTCAAGCTCTCAATCAACCCGAGAAAGGAGTTCCTGAGTTTAGGATATGAGTTATCGATATATGCGTATGATTTTAATGTTTGATATGCCCGTTGATACCGTAGAGGAACGCAAGGCCTATCGGAAATTTCGTAAGTTCCTCATAGATGAGGGATTTATTATGCACCAATTCTCCATCTATAGCAAGCTCTTACTCAACAACTCTGCTAATAACGCCATGATTGAACGACTCAAGACTCATAACCCTAAAAAAGGAAACATTACTCTCTTAACCGTTACAGAAAAGCAGTTTTCTCGCATGATTTACTTAAATGGTGAGCGAAATACCAGCGTAGCAAACTCCGACGCACGTTTAGTTTTTCTAGGAGAGGAGCCTGGAGATGAAGATTAATTTCCCATTATTGGACGAACCATTAGCTATTGAAAATGCGACCTTTTTAGTCCTGGAAGACCAACTTACCTTTTCAACTATAATCAAGCAGTTCTACCAGTACACTGATGATGGAGAGTTAAAGTTGTTTGATAGAAATCTAAAAGCTCTGAAAGAGTCCGAGTTACTACTGATAACGGATGTCTTAGGATACAATCTCAACTCACCTGCTATGCTCAAGTTGATACATGCAGATCTTGAAAATCAACTCAATGACAAGCCCGAAATCAAATCCATGATTGAAAAGCTGGTAGCTACGATAACAGAATTGCTGGCATTTGAGTGTTTAGAAAACGAGTTAGACCTAGAGTATGATGAAATTACCATTCTAGAGTTAATCGATGCACTTGGTGTCAAAGTCGAAACCCTGAGTGATACACCTTTTGAAAAGATGCTAGAAATTGTCCAGGTTTTTAAATATCTTTCTAAAAAGAAACTCCTTGTTTTCATCAATGCATCCGCCTATCTATCAAAGGATGAGTTAGTAAATTTGATAGAGTATATCCAACTCAATCAACTCAGTGTTTTATTTGTCGAACCTCGTAAAGTCTATGATTTTCCCCAGTATGTAATGGATCAAGACTATTTCTTGAACCCTGAAAATATGGTATAATAAGAGTAACAATTGGGACCTGGCGAACTGAAGTCTGGCTGGGACGAATGGCGCGATTACGAAATTTCGTGAGAAAAATTTTTCTACGAGGTTTTAGAGCTGTGTTGTTTCGAATGGTTCCAAAACCAGCGAAAAGGAGGACACCTCCTAACGCTAGTTTTAGAGCTGTGTTGTTTCGAATGGTTCCAAAACAACAATTAAGCCAGGCGCTGGGCCATACAAGTTTTAGAGCTGTGTTGTTTCGAATGGTTCCAAAACGAAGAAGACAAGCAGAAGCCTGCTGGACGTGTTTTAGAGCTGTGTTGTTTCGAATGGTTCCAAAACTTCAGTTTGATTCTTGTTGCTTTTTGATTTGTTTTAGAGCTGTGTTGTTTCGAATGGTTCCAAAACAGTAGATCATTTACATCCTCACTATCGAGGTTTTAGAGCTGTGTTGTTTCGAATGGTTCCAAAACACAATCCATTTGGCAGACCGACAAACCCATGTTTTAGAGCTGTGTTGTTTCGAATGGTTCCAAAACCATTCCTGATTGTTTCAATTCCTTTTATTAGTTTTAGAGCTGTGTTGTTTCGAATGGTTCCAAAACCTTCAAATGTTCGAGGATATACACCTAAGGGTTTTAGAGCTGTGTTGTTTCGAATGGTTCCAAAACGAAAGGCGAATTGAATACTATTCACGCTATGTTTTAGAGCTGTGTTGTTTCGAATGGTTCCAAAACTGGATATTTTGCGGTGGCAATCCCATCGCTGTTTTAGAGCTGTGTTGTTTCGAATGGTTCCAAAACCAATCGCTAGACTTGAAGCGTTTAAGTCACGTTTTAGAGCTGTGTTGTTTCGAATGGTTCCAAAACTTGGGGACCAGAAGAAACTGAAAGGGGGTGGTTTTAGAGCTGTGTTGTTTCGAATGGTTCCAAAACATACAGTTAAGCCAAATACTCGCCAATCCAGTTTTAGAGCTGTGTTGTTTCGAATGGTTCCAAAACCAGGTGCCTCTAAAAGCTGTTCGCGTGTCTTGTTTTAGAGCTGTGTTGTTTCGAATGGTTCCAAAACCTAAACGCATCTATAAAGACTACGCTTACGTTTTAGAGCTGTGTTGTTTCGAATGGTTCCAAAACCGCAAACTATTTTTCCATAATGCAGATACGTTTTAGAGCTGTGTTGTTTCGAATGGTTCCAAAACTCGTTCAAAAGCAAATATGGTGAAGGCACGGTTTTAGAGCTGTGTTGTTTCGAATGGTTCCAAAACACAAATCAGCAGTCTAGCGATTAAGTCGCTGTTTTAGAGCTGTGTTGTTTCGAATGGTTCCAAAACTATCAAGCATTTCTTGGACAGTCGAGCCAAGTTTTAGAGCTGTGTTGTTTCGAATGGTTCCAAAACAATAAATAACCTTAATTCCATTGTACTTATGTTTTAGAGCTGTGTTGTTTCGAATGGTTCCAAAACAGCTCCTCGTCTTCCTTATCGTCTACGTCTGTTTTAGAGCTGTGTTGTTTCGAATGGTTCCAAAACATCTAATAGTAAAGGGATTCAGACCTCTTTGTTTTAGAGCTGTGTTGTTTCGAATGGTTCCAAAACGATGGCTGCTATTTCCTCAATTCCTCTTGTGTTTTAGAGCTGTGTTGTTTCGAATGGTTCCAAAACCTTCGATGAGCACGTTTGCTACATCGGTCAGTTTTAGAGCTGTGTTGTTTCGAATGGTTCCAAAACAAAAGCACGCCAACGAGTTTTTCACAGCTTGTTTTAGAGCTGTGTTGTTTCGAATGGTTCCAATCTACACAAAAAGCTACTCATTCTTTGAGTAGCTTTTTAACTATCCCCCTACACATAGCTCATTCCCTTATAGCAAAGGAAAACGGCTAGTGCGATAAAAAGTACAGTTGCTCCGATTCGCTGGCTGGTACTATACATCCTTCTCTCCCATTTGACTGGAAAGATGACTGCTAGAAAAGCACCGCCTACTGCACCTCCGATATGCCCAGCTAGGCTGATTCCTGGAATCAGAACACTTCCGATAATATTAATCACAAAAAGTGTCAGATAGGATTGCCCCAACTGCTGGATATAGGGGCTGCGAGTTGCGTAACGCAAAACGATAATCGCAGCAAATAGTCCGTAAAGAGAAGTGGATGCTCCTGCTGCTACAACTTTCGGTGTGAAAGCAAAAACAAAGAGATTGCCCATCATTCCCGATAAGAGATAGAGAAAGAAGAACTGCTTAGAGCCGAAAATCTCCTCCACCTGTCGTCCAAGAAAGTAGAGTGAAATCATATTGACAATGAAATGCTCCCATCCAATATGCACAAATATAGCCGAAAATAGGCGCCAAATCTGCTCTGGGAACAGGCGAATGATCGGTCCATACATAGCTCCAAACTGAAACAGAGTTTTGGCCTGATCAAAGTTGATACCCGTAGTAATCAGCATCAGTAAAAATACAAGGCCAGTCACTAGGAGGAAAAAACTGGTCACAGGATAACGTTTATCAAAGATTTCCTTCATAGATTAGCACCTCCTGGACGGGAATATCATGGTTTTCCAAGTTAAACTCCTGAACTTGACAAGGATAGATTGTACTCATGGTATGCCCAGCAAAATGTTCCAGATAGCGGTCGTAGTATCCTCCACCATATCCGATTCGATAGCCTTCTGTCGTAAAAGCTAGCCCTGGAACATGAATCAAATCAATCTGAGACGGTTCCACCACTTCCAAGTCTCCTTGCGGTTCCAGTAAACCAAAGGAAGTTTTTACCAACTGCTGCGGATGATAGACCACAAAGTCCATGCGCCCCTTGGGATAGGTTTTGGGTATCAGAACCTTTTTGTCGTCCTTCAGCGCCTGCTCAATCAGTTCCTTCGTTTGAAATTCATGCGGAAAGGAGAGATAAGTTGCGATGGTCTTAGCTTTTTGGTAAAAAGGGTGTTGTAAGAAACGCTCAGTTAAAGCTCGATCCATAGCCTGTTTTTGCTCCTGAGATAGAGTCTTCATTTCTTGCAAAATTTTCTTGCGTAGTTCTGCTTTCATAGACAATTCCTCTACTCTGCTGCCTTCTTTTTCAAGAA
>ERZ773059.1810-NODE-1810-length-10208-cov-6.554122_pt1 | contig 10208 bp, 6 predicted proteins | sample MGYA00580514_ERZ773059 | MGnify/ENA primary metagenome ERZ773059 (study PRJEB29015, sample SAMEA2737981) | human oral metagenome | biome: human oral; feature: human-associated habitat; material: dental | place: China | collected 2056 ...
CGAGAGAAGTGAGTAAGTGAGTAAGACGTTTTCCCCGTAATGTGTTTGGCCATCTATACTTTCCCCTTAGTATAGATGGTTTTTTTTATCTAAAATTTGGCAACCAAGCGGGCGTACTTTCAGACGGCCCATCTCATCTAAAGAAGCCATCATTGCTAAACCCCGTCTCCACTCATTAACTTGCCATTACTCCTTTTCTCTTTCTCGTCTCTTCCGCATCAATCTGTGCCTTTCCCATTTCAGACAAATCGTTTTATAGAAAGAAAATCTATCGGCGACTATCCAAGCTAAGGTTACAGGATGTTATTTAGACGGCCTTAGATAAATACCATCTTTAATTGCCGACATACTTGAAAGCACACCTTAGTGCTATCCAATCCCCTCACAACAACCCTTTCCCATATCCCACTTTTCAGACGGCTTTTATCGTTACGGCTCTTTCAATCATTCATATCACTTCAGACAAATTCTCTGTTTGCAGGTTTCAATACCAAGCAAACCAGAGAAATCTACCAAAAATTATTCATTACATAGCTTTTTTAACTAAAATTCTTTTCAGACTTTAGTCAAGATTCGTTAAATCTTTGCGGTAAAATGTTGTCTTTATTTTTATGCATCTGAGTATTTATGTCTTCCAATCAACCCCGTCAAACCTGGTCCAACCGTTTGACTTACATCCTTACCGTTGCCGGCGCGACTGTCGGCTTTGGCGCAACTTGGCGTTTCCCGTATTTGGTTGGTGAAAACGGCGGCGGCGCGTATGTGTTTCTGTTCTGTATCGCCATGCTGGTCATCGGTATTCCGATGATTTTGGTGGAAAACGTCATCGGCCGCCGTAAAGGCGTGAACGCACTGGATGCGTTTGGCGGCACAATGAATGGCAAACCCGTTGCCAAAGTTTGGAAATTGGTCGGTTGGATGGGCCTGCTCGGCGCATTCGGCATCATGGCCTATTACATGGTGCTCGGCGGCTGGGTGATCAGCTACATCATCAATATCATCGGCGGTAATTTGGACATTTCCAGTCCGGTTTCCGGCGAAGTCACCAAAAGCTTCTTTACCGAACACATCGAAAACAGCCCTTGGGAAATTGCTTTCTACACCTTCCTATTTGTGGTTGTAAACCAATGGATCTTGGTCAAAGGCGTGATCGGCGGTATTGAAAAAGCGGCAAAATACCTGATGCCTTTGCTGTTTTTATTCCTGATTGCGATGGTTGTGCGCAATGTTACCCTGCCGGGCGCAATGGAAGGCATTACCTTCTATCTGAAACCTGACTTCAGCAAAATTACCGCCGAACTGTTTGTCTTCGTTTTGGGACAAGTATTCTTTGCCTTGAGCTTGGGTTTCGGCGTGATGATTACGTTATCCAGCTATCTGGATAAAAACGAAAATCTGGTTCAGACGGCCGTGATTACCGCGATTACCAACACTTTGATTGCCGTGTTGGCCGGCTTTATGATTTTCCCTTCCCTCTTCAGCTTTGGCGTTGCCCCTAACTCCGGCCCGACGCTGGTGTTCCAAAGCCTGCCTATCGTGTTCTCCAATATGTGGGCAGGCCCAGTGTTTGCAGTGATTTTCTTCTCACTGCTTCTGATTGCCGCGCTGACCACTTCTCTGACCATTTATGAAGTGTTGATTACGACCATTCAGGAAAAAACCAAAATCCGCCGCGCAGCCGCGATTACCATCGTACTGGCAGGTATTTTTATCTTCGGCAATATCCCGTCCATCTTGAGCTACGGCCCATGGAAAGATATTTCCGTATTTGGTAAAAACGTTTTTGATGCCTTTGACTATATCAGCGGCAACATCCTGTTTATGCTGACCGCGCTTGGCTCTGCCTTGTTTGTCGGCTTCGTGATGAAAGATGAAGCGAAGGACGAATTACTCTACAAAGGCAACCAGACTACCGTCAATATCTGGTTTGCCTATGTGAAATACCTCGTACCGTTGGTCATTCTGCTGATTTTCATCAGCAACCTGTTCTGATAAACAAACATATAAAAAGGCCGTCTGAAATGTTCAGACGGCCTTTGTTTTTTACTATGCTTTATTCAGCCCAGTTTTTCTTCTTACTGGTTTTACCGATACCGGGGTTGAAGCTGTTGGTCGGGTCAAGTTTTTTATAGAACTGTTTCAGCTCGGGCTTGGCTTCATACAGATGACCGACATTATGCTCGGCAGGATATTGCGCACCGCGTTGGTCAAGTAGGTGGAGCATTTCATGTTCCAAAGCCATGCAGTCGTTGCCTTTTTTAATGATGTAGTCCTGATGGAACACATGGCACATAAAATGTCCGTAATACAATTTATGGATGATTTTATTGTCGATTTCCGGCGGCAGTGTTTCAAACCAATCACGATCATCACGGCGCAAGGCAATATCGAGCGCAACCAAATCTTCTACCTCGTCATCATGCACGGCACGATAGCGGATCGCGGCAGAAGCCACAGCAAAGCGATGCAGCATGGCCGCCTGCGTTTCTTCGGCATTACATTCGAAGAATGCGCCGCCATGGGTTGCAAAATATTCCTTCAAGAAAGCACGCGCTTCTTCTACGCCCTCGCCACCCATTTTTAAAATCAGGTGATGTTCATATTTATCCCGATAGTTGCGCATAGATTTCGGCAAGTGATCAGGCAAAATTTTACTGATCAGTTGCATGAATTTATCAGAGAAGTGTTTTGGTAAGAAACTTATCTTTTTGCTGAATCTATCCACACGGGCTTTCAAATCAAACAGTTTCGGAAGTTGGTGGGTACCGAACGTCTTGATGACATAAAACGTATCTTTACCATAAACGGCAGCAATATCAAAAGCATGACGATGGATATACTCACCAGAAATAGGCAGGTTTTTAAACTCACTCAAAGCAGCACGACGAATATCGGTCAGCTCATTAATATCATTGGTGCCGATATAGAACACGGCAGTCTGTTTTTCTTGCGGGAAAGTATCCAAGCGTACGGCAAACACCATCAGCTTGCCCGCGCAACCTGATGCTTCGTAGTGACGCGCAGGGTCGGCATTAAAACGGGCGGCAGTCGGTTCATTCACTTGGCGGACATGATCGCAGTATGCATGGTCATGCCCTTTGCCGGCATCTTGCGTAATGTCTTTTCGCTGATAATGGAAACCTTGCAGATTGGTCAGAATTTCTTCAGGGGTTTCACCCAAATCAATGCCCAGATGGTTGACCAGCTCTAGCTTGCCCTCTTCGTTGATTTGCGCAAACAGCGCCATTTCCGTATAAGCCGGGCCACGCTGTACCAGTGCGCCGCCGGAGTTATTACATACGCCACCCAATACAGATGCGCCGATACAGGACGAACCGATTACAGAGTGCGGCTCACGACCTAAAGGTTTCAGCAACAGCTCCAATTGATTCAGGGTAGAACCGGGCAGGCAGACAACCTGTTCGTTATTGTTAATCGGCTGAATGATGTTCAAACGCATGGTATTCACAATCACGATATCGCGGTCGTAATCATTACCGTCAGGAGTCGAGCCGCCGGTCAGGCCAGTATTGGCGGCCTGCGTAATCACGATAACATCAGCCTCAACACACGCCTGCAAGATTTGCCACATTTCCAACACCGTACCCGGACGGACAACCGCCAACGCCTTGCCTTCGCCAAAACGATAGCCTTGACGGTATTGTTCAGTTTTTGCCGGGTCTGTGATGATGTATTTTTCACCGACGGTTTGCGTCAGCCGGCTGATTAATTGCGTAGCATTCATTGCATACTCCTTGAGAGATAAATATATTTATTAAATTGCAATCATTGTAGTAATCCCTTTTATCAAAGTAAAGGCGAAACCTGTTTTTTATACTCATCTTTTAAATAAACAAAAGGCCGTCTGAAATTTTCAAACGGCCTTTTGTTTCAAGCTTGAATAATCAGATTATTCGGCTGCTTTCTCTTCGCGTGCAGGTGCTTCCAGCAAAGCTTTGATAGACAGGCGCACGCGGCCGCGATCGTCTACTTCCAATGCTTTTACATTTACGACCTGACCTACTTGCAGGTAGTCGCTGACATTGCGTACGCGCTCGTGAGCGATTTGGCTGATGTGTACCAAACCGTCTTTACCCGGCATCACGCTGACAATCGCGCCAACGTTGTTGTCGAGGATTTTAACCACAGTACCTTCGTACACTTTGCCCACTTCCACTTCGGCAGTGATTTCTTCGATGCGTTTTTTCGCTGCATCGCCTGCTTCTTGAGTAGTCGCAGCGATTGTGATGGTGCCGTCTTCAGCGATGTTGATTTCAGTACCGGTTTCAGCAGTAATCGAACGAATGGTTTCGCCACCTTTACCAATCACATCACGGATTTTGTCTTGGTTGATTTTCATGGTAAACAAGCGTGGCGCGTGTGCAGACAGCTCTTGCGGGCCTGCAACAGCGGCTTTCATCTGATCCAAGATGTGCAAACGTGCTTCTTTGGCTTGAGCCAAAGCAATTTGCATGATTTCTTTGGTAATGCCTTGGATTTTGATGTCCATTTGCAGCGCAGTCACACCTTCAGTTGTACCGGCTACTTTAAAGTCCATATCGCCCAAGTGGTCTTCGTCGCCCAAGATGTCGGTCAGGACGGCAAATTTGTTGTTGTCCAAAATCAGACCCATGGCGATACCGGCAACGTGTGCTTTCAAAGGCACACCGGCAGACAACAGGCTCAAGCAGCCGCCGCAGACGGAAGCCATAGAGGAAGAGCCGTTGGATTCGGTAATTTCAGAAACCACGCGCATGGTGTAGCTGAAATCTTCAGGTTCTGGCAATACGGCCAACAACGCACGTTTAGCCAAGCGGCCGTGACCGATTTCACGACGTTTTGGCGCACCTACGCGACCCACTTCGCCGGTAGAATATGGAGGGAAGTTGTAGTGCAGCATGAAGCGGTCGGTGTATTCGCCGGACAGCGCATCAATGATTTGCTCGTCGCGTGAAGTACCCAAAGTTGCAATCGCCAAAGCTTGGGTTTCGCCACGGGTAAACAGTGCAGAACCGTGAGTGCGCGGCAATACGCCGGTTTGAATGTTCAGCGGACGAACGGTACGGGTGTCGCGACCATCAATACGCGGTTGGCCGTCCAAAATTTGGCTGCGGACAACGTCGGCTTCCAAATGTTTGAAAATACCTTTGATTTCATTGGCAGCCAGAGTATCGGTTTCTTCGGTAATCAGCGCATCTTTCACTGCATTCCAAGCTTCGTCCAATTTGGCAGAACGCGCTTGTTTTTGACGGATTTTGAACGCTTCTTTAATGGTTTCGCCGGCAATTTCGCGTACTTTTGCAACCAATTCTTCATTGGTTTCAGGTGCTTTCCAATCCCAAACTTCCGGGTTGACTTCGTCGGCAAACTCATTGATGGCGTTAATGGCCACTTGCATTTGATCGTGACCGTAAACAACCGCACCCAGCATCACTTCTTCAGACAAGATGTCGGCTTCGGATTCCACCATCAACACGGCTTTAGAAGTACCGGCAACAACCAAGTCTAATTGTGATTTAGCCAATTCGGCTTTAGTCGGGTTCAAAACGTACACGCCGTTTACATAACCCACGCGTGCCGCACCAATCGGACCGGCAAACGGTACGCCGCTCAACACCAGCGCGGCAGATGCACCCAACATTGCAGGAATGTCAGAATCGATTTCAGGGTCAACAGACACGACCATCGCTACGATTTGGATGTCGTGGTAGAAACCTTCGGGGAACAGAGGACGAATCGGACGGTCGATCAGACGGCTGGTCAGGATTTCTTTTTCGCTTTGTTTGCCTTCACGCTTGAAGAAACCGCCGGGGATTTTACCTGCTGCGTAAGTACGCTCGAGGTAATCGACAGTCAGAGGGAAGAAGTCTTGGCCTTCTTTCACTTCTTTGTTGGTAGTAACGGCAACCAAAACAACGGTGTCGCCCATGGATACTTTAACGGCAGCAGCGGCTTGGCGAGCAATTTCGCCGGTTTCCAAAGTAACAGTTTGATTACCGTATTGGAAGGTCTTAACGTGTTTATTGAACATTATTGTTCCTTTCAAAATACCGCACTGCTAAAACACTAATAATGCACACTAAAATCCGAATGTGCATAGTTAGGGTTTCAGACCGTGCGGCAGGTTATAAACAAGCTTTCAGACGGCCTTTAAGGCACTGAAAACAACTCTCGATTATAAAGGCAACCATCCTTAAAATCCAGTATTGATACAATAAAAAGGCCGTCTGAAACATATTACTTTCAGACGGCCTTCAAACTTAAAAATTAATCCTGAGTCAGTAAAGTCAATGCTTCCTGATATTTTTCGACTGTTTTTTGAATTACATCGGCAGGCACTTTAGGCGCAGGCGCTTTTTTGTTCCAACCGCTTTGCTCCAACCAGTCGCGGACAAATTGTTTGTCAAAAGACGGCGGATTGGTGCCGACTTTATATTGGTCGGCAGGCCAAAAACGGCTGGAGTCAGGCGTCAATACTTCGTCCATCAAAGTCAGCGTACCTTCTTCATCCAAACCAAATTCAAACTTGGTATCGCAAATAATAATACCGCGAGATTTGGCATATTCGGCCGCTTCTGTATAAAGCTGAATCGCTTTGGCGCGTACTTCCGCCGCCAATTCTTTTCCGATAATGCGTTCGCATTCTTCAAAGCTAATGTTTTCATCATGATCGCCAACCTCGGCTTTGGTCGATGGCGTAAAAATCACTTCAGGCAGTTGTTGCGCTTCCTGCATACCTTCAGGCAGTTGAATACCGCAGACAGAGCCTGTCTTTTGATAATCTTTCCAACCGCTGCCTGCCAGATAACCGCGCACAATGGCCTCTACTTTCACCGGAGTGAGTTTTTTAGCCACGACGGCGCGTTTTTCTAAAACTTTGGCTTCGTTTTCAGGCAAAACATCGTAAACGGTATGGCCGGTAAAGTGGTTAGGCATAATATGAGCCAGTTTTTTAAACCAAAAATTGGAAATCTGCGTCAGAATCTCCCCTTTACCCGGAATCGGGTCATCCAAAATCACATCAAATGCAGACAGTCGGTCGGAAGCAACCATCAACATTCGTTTATCGTCAATTTCATACAAATCGCGTACTTTGCCGGAGTAAATTTTTTTCAAGCTGATTTCAGACATTTCGGGTATCTCTTAGATAGACAGAAGAATGCGATATTTTAGCCCAATTTGGAATTTTTCGTCAGATTGTTTACAAAATAAAGGCCGTCTGAAACCTTATATTTTGGTTTCAGACGGCCTTAACCGTTGATTTCAGAGAAGAACCCTGAAAATCACCATCCAGAAACTTGAGTCTGTTCTTGGATGTGGTTCACAGCAGACAGAGAGTAGTAGTCACCGTGGCCGGTTACTTGGTAAGTGCTACCGTCAGCAAATTTGAAGTTTTCAACTTTGTGATTGTTACCGGTGAACCAGTCGTCGATGGTGATGCTGTCAGAACCGACAGAAACAGTCAGGTTAGCACCTGATTTGCTCAGCAATACGTCGGAAGCTGCAATGCCTTTACCGAACAACAGGGTGTCATTACCGCTTTCCTCACGGATAGTGTCGTGACCGTAACCTTTGTCGAAGAAGTAAGTGTCGTTACCGGTACCGCCGATCAGGATGTCGTTGCCGACACCGCCGTCGAGGTAGTCGTTACCGTCTTTACCAACCAGGCAGTCATCGCCGGCCAAACCGTACAGATGGTTGTTGCCGCCGTTACCTTCGATGTTGTTGTTCAAAGAGTTACCGGTACCGTTCAGGTTTTGCATACCTTGCAAAAACAGGTTTTCAACGTTATCGGTCAAGGTGTAGTCGATAACTGTACGAACAGTATCGATACCGCCGTTCAGATTACCGTACTCGATAACTTGGTCGTCGGCATCGTCAACGAAATAAACGTCGTTACCGTCGCCACCGCGCATGATGTCAGCACCGGAACCACCGTTCAGGTAGTCGTTACCGTCACCACCTTGCAGGTAGTCTTTACCTTCTTCACCGTACAGAGAGTCACCGTCGGCATCACCGTAAATGGTGTCGTTACCTGCACCTGCGTAGATTACGTCTGCGCCGTTGCCACCGTAGATGATGTCTTCGCCAGCAGTACCATAAATGGTATCTTTAACATCAGTACCGCGGATAACGTTGGGTCGGATGACATTACCTGGGTTTTTGTCTTCGTGACCGTATGAGTTGTCTTGGTTATGGTCGTCAGCACAGTCTTTGCAGTCTGGCTTAGGCTTAGGCTCAGGTTTTGGTTGTGGTTTTGGTTGTGGTTTTGGTTGTGGTTGCGGTTGTGGCACAGGTTTTTGTGGCACAGGTTTTTGTGGCACAGGTTTTTGTGGCACAGGTTTTTGTGGTTGCGGTTCTGGTTGTGGCTCAGGTTTTGGTTGAGGTGGTTTACGCTGAGGTTTTGGTTGTGGTTTTGGATATCGGAGCCGATTGCTCGAGTTGGTGTGCCAAGGGTGGTAACGTGAACCAGGTACCACATGAACTACTGGCGGCACGCTGCCAGTTCTAGCGGTGCTGCCGGTAGAACCAGAAGATTTTGATGAACCGCAAAAGTGAGCTGGGTCGAACTTCTGCCCTGAAACAGAATAGCAGTAAGGCTTACCTGGGGTCCAGTAAGTCGTACCAGCCTGGGATCCACGATACCCGCTGTAAGATCTTGCCATAATAATTACTCCCAAAATGGTTAATAAAGATATCGAGCTAGAGGAACGAGCAAATCCGCCCTTGCCCAATTATTATTTTAGTTATATTTTTCAAGATATTTACTGAAAAATATCAAACGGTAGAATTTTCCGACAAAAGGACGGAGTTTTGCCTGTTTTTAAATTCCATTATCCTAGCAACAATAAAAACATCAACATTGATTCACACTCTCTCAAACAGCATAGATCCTTTATCTATCTTGTTGAAAGCTGAACTTTAACTATAGTTATAGTAAGCAAACATAATACCAATAAGTGGTTATTATTGTGGATAGATGATATCGATAATTTGCCCAAATACAGCCGCATCCGCATTTTGTTCTACGTCAATAATGTGAATTTGTCGTATTTACACTATAATGACACGAATACCTATTTAACAGCTATCAGAGGAGATACTCAACCATGCGTACTTTATTGACCGGAGCCAAAGGCCAGCTTGCCCGCTGTCTGCGCGACCGCCTACCCGAAGATTGGGAACTGATTGCTACCGATTCTACTTCGCTGGACATTACCGATACCGAAGCCGTGCATCACATGATCAAAAACTTCCAACCAGATGCCATCGTTAATGCCGCGGCTTACACTGCCGTCGATAAAGCAGAAGAAAACGCAGAGGCTGCTTTTGCCGTCAACGCAACCGCTGTTCACAACCTGGCCGCAGCCGCCCGCGCCGCACACGCGCGCTTTATTCATATTTCCACTGATTATGTATTCGACGGCGAAGGCAAACGCCCTTACCGCGAAACCGACTACACCAATCCGCGCAGCACTTACGGTCAATCCAAAGTTGCAGGCGAGCTTTTGGCTTTAGCCGCGCATCCGGAAAGTACAATCGTCCGTACTTCATGGCTGTTTAGCGAATACGGCAGCAATTTCGTCAAAACCATGTTGCGCCTTGCTAAAGAGCGTGACTCCCTCTCCATCGTTCATGACCAAACCGGCTGCCCGACTTATGCAGGCGACTTGGCTCATGCCATCATCAGTTTATTGCAACAGCCTACTTCCCCACGCGGCATCTTCCATTACTGCGGCAATAAATCGGCAACATGGTACGAATTTACCAAAGCCATCTTTCAGACGGCCCACCAATTAGACGACAGCTTCCGCATTCCGGAACTGAACGCAATCACCACCGATCAATACCCCCTGCCCGCTCCGCGTCCGGCATACAGCATTATGGATTGCTCACGCCTAGAGACCAAGTTTGGTATCAAACCGTCCGACTGGCAAAAAGCCCTGCGCGAAATTCTCCGCACAATCGACTGATAAGCTGATCCATCTATATCAAGGCCGTCTGAAAACATATTTTCAGACGGCCTCTTTGTTTCTTTTATATCAAATGCTTTATCTATCCAGTCTGTCATTTGAAAAGTGCTACAATAGCCGTTTATTTTATTTTTCAGACGGCCTGACAATATGTGCAACCATCATCCCAAACATTCACACGACAACGACACCATCCGCATCCGCGGCGCGCGCACGCATAATTTGAAAAACGTC
>ERZ773059.1813-NODE-1813-length-10198-cov-3.665878_pt1 | contig 10198 bp, 10 predicted proteins | sample MGYA00580514_ERZ773059 | MGnify/ENA primary metagenome ERZ773059 (study PRJEB29015, sample SAMEA2737981) | human oral metagenome | biome: human oral; feature: human-associated habitat; material: dental | place: China | collected 2056 ...
TGTATTTTCAAGATGCGGGTTTTTGGGAAGTAAATTTAAAAGCAAAAAGGCGAGCCAAATTTGACTCGCCGTAGCAGATTTAACGCCGAATTTAAAAGCATTAAATTTTTATGTTTTATATCAGCGCTTTCTGCCCATTCTTTTTAGATTGTCGCACGCTGAGGTGTCGCCGCTAAAGCACGCCGAGCGGTAGATGCTTCTAGCTTTTGACTCGTCCTGCGCTACGCCTAGTCCGTGCTCGTATAGCACCGCTGTGTTCGTGCAGCACGGTACGTCGCCTAGTTTGCAGCCTCTATCGTAGGCCGACATGGCGTTTACGTAGTCGGGCTCCTTGCCGTCGGCGTTTGAGCGGTAAAACTCGCCTAGATAGTAACAAGAGTACGCGCCGCCGTTCGTGCATGAGGCGCTATAGATTTCAAGTGCTTTGTTTGCGTCTTTGCTCACGCCAAGGCCGGTTTGGTACATGTTGGCGAGGTTTGTGCAGGCGGCTTGATAGTTGTTTTTGCATGCTCTTTCATAGTATTTTAGAGCGGTTTTGTGATCTTGTAGATTTTGATAGCTGATGGCAAGATCGTTGCACGCGGAGTAGTTGCCGCTTTCGCATTTTGGCTTTAGAACTTCGATGGCGCGTTTGTTAAAATCGTAGTCGGGGTTATCGTTGGGTCCGCCGCTTGAAGCTGCACATCCTACAAACAAAAGCCCGATAAAGGTAAGAAGTAAATTCCTCATTTTTTATCCTTTCCGTCGTTTTTAAAATTGTCCAAAGAGGTCATTTAGCGCTTCGCTGATGCTAGGGTGAGTGAAAATCTGATTTTTAAAGAAATCAGCACCCGCTCCTAGAGCCATCGCGATGGCGATCTCGTTAATAAGCTCGTTTGCATAAACGCAGTGAAACGCCGCACCCAAAATTTTGCCGCTTTTTGCGTCTACGATCGCTTTTAAAAATCCGGTTTCGTTGCCGACTACCTTTGCGCCGGGGACCGCGGCTAGCGCTAGTTTTAGGACTTTAAAGTCCAAATTTTGCGCCGCGGCCCGTTTTTCGTTTAGTCCGATGCTAGCTAGCGGAGTCTCGGTAAAAAGCGTGCTAGCGTGAGGAGAGCGGTTTAGAGTGCTGCGTTTGCCCGCACCAAAAAGCTTGTCGAATACGATGCGAAAATCATCTAGGCTCGTGTACGTGAAAAGCTCGCCGCCGCGAACGTCGCCTACCGCATAGATATGTGGCTGGGCGGTTTGTAAAAACTCGTTTACGAGCACGTTTCCTTTGGCGTCCGTTTGTACGCCTGCTGCGCTCAAATTTAGCTCCGCAGTTGCCGCTACGCGCCCCGTCGCTAGTAAAAACGCGTCCGCGTCAAGGCTTTTTGGCTTGCCGTTTTGGGTGAAATTTAGCGTGCCGTCTTTTAAATTTTTAACTTCGCAACCCTCTAAAATTTCGATCCCTTGCGTTTGTAGTAGCGTTTTTACGCTCTCTCTTACGTCATTGTCCTCGTTTTTTAGCACGCCCGAGCGAGCCACGATAGTAACTTTTGAGCCAAATTCGGCAAACATCGAGGCAAACTCAAGCCCGATATATCCGCCGCCCACGACTACTAGGTGCTTTGGAAGCGTTTTTAGATTTAAAATCCCCGTGCTGTCGTAAGCAAAATTTGAACTAACCTCAAAGTTTGGTTTTTCATTAACCGAACCCGTATTTATCACAATGGTTTGCGCGGTAATCACGCTTTTTGAGCCATCCGTAGCCTCGACTTCGATGCTGTTTTTATCTATAAATTTAGCCGTGCCGTTTATCACGTCGATGTTTGCGTTGCCGTCAAGCATAGTGAAATTTTTAGCTCTAAGCGCGGAAACGAGAGCGTCTTTTTTCTCGATACTTAGCGTGAAGTATTCGCCAGCGACGTTGTTATTTACGTATTGCGCTTCTTTGCTTAAATTTACTAGCTTTTTAGTCGGGATGCAACCGATGTTTATGCATGTTCCGCCGTACATCTGCGCCGATTTTTCGATCACGGCGACCTTTTTGCCTAAATTTGCGGCTTTTACGGCGAGAGTTTTGCCGGCCTTGCCAAAGCCGATGACGATGATATCGTAGTTTTTCATATGTTTTTTCCTAGTATGTAGTGCGTAGTTTCATTCACTTTTTTTATGTTTATCTTGTTTTTTTCAGCCCAGTTTTCGATCACGTTTAGCGCATCTGGCGTTTTGTCTGCATTTTTTATCTTAAACACGTTCTCGCTGCCGCTCATCGCGACAAAGCCGCCGAGCGGTTTTAGGTGGTCGTTTAGTGTGATGATACTGCTTAAATTTAACCCGTCGCAGTTGTTTAGTATGCGCTTAACCTGCGCGGTGGTCGCGTCGTTTTCGTTGTAGCCTAGTTGGTTTAAAAGAGCTGAAATTTCCATATTTTTCCTTTCTAGTTTATGCTTTTCTGACTTACTAAAACGCCCTCAATGAGCTTTTTTATGTCGCCGTCTAGTATCGCGTCGGTTTGGCTATACGCCTCGCCGCTGCGGTTATCTTTGACCTGTTGATACGGGAAAAGCACGTAGGAGCGGATCTGATGACCCCAGCCGATCTCGCTTTTTTCGATACTGCCTGCGGCTTCTTGCTGTTTCATTAGCTCTAGTTCATACAGGCGCGATTTTAGCATTTTCATCGCGGTGGCCTTATTTTTGTGCTGGCTGCGGTCGTTTTGGCACTGCACGACGATGCCGGTGGGCGCGTGAGTGATACGCACCGCGGACTCGGTTTTATTTACGTGCTGACCGCCTGCTCCGCCCGCACGGTAGGTGTCGATTTTTAGGTCTTTTTCGTCGATTTCTATCTCGATGTCGTCGTCGATCTCGGGGCTTACCATCACGCTGGTAAAGCTCGTGTGGCGGCGACCCGCGCTATCAAACGGACTGGTTCGCACTAAGCGGTGGATGCCGTTTTCAGCCTTTAGATAGCCGTAAGCGTTTACGCCTTTAACGATAAAACTCACGTCTTTTAGTCCCGCTTCTTCGCCCTCTTGGAAGTCCAGAGTCTCGACCTTAAAGCCCTCGCGCTCGCAAAAGCGCAAATACATACGGTATAGCATACTCGCCCAGTCGTTGCTCTCAGTGCCGCCCGCGCCCGGATGGATGGTGACGATGGCGTTTTTGCCGTCGTCCTCGCCGCTAAGCAGCATAGAAATTTCTAAATTTACGATCTTATCCTCTAACTCGCCAGCCTCGGCAAAGAGCGAATTTATCGTCTCTTCGTCGTTTTCGGAGTTTGCCAGCTCGTATAGATCCTTTGCGTCGTCTACGGCGCTTTTGGCATTTAGGAAGTTATTTAAGATGTTTGAAATTTTAGTTTTTTCCTTGCCGATTGCGCCCGCTTTTGCAATGTCTTGCCAGAAATTTTGATCGTTTTCTAGCTCCTCGATCTCTTTTAGGCGAGCTTTGATACTCTCGGGTTTTACGACGCCAGCGATATTTTCTACTTTTGTATTTAGTGTTTTTAGGAGTTCCGTGTATTCGTAATTATCCAAAATTTAAGACCTTTTTTGTGCTTTTTGGCGTGATTATAACATATTTGTAAGAGTAAAGATAAAATTTGCTATAATCGCGCGTTAAAATTAAACATAAAGAAGAGAAAATGCAAATTTTAAGAACAGCAGAACAGCTGCGAGATTTCGTCGCGGCAAATCCCGAAAATATCGGCTTCGTACCTACGATGGGCGCACTTCACGACGGACACGCTAGCCTCATAGAAAAGTGCGTAGTGGAAAACAAAACCGCGATCGTTTCGACCTTCGTAAACCCGACGCAGTTTTTAGCGGGCGAGGACTTTGAGAGCTATCCAAAAAACGAACAAAACGACGCTAAAATTTGCGAGGAGCTGGGCGTGCACGCGATGTTTGCGCCTGAGGCTAGGGAGCTATATTTTGATACCGAGCCGCTAATCAGTGCGCCTGAAAATTTAGCTAGCGTGCTTGAGGGCAAGACTCGCCCCGGACACTTTGACGGCGTGCTTCGCGTGCTAAATAAGCTCTTTAATCTAACAAACGCAAAGCGCGTCTATATGGGCAAAAAGGACGCGCAGCAGCTACTCATCGTGCGAAATTTCGTAAAAACCTGTTTTTTAAATTTAGAGATCGTGCCTTGCGAGATCGTTCGCGCAGCCGACGGACTGGCGCTTAGCTCGCGAAACGCCTACCTAGACGAAGGACAAAAGCTAGAGGCGCTCAAGCTTTCGCATTCGCTTAAAAAAGCCTCAAATTTGATCGCTGCGGGCGAGCTAAGCGCACAAACGATAAAAGGCGAGATGCTACAAACCCTAGAGCCGCTAAACGTCGACTACGTCGCGATCGTCGATAGAAATTTAAACGAGATCTCGTTAATAGAACCGGACAACACCATCATCCTAGTCGCCGCGTATGTCGGCAAAACGCGTCTGATCGACAATCTGTGGGTATAAGATGGGCAAACTTCACTTAGTATCATTAGGCTGTAACAAAAATCTGGTGGATTCTGAAATCATGCTCGGACGCCTGCAAAACTACGAGATCACGCCAGATGTCGCCTCTGCCGACGTCATCATCGTAAACACCTGCGGCTTTATAAACTCGGCCAAAGAGGAGAGCATCCGCGCGATCCTAGATATGCACGAAGCGCGCAAAAAAGACTCTTTGCTCGTGGTCACGGGCTGCCTAATGCAGCGATACCGCGAGGAGCTGATGAAGGAGCTGCCCGAGGTCGATCTATTTACCGGCGTCGGAGACTACGACAAGATCGATGAAATCATCCTAAAAAAGCAAAATTTATTTAGCCCCGAAACCTACCTGCAAGCAAGCGAAGAGCGCGTGATAACGGGCTCAAACTACCACGCCTACATCAAAATTTCAGAGGGCTGTAATCAAAAATGCAGCTTCTGCGCAATACCTACCTTTAAGGGCAAGCTAAAATCCCGCGCGCTGGAAAACATCGTAGACGAGGTACAAAAGCTCGTAAAAAAGGGCTACTACGACTTTAGTTTCCTATCGCAGGACAGCAGCTCGTATATGCGCGATCATGCGGCCAGCGACGGGCTTATCTCGCTCATTGACGCGGTCGAAAAGATCGAGGGCGTCAAAACCGCGCGCATACTTTATCTATACCCGAGCACGACCTCAAACGCGTTAATCGAGCGCATCATCGCCTCGCCCGTGTTTGTAAATTACTTTGATATGCCGATCCAGCACGCAAGCGATAAAATGCTAAAAATCATGAGGCGCGGAAGCGGCACGGCGCGGATCAAAGAGCTTTTAAATTTGATGAAAAAGGCGCCGGGTGCGTTTTTGCGAACTGGCGTCATCGTCGGACACCCTGGCGAGGGTGAAGCTGAATTTGACGAGCTTTGCGCGTTTTTGCAAGAGTTTAAATTTGACCGCATTTCGGCGTTTGCTTACTCTAAAGAAGAGGACACGCTCTCTTGCGAGATGGAGCAGGTGCCCGCCAAAATAATCTCAAAGCGCCTAAGTAAAATAGAAAAGATCACTCGCGCCGCGATCGAGGCGAGCTTCGCACAGGAGCTAGGCAAGAAATTTATCGTTTCGCTCGAAGGCGAAAGCAGCGAGGGCGAGATGTTTTACGCCGCGAAAAAGGCGCTCTGGGACAAGGATATCGACGGCGAAATTTTGATCAACGAAAGCGACGTGGAGCAGCTAGAAACCGGCGGCCGCTACTGGTGCGAGATCATGCAAGTAGCGGGCAGCCAGGCGCTAGGTAAGATCACGGCAAAGGCCTAAAATGTTAAGCGCGCCCGTTTTACATAAGCTAAAATCGGGGCGAAATCTGCTTGCATTTTCGCACGGCGTCGATAGCACGGCTCTTTTTTACCTTCTTGACGAGGCGGGCGTGAAATTTGACCTTGCGATCGTGGACTACAACGTCCGCGCGCAGAGCAAGGACGAGATCGCCTCGGCGCAGCAGCTCGCGGCTAAATTTAATAAACAAATCTACGTAAAAAGCGTGCATCTTGGCGCGTCAAATTTCGAGCACGAGGCGCGCGCAGCCAGATATGATTTTTTCGCCGAGATTTGCCGCGAGCGGGGCTATGAAAATTTGATCTTGGCGCATCAGTTTGACGATAAATTCGAGTGGTTTTTGATGCAGCTTGGGCGCGGCGCGGGGCTTAGCGAGCTGCTAGGCATGCAGGAGCTAGAAACTCGCGAGGACTACGTGATCGCTCGTCCGCTTCTAGGCGTACGAAAGCGTGAGCTGGAGCGATTTTTACAGGGGCGAAATCTAAAATACTTCACCGACGAGACAAATTTAACGGACCGGTTTAAACGCGGATTTATTCGCGCTAAATTTAGCGAGCCGTTTTTGGACGAATACTTTAGCGGCGTGAAAAAAAGCTTTGAGTTTTTGGCGGCCGATGCGCTAAATTTAACTCCTGGAATTTCTAACCCCGCACCTAAAATTTATCTCGTAAAACGCGGCGCGAACGAAATTCGCGGCGTGGATCTTGCCTGCAAGCGACTAGGACTCGTGCTAAGCGCGGCGCAGCGAAACGAATGCACGCGCTGCCTAGAAAAGGACGTCGGCTGCGCGCTTGGCGGCAAGGTAGCCGTGGGCGCGAGCGAAAAATTTATCCTTGTAACGCCATATATCAAAGCGGCTATGGAAAAGAAATTTAAAGAAGTGTGCAGACGGCTCGCCATCCCGCCGATAAACCGCGGATTTTTATTTGCTTCGGGCGCGGATCTATCCAAAATTAAAGAACTTTTGTAAGCTTTGGTATGCAACTGCGGCTAAAAATACACAAATTTTAAGATTGATAAAATTTGATCGCCGCGTCTCGCATAGCCTTTGCGCAAGGTTGTGCGGTCGGGCAAAATCGCAAATGCAAACGCCGCCAAAGGCTAACCAAATTTATCAAATTTAAAAGCCGCAATGATCACTCCCCGTATTTTTTCTTTAGATCGTCCCACGTCACTAGCGTGCGTTTGCCCTCTAGGCTGCGGATGCGTGTGACGTCTTGCATCATCTCTAGCACCCCCTTAAATACGCCATTTTCATCGCGCACGGCCACGTAGTAGATGTAGATAAATTTGCCGTGAAGCTCCAGCCAAAAGTCGATCTCGTCGCGCTCGCCTTTGCGAAAGGCGTCGATGATCTCCAGCACGCTAGCTACGCTCTCGCGCGGATGGCAGTTTTTTACGTCGCGCCCGATGACGCCGGCGCTTCGCGGAAATACGCGGTGCTTGGTGTCGGTGTAAAATTTTACGATCTCGTTTTCATCGACGAATGAGAGGTCAACGGGCATATGCTTATAAATGAGATTGATTTGCTCTAGCGTAAGCTTGCCCGTGGCGACGTCAAAAACCGCGTTTTTATCGCTTTTTGCGTTTGGATTTAGCCCGTATTTACTCATCAAATTTGACAGCTCTTTTAGGAAATTCGGATTTAAAACCGCTTCGTTTAAGTCGCCGTTTTGTAAATTTCCTGCGCTTAAATTTGACTCGCTTTGTAAATTTACGTCCTTTAAATTTGCCTCCGAGCCGATACCGGACTCCAAATTTAACGGATAAAATTCGCTCGGCTTTTTGATGAGAAAATACCCAATCTCATCATCGCCGCGTCTCATCGCGCGAAACTCGTCCTCGCTGATTAGCTCCAGCGACGTCGGATAGAGCGCCGCCTCCTCGCGTGCGAGCAGATCGAGTAGATTTTCGTAGATCTCGTGCTGCGCCGCGATAAATTCGTCTGCCTTGCCGCCTTCTAGCAGCTCGCGCGCTGCGGCGATACCGTCGCGAACCTTGTTATCAAAGCTCCACATGAAGCGCGACGGGCGGTCAAAGCCCTTGTTTTCGAGTATCGAGTAGAGTTGGTGCTGCTTTCTGGCAAAGTGCGTTCTGTTAAAGCTGCCTAGTTTGTCGTAAATTTCAAGCCATTCGTTTTTGATAAATTTCTTTTTTAGCAGCTCTTTTGCCTTTGCGATTAGTTCGCGCGCGGCGTCGTTTTCGTTGATATAGGTAGCGATAGGATGGTCTTTTGGCAGCCTAGGGCGCTCGGTAGTTAGGATACCGCGCAGGATTTCTGATAGCTCGGCGGCGTTGTCGTCGATAAACTCGCTCTTAAAGCCTAAATTTAGCAAATTTGCGCGCACGTTTTTAAAATCGGCCGGTGTGAGTTTTGTTAGTTCTGATTTTGCAGCTTTTCTTGAGGCGAAAAAATTTACCGTTCCATTAAGATAATCCCTTAAAATCGCAGTCGCCAAGGCAACGGCGGCATTGTTAAATTTGATCATTTTGTGTCCTTAACTTAAATTTTAAGGATTATACAAAAAGCGGAGAGTAAAAACTTTGATTTATCTTAAGCTGTAAATTTTGACGGCAAAGATCGCGTCGATTTTTTCGGCATCCTTGCGCATTTTGATCGGAAAGTCGATTTTGACGATATTTTCGTAGTTTTGTAGCGCGTCCATAAACTCGTAAAATTTAGCAGGAGTTTTCATGGAGCCAGTTACCGTTAGATCATAGACCGAGATCTCGCCGTTTTTTGCGGCCTCTTTTAGCTCGCTTAGATTTACGTTCATAAAGTACCTTGAGGCAAATTGAGTAAAATTCTCTACGTCAAATTTGTTTTCAAGGGCGTCTAATACGGCCTTATCGTTTTGCTTTATCTCGTTTAGGGCTTTTGATTTGGCGTCGTAGAGCCTTTGCGTTTGCGCACTTGCGGCGATTTGCATGCGACTTTCGTATTTGACCTGCTTGTATTCTTTGATACTCGGTACTAAAAAGCCAAATATCATCACAAGGCAAGCGACTATAAAAATTAGAATATAGATGAGTAGTTTGGTAACGTCGATATTTTGTAGGCTTCTATCTTTACTCATTTTTATCCTCTAAGCTGTCGGTTTTATTTGTGCTGATGAAATTTAGCCAGCCGCTATCTAGTTGATAAAAAGAGGTATTTGACGTGTTAAAAATCGACTTTAGCGGTGTGGCGAGTAACATATTGTAAATATCTCGGCTAGGCGTAGTGCCTTTTACGACGAGTGAGTTTTTATCCATCGAGATCTCGTGTAGCGTGATGCTTGAGGGGACAAGATCGAGTAGATTGCGCAGGCTTTGTTTTAAGACAGCATTTGAGGCCGCTATCTCGTTTGCGCTATCTCTTCTTTGCTTTAAAAGCGCAGTGAGCTCGTCGGCTTGCTTGATTTGCTCTTGGGTTTGCTCTTGTTTTTGTTTTGAAATTTGCGTTTCGTTTCGTAGCGAGTTACTTTTAAACTCAACAAAGAAATTTGCCGCAGCAAAAAGCAACACTATCGTAGCGATAAAAAACAGCCAAATTTTGCTAAAAAGGTTAAAAATCGGTTTTTTCTGGGGTTTTATAAAGCTATAACTAGTCATTTTCCAACTCTTTTTTCATTAGCTCGGTCATCGTTTTTAGCGTATCGACGGGATAAACGGCGGTTTTTACTAAGAGTTCGTTTTCTAGATAGTGTAAAAACGTAGCGCTCGTCCTCTCCGTAGCGTCGAAAATCACGACATTTTCGATAAAATCGCCGTCGTATAGAGGATTTGAGTAAAATTCTTTAAGCGCTAACGATATATACCGGTACATACTCATATCGCGCCCAAATATCGATACCGAGGCGGTTACATCGGTGGATTCTGGCATATTTATATCGTAGTCTAGGTCGGCAAACTCCTCTTGGCTATCGCCGGTCTTTAACATATCGTCTAAATTTTCTAGACCGTCCATGTTGTTAAAGCTTTCGTCTACATTCGTGATAAAATCATCTATCTCGTCGCTGTTTTCTTTATCAAATTCGACGTTCTCGTCGCCGTCGTCCTCATCTAGCTTACAAACCGTGGCGTATTTTGCGCCGTTACCCGATGTAATGCAGATGGCGAAAATTTCTTTGCAGGCATAAATAAAAAGCGACTTTGCCGTAGATAATTTTTGTTTCTCGATCTCTTTTTGTATAAGTACTATGGGCGAATAAAGTACGTCTATGTCCGTATCACCAAATTTACTCTCGGCGGCTTTAACGTCTGAAAGTTTTGCATAGATCAGCCAATTCTTAGCGGGATTTATGCAAGTTATTTCCTTTGTTTTTATGCCTATTTTTTCAAGATTTTCGGCGTTTTTAGCTTCAAACGCTCCTTGTTCGAGCGCGTCGAAAAACAGCGAAATATAAACCCATTTATACTCTTTTTGTAGATTTTTTAGATACTCTTTTATTC
>ERZ773059.1816-NODE-1816-length-10183-cov-32.426738_pt1 | contig 10183 bp, 16 predicted proteins | sample MGYA00580514_ERZ773059 | MGnify/ENA primary metagenome ERZ773059 (study PRJEB29015, sample SAMEA2737981) | human oral metagenome | biome: human oral; feature: human-associated habitat; material: dental | place: China | collected 2056 ...
CCGGTGGCCGAGGCCACCTGCGCCCAGCTGGCCCCCTCGGCCCTGGCCAGACCGACGCGCCGACCGGCCTCGGCAAGGGCCGCCGACACCAGCGCCTCGGTGACGGCCAGGACCGAGTCGAGGACGTCGCCGCCCAGGGTGTCCACGGCCCGGACCATGTCCATGCCGCACTCGGACAGGCGGTCGGCGGCGGCGCTCATGGTTCCAGGGGGGTGCCGCCGTCGGCGGAGGCCTGGCGCCACCCCGGCCAGTACCTCACTGAGGAGCCTGTGGCCTCGTCGCCCTCGGCGACGACGGCGATCACGTTGAGTGAGCAGTCGGCGCGATTGGCCCGTACGGCCGCGCGGCTGCGGGCCCTGAGAAACTCCTTGGAGAGCAGCTCAAAGATGTGGACCTCGATGAGCTCGGCCGGGATCCCCGACCCCCTGGAGATGTCCGCCGAGACCTGAATGACCCGGTCCTCAACGTAGGAGACCAGCCACCTCACGGTCGTCTCAACGAGCCCACGGAGCGGGCCGGTGAAGTCGCGGCGCCAGGACTTGGGCATGTACCCCATCTCTATGCCGCCTTCCGCTGCTCGTTACCGGCGAGGAAGACGGGCACCGGGTGCCCGGTCTCGTAGGCCTCGACGACGGCGTCACGCACCGCGTCCTGGTCCTTGGGTTCCAGGGGCTCCAGCGTCCTCTCCAGGTCGAACCACCCGCTGAAGGGGTTGACGAGGATGTCGCGCGGAGTCATGACAGCCCCAGGAGGTGGTCGATCTTCTCCACGACCGCATCCGGGTCGTCAAGGTCGTCAATGACTGCGATGACACGGTCGTGGAAGATGTCCACGTCCTGGACCTCCCCGTAGACGACGTCCCCGATGCGGGCCAGGGCCCGCACGAGGTACTCGGCAGACTCCGGAACCTGCTCAGGCGTGGTGACTGACTTGATGATGAATAGTGGGCGCTCGTAGGCGCCGGCGGCGATCTTGCTCATGCACCCATGGTGCCCGGGCACCATGGAGACATGATTCAAGACCAGGACCACGCCGCCCTCCCGGGCCAGGACAACCCTGAGGGGCGAAAGCTCGCCTCCTCGGGTATCCACCCGGCAGTGGCTGCGGCCAGGCGCTACACCCGCGCCGTTCCCGGGGGAGAGCGGGACGCCGTCATCGCCACCGGGTACACCCCCCAGTCACGCTGGGGCGGGTACCACACGGCCCGAAAGTGCACAGACACAGGATCGGTCCTCCTCATGCCCTGGTACCGGCCGGGCACGGACGCGCCGGCGGTGATCCAGTTCAGGCCCGCCGAGCCCGTCATGGGCACCGACGGGCACCGGGCCAAGTACCTCCAGGCCAAGGGCGCCCCCACCGTCATCGACGTCCACCCCTCGGTTCCCCGGCAGTGGCTGGACGACAGCACCGTCCCCCTGCTGGTGACCGAGGGGCTCCTGAAGGCCGACGCCGTCGTCTCGGCGATGGTCGGGGACCTGCCGGAGAACGCCTCCCCCGAGGAGGTCACCGAGGCCCTCAGGGTCGTTCCGGAGATGGCCCGGGTGGTCCCGGTGGCCATCTACGGGGTGACGACCTGGAAGGGGAGCGGGGAGTGGACGCACCTTCCCCCTCGGGACCGCGATGTCTACGTGGTCTTCGACGCCGACGTGCGCGACAACGCTGACGTCGCCCGTCAGGCCCGCAGGGTCAAGGAGGTGATCGAGAACTACCACGGTCGCTTCCACCTGGTGGATCTCTCCCAGCTCGGCGTCACCGGGACCGACGGAGTGGACGACTACCTCGCCGGCCGCGAGCCCGGCCAGGACCGCCTGCGGGCGATCGACGACATGCTCTCCGCCGTCCTGGCCCGGGTGCCCGACGTCAGCGGGACCGAGCGGGTGCCGGGCAAAGCGTACGTCGAGGGCGAGCACGGGGAGAAGGTGGTGCTGTACAAGCCCACCGGGAGCCCTGACGAGCCGGTGCGACGGGTCAAGCTCGTCGGCGTGGGCGGCTACGTCTCCGCCATCGAGATCAAGCGAGCCCCCACCGAGGCCGAGGTCCGCTCCGGGCGCGTGCGCGACGACGTCGGCTCTGCCGACGACACCGAGCGCCTGGTGCGCATCAACGTCACCTACGAGGACCCCGACACCGGGATCGGCGAGGGCGTCATCCTGGGGCCGGAGAAGATCCTGTCGATCCCGCCCGACCGCTGGGACCGCGTCCCAGGGGTGCAGGTGCCCACGGAGGTGTCCCTCCTGCCGGAGTGGCCACCGGGGCGCGACTGGCTCGACGCCGTCAAGCGGAACACGGCCGAGCAGTACGGCCGGCCGATGACCTCGGTGCGCTCGACCGTCAACGGCTGGGTGCCCGGCCCCGACGGCGTCCCCGTGTTCACCTTCGGTCACAGCCAGATCGGGAACAACCCCACGGTCGTCCTGTCCGAGGAGCGCCTGCGCTTCCCCGGGGTGGACAAGTTCGGCCTGCCCGAGATCAAGGGGGACTGGAGACAGGTCGCCAAGGAGGTGATCCCCCGTGTCGTCTCCACCATGCTGAGCGGCGCCTGGACCAACCCCGGCGTGGCCCTCATGACCCTGGCCGCAGGGATGAGGCCGGCGATCCCCGTCCGGCCGAAGACGACCCTGTACTTCGTCGGGTCCCGTGGTACCGGCAAGACCTGGAGCGCCAGCTGTGTCATCGGGTTCTGGGCCCGCGTCGCCGGCGCCTTCAACTCGCGCTCGACCGGCGGGAGCGCCAACGACACCTATGCCTTCGTCGAGTCGATCATCTCCAAGCTCCCGGTGTGGCTCGCCGACGACCTGGCCCCGTCGGTGTCCGCCGGCGCCGCGGCCACCCGCGAGGGCGGCATCTCCGACCTCATCCGGGCGGTGGCCAACGGCAGCGGCCGCAACCGCATGGGGGCGAACATGGTCGCTCGGGCGCCGGTCTCGCCGCGAGCACTGTTCATCGTCACGGCCGAGAACAGCCTGACGATCAGCTCGGCCCGGGACAGGGTCATCCCCGTCAACATCGCCAGCGGGTCCCTGGGGAGCTCGGAGAAGGTTGACGGCGTCTCGAAGATGTTCGCCGAGACCGTGGACGCCTCGACACTGAGCGCCTGCCTCATCCACTACCTCATCGAGGGCGCCTCCAAGAACTCGTGGAAGGACGTCATCGACCTGTGCCGCTGGTGCGAGGAGGAGATTGACCGTCTGACGACGATCCTGCTGGAGGAGGCCGGCATCGACCGGGGCGCGGCCACGCGCTTCCGCGAGATGAGCTCGGACGTGCTCAGCCCGATCGTCCTGCTCCGTCACCTGTGCGGCCCCAAGGTGCTGAACATCGCCGGGGACGAGCGCCTGGCCGGCCTCTACAACGGCGACTACATGCGAGCGGCCCTGGAGATCGTCATCGACGCGGTGCGTGAGCGCGCCGAGCACTCACCCGGCGCCCAGATGATGCTCGCCATCAAGGAGACGTTGGCGTCTGGGCGCGGGCACGTGACCGACGACCAGGGTGAGCAGCCCGTCCGCGGCTCCGGGGGCAAGCGGGTCAACATGCTCCTGGGCTGGAAGTCGGACCCCGAGCGGGGTATGCAGCCCATGGGCGACCGCATCGGCATCATCAGGGAGTGCAGCGACGGGTCCAGAGAGGTGATCTTCTACGCCCAGGCGACCTTCAAGGTGGCGTCCAGGAACTTCCCAGACCTCCTCCCCTCGGGGACGAAGTCCAGCGAGTCCTACGCAGCCATGAAGGCGGAAGGGATGCTGGCCCAGAGCAGCCAGAAGAAGCCCATCATCGCCCGCAGGATTGGGGGCAGGGTCCACAACGGGGTCTGCATACCGCTGGAGAACCTGCTTCCGCCCGAGGTCATCGAGGAGGGTGACGACGAATGAGCCGCCACATCATGACCCGGTACGGGAAGATCGCCCTGGGGCAGTGGGTCGTCTCTGAGAGCGTCGTGGGAGACGACGTCGTCGGGATGCTGGTATCAGCCAGGGGAGAGACCTGTCGCGTGGCGACATCACTGGACAGGGAGAAGGAGGTGCCAACCTCCACGGTCCGCCCCATGCGCGCCGACGAGGCGGGTCACGGGGCCGTGGCCCTGACCGGAGACGGCGTCTGCCTGGCCTACGGCGACGGCGACGAGCGCGTCTGGATGGGGGTGGACGGCTCCATCTCCGCTGACGAGGAGATCGACGGCGCCAGGATCATCGTCGAGGGAGAAGACCAGTGACCCGGGCACCATGGTGACGAGAGTAGGAAGCGCCTGAGAAAGGAGAAGGGTAGACCATGGGGTACCGCAGCGTCGTCAGCAACCCCGAGCTGGAGATCGACCTCGTCGGCTCGTGGATCACCCGCAAGGAGTGGGGGAAGATCGACCGGGAGGTCATCCAGGACGGGCTCGGGGAGAACCTCGAGTTCAAGGCTGGGTTCACCCGTGGAGACAAGGGGGAGGAGGTCCTCGCCAGCCTGGAGGTGGTCGAGGGCAACCTCGAGCCCTACACGGCCTATGACCTCGTGGAGCAGATGGGGCGCCTGCGCGAGCTCCTCCTGAGCCATGGGGTGAGGAGGTTCAGCCTCGGCGTCACGAGGACCGGCGACGCCGACGCCTCAGACCTGGACGTGGAGAGGGTGAGGATCACCCCGGAGGGAGTGTTCACGCAGCAGGCGGAGGTCACCTTCTCCGCGTGGGGGAGGGTCGAGCCGTGAGCCGTTCCGTGCAGACGACGGCTCCGGTCATGAGCGATGCCGAGCTCCACAAGTCCCTGGAGCGCGTGGACCGGATACAGGGGATGGTTCAGGGAGACGTCCTGGAGCGCACCATCACGACCAGCGGGCCAGACACCCACGTAGAGACCAGGTGGCCGCGAGACGACAAGAAGAAATCCCCACGATGATGGGCACTCCATTACCAGCTTGGGAAAACCGCGAGAAATATGATGACAGAAATGAGCACACCTAAGAAACCCGTCGCCGCCATCGTAGCCAGAAGGCTGACTTATGCCATCGCTTTCGCATATGCCGTCTGTGCGATATTCCAAGTGTCGATCCTCGACATAGGATGGCTGGGGGCCGCCAAGACGGTCGTCTCCCTGATCTACATGATTCCCATCCCGCTGGTTGTCATCGTCGTCTCCATCTTGGCTGAGACGATCCTCATCCGGCGCTGGTTGAAGACTGTCTCAGGAGAGTCGGGGAGGAAGAGAGTCAAGTTTGAATTGCTTGACCTCAGCAAGAAATATCCCCGCCTACGTACTTACAGCAATTCGCTTTATTATCATGTCGTGTCGTCTTCGGGTTCTCCGGCGACCATGAAGATGATTGAGTGGGTCAGGAAGCAGCTGGATGAAAATCCGGGATGGATCATTTGTGAGGACGGAAAAGTCGTCTTTGATAAGTCCGCCCTGAGCCTCAGGAGCCACGAGGTAGAGTACTGGATGGAGCTCAACGAGATTATTGACGAAGCGATTGTCGAGTCGTACAGAGAGACTGACTCCGCTGGAAACACAAGCAGGGACAGGATGAAGAATCTTCTGGACACAAAGGATCGAGAGAGGAAGGAAAGAGAGGAGAGAAAGAACAAGAAAAATGCCGAGGGAAAGGAAGCCTAGATGGCTATGCTGATGTGGATACTTCTCCACGAAATTATAGACCAAGACACTCAGGATAATGAGCCACAAGAGGATGAGTGTCCCCGACGACGGCGGCCACTTGGGAGAGGGCTTAAACCTCGGCCGCCCTGGTGCGTCATCGACCCTCTTCACGACAGGCGTCTGAATACTCTGAGCGAGAAGGAGATCGCCGAGAAAAGAAAGGCTGAGGAGGAGTGGCTGGCCAGTGTCAAGCGTGCAAATCTGGTACTAAAAGCAGTCACATGGCTTGCCGCCACGTTCCTCGTGGTCTACGTAGCATACGTGAGACCCTTGGTGACTCCTGAGCAGCAGCAGTTTTGGTTCGGCTTTCCCGAGCTTGCAGAGTACAATCCGGAGTCGGCAGAAGCGACCATATCGTCAACGCTATGGTTCCTTACGGATGTGATGATCTTCTTCTTCCCGTTATTCTTCATGCTCATATTGGCGATGTTGATTTTTAGAGGATGGAAACTAGATGACCTATCTAAAGAACAGTAAATTGGTCCCCTACATCTTGGGTCTCCTACTGTCAATCACCATGGCAGTGGTGATCCGACTCGTGGTGTTTTCCCAGCTCTTCCTGGATGCAACCGGCAGCTACCCTGACCTCCATCTAGTCTCCGCAATCGGACTCGTCGGCATTCTTCTCGCCATGTGGTTCGGGTCCTTGGAGTTGGCAGCCGGCTGGCTCGGTGACAGGGTGGAGAGCAGGGAGTCGTACATCGCCGGCGCGTCCGGCTTCCTTGCGGTGATACTGGGCGTCTCCTTCCGAGTGTTTCCGCAAAAGGTTTCACAAGGTCACCTACAGGAGATCACCTTAATAATCATCATCGCGATCCTGTTTGGCGTATTCGGACTCTTCGGTGTCGCAATCAACGGGGAAGTCCGCCAGAAGGAGATGATGAAGAACAAGCCGGAGGAGGAGAAAAAGCGCGAGCACGAGCCCAGAAAGGTCGGGTCAATCACAACCACCTCGCCGATGCATCGAAGCCGGGTCCGCCGGCTGCGGTAGTCGCAGACGCAAGACGGCGCCCACCCTTCCATATCTGAAGGGTGGGCGCCGTCGTCTCTTGCGAGCTCCTAGCCGATCATCCAGCCCGTCTGCCCCTCGGGGACGTCCCGGCCCGTTGCCTCCTGCCAGTCGGACCTGGAGACCGTGTAGAAGGTCTCGCCGTTGGCCGTCATCCTCTTGACGCCGGGGATTCTACTGACTGAGGCCTCGTCGAGGTCGACATCATCGCCCAGGTCTTTCCGCGGACCCTTTGGAATGGCCCCCAGGCGTCCACCACCCTTCCAGGCGGCGACGTCGGAGGCTGTGGCGGGAGACGCGACATAGCTGCCCCCAACCCACTCGCTGAATACGACCATGTCGTCGTAGCGGCTACCGCTGGTGAGCATCTGGCCAGCCACGTCACGAGCGATCCGCTCGCGCGCCTTGTGGACGCCAGCCCGAGCCTTTCTGGAGGCCTTGGTGAGGTCCTCCGCGCTCCCCTTGGGCATCTCCACCTTGCTTCGGGAGACGACCTCGCTGATGACGGTCTGGGCCCCGTTCTCGCCGCTGGCGCACTCGGGATTCAACGAGGTGTAGTCGCCGCTTTCCTCAACCTTCTCACCGACCCACGACCCAGGGTTTGCACCCATCTCCCCGGCCGCCTTCTCGACGCGGGCGTCGAAGTCGTCGTAGACCTGACCGGGGCAGAGCCTGCCGGCCTTGAAGTCCTCGACCTCGTCGTCGGCGACCCACTCCCAGTCATTGGGGTCCTCCGAGTCGGTCAGGTAGAGCATGGTGACCTCGTGCTCACTCTTGTCTGGGTGCAGGGCCAGGGCGATCTCCCTACAGGTGAGCTCACGGCCGTCGGCAGAGGGAATCCACCGGTTCCAGCGCTCCCGGCCGTCCTTCCTGGTCCCCCGGCGCATGGACGTGACACCCATGCCCACACGGCCCAGGAGCGTGTGGGCGGCGAGCTTCCTACGCGCCAGCGACAGAGACGACTCCGCCCGCTTCACGCCGGCCAGGGACTTGCGGACACGCTCGTCGTCGTAGGCGTCGTGCTCGACCTCGAAGACCTCTGGATCCCACTGGGGCTCAGGCTCCTGGACCGGCTCGTCGTTCCACGGGTCATCATCGGTGGGGTTCTCACCGATCCCGCACAGCTCGTCGGCGGTGCTGGTGCCGGTCACGTAGGCCGCGTACCTTCCGTGCTCCCGGGTCTCCTGACGCCTCTTCTGGGCCGCGCTCTGGGGCTTGCTGCTGCTCATGACCTCTCCTGTACCAGGGCCGGACACTATAGGGGGTATGAGTGACGAAGAGAAGACGGATGACGTCTACGAGAACATGCAGGCCCTGTGCGAGGAGATGAACCGACTTATGAGTGAGCTCTCTCCCGAGAGGCTCCCGAAGGTTGTCTACGAGGTATCCGCAGAGGGCTACCTCCGGCACGTTCTTCCCATCATTAGTCAGGTCAACAAGCGAGCCAAGGAGTTGAGGCGAATGGTTATCGACGAGGTTCTTCTGAGTCGCGGCATTTCCCGCATGGAGCTCGCCAATCTCTCAGATGTCAGCCAGGCGACCCTGTCTCGCTGGGGTCGAGAGATTGGGGCGGTCAGGAGCCGGCGATGACACAGGAGACGAGCGGCCGAAAGCGCCTGCCCTGGACCAGCCGTCAGATCCGCTACCGGTTCGACCGGGAGATGAAGGACGTCGACTCGATTGTTGATCTCCAACGCTGGCTGGGACTGATGTCGCTCAGCGTCGCCGACGAGTTTCGTCCCGGCCACGACCCGGAGGCCAGCGGCTACTTCAGGGTGATGGTCCTGGCCAAGGTGGCCCTGCTGACCGAGCTCGAGAGGTGGGCTCGGCGCCAGAAGGCGAAGGAGATTTCTGACGCCCTGGAGCTGGGGATCAGCAAGGAGGAGGTTGACGCCGCCGCCGGCCAGCTGCGGAGGACCAGGAGCAGGCGGCGATGAGTGGGCGGCCGTCGAGAAAGGACGCGCCCTGGACGATGAGGAAGGTGCGAGAACTCTTCAACGACCAGGTGGCCAGCGACCCGAGGATCATGGAGTGGATCGACTCGCTCGCCGAGCACCTCATCGATGAGACCGACCACCCCGAGTGGGACGAGACCGACGACCAGCGCGCCAGCCTCACCCTCCTGGCCAGGGCCGCGGTCCTGGTCGAGATGGAGAGTTTCGCCCGGGACCTGGGCGACGTCGTCGTCAAGGAGGCGCGAGCTCATGGGGCGATCTGGGACGACGTGGCGGTGACGACCGGCTACAGCAACGGGGTCGCTGCCAGGCGACGTTACGTGGCAGGTCAGCGTGAGCGATCTGCACGGAACGACCGGCTTCGGAGGAAGCGGATGAAGGAGGAGAAGGATGCCCAGGCCGCCGAGTAGGAAAAGTGACCCTTGGAGCCGCGGTGACGTCGAGAGAGTCGTCTCCGGCAGGGAGGATGACGAGGGTCTGACGAGCCTGACCCGGTCCATGGCCGAAGAGCTGGTGCTCAGCACCGACCACCTGGATTGGGACGACCACCCCGGGCTCCTGGCACTGGCCTACGCGGCCACCCTCGAGGAGATGGCTCGAGCCCTCCAGGAGAGGGCCGAGGAGGTCGTGGGCATCGCCAGAGGGCTGGGCGCCACCTGGGACGAGGTCGCGGCAGCCACCGGCTACAGCAACGGAGTCAGCGCCAGCCGGCACTACACCCAGGAGCAGAGGGAGAGGGCTGCGGAGACTGAGAAACGCAGGCGTAGGAAGCAGAAAGCGGCTACCTCCAGCCCTGCCGGCTCGTCAGCGTCCCATGAACCAGCGAGCGCAGCTCGACAGGCGGGACGTGCTCGGTGAGCCGGTCGGCCATGACCGAGAACGTCTTGGAGCGGTAGCCACGGGCCAGCCCCCTGGCCTCCAGGGCCGCGAGCGCCTCAGGGCGCCACAGGAGATCGACCAGCGAGCGGGTGTCCAGGGACGGGTTGGCCCCGGCCTCACGCAGTGGTTGCAGGCGGACGTCGCTGGCCGGCGCGGAGGCGACTATGACTCCCCACCACTCGGGGACGACGCTCCGGACACCTTCGAGATGGCGCTCAGTGGTGACGACGTGGGCGCGGTCGAGCACCCTGGAGTACCACTCCACCTGCCGAGGAAGGCGACGCAGGGTGTCGGCGTCGCTCTTGATCTCGTAACCGACCATCTCCTCACTCAGGGCGACGACATCACAACGAACTTGGCCGCACACCCCCATCTCCTCGATGATGAGCGGGTGCGCGGCCAGGTGTTGCAGCAGGATCCGGCGGATGTCGGCGTCAAGCACCGGCGGCCTCAGTGACGATCTCGGCCCAGATCCTCACCTGGGACTCGACCAGCTCCTCAGTCCAGTTGACCGGGAGCGGACAGCGCTCCTTGTCGCCCTCCCAGTGGTCGCAGACCCCGAGGGTGTCGAAGCCGATCCACCCACCGTCGTCAGGACCGTAGGTGACCTCCGTGGCCCCGCCGACGAGCAGGCGACTCCTGTCCGAGGCGAGGTCCACGAGGCGCTCATGGGTCTCGGCAGTCGTCCGGCAGTCACGCCACGGGTG
>ERZ773059.1826-NODE-1826-length-10151-cov-18.409370_pt1 | contig 10151 bp, 6 predicted proteins | sample MGYA00580514_ERZ773059 | MGnify/ENA primary metagenome ERZ773059 (study PRJEB29015, sample SAMEA2737981) | human oral metagenome | biome: human oral; feature: human-associated habitat; material: dental | place: China | collected 2056 ...
ACCATATCTAGTACACTTTCGTCGCGGTCGTGCCCGATGCCGGTGATGATTGGTAGGGGGAAGTTGGCCACATTCTCGGCCAATGGCAAGCTGTCGAAGCCACTGAGGTCGCTGGTGGCCCCTCCGCCGCGGATGATAACCACCACATCAAAGCTATTTATGTGCTCGTTGATGGCGTTAAGGGCCGCAATGACGCTCCGTTCAACGCCTTCGCCCTGCATGGTGGCGGCAAAAAGCTGTACCGAGAATTGCAAACGCCATTCGTTTTCGTGCAGATGACGGCAGAAATCGCCGTAACCAGCCGCTTGCTCGCTAGAAATAACGGCCACACGCTGCGCAAATAGCGGCAGACGAAAGTCTTTTTGCAGGTCGAACACGCCTTGCTGTTTCAGTGTCCGCACAATTTCGAGCCGTTTGCGCGCCATGTCGCCCAGTGTGTAAGTGGGGTCTATGTCGGCCACAATCCACGAAAAGCCGTATGCCTCGTGGAAATCGACGTACACCAAGAGCCTTACTTTCAGTCCTGCACGTAGTATTTGGTTGGCGTTGCGTTCGAAGTGGGGGCGCAAAAACGCCCATTTGTTCTTCCAACATTTGGCCGATGCCTTGGCCACAGGCGTGTTTCCCGCCACATCTTTCTGCACCAACTCCATGTAACAGTGGCCGCGAACCTCCCTCATTTCAGAGATTTCGGCCTCTACCCAATATTCGTCGGGCATGGTTATGGCGAGCGCATCGCGCACCATTTGGTTCAGTTCGTACAGTGTTAGGGTTTCTTTGCGCATGGGTTTGGGTTGTAATGGGCGTGGTGAGCCGTGCGGTTGGTGACTCTTTACGTGATGCAAAGTTAAGGTAAATGGTGGTAACGACAAAATATAATTTGCTTAAATGGGGGAGTAAGTGGTAAGTAGTAAGTAGATGAGTAGTAAGTAGTAGAGTAGTAAGTAGTATGTAGTAAGGTAGTAAGTAGTAGAGTAGTAAGTAGTAGGGTAGTAAGTAGTAGGGTGGTAAGTAGTAAGTAGTAAGGTAGTAAGTAGTAAGTAGTAGAGTAGTAAGTAGTAGGCTAGTAAGGTAGTAAGTAGTAAGGTAGTAAGTAGTAAGTAGTAAGTAGTAAGTAGTAAGGTAGTAAGGTAGTAAGGTAGTAAGGTAGTAGGGTAGTAAGGTAGTAAGGTAGTAAGGTAGTAAGTAGTAAGTGGTAAGGTGGTAAGGTGGTAAGGTGGTAAGTAGTAAGGTAGTAAGTAGTAGGGGTGTAAGTAGTAAGGTAGTAAGGTAGTAAGTAGTAAGTAGTAAGTAGTAAGTAGTAAGGAGTAAGTAGTAGAGTAGTAGAGTAGTAGAGTAGTAAGTAGAAAGTAGTAAGTAGTATGTAGTAAAGTGGTAAGTAGTAAGTAGTAGGGTGGTAAGTAGTAGGGTGGTAAGATGGTAAGCGGTAAGGCATAAGTGGTAAGTGCACTTACTTACTCTTTTACTCCTTAATTCCTACTCCTTACTACCCACTGCCTACTACTTACTACTTTACTACTTACTACCTTACTACCCTACTACCCTACTACCCTACTACTTACTACTTTACTACTTACTACCTTACTACCCTACTACCCTACTACCCTACTACCCTACTACTTACTACTTTACTACCTACTCCTTCATCACTTTCAGCGTGTCTTGCACCTTGCCCCTAGTGGCTTTCACAACGTAAACTCCCGCAGGCAGATGGCGTAGTGACAGCACGTGGGGTGGCTTTGTTGCCGATAACACACGTGCACCGTGCATGGCGTACACCTCAATGGCATCGTAATCGGCGGCGGCGAGTAGGTTGGTGCCGTCGAAACGCAATGGGGTATCGCCCGCATTGGCCTTATTGCGCGGCAATGCAGTGGTGGAAGGATCGTAAGATAGCAATGGGCAAACGGCCATCGACAAAGGTTCGTCGTCGTTGCGATACCATGTATGGGTGCCAGTGGGCTTGTTGTTTCCGTCCTCGTCGGCCAAGAGATGGTATGTTGTGGACTTTTCTTTCGCTTGTCTACGCAGACAAAGGATGGCAATCTTGTCCGAATTGTTGCCCTCGTCGTTGTTGGGCAGTCCGCCAATAACCACGAAGAACTCCTTCTCTACCGTTGCGGGCGTGTTGAAAGTGAAGGTGGTAGGCTTTATCGCATTGTTGTCGTAAACCAATTCAGACGCTTTTAGCGTAGAAGTGGCGAGCACTTGGCCCGGCATACCCTTGTCGTCGGCCAGCGTTAAGGCAACGCTTATTTCGGCATTAGGACTAACGGTGACCGTAGATCCAAAGTAAACGTCAACGCTTTTCACTTCGGCCTTGGCCTGTGGCGCATCGAAACGTTCGGCAAACTTGGACATGCCGAGCCAGTTAGAGCCTGCATAGAAGCCATAAAATCCCAGCCCAATGACATTGATGTTGGGGTTTTCTTCGGGCGTTATGTTCCAAATGTGCTGCTGTCCACCCACTTGTATGTAGTTTACTAGCGCATCTTTGCTGGTTCCTGCATCGTTGGTGGCACGCAATCCCACGCTGAACACACCCTGCTTGTTGTAGGTTACGGTGGGGTTTTGCTCGTTGCTCTGCTCTATGTTAGCCCCCTTGAACGACCATTGCCATTGGGTGGGGTTTCCCTTAGAGAGATCTTTGAACGTGAGCGACGAGCCTAAGGCGATGAAACGGCCAACGAATGGCGAGAGATAACCGCCTGGTTCTACCCCGATAAAGGCTTGCGGAGCCTTCTTGCTTACGTTTACATAGGCTTGGCGCGTAAAGCTGTGCTCCTCCGTACCATTGCTAACGGTCAGCGTTACGGGGTAAGTTCCTGCCTTTGCATATACAACTTTGGGGTTCTCGTCGGTGGAAACATTGGGTGTTCCGCCCTCAAACTTCCAATTATAAGACGTAACCTTGCCTACGGAAGAATTGTAAAACGCCACTTCTTCGCCCTCAACAACATTGATGGAGGTGGCGTTTGCATCGTTTTGCGATACTTCAAATCCGTCGATAAACACGTCTTCGCCACCTGAACCCTCATAGACGAAGGAGAATTGCACCTTCTTTTGGGCATAGGCAGATAGGTTTACGTTGAACTTGTTCCAGTTGGGACCATCGAAAGCATTGTCTTGCGACCACTTGAAAGCATCCAGTAATTCTGTCGTTTCCTTTGTGTCTACATCGGTGATAAGTAGTTTCCACTTGGCAAAGACCAACAACCCAGGACTGAAACAGGCGTAAAAGCTGCACGTGCTGTTGGGCTTGATGGTTATTTGGGGCGACTGGGCTGTTTCCTTTTGCTTTTTGTTGGAGTAGCTAATTCCCAGTGAGAACTTGCTGTTGGGATTGAAGTAAGAGAAGGGTTTCAGCCCTTTCCAGCTTGGTTGTTCGAATAATTGCCACGTGGCAGTGTTGTTAAGGGCGAAGTATTTCCACTTGTTGGCTTCTTCCACCGAGTCCCACCCCATACTATAATAAGGTGTAGTTCCTCCTAAGGCATAGAAATTGGCTTGTAAAGATTGTCCGTATGCTGCATAACACAGGCAACAGAGCAAGATGAGTAGCGTTCTTTTCATAATGCGGATGTTTTAATTTGTAACTAAAATATGGCGTTTAAATTGCAAATATACGCAATATTATGCTTTAAACAAATTAAATAACATATTTTGTGCTCTGATGACGGTACGTAAGACATGAGGATAAATGGCTTGATTGTGGCGTAGGGGTGGTGGCTATTATATAATATAGGTGTACGATAACGGCTGTGTCGACCGTTGATATAAGATAAGATTGTGCCTGTTTTAACACTAATTGCATGGCGATGGGTGTTTTTTAATCGGCTTGTTTGCTGTTATTTCATGGTAATGCACTACTTTTGTATGTCGCAGAAACGCGTATCTGGTGCGACAGGCACGTGTTTGCGACATCGCAAGCAGGTGATAAAGAAGATGATAACAATACATAAATATTTAAGAATATGAAAAAGATTAGAGCGGCCGTTGTGGGCTATGGCAACATTGGACAATATACGTTACAAGCGTTGGAGGCGTCTCCCGACTTTGAAGTGGCTGGTATCGTAAGGCGACAAGGGGCGAAAGAAAAGCCGATGGAACTGGAAAGATATGAGGTGGTGGCCGACATTGCCGAGCTGCACGATGTGGATGTGGCCATCTTGGCTTTGCCTACGCGCGAGTGTCCGACATACGCCAAACGTTATTTGGCTATGGGAATAAACACGGTAGACAGCTTTGACATCCACTCTGGCATAGTGAACTATCGCACAGAGCTAATGCCTGTGTGCAAGGAACATGGCCGAGTGAGCGTTATTTCGGCTGGATGGGACCCAGGTTCAGACTCTATCGTGCGCATGCTGATGCAGAGTTTGGCACCCAAAGGCTTGTCGTACACCAACTTCGGACCAGGTATGAGCATGGGACACAGCGTGTGTGTGCGCAGTAAGAAAGGGGTTAAGAATGCCCTTTCGATGACTATCCCGCAGGGTGAAGGCATTCATCGCAGGATGGTTTATGTGGAATTGGAGGATGGCGCACGACTTGAAGATGTGGCCGCAGAGGTAAAGGCCGACCCGTATTTCGCTAACGACGAGACGCATGTGTTTGCCGTGAAGTCGGTAGACGAGGTTCGCGACATGGGTCATGGCGTTCATTTGGTGCGCAAAGGCGTTAGCGGAAAGACCCAAAACCAGCATTTCTCTTTCGACATGAGCATCAACAACCCCGCGCTAACGGCTCAGGTGCTGGTTAATGTGGCTCGCGCCTCCATGCGTTTGCAGCCTGGATGCTATACTATGGTTGAGATTCCTGTTATTGATATGCTGCCTGGGGATAGGGAAGAGCTGATTGGACAGATGGTTTAAAGGTGAAAGAGTGAAAAGGTGAAAGGGTGAAAAGGGTGAAAAAATGGCTGCGCCTTTTAAAGGTGAAAGGGTGAAAAGGTGAAAGGGTGAAAAAATGGCTAACGCCACCTACACATTTGGCTTAACTCCTTAACTCCATAACTTCTAATGGTGAAAGAGTGAAAAGGTGAAACGATGGCTTCGCCTGCTAACTCGTCAGCTTGTTTACTTGTCAATTCGTTAATTTGTTCACTTGTCAACTTGTTAATTTGTCAACTCGCTTTTGGCTTAAGAGTCTTACAGGGATAGCTTAGATTAACCATTGAAAATAAAAGGGGCGTGCTACCAATGAATGGTAATACGCCCCTTTGTTGTTCAGCATTGTGTAGGCTGAGAGTTAAAGCCCCAAGATATAGGGCATATCATTCCCCCTTCTCCTCTTCAAAGAGGAGAAGGGAGTGAGTTCTTTTTAGCGCGATTTGTAGTATTCCAGGTCTTCCACCTTAAAGTTGGCGATGAAGGCATGGTTGCCAATAACCGCCTCTTCGGTAAGGCGAACGTACACGTTGGCACTCTTTTCGAAGAGTTCGGGAGCTTTCGATGCGTCGGCAATGATGAGCAACGACATGAAAAGTTCGGCAGTCATCTCGTAAAGGCGACGTGCAAGGAAGTCTTGTCTGTCTTGGTTCCCACACTCTTTCACGTTGTTTACACTCTCTTCGTAACGTTCCACCAGCTTGGCCACACGCTCTTTAAGTGGCTGTAAGTTCTCGGCCACCTCGTCTTCGAGCATCTCTTTCATGATGCCGAGGTAAGTTCCGTTGGTAATATAGCGAATGGCGGCCACCACTTGCAGCTGCGTTGTGCCCTCGTATATAGAGAAAATGCGCGCATCGCGATAGAGACGTTGGCTCTTATACTCCATGATGAAGCCCGAACCACCATGAATTTGTATGGCATCGTAGGCGTTTTGGTTGGCGTATTCAGAGTTCATACCCTTTGCCAGCGGCGTGAAAGCATCGGCCAAACGCATGTATTTCTTTTGCTCGGCGCGTTCTTCTGGGGTAAGTTTGCGTTCGCGTGCGATGTCGTCGAGTGCTTTGTAGATGTCTACATAGCGTGCCGTTTGGTAGAGAATGCTACGTCCTGCATCCAATTTGGCCTTCATGCGCGAGAGCATATCGTACACGGCGGGGAAGTCTACTATGTTCGTATCGAACTGTTTGCGTTCGCGAGCGTAGTTCAAACCTTCGGTATAGGCGGCCTGCGACACACCAACGCTCTGCGCGGCGATACCTAAACGTGCGCCGTTCATCAACGCCATAACGTACTTGATGAGGCCCATTCGCGTTTGACCGCATAGTTCGGCTTTGGCATCTTTGTACACAAGTTCGCACGTAGGCGAGCCATGTATGCCCAATTTGTTTTCAATATGTCGTACGGTAACGCCGCCTTGACGCTTGTCGTAGATAAACATCGACAGTCCGCGACCATCTTTCGTACCCTCTTCTGAGCGGGCCAGAACCAGGTGAATGTCTGAATCGCCGTTGGTGATGAAGCGTTTTACGCCATTGATAAGCCAGCAACCATCTTTCTCCGAGTAGGTGGCTTTGAGCATAACGCTTTGCAAGTCGCTGCCTGCATCGGGTTCGGTGAGGTCCATCGACATCGTTTCGCCTTGACAAACGCGCGGAATGTACTTCTTGCGCTGCTCTTCGTCGCCAAATTCGTATAGCGTTTCGATGCAGTCTTGCAAGCTCCAGATGTTTTGGAAACCAGCATCGGCCGTCGCCATCATTTCAGATGCCATCGAATAAGGCGTTATTGGGAGGTTCAAACCTCCGTAACGGCGTGGCATAGAGATGCCCCACAGGCCAGCTTTGCGCGTGGCGTCGAGGTTTTCGAACGTTTTTGAGGCATACACCATGCGTCCGTCGACGAGGTGCGGGCCCTCTTCGTCAACCGATTCACTGTTTGGCTCGATAACGTTAGCGGTGATGTCGCCCGTTATTTCCAACAGTTGCTTATAGTTTTCGATAGCGTCCTCGTAGTCAACGGGTGCGTCATCGTATTTATCTTTATCTTCAAAGTTGCGCTCTTTCAGCTCAACAATTCTTTTCATCAATGGGTGATGAAGGTGGAACTCCAACTCGGGAGAGTCCGAAAAGTAATTTGCCATATCGTAATAAATAAATTGGCCTCACCCCCAACCCCTCTCCAAAGGGGAGAGGGGAGTGGTATGTTTGTTTGCTTCATGCAGGCGAAAGTAGGCCGTTTGTTCGTGATCCTGTTTCGTCTTGCTTGTGAAGTTAAGCATAAATCTCCTGCGAACAGCGTGATAAAGCGAATGAATGGCGAACATTTTCTTCGTTATCTTGCCGTTTGGAGATGAGGCGGGTGATAATTCCTTAATGATTAAATAGATATTCTTTGATGTTGTGCAGAACCCTATCGAGGCTTTTGTCAACCACTTCGTTACTAAAACGGATAACATGAAAGCCCTTTTGTTCGAGAACTTGACTACGGGTGGCATCGTCTGCTTGTTGTTCTGGCGAGCCATGATATGCGCCATCCACTTCCACAACCAAGCGTTTCTCCAAGCAAACAAAGTCGGCGATGAAGTCGCCAATGGCGTGTTGCCGTCTAAACTTGTACCCGCACGACAGATGTCTGAGTGCATTCCACAAGCGTTCTTCGCTTGGTGTCATTCCCTTTCGATTATTGTGTGCGAATGTTTTCAGTTGTGAATAGCGGTCGGGCGAAGCTGTTTCGTATCCGTAATCTTTGTCCTTGCCCATCAGGTACTGGCCGTTAAGCTGTTAGTTGTATGTAAAAGCATTTCGCATACCCAAATAGACTTCTCGCTTACAGACCTCAATTTAATACTCCTGAGGTTGTGGTTGGAGATAGCCCTGCGCCCATTTTGTACAGAAGTAACTTGCAAATCATTGTCTAAGCATATTACTCCCCTCTCCCTTTGGAGAGGGGTTGGGGGTGAGGCCAATTGCTGTTTTGGGTCTGTTTCTTTACTACTTATTCTTATAATACTTAATCAGCTTCGGCACCACCTCTTCTACCGTACCCACGATAACATAGTCTGCAATCTTGTTGATGGGTGCATCGGGGTTGGTGTTGATAGAGATGATGATGCCGCTGTCTTGCATTCCGGCGATGTGTTGAATCTGTCCAGAGATACCGCAAGCGATGTACACCTTGGGATGAACGGTAACGCCCGTCTGTCCAATCTGCCTGTCGTGGTCGGCCCAGCCTGCATCAACGGCGGCCCTACTTGCTCCCACCTCGCCATGTAGCTCCTTGGCCAGTTTGAAAAGCAGGTCGAAACCCTCCTTGCTGCCTACGCCATAGCCACCGGCCACAACGATGGGCGAACCTTTTAGGTTGTGTTTGGCCTCTTCAACGTGGCGGTCGAGCACCTTTACCACATAACTCTTGGGTTGTACGTACTGTGCAACGTCGGGGTAAACGGTTTCTCCCTTATAGTTTTCGTCCAACACTTTCTTTTGCATCACGCCACTTCTCACCGTAGCCATTTGTGGTCTGTGGTCGGGATTAACAATCGTTGCCACGATGTTTCCGCCGAAAGCAGGGCGAATTTGGTAAAGCAACTGGTCGTAATGCTTGCCTGCTTTCTTGTCATCATAGTCGCCAATCTCCAGCTGGGTGCAGTCTGCGGTAAGTCCGCTAGTAAGCGACGACGACACGCGCGGTCCCAAATCGCGACCGATAACCGTTGCGCCCATCAGGCAGATTTGCGGTTTCTCTTGCTTAAAGAGGTTCACCAGGATGTCGGTATGTGGCGCCGACGTGTAAGGGAAAAGCCCATCGGCATCAAAAACGAAAAGCTTATCTACGCCGTAAGGCAAGATTTGGCCTTCGACATGGCCTTTGATACCCGTGCCCGCCACCACGGCATGCAGCTGCACGCCCAACTCGTTGGCCAGACTGCGACCTTTGGTTAGCAATTCTTGAGACACTTCGGCCACCGTCGTGTCTTCTATTTCGCAATATACAAATACGTTGTTCATGTTTGTTCTTTAATTTAAGAAGGAGATGTTTTTTGAGGAGTTAAGGAGTTATGTAGTTAAGGAGTTAAGCCAAATGCTTTGCGGCTTTCTTCAAAAACACAGGATTTTAGACAGAAGAACATAAGGACATAAGGTAAGGCATAAACAGCATAATGGCTTTTGATGGCGTAGCATCTTTTCATCCTTTCACCTTTAAAAGCTCTTTTCTTCTTTTAATTCGCAAGGCATATCACTCCCCTCTCCACTAGGAGAGGGGTTGGGGGTGAGGCTTCTCTTTCACTTTACCTCCCCTTATCCGATAATCTTTTCGTCCAACAATTCTTTCATCATCGCCTCTATATCGGCATCTGCGGCCGTTAGGGTCTTGCTTTCCTTAGCTTGGAACACGATGTTTTGCACGCTCTTCACCTTTGTGGGCGACCCGCTAAGTCCGCATTGGGCTGCATCTCCGTCCACATCGGCCACGCTCCATTGGTTAAGCGTGAGGTAAGGGCGCAGTTCGAACAGTTCGGGATGCGGCTCTTTGCCGTTGCGCTCCATGGGGCAGCGTGCGTTTTTGTACTTCACCACCAGCTTAGCGTTGCAAGGACGGCATGGGGCAGCACTTCCGTTAACCGTCACCACGCAAGGCATGGGTGCCTCAACCGTTTCAACGCCGCCGTCGATGTGTCGGCGAATGGTTAGCTTGCCATCCTCAACTTTCAGTATTTCTTCGGCGTATGTAACCTGGTTAAGGCCCAATTTCTGTGCCACCTGCGGTCCAACCTGTGCCGTATCGCCGTCGATGGCTTGTCGTCCACCGATAACGATGTCCACATCGCCAATCTTTTTGATGGCCGTAGCCAAGGCATAGGATGTGGCCAGCGTGTCGGCACCGGCGAAAAGCTTGTCGGTAAGCAGCCAACCCGTGTCTGCTCCGCGGTAAAGTCCTTGTCTGATGATTTCACCTGCACGTGGAGGCCCCATCGTCAGCACGCCAACGGTAGAGCCAGGGTGCTGTTCTTTAAGGCGCAGAGCCTGTTCCAATGCGTTTAAGTCTTCTGGATTAAAGATTGCGGGCAAGGCAGCGCGGTTCACCGTGCCTTCTGCCGTCATGGCATCTTTGCCCACGTTTCTCGTGTCTGGTACTTGTTTGGCAAGTACAACGATTTTCAAACTCATAGATTTTATAGTAATATAATGTGATTTCTGCTTGTAAAAGTACACTTTTTTTGCTGTATGGCAAAAGAAATGAAACGAAAAAAACGTAAGA
>ERZ773059.1831-NODE-1831-length-10134-cov-3.265800_pt1 | contig 10134 bp, 4 predicted proteins | sample MGYA00580514_ERZ773059 | MGnify/ENA primary metagenome ERZ773059 (study PRJEB29015, sample SAMEA2737981) | human oral metagenome | biome: human oral; feature: human-associated habitat; material: dental | place: China | collected 2056 ...
GGGCAGGCGCGGCGCCCGGCCGCGGTCGGCCCCGGCCGCCGCGCGGGGTGGCTCGCCGGAGAGCATCTCGTAGAGGACGACTCCTGCGGAGTAGACGTCAGCGGCAGGGGTGGCGCGCCCGCCCGCGTCCACTTCCGGCGCCATGTAGGCGGGGGTCCCGATGCGCTCGCTGTCCGGTTACTGTGCGGCCAGAGCGGCGATTCCGAAGTCGACGAGGCGGACCCCGGCGGGGGTGGGGGCGTCCGGATGGGTGATGAGCACGTTGGAGGGTTTGACGTCCCGGTGCACGATGCCCGCCCGGTGTGCGGCCGCGAGTGCGCCGAGGACGCCCGCGCCCACGGCGGCGGCCCGGTCCTCCGCCAACGGCCCGTGCTCGCGCAGCAGCGCCGCCAGGTCGGGCCCCTCGACCAGGTCCATGATTATCGCGAGGGTGTCCCCCTCGACGACCATGTCCCTGGCTCCCACGACACCAGGGTGGTCCACTGCGAGAAGGAGTTTGCGCTCGTTGATGAAACGGGCGATGACCTCCGGATCGTCCTCGTGGTGCTCTTTGAGCAGTTTCGCCGCGACCTGTCCGCCACTGCGGTTGTCGCGCCGCCACACCTCGCCCATGGCGCCCGCGCTGATGGGCTCCTCCAGGGTGTAGCGGCTGCCGAGCGGGGCTCCCCCTGCGCGGGTCATTGCCCGAACCAGTGGAGCGTCGGGACGGCTCCGCCTGACTGGGGGGCCAACCCGGTGTCGGAGGCCGTTGCCCGCAGGACGCGCCTCTCGGAGGCGGGGACCGCCTCGTAGGAGCGGAAGTCCAACGTCCCCACCGCCAGTCCCTGCTTGGTCGAGACGGTGAGGGCCGACAGGGCGGCGCGGACGCGCACGGGCTTGGAGGACTGCGCGGCCTCGGCCGCCCGGACCAGGGCGACGACCGCGTCGTGGCTGGTGGCGTCGGCGCTGCGGATCGATGTGGCGCACGCGTCGTCCTTGTAGATGTTCTCGCACTGGGGGTCCGACGCGGCCATGCGCATCGCCGCGTAGAAGGCGGAGGCGGCGTCGCCCGCCTCCCCCGCGGTGAGGGCCGTCGTCTCAGCGGGGGCGCGGCCCACTGTGACCAGGCGCCCCTCCGATGCCCCCGAGGCGGTGACCGCGTCCCCGAACGCCGGCGTCATCGCCTCCGGGGTCAGGAAGACCAGGGTCTGCGGGTCGTCGAGGGCGGCCTCCAGCGCGGTCACGAAGGCAGCGGCCTCGTCCGCGGAGGCGGCGACCACGACCGAGTCGATCTCGCGGTTGTCCAAACGCTCTTTGACCGCAGTGGCCTGCGCCCGCGGGTCGGCGGCGGACCCCGAGGCGATGCCCTCGACCGGGCCCTGGCGCTGGGCCCCGGTGACCACGTAGGGCTTGGAAAGGCGCGCGTCCCTGAGGGTCTGGTCGATCGCCGCCCTCACTCCCGTGGCGGAGGGCGCCAGGCTCCACACCCCGTCGGCCCCGGCCTGCGTGTACGCCATGACGACCGCGCAATCCGCTGCGGACGCCTCGGCGAGCGCGGCGTCGAGGTGCCCGTCGGACTGGGACTCCACCAGGATCGCGCCCACGCCCCCGTCCAGCAGGGAGCGGACGGCGTCCGTGGCGCCCGAGGGCGTGCCGTCGTCCAGTGCGACGCGCAGGTCCACTGGCGTCCCCCCGAGTCCGAAGCGGTAGGCAGCCAGGTTCGCCCCCTCGATGAGGGGCCGGAACTCGGACCCCCTCCCCTCGGTGGGGCCGATGAGGACGCCTATCGACAGTGGCGCGTCCGCGGGCAGGGAGTGGTGCAGGGCGGCGTCGACGAGGGCCGCGGGCTGCGCTGCTGGATCGGATTGGGAGGAGCCGCCGCCCGGGTGGCACGCCGCGGTCCCGGCCGCTACTCCCAGGACCAGGAGGGCGATGGGGAGCCGGGGGCGCTTCACTTCGACACCCCGATCGTGTAGGTGATGATCGTCGTCGTGGGCCCCGCTCCCCCGTTGAAGGGCGTGTACTCCTGCAGGCGGCTGTCCGCCAGCGAGTACGCGGCGGCCCTCAGGTTCGCCCGTCTCAGCGCTGCGGCGCGGGAGTGGGCGACCGCGCCGACGGAGGCGCTCGACTGGTCGAGGACGTCGCCCGTCGCCCCGATGTCGGTCGTGATCCCCCTCAGTTTCCCGATGAGGCCGAGGCGGGAGTTGGTGCCCGGCTGGCCGAGGTTGAGCAGGAGCACCTCGAACTGGTGCTCCAGGCTGGACGCGACGGTGGTGGACTGGACCGCGGCGTCGCCCAGGCCGTCGCGCAGCCCGGTGAGGGTCGCGTTCATCGACGTGTCCAGGTCGCCGAGCGCCTGGGCGAGCCTCTCGTCCGACCGGGCGCCCGCCTCGTCGATCATGCGCCTGGTGGCGCCGTCGGACTGCTCCCGCTGGGCGGCGATCCCGCTCTGGAGCTGGCTCCCCAGCGCGTCGATGCCGTTGACGGCGCCGTCGAGGGCGCCGGTGGCGCGGTCCTTGCCCTGGGCGATGAGCTGGTGGGAGGAGTCGCTGGTACTGGCGATCCCCGACTTCAGGGATCCCAGCGCAGCGCCGAGGTCCGTGTTCGCGCAGTACGAGCGGTTCGCCAGCCACACGACGGCTTGCCCGCTCGCCCCGGGCGCGGTGCCCGCGTCGTCCGCCGGGCACTCCAGCGGGTTGGTGAGCGGCATGACCGACGAGTCCGGCCAGATCCCGTTGACGATCGTGGCGATCTGGCGGATCTGCGCGCGCTGGTCGGGGACGCCGCCGCGGATGTCGGCCAGGAGGGCGCGGGCCTCGACGAGTACCCCGGTGGGGTCGGGGTGGTCGGCGCTCACGCGCTCGTCGTACAGCGCGTACAGGGCGTTCGCCAGCTCCTCCCCCGAGCCGATCGACGCGCGCAGCTTGGCCACGGCGTCGTTGAGGGCGGTGAGCTGCCCGTTCATCTGCTGGGCGTTGTCGCGCGCGGCGGCCGCTGAGGCGCGCAGCGACTGGATGGCCCCGACGGTCGCCGCGTAGCCCTCCACCATCGACGCGGTGGAGCGGGCCAGTTGGGCGGCGGGGCAGTCCTGCTGGTCGAGGCCGCCCAGTGCGGCGACGATGGCGTCCGCGCTGGAGTCGCTGGTGAGCCCCTGCGCCCACGACGCGTTGCACCGCTTTCCTTGGGCGTCCAGCTGCCCCACGATGGAGTCGATGGCGGCGGGCGTGTTCGACGAGAGGAACCAGGACCCCACGGAGGCGCTGCCCTCCGTCGAGTTCGCGAGGGCGTCGAGCCGGGCGATCAGCCCCTGGTCCGCCCCGTCGCCGTTCAACGCGGTGGCCAGGGCTCCGCGCACGCCGTCGACGGAGTCCAACCAGCTGGAGGCCGATCCCAGGGAGGCGGTGGCGGACTTGACGGCGTTGATCGCCGCCTCGTTGTCCGCGGCCAGTTCGTCGACGGGGCGCGCAGCGCCCGCGTTCGGGTCGGCGTCCTGCAGCGCCTTCACGCGCTCGGAGAGCCTGCCGAGCTGGCTGGCCAGGCCCGTGCGCCCCCGCAGCACGTCCATGAGCTGGTTGGTCCCCAGGCCCTCGTAGCCCGTCACCGCCGCCTCCGCGAGGGCGTTCAGGCGCTGGAGCCTCTGGTCCACGTCGGAGTCGAGCAAATGGAGCGCGCACGTCAGCGACGCCGCCGAGGCGTCCGCCTCCTCGCACACGCGCGCCTGCTCGCCGCCGTCGAAGACCGCGGGGTCTCCGATGGAGGCGCGCAGCCCGGACACGATGGCGTCCCTGCACGAGTCGTTCTCCTCAGATGGGGTGAGCACTGCCCCCAGCGCCTCCATCTGGGCGTTCACCAGGGCGAAGGTCGATGACACCGTCCGCTCCTCGCCCTCCGCGAGCCCCGGCAGGGTGAGCGAGCACCCTTCCACGGCGGAGGCGGTGAGCTCGGGGTCCGAGTTCGTGCCGAGCAGGGAGGCGAAGGAGTCGACCAGGGATCTCAGGCTCCCGCGCACGCCCTCCGTGGCTCCGCCCACCGCCGACTCGGCGGATGCGCCGATGGCCTCCAGCTGTGAGCCGGTCGTGCGCAGGTGAGAGGCGACCTGGTTGGAGCTGGAGCGCAGGTCCGCGTAGGTGCTGTCCGCGATGGTGGAGACGTCGGAGCGCAGCGCCGAGTGCACTTTATCGACGAACTCGCGGGCCTCTCCGAGGCTCGTGGTGGCCTTTCCCACGGTGTCGAGGACTTGCTGCTCACTGACGCCCCGCGCCGTGCCCGGATCGAGGGCGCCGCGCAGCAGGCCCGCCAGCGAGGGGTCGGTCGTGATCCCGGCGATGGTGGACAGGGAGAGCTGGGGGACCTGGAAGTCGGAGGAGTCGACGACCAGGGTGAATGAAGTCGTGGGGCTCAGGGCGGGGGGAGCGAGCAGTGCCGCCCACTGCACGGAGGTCGTGGCGGAGTCGAGCGCCAGCACGCTCCCGTCCGACACGGCGCCCTGCTCGTCCGCGGCGGTGACGACCGCTCCTCCGGACACCTCCGCGTGGGCGGCGATGGTCATGGGCACGCCCACCAGTTCGGTCTGGCTGTAGCGCACGCCGTTGGACTCGTAGGAGACCTCGGTGGGCTTCGCCGTGAGGTTCTCGACGAACCACTGGATGGCGAAACGGCCCGACTTCCCGGCCAGGAGGGCCAGGTCGGTGCCGACCTGGCCGTCGTGGGCCCACGTGGTGCGGATGCGCACCGGCAGGTTCTGGACGGCGTCCTGCGGCTCGATCGTGTCGGAGTACTCGGTGACGGCGCCGCTGGGGTTCTTCGTCATGGACGCCAGGCCCACATTGGTGACGGCGGAGGAGCCGTCGAGGGTGACGCTGACGTGCTGCAGCGTCGGGGCGCCGGCCACTGCGGGGCCGGTCGGCTGCAGCACCGCCAGACAGGCGACCATCACGAGGCACAGCGCGGCAGCGGTCCGCCTCCGGGCGTCCTTGAACGCTTCACCGAGCCGTTCGAGCATGTCTCCCCCATTCCATCGGCCCTCGCCGCACCTATCGGCGACTGTGATGCGACAAACACAATCCTGACCGATTGCCAAATACTATGGAAGCATATATTTTCGGCGGATGGCACAGTCCGAGCCTTAAACCACACGACGGACCGACGGATCCCATGGTTCCCTGACCATTTGGAGGGATGATGCGCTTCAAGTTCGAGTTGAGCGCCAATGGCGGCACCGTGCCCATCCTGGTCACCACCGAGGCCACGGCGACCATCGGGGACCTGGCAGGCGCCATCGAGTCCGGGCGCACTGGGATCCGGGCCGCGGAGCGCCCGCCACTCACCGTGGAGGTGATCGACGAGGCCGGTGCGCGACTGCTGGTGCTCCCCCCGGATTCCCTTCTCCTCGACACGCCCCTGCGGTCGGGGCAGCGCATACGCCTCGTCCCCGGCAGCGCGGCAGCGGGACCCGACGCGGAGGGCGGCGCCCGCCTGCTGGTGGTCTGCGGCCCGGACTCGGGCAAATCGTTCCCCCTCCACCCGGGGTCCAACATCCTCGGACGCTCCACCGAATGCGATGTCGTCCTCACCGACCGCGAGGTGTCGCGGCGCCACGCGCGCATCACCATCGACCCCGGCGCGCGCATAGACGACCTCGGCTCCGCCAACGGGATCACCGTCGACGGCGAGCACATCGACTCCGCCGACCTGGCCGGGCGGATCCCTGTTCAGGCGGGAACCACCGTCTTCGTGGTCGACACCCCCGAACGCAGCGGCGGCCCCGACGGCCCGGGCACCGCCTTCAACCGGTCCCCGCACGTGCGCGTCGACTACGAGGGCCGCGAGCTCCAAGCGCCCGAGCCCCCCGGGCCACCGAGTTCGGGGCGCAGGATCTCCCCGCTCATGGCCCTGGCCCCCCTCCTCATGGGCGTGGTCTCCTTCCTGATCTTCCGCAACGTCATGACCATCTTCTTCTTCGCGATGAGCCCCCTGATCATGGTGGGCAGCGCACTGGAGTCGAAGATCTCCGGCAAGCGCGCCCACAAGGCCGATGTGGAGAAGTTCCAGACCGCGCTCGACGACCTGCGGATGTCGGTCGCCAACGCCCTCGACGAGGAGCACGACCGCCGGCGCGAGGAGGTCCCCGCCCTGGAGCGCGCGATCGAGGCCGCCTACGGGCGCACCCCGCTGCTGTGGTACCGCCACCCCGACGACGACTCGTTCCTGCGCGTCACCCTGGGCTACGGGCGGGCCCCGTCGCGCAACACGCTGAAGATGCCGCCGCGCCGGGGTGCGGACGAGGAGACGTGGTCGCTCCTGCTCGGAGTCGAGGAGTCCGCGGGCCACGTCGACGACGTCCCCATCACCGCGTCCTTGCGCGAATGCGACAACCTCGGGGTCGCGGGCCCCAGGGAGGAGCGCCTCCCCGTCGCGCGGGGCTACGTGGCCCAACTCACCTGCCTGCACTCGCCGGCCGAACTCGTCATCGCGGCCCTGGCCTCGCAGGAGTCCAGTGCCGCGTGGACCTACCTCACGTGGCTCCCCCACGTCGATTCCCCCTACTCGCCGATCCCCGGCCCCCACCTGGCGCGCGAGCCCCGGACCGCGTCGGCCCTGGTGGCCCAGCTCGAGGAGATCGTCGCCAGCAGGCGCGACGCCCGCGCGAACCTGCCCAGCATCGTCGTCCTGGTCGAGAACGACGCCCCCGTGGAGCGCGGGCGCCTCGTCTCCATCGCCGAGGACGGTCCCGAGGTCGGCGTCCATCTGGTGTGGATGTCGGACGCGCAGAACCAGCTGCCGGCGGCGTGCCGCGCCTACCTGGTGGTGCGCGGGACCAGTGCCACCGCCGGTTTCACGACGCAGCGCCAGACCACGCCCATCGCCTCCCTGGAGCTCCTGCCCCAGGTGACCGCCACCAACCTCGCACTCGAGCTGTCGCCCATCGAGGACGCCGGCGCGCCGGTCCTCGACCAGTCGGGCATCCCCCGCGCCGTCTCCTACCTGGCCCTGGCCGGCGTCGGACTGGCGGACGACCCGCAGGTGACCGTCGACCGCTGGCGCGAGGATGGTTCACTGCCCGGGGCCGACGCCCCCGCCGCGCGCGGTCCGCGCACCCTCAAGGCGCTCGTCGGGCAGGGGCCCCTGGGCGACTTCTCCTTGGATCTGCGCGAGCAGGGGCCGCACGCCCTCGTCGGCGGCACCTCGGGCGCGGGCAAATCCGAGTTCCTCCAGTCGTGGGTGCTGGGGATGGCCGCGGCCCACAGCCCCCGCCGCGTCACATTCCTCTTCGTCGACTACAAAGGCGGTTCCGCCTTCGCGGACTGCGTGAACCTGCCGCACTGCGTCGGCCTGGTCACCGACCTCTCGCCCCACCTGGTGCGCCGCGCGCTGACCTCCTTCCGCGCGGAGCTGACCTTCCGCGAGCACCTGCTCAACGCGAAGAACGCGAAGGACCTGCTCTCCCTGGAGGCCACGAACGACCCCGAGTGCCCGCCGTCCCTGGTCATCGTCGTCGACGAGTTCGCGGCCCTGGTCCAGGAGGTCCCCGAGTTCATCGACGGGATGATCGACATCGCCCAGCGCGGCCGGTCCCTGGGGCTCCACCTGATCCTGGCCACACAGCGCCCCGCGGGCGTCATCAAGGGCAACCTCCGCGCGAACACCGCGCTGCGGGTGGCCCTGCGCATGGCGGACGAGATCGACTCGACCGACGTCATCGACTCGCCCCTGGCCAGCGAGTTCGACCCGAGGATCCCCGGGCGCGGAGCCGTGCGCACGGGCCCAGGGCGGATCTCCCTCTTCCAAACCGGGTACGCGGGGGGCAGGACCTCCGACGCGCCCACCGCCGCCCGGATCGACATCGAGACGATGGCCTTCGGGCCGGGGATCCCTTGGGAGATCCCCAGGCCCGCCACCACCCGCGACGACGAGGACTCCGGCCCCACCGACATCACCCGCATCGTCGCGTCCATCACGAACGCCGCCCGCGCCTGCCGTCTTCCCGCGCCGCGGCGCCCCTGGCTGCCCGAACTAGAGGCGCGCTTCGACATGGACCAGGTGCTCGCCACCAGCGGGCAGGACGATCCGAACGCCCTGCCCTTGGGCGTCATCGACGATCCCGCGCACCAGAGCCAGCACACCGTCCACTACGCGCCGGACACGGACGGGAACCTGGCGGTCTACGGAGCCGGTGGCTCCGGGAAGTCCGGGGTGCTGCGCGCGCTCGCCTACGCGGCCTCGGCGCTGTCCGATCGCGCGCGGACAGACATCTACTGCCTCGACTTCTCCACCGCGGGCCTGCCGATGCTCTCCCCGCTGCCGAACGTGGGGACGGTCATCGACGGCTCGGACACCGAACGCGTTACCCGCCTGCTGCGCCGCCTCGTCGAGCTTCTCGACGACCGCGCGACGCGCTACGCGGCGGCGCACGCCGACTCCATCTCCGAGTACCGCAGGAGCACGGGCGAAACCGACGAGGCGCGCGTCCTGCTGCTCGTCGACGGGCTCTCCGCGTTCCGCGACGCGTACGAGACGGGAACGGGAGCGGCCCTGAAGGCCTACGGGAACTTCACGCGCCTGCTCGCCGAGGGCAGGGGCGCGGGGATCCACGTCATCCTCACCGCGGACCGCCCCGGCGCGCTCCCCTCGTCGCTGGCGGCGAACGTCCGCACGCGCCTCGTGCTGCGCCAGGCCGACGAGAACGGCTACATGGCGCTCGACGTCCCCAAGAACGTCCTGGTCGAAGCACCGCCCGGGCGCGCGATCTTCTCCGGCGGGGCCAACGAGCTCCAGGTCGCGATCCCCTCCGGCTCGTCGAGCGCCCCCAGCCAGGCGGCGGCCTTCGTGAAACTCGCCGAGCGGATGCGCCAGGCGGGGACGGCTCCGGCCGAGGGCGTTGAGCGCCTCCCCGACCTGATCGCCCGCAGCGAGGTCCCCGCCTCCGTCGGGGGGCTGCCCGTGCTGGGGGTCGCCGAGGAGGATCTGGCGCCGCTGCCCTTCTCCCCCCTGGGGGCGCTGTCGATCGGCGGGATGCCGGGCAGCGGGCGCACCAGCGCGATCGAGTCGGTCGTCCAGGCGGTGCACCGGTGGCGCCCGTCCCTCCCGCTGTACTTCATCGGGCCGCGCCGTTCGCGCGTGCACGACTTGGACCTGTGGCGGGCGAGCGCCCGCGGCGTCGACGAGGCGCAGGCCGTGCTGGCCCCCGTCAAGGAGATCGCGGAGAACGCGGCCGCTGACGACGACGCCCCCGATGTCGTCCTGGTCGTCGAGGCGCTCTCGGAGCTGGTGGGGACCCCGGCTGAGTCCGCTCTGCTGGATGTTGTGAAGAAGCTGCGCCGCAACGGGCACCTGTTGATCGCCGAGCAGGAGACTTCGGGCTGGTCGTCGGGGTGGCCGCTGATCGCCGAGGTGCGCAACGCCCGGCACGGAATCGTCATGCAGCCCAACCCCATGGACGGGGACGTGCTGTTCAAGGTGGACTTCCCCCGGCTCAAGCGCTCCGACTACCCGCTGGGAAGGGGCGTCTACGTCCATTCCGGCAAGGTGCGCGTCGTGCAATTGCCGATGCCCGAGTAGGGACCGCTGCCCGAGCAGCCCGGGTGGGACCCGTTATCCGAGCAGGGCGCGCACCGCGCTCACCTGCCTGTGCGGGGCCGCGGTCCTCCAGGGGCACGATCGCCGCCTCGAGGAGCCGGTCGAGTACGCCCCAGAAGTCCACGTGGTACTCACGCGTCGAATCGATCCACCACAAGTCCCCGGCCCGTTCAATCCGGTCGGCCAGGATGTCGAGCGTGAAAGGGGCGCCCGAGGCGTCCTCGTAGAACATGTAGCAGTGCCGCGCCCGCTCGGCCACCTCCGGCTCCTCATAACCCACATCGAGGACACCGTAGACAGGACGGACGTGCTCGAGTCTATACAGTCTGTCCGTATCGGGGAACATGCCGAACCCGTCGTGGGTGCGCTCGTAGAAGGCCCGCACCGACTCGGGCACACTCTCCCACACACGCCGTACATTGTCCGCGTACCCGTCCTCGCCGGGTGCGGGCCACGAGGGCCGCAACGGATTACCCCCTGTAAAGCACTCCTCACCCCCCTCACCATCAATGAACGTGTAGACCACGAAGTACTCGCCGCCGTGGACCGCCAGCTCAGCGTCCACACACCGCTCCCGCA
>ERZ773059.1837-NODE-1837-length-10100-cov-9.960777_pt1 | contig 10100 bp, 8 predicted proteins | sample MGYA00580514_ERZ773059 | MGnify/ENA primary metagenome ERZ773059 (study PRJEB29015, sample SAMEA2737981) | human oral metagenome | biome: human oral; feature: human-associated habitat; material: dental | place: China | collected 2056 ...
TCTGATTGCATTTCCACAACCTTTACCGGCATTCCAAATAAATTTTCCTTTCCGTATGATGCCCATTGATCTACAAGCTCTGACATAGTTGATGACGGAGTAATTGGATAAATTCCAGCAACTTCCGTAAATGCGTACGCTATATGAGCCGCAGCCTGGTTACCATCCATTGTTTTCATATTTTTTGCCATTTTTCCCTCCAAAATTAAAGAATTTTATAATTTCTTTACTTAATTTGCATTTATAAAATTCTAGCTATATATAATTATATATTTTCTAGTCCAAATTTGCAATTACTTTTTAACTATTTTTTATCAAATTATTATTTTAAGTTATTTTATTTCATAACAGTTTTTACTATTTTTATTATGTTTCTTCTCTTTTTTGCAGGATTGCTCATTGCCGCAAAATTGAAATTCGAGAAGCGGGGATGCAAGGGCATGGCGTCTGATGCCCTTGCTTAAAACAAATTACTTAATAAATTTATTTTTAGATTTATGTTCAATAATATTTTTTATAATCAGAATAAATATTGAAATTATTACCAAAAGTGAAGATACTGCAAATGCTGATACTATTGACTCTGATGAGCCTGACAGATATAAAGCATCTATTTCTAGTGGTAAAGTAAATGTTTTTCCTCTTGCTTTTGATAATGCGTTTACTGCTCCAAATTCTCCTAACGCCCTTGCTGTGCAAAGGATTATTCCATAAAGAAGTCCCCATTTTATTTGTGGTAATGTTATTTTTCTGAAAATCGTGAATCCGTCTGCTCCCATTAATGCGGCCGCTTCTTCCTCATCTTTTCCCTGTGCATTCAGAATCGGAATGATTTCCCTTGAAATAAAAGGGAAAGTTACAAATACAGTAGCTAAAATTACTCCTGGAATTGCAAACACTATTTTTATGTCAAGTACAAAAAATTTATTTAGATGCTCAATATAAGGTGCTGCCCAGCCCATTCTTCCAAAGGTCATAATGAAGGCAAGACCTGCTATTACTGGAGAAATCGAGAAAGGGATGTCTATTAGCGTTGCCAAAATATGTTTTCCACGAAATGAAAACTTTGTGAGAAGCCATGCCGCCGTTATTCCAAAAAAAGTATTTATAATTAATGCTGACATTGTTGCAATCACTGTAATTTTCAAAGCTGAAAGGACGTATTTATCTGTTAAGCTTCTTATGTAAAATGTCCAGCCTTTTTGAAGCGAATTTGCAATAATCGCAATTAGCGGCAATACTAACATAATACCGACAAACAGGATACTTACTGCTATTAATACATACTTTATAATGTTATTTTTTTTATCCATCGCTCTTTCCCCTTTCCTAAACATTGTTTGTCCGTTTGAACTGGTTCATTTGAACTAAATTTATTAAAAATAAAAGTGTGAATGAAAATATTAGCATAACCAGAGCAACTACAGTCGCAGAAGGATAGTCGATATAATTTAATTTTTGCATAATTACATAGGAAACAACCTGTGTATGCTCTTTTAGGCTATTTCCTGAAATGTAAATTACACTTCCATATTCTCCAAGCCCTCTTGAAAAGGCAAGTCCAAATCCTGTTAATAAGGCAGGTCTTATTTCAGGGAAAATTACTTTCCAAAAAGTCGTTTTTCCGTCTGCACCTAAGATGTATGCCGCTTCCTCATACTGATTGTCCAGCTTTTCCAGAATTGGCTGAACTGCTCTTACCACGAAAGGAATTCCTACAAAAATTAAGGCAATTATTATCCCAACGTGAGTATATGAAATTTTTATCCCAATTTTTGCAAAATATTTTCCAACCATCCCAGTATCAGAATACATTTTTGAAAGTGTGATTCCTGCAACTGCAGTAGGCAAGGCAAAAGGCAATTCAAGCATTCCGTCTAAAAATCTTTTTCCAAAAAAGTCGTATCTTATAAGCACCCACGCTAAAATTACTCCGAAAACGCAGTTTACAGCGGCAGCGATAAATGAACAGATGGTGCTTGTAAAAAATGCATTCAAAACTGGCTTTTCTGTTACAAGTTTCCAAAATTCAAGAGGTGACAGCCTAAAGGAATAAACTAATATCGAGACTAAAGGTATTAATATCAGAATTGACAGCATTGTCAATGATATTCCAAATGTAAGTCCAAATCCTGGAATTACAGGCTGCTCTTTTCTTTTTAATGCTAATATTTTCATTTTTTCACTCCTTTCATAACAATATTTCCAATTAAAAGATTTTTTGCCTATTCTCTTATATTAAATAAAAAGACTTTTGACAATGAACCTTTGCCGCATAAGTATTATTGCTATTTAATTTTGAAACAATTTATACTTCTAATTTTCATAAATTTTATCAAATAATGCACCTTCATTGAAAAATTTCTCGTAGGCTTTTTTCCAGCCGCCAAAATCATCTATTTTTGTTAGTTTCATCTTCAAGTCAAATTTATTTTCATATTTTTTCAGAATTTTCTGATTGTAAGGTCTGTAGCCACTTTCAGCGATTATTTCCTGCGCTTTTTCTGAATACAGATATTTCAAGTATTCTGTACTTATCTCATAAGTTCCGTTATTTTTTGCAACTTTATCAACTACCGCGACTGTCGGTTGTGCCAAAATACTCACACTCGGATAGACAATCTCATATTTTTCAGGATACTCCCTAACCGTAGCAATCGCCTCATTTTCCCACGCAATCAGTATATCTCCCTGATTATTTTCCACAAAAGTCGTAGTTGATGCCCTTGCCCCCGAATCCATTACTGCCACATTGTCATAAATATTTTTCACAAAATTTTGAATCTTATGCTCATCATTTCCAAATTTTTCACGTCCGTATGACCACGCCGCCAGAAAATTCCAGCAAGCTCCACCGCTGCTTTTCGGATCAGGTGTTATCACTTTTATTCCTTTTTCCGTCAAACTGTTCCAGTCCTTAATATTTTTCGGATTTCCTTTTCTTACAAGAAAAACGATTGTAGAGGTATACGGAGAAGAGCTTCCGGGAAATTGGTTTACCCAGCCTTTTTCAAGCAAGTCTGCCTTCTCAAGAAGTGCCACATCATTTTCCAGTGCCAAAGTTACCACATCCGCATCAAGCCCTTCAATTACCGAACGCGCCTGTGAGCCTGAGCCTCCATGCGATTGGGAAATTTTCACATCCTGTCCGTATTTTTGCCTGTAATATTCTATAAACAGCTTGTTATACTTTTCGTACAGTTCACGGGTAGGATCATAGGAAACATTTACAATTTCCAATTTTTTCCTGCTTTTCCCAGATTTGCTGTTTTGCCGCATAATTCCGATAAAATAAAGAAAAATAACAATTATAGCAAATATTACTGGTATTTTCAGTTTCTTTAACATCTTCACGTTCCCCTTTTTATGAAATCTGTCTATTCAATAATCTGGTTAATATTAAATCATATAGAAATTATCCCCACTTACTACTCTTCTGTAAGTTTCAAATTTTGCCCATTTTTTGTGAATTTCCACTTTATTTACATTTTGATTGCAGTCTAAAAGATAATTTTTCATATCTTCCCTAGTTTTAATCTGCAATCCAAATCCTGCTGCGTCTAATATTGGCAGTCCTGTAAAATGATAATCTTCCAATTTAACAATATCAAAAATTTTACAGTCTCGCACTAAAACTGCCGCCTCACTTTCAAGTGATATAATGTCATAATATTGCGGATATTCAAAGCTATCTCCTTTTTGAGGCACTTCATCGCCTACATGGTATGTTTTTTCTTTTGTTCCTTCTTTAGACATTCTCGCATTTTCAAAATCGAAATACAGTTCTTCAAAAATGTATCCGTCAATTTTTATGTCATCCTTTTCAAAATAAGGTTTTTCTCCAATTGTATCAATATTTTCCACTACTCCTGCAGCGGCAGTCTGATGTGAAAGCCTGTCAATCAGTATCAATTCTCCCAAAGCCTTATTTTTTTTGAACAAATCAACAATAACTTTATCTGAAAATTCTATTTTGCAAAATGCAATTTCATTTTTTGTGATACTTTGTGTTTCAATTTTTTCTCCTGTATTCACATCAATTTTATATACAATTTCCTTTAATATTGCAGAAAGTTTCTTTGTTCCAAGTTTTGCCAAATATTCCTTTCCAGCTGTCAATTTGTCATCATCCATCCACAATAATACGGCTTCAACCGATTTTGCAACTGGAAGATTTTTGTTTTTTGTAATAACAGAACCACGGCTCACATCCACTTCCTTGTCCAGCTGAATTGTAACAGCCTGTCCAGAAAATGCCTCTTCTACATTTTTATCTCCATTCAAAATCGTTTTAACAATTGCAGTTTCATTACTTGGCAAAACAGTGATTTCTTCTCCAGTTCGTATAATTCCACTTTCAATTTGCCCCTGAAATCCTCTAAATTCGTGATTTGGACGGCATACACGCTGGATTGGGATATAAAAGTCTGAATTTTCGTTATTTTCTGTCACATCCACTGTTTCCAGATATTCTATAATGCTTCTGCCCTTATACCAGTCCATATTTTCAGATTTTTTGGTAACATTATCACCTTCAGTGGCGCTCACAGGTATTATTTTTATATTTTCTAATTCCAGTTCTTTCGCCAATTCCTTCACTTCATCGGCAATTTTGTTAAATTTTTCTTCGCTGTATTTTGCTAAATCCATTTTATTTACTGCAAAGACAAAGTGGCGTATTCCAACCATCGAGCAAATTCTCGCATGTCTTCTTGTCTGTACAAGCACTCCTTTTGTAACGTCCAGAAGTAAAATCGCAACTTCCGCAAAAGAAGCTCCAACCGCCATATTTCGAGTATATTCCTCATGCCCTGGCGTATCAGCCACAATAAAGCTCCGTTTATTTGTCGTAAAATACCGGTATGCCACATCAATTGTGATTCCTTGCTCCCTTTCAGCCATCAGTCCGTCCAAAAGTAGCGAATAATCGATTGCTCCTCCACGTGAACCGACTTTACTGTCTAAAATTAACGCTTCTTCCTGATCCGCATAAAGGAGCTTAGAATTGTAAAGGATATTTCCAATTAATGTCGATTTTCCGTCATCCACACTCCCACAAGTTATAAATTTTAATAATCTTACCATTAAAAATACCCCTCTCTTTTTCTTTTTTCCATGCTTGCCGCTCCGCTGTCCTTGTCAATAACCCTGCTTGTTCTTTCAGATTCCACCGAACTTAGCGTTTCATCTATTATTTCCTCCAAAGTTACAGCGTTTGACTCCACAGCCCCTGATAACGGATAATCTCCTAAAGTTCTAAAACGAACCATCCTAATTTCAGGATCTTCGCCTTCTTCCAGTCTCATTCTCTCATCATCAACCATTATCAAATTTCCATCCCTTTCCACAACAGGACGTTCTGCCGCTGAATAAAGTGAAACAATTGGTATATTCTCCCTTTGAATATACTCCCAAATATCCTTTTCAGTCCAGTTGGAAATTGGGAAAACCCTAATACTTTCACCTTTACTAATTTCTGTGTTGTAAAGTTTCCACATTTCTGGCCGCTGATTCTTAGGATCCCATGCTTGAGCCGCATTTCTGAATGAAAAAATTCTTTCTTTTGCACGGCTTTTTTCTTCATCTCTTCTGCCGCCGCCAAATGCCGCAGTAAATCCATATTTATTAAGCGCCTGTTTCAATGCCTGCGTTTTCATAATATCTGTAAATGAAGCTCCATGATCAAACGGATTAATATTTTTCTCAACTCCTTCAGGGTTAATATACTCAATCATTTCAATCCCAAGCTCCTTTGCTCTTCTGTCACGAAAATTTATCATTTCCTTAAATTTCCATCCAGTATTCACATGAAGAAACGGAAAAGGCGGCTTTTCAGGATAAAATGCCTTCATTGCCAAATGCAGCATAACCGAACTGTCCTTCCCAATCGAATACAGCATGACAGGATTCTCGCATTCAGCCGCAACTTCCCGAATAATATATATCGCTTCCGCTTCCAGTTCATCTAAATGAGATAATTCATTCATATATAAATCACCCTTTCTTTTTTTATTTTTTATTAAATTTCATCAATATTTATTCGCATCTTTCCTGTTTATATCAATTTCCTCCACAGTTCCGTCCCTTTTTTCAATAATCCATTTCAGAACATCTCCTTCTTCCTTAGTTGTCATTGTGCTTCCATTACCTCCAATATCTGCCCCAAGGAAAAATGAAATTGCCTGAACCGGGCATTCCTTCACGCAGGAAACACAGCCCCAGCAGTCTTTTGGATATTGCATAACCGCCTTTTCAATTTTCATGTCATCCACTTTCTGCATTTCAATTAAAGTCCCCGGACATACCAGCGTACATTTTGTACATCCTATACACACATACGGATCAATTACTATGCTCATATTTCTCCTCCTTAACAATTTCTCTCATAAATACTTCCAGTTCTCCGTTAACTAACCTAGAATTCACATATTTAAAATAGTTTTCATCAGTTTCAGGATAATCCAGATTTTCATTAAACGAATGCCATCTCGTTTCCTTCCTGAAAAAAAGATGCCCGATTAGTGATTTACACACTATCAGTCTCTCTCTCAGCTCGTAAGCAAACATTAAATCGTGCATATTTTCTGCCGAAAGCTCATCAGAAAGCTCTATAAGCTGATCAATTTTCTCTTTTGCCAAATTTAGCTGCTTTTCATTAAATTGATAGTTCGTTGAGATTCCACCTGCATATTCATCCATAATTTTTTGCATTCCTTCTTCCATATCTTCCGTTGAAAATCTTTTGGCTTCTGTATTTCTTATTTTTTCATACTGATTAATAATTTGGTTTTTTTGTTCATCCAAGAAGTTTTCCACATTTTCATCAATTTTTCCACAATTAATATTTTTTTCATCAGCTAACTTTGAAATTATGTCAAGCGCCGCAATTTCACCTTCAGCCAATGCACCTGTAACATATTTCTGCGGACAGCCTCCAGCTACATCTCCTGCCGCATAAAGCCCATTAATTGTAGTTTCTCTGTTCGTATTCACCCAAAAGCCGCTTGCAGTATGCCCTCCGACAATATACGGCTCTGTCCCTTCAATTTCAACATCCTGCTCATTCGGATGCTTTCCGCTTTCAATCCATTTCAATGTCTGACTTGGCGCCATATTCAAGTATGCCTTTAGTAAACTTTCACTTTCTTTTTCACTAATTCCACTTGTCTTCAAGTAACAAGGTCCATTTCCAAGTTGATTTTCTCTCACAGTTCCATAAACACGCTCACTAGTCGTAAGCCCGTATTTATCCTCATAAACAACCCCTCTTGAATTTACCTGTTTCGCTCCAACTCCCTGAGCAATCGTTCCAACTGGCGCAATTGTGTCCTTACATCTCAAAGCAATAAATCTCATTTCAAATGTTGTCATTTCTGCTCCAGCCAAAATTCCCATCGCATATCCCGCTCCAGTATTAAATGGCGGATACCACATCTTATGCCTTGAAAATCCAGGATTATTAGGCTTATAAAGTCCAGCCGCTCCTCCAGTCGAAATTATCACTTTTTTCGCCCTAATCACAAATACTTCTTCTTTTTTTATAGAAAATCCAGCCGCGCCATAAACTTTCCCGTCCTTCACAAGCAAATCCGTAATATTAAGTGTATTCAGAACTCTCACATTTTTTGTTTTTTTCACAGCATCAGCAAGTATCGGCTTAAAATTTTCTCCATTTATTTTTATATTTCTATTTCCACGTGCAACATACTCTCCATTCTCATCCTTCAAAATTACAAGCCCCAGCTTTTCCACTTCAGCAGTAATCTCATTAAATCTATTCGCAGCAGTGATTAACAAATCGTGCCGTACAATTCCATTGGCATCTTTTGCCGCATAATCCACATAATCCTGCGGCACACGTCCTTTCACATTATACGCATTTATTGCATTAATCCCGGCCGCAAGACACCCGCTCCTCTTAATATTCGCCTTCTCTGCCACAATTACCGATAAATCAGAATTTTTTCCAAGCGTAATAGCCGCATAACATCCAGCAGTTCCCCCACCAATAATTAATACATCCGTTTCCAATTCCTTTATTTCAAGTTTTTTTCTTTCTTTATTATTTTTATTTTTGTCAGCCTTATTCTCTGCCATAAAATTACCTCACAACCTACATCTATTTAACTTATTCTATAAACTTACTTTTTTATAATTTTACTGTTATAGATTATTGTTATTAAAAATATCTTTCCTATAATTTTTATACTTTTTCTTTTTTCTAAACGTAAAGGGGATCAATCGCCATCCCCTTTTATTTCGCAATATTAGTTATTTCAATTTCTTCAAATTATAATATCTGAAGATTTTGGCGAAAGTGCTACGCACTAATCCCCGCTCGTCTAAGCATTTTTTGAAAACAAAATCGAAACTCGCTACGTAAAAACTTCGCTCAAACAATCGATTTAATTTCCAAAAAATCACGACAATTTTAGTTCAATTATAATAGACAATTTGATTAAAAATCTTCTTAAACCAATTTAAACTCAATTCTTCAATTTTATATTTTTTCCCATATTCTATCTTTTTTTCTAAATTCTAATTTAACAAGATCACTATTTGTACCTTCAAATCCATATGACTTTATTTCCACTATTGCTTCATCAATATCTACAAATTTAATCTTTATCACAAATGAACCTTGAACCTGAAAATCTTTTTTTGATATTTTTTTTATCTTTTTATTCTTTATTTCTTTTTCAAAGTACTTTTTTAAATTTTCCACAATTAAGAATTCATCATTTTCTAGTTCTTTGTCTGTAATTTTCACATTTTCCTGCTTTTCAGTTTTTACTGTTAAACCAAAAGCATTGTTATTAATAAAAAAAATTTCTGATGAGTAATTTATTATATAAAACAATAGGAAAAATACCAATATTTTTCATTTAATTTTATTTTTTGAATACATTATTTTTTCTCCTCCAAATTTTTCAAAATTATTTTGTAAACTCTCTCACAATTTCCCTTATCCACATACTTCAAAAACTTTTCTCTCAACTTATCAGACTTTTGCTCCATTTCCTTATCATAATGAAAATTATTTTCGGAGATTTCAATGATTTCTTCAACGCATTTTTCTACAGTTTTGGCTTGTTTTCCAAATAAGTCCTTGTCTAAGTCTACGTAAGAGCCAACTTTTTCTTCGTATTCACGTTTATCGAACTGGAAGAAGATAATTGGCTTGTTTAGATAGTAAAAATCGTAGGCTACGCTTGAATAGTCTGTTATTAATAATTTTGATTTTTGCAGTTCTTCAGTTATGTTTACTTCTTTTGGGAGTATTTTTATATTTTTTTCAAGTTTTATATTTCCAAAGTTTTTTAGATAATCTTGCATTAACTGATGAATGTAAATGTTTAATTTAATATCATTTTTTTCTAAATAGTTATTTAATTTCTTGTTCGTAATTAAATTTGCAATATTTTGAAAATATTTTGTATCTTCAAATTTTTGGTTTTCTGAGTTTTCTGATTTTAGCCAGTTTCGCCATGTTGGCATAAAGAATATTTGTTTTTCCATAATTTTTAGATTGTATAATTTATCGTATCTTGGGTAGCCTGTTATAACTGCTGTTTCCTTTGGAACTTCCCACCAAGTTTCTGTTTTTACTTTTTTTTCAAATTCTGAATCGCAAATATTTAAATCATAAGATTTTACGAGTGCTTCTGCTACTTTTGCTGTTTTTGGATTCATTGCCTGTCGGACTTTAAAACCTACTGTTCCATGATTTAGGAATACTTTGAATACTTTTTTATGAAATTTATTTATTAGTGGCACTACAAACAGGTATGGGACAATGTCCGCAGAAATTGAGTGGGAAAATAATGCAACTTTTGCATTCATAAAATACAGATAGCTTTTTACACTTCCTTTTATCAATTTTTCTCCTGGAATTTTTTTTGCAATCTTGGCATTTCTGTTTATCACCCAGTACACTTCTTCCTGCTGTCTTGAGCGTAAATACTCATACATCGCACGCCCATTATCCACAAAAAGTTCTCCTGCATTTCCACCCACAAGCCATATATTTCTATTTTTGAATTTTCCTTTGTTAAATGGATAAATGAGATAAGCTATTATCATATTTATCAAGCATTTTA
>ERZ773059.1842-NODE-1842-length-10070-cov-6.378133_pt1 | contig 10070 bp, 7 predicted proteins | sample MGYA00580514_ERZ773059 | MGnify/ENA primary metagenome ERZ773059 (study PRJEB29015, sample SAMEA2737981) | human oral metagenome | biome: human oral; feature: human-associated habitat; material: dental | place: China | collected 2056 ...
CGAAGCCGTTTGCCTCAAAAGATCAAGCACCGTTGCAAAGTCTAGCGGAGTGGGGAAAAATTTTAAAAGTCGAAATTTTAATCGTGTAGGCTCGCTTCGCCACGTAAATTTAGGAATCGCTTTTGCACGTTTAAATTTTAAAATCGCACGGAGGTAAATTTAATCCGCATAAAGCGTTATTCTGTGATTTTGGTGGGCTCGCCGAAGAGTCTATTCATCTCAGAGATTAAAATTTCCTTGCCGTCCTGCGCGCCGTTTGCGAGCTCGGCGAGGCCTGCCTTGGCGGCGCGCACGCTCTTGCTTGTATCGCGGGGCTTTGCGGCGTAGTTTTGCGGATCGGTGGATCTTAACAGATCGTCCTTCTCCCCGTCGTCATCTCCTGCAGAAATTTCGGAATTTTGCAGCTTGGAATTTGAAGCGGAATTTTGCGAATTGGAATTCGTCGTGGAATTTCGCTGCTCAGAATTTTGCGCCGTAGAATCCGCCACGGATTTTTTCAAATTTTGCCACTCAGAATTTCTTGCTGCATCCGTTTGCAATTTTGCGGCTTGCGCCTCATCTGCGGCGGAATTTATTTGCGGCGCACAGCTCTGCTTGCTTGCTCGCTCGCCGGTTAAATTCTTATGATCTTGCTCGCCTGCTTGCGTAGCTGCGGGATTTTCTTGCACGCTGCTAAGGGCGGAGCTTTCAGTAAAATTTTGTGCCGCGGAATTTACAGGGCTTTGCGAGGCCGAATTTGCAGGGCGTGTAGTATCGACGCCGGATTCGGAAGCCGCGCCTTGCGTAAAATTCTTGCTTTGCGTAGCAGTTGCGCCGCGTGCAGAATTCCGATCGCGCTCGCTTTGGGCGGGATCATCGTCGTTTTGCGGCGCGCCTTGCTCGATCTTGATGGCCGCGCTCTCGCCGAAAAGCGATTTTAGCACGCTATTTATCGCTCGAGAGCCCTTGCGTAGGTACTCTCTGTCCTGCCCCTGCGCGCGCGAGAGCAGATACAGCGTGCCGCGCTCGAACTTTAAAAATTCCACGCACTTGCTAAATTTCTCGCCCAGATCGTAATCGCGGTCGTAAATTTTGGCTAAAAAATTCTCGTAAATTTCATTTTGAGCGCCCGTTTGGACGGAAGAGTTAGAATTTTGCGCCTGCGCCGCCACGCCAGGTTTGATCTCGCCGCCTGCTTCAAGGTTCTGTTTCACTGCACCGCTGGCACCGGAGTTTTGCGCCGTGTTTACGGGACGTTTTGCACTCGCAGTAAAGCTCGGCACTCCGCTTGCCGCGCTACCCTGGTCGCTCGGTGTAAAAATCGCGCCGCCCGGCTCGTTATTTGGTGTAAATGCCGCGCTTTGATTGGAATTCGACCTAAAATTCGGCGCGGAGCTTTGCGCGTTTAAATTAGGCGCCGAAGCAGAAGCATGGCCCTCGCCTTGATCCAGGGATCTGCCAACCTCTATGAGCTCGTCGATCTCGCGCAGATTTACCGCCTCCATCATCATAAAAATCATCATAGAAATCGCGTAGGTGTTGTCCGGGCTGATGGCGAGCATGCTCTTAGCGCCCGCTAAAATGCGGAAAAACCGCTCATACATCAGCAGGCTAAATTTCGCGTCGCGGCGCAGGAATTTATCCTTTAAATTTGCGATCATCTCGTCGATTATCGTCTCGGCGTTGTAGTTTTCGACCTCTTTGATGATCTCGATCGCGCCCGCGCGGTCCTGGCGCAGCACGACGTCTAAAATTTCGCCAATTTTAACGGGATCGAGCAAGCCCAGCATATCGGCGATCGCGTGCTGCGTGATGCCTTCGCGGCTAAAGATAATCGCCTGATCAAGGAGCGTGAGCGTGTCTCGTAGCGAGCCCGAGCCGCTGCGAGCTAAAATTTCAAGCGCGCCTTCTTCGTAAGCGATGTTTTCGGTTTTTAAAATTTGCTCTAGATGCGCTACGACGGCGCTTTTGGCGATCGGCCTGAAGCGAAAGTGCTGCGTGCGCGATAGCACCGTGACGGGAAGCTTGAGCGGATCGGTAGTCGCAAGGATAAATTTTACGTAGCTAGGCGGCTCCTCAAGCGTTTTTAAAAGCGCGTTGGAGGCCTCTTTGGTGAGCATATGCACCTCGTCGATGATGAAAATTTTAAAGCGCGCGCTTGCGGGATGATACTTCGTCTGCTCGATGAGCTCGCGGATATCGTCGATCTTGCGGTGGCTGGCGGCGTCCATCTCGATGATGTCGATGTGGCGCCCCTCGTTTGCCATTACGCAGTTATCGCAGACCTCGCACGGCTTGCCGGTAGGGCCTTTATCGCATAAAAGCGCTTTGGCAAAAATCCTAGCCGTCGAGGTTTTGCCGCTGCCGCGAAGTCCGCTGAAAAGATATGCGTGGCTCAGTCTGCCCGAATCCAGCGCGTGCGCGAGGCTTTTGGCGACGGCGTCTTGACCGATGAGCTGCTCGAAGCTTTTGGGTCTGTATTTTAAAGCGAGTGCTTGCAAAATTTCTCCTTTGATCTTGCAATGATACAAAAAAATCTATAAATTTTAAATTTAGTGCTACAATGCGCCCGAATTTCAGAAAAAGGATCGAAATGAAAAAATTTTTACTCGGCGTCTTTGCGCTATTTTTTGTCGCCTGCTCGCAAACCAGCAGCGTCATCAGCCTAAATCCATATCTTTCTAAGGCCGATCAGACCGTAAGCGGCAAGTCGGTAAATATCAACGCGATCAACGACCAGCGCGAAAATCAGATGGTAATCGCCGTTATAAACGACAACGACGGCAAACTCGTCGATGAAGTGCTTTTAAAAAACAATCTCTCGGCGTGGTTCGACAAGGCCTTGCGCGCGGAGCTTGAGGCTCGCGGCGTAAGGATCGATCCGGCAAGCCCGAATATCGTAACCGTAAATATTAGAAGCATCTCGGCAGCGATCAACGGCTACTCGAAGGAAAATATGAGCGCAAGAGGCGAGATCGCGATCTCTATCGTGCAGGGCAACAAAACTACGACCAAGCGCGTTTCGCAGGATCAGAGCCAATTTACCGCGCTTCGCACGGCTAGATCGCTTAATCCTTTTGTGCAAAGCTTGCTTGGCGACATCGTCAAAAAATCCGCCGATCAAATCATCTTGACGCTTTAGATGCGCTGCGTAAATTGCGGCGCGTTTAGCCTGCGCACGATCTGCGCCGCCTGCGCCGCAAATTTAGCCGAATGCCGCCTAAGTATGCGGCAGGTGGAGGGCTTTAGCGTGTTTTACTACTACGGCTACTCCGAAATTCGAGAGCTCATACTTTCTAAACATCACGAATACGGCGCTGCGGTGCTTGCGCGCATAGCCTCTTTAAGCTTAGCGAAATTCCCGCTTCATCTGCAGCGCGAAATTTCAGCAAATCCGCAAAACTACGAAGCGTTTAAAACGAACGGGGTTTTTAAATTTAACGCCGTGCCGCTAGATGATGACGCACGCAGTGGCTATTCACACACGGCGATCTTAGCCCGCGCACTAAAAAGCGAGCTTGTGGGGCCTAAATTTCACTGCCTGCGCGCGCAAAACCGCGTCAAATACACGGGGCAGAGTCTGGAATTTCGCCTAAAGCACAAGCGAAATTTTAAAATTTTAACCCCGCCGCAATTCCCCGTGATCCTGGTAGACGACATCATCACCTCGGGCCTTAGCATGCTGCAAGCGCGCGAGAGCTTGATCGATGGCGGCTTTATGCCCGTGTGCGGCTTGGTTTTAGCTAATGCAAAAGAATAATTCGCTATAATCGCGCTTTAAAATTTAAAAGGATATTTATGCAATCAAATATGTTTGAAAATCAGGAGATCATCGATATCGACGTCGAAGAATCGATCAAGACGAGCTATCTTGATTACTCGATGAGCGTCATCATCGGTCGTGCGCTGCCGGACGCCAGAGACGGCCTAAAGCCCGTGCATAGGCGAATTTTATACGCGATGAACGATCTTGGCGTGGGCTCTCGCCAGCCATACAAAAAATCCGCTCGTATCGTAGGCGACGTCATCGGTAAATACCATCCGCACGGCGATACCGCCGTTTATGATGCGCTCGTGCGAATGGCGCAGAGCTTTTCGATGAGAATTCCTTCCGTCGACGGTCAAGGTAACTTCGGATCGATCGACGGCGACGGAGCGGCGGCGATGAGGTACACCGAAGCGCGTATGACGCCGCTAGCCGAGGAGCTGCTAAAAGACCTGGATAAAGAGACGGTTGATTTCGTGCCGAACTACGACGAGAGCTTAAACGAGCCCGACGTATTGCCTGCGCGCGTGCCGAATTTGCTGCTTAACGGCTCAAGCGGAATCGCCGTTGGAATGGCGACGAATATCCCGCCGCACAGCCTAGATGAGCTTGTGGGCGGTCTTTTGATACTGCTTGAGAATAAAAACGCAAGCCTAGAGGAGATCATGGGCGAGATCAAGGGCCCCGATTTTCCGACCGGCGGCATAATATACGGCAAAAAGGGGATCATCGAGGCGTATAAAACGGGCAGAGGGCGCGTTAAAATTCGCGCTAAAACCCATATCGAAAAAAAAGCTAGTAAAGATGTCATCGTAATCGACGAGCTGCCGTATCAGACCAATAAAGCGCGCCTCATTGAGCAGATCGCAGATCTCGTAAAAGAAAAGCAGATCGAAGGCATCTCTGAGGTGCGCGACGAGAGCGATCGCGACGGAATTCGCGTAGTAATCGAGCTTAAGCGCGACGCGATGAGCGAGATCGTGCTGAATAATCTATTTAAGCAAACCACGATGGAGGCGACCTTCGGCGTGATAATGCTCGCAATCGACGGCAAAGAGCCGAAGATTTTCACGCTGATAGAGCTTTTGAAGCTGTTTTTGAACCACAGAAAAACCGTCATCATCCGCCGCACGATTTTTGAGCTTCAAAAAGCGCGCGCTAGAGCGCACATCTTGGAGGGCTTAAAGATCGCGCTAGATAATATCGACGAAGTGATCGATGTGATTAGAAACTCCGCCGACACCAACGTCGCGCGCGAAAATTTAATGAGCAGATTCGGCCTTAGCGAAGCACAATCGGGCGCGATTTTGGATATGAGGCTAAGCCGTTTAACGGGGCTTGAGCGCGAAAAGATCGAGGAGGAGCTAAAAGAAATTTTAGCCGAGATCAAGCGGCTTGATGCGATCTTAAAGAGCGAGGAGCTAATCGAAGGCATCATCAAAGATGAGCTTTTAGAGATCAAGGATAAATTCAGATGCCCGCGCATCACCGAAATCGTCGATGACTACGAAGATATCGACATCGAAGATCTAATCGCGAATGAAAATATGGTCGTTACGATCACTCACCGCGGCTATATTAAGCGCGTGCCTAGCAAGACTTATGAGAAGCAAAAGCGCGGCGGCAAGGGGCGCGTGGCGGTCACGACGTACGACGATGACTTCATCGAGAGCTTTTTTACGTCCAACACCCACGACACGCTTATGTTTATCACCGACCGCGGGCAGCTTTACTGGCTCAAGGTCTATAAAATCCCAGAGGGCTCGCGCACCGCAAAGGGCAAGGCGGTAGTAAATTTAATCCAGCTCGGCGCGGACGAAAAGATCATGGCGATCATCCCTACGACCGATTTTGATCCGAGCAAGTCGCTCGTATTTTTCACTCGCAACGGCATCGTAAAACGCACGAATTTAAGCGAGTTTAAAAACATCCGCTCGCTTGGCATCCGCGCTATCAGCCTAGATGAGGACGATACGCTGGTGACTGCGCTCATCGCTCCAAACAGCGCCGAGGAGATGCAAAACTACAAAGGAGGCGCTCTAAGCGGCGACGATCTGGACGGCGGCGAGGCTGAGGAAGTTTTAGAGCAGACCGAGCAGGATATTTTGGAGGGAAGCGAGAATGAAATTTCAGATGAAATTTTGGACGCACAAGAAGGCGAGCCGCAAAGCGCCAACGAAAATATGCTCTTCATCGCTACGAAAAAGGGAATGTGCCTTAAATTTAATCTAAATAAAATTCGCCAGATGGGGCGCATCGCTCGCGGCGTAAAGGGGATTAAATTTAAAGAAAAAGGCGACGAGGTCATCGGCGCCGCGTTTATTCTAAGCGATATGCAAGAAATTTTAAGCGTGAGCCAAAAAGGCATCGGCAAGCGCACGACCGCGAGCGAGTATCGCCTCACAAACCGCGGCGGCAAGGGCGTCATCTGCATGAAGCTCACCAACCGCACGGGCGAGCTCATCGGCGTCGTGATGGTCGATGAGGAGATGGATCTTATGGCGCTTACTACGAGCGGCAAGATGATCCGCGTGGATATGCAAAGCATCCGCAAAGCGGGCCGCAACACCAGCGGCGTCATCGTCGTAAATGTCGAGGGCGACGACGTCGTGAGCATCGCGACCTGCCCGAAAGCTGAGGAGGGCGACGAGGGCGATGAAGGCGAGCTTGCGCAGGATGAAAATTTATTAAATTCAAATTTGGATAGTAAAAATTCGCAGAGCGACGGCCCTAGCGATGAAATTTTAAAAGGAGGAGAGGATGAGTAGTTACAATATCGCCATCGTAGGCGCTACCGGCGCCGTAGGCGAGGAGATTTTGCGCGTCTTAGACGAGATGAACTTCCCCGTAAAGGACATACTGCCGCTTGCGAGCGCAAAGAGCGCGGGCGAGAAGGTGGAATTCCGCGGCAAAGAATACGTCGTGAGGGAGCTAACGGACAGCACCTTCGACGAAAACGAGATCGACATCGCATTTTTTAGCGCGGGCGGCTCCATTTCGGCGCATTACGTGCCATTTGCTGCGGCAAGCGGTGCGGTGGTGATCGACAACACGAGCCACTTTCGCATGCAAGAAAATGTCCCGCTTGTAGTGCCCGAGTGCAACCCGCAGGATATAAAGCTATGGGAAGAGACAGGCATCATCGCTAATCCGAACTGCTCTACCATCCAGATGGTTCAAATTCTTAAGCCGCTTGATGACGCGTTTGATATCGAGCGCGTAGATGTAAGCACCTACCAGGCGACGAGCGGTGCAGGTAAAGAGGGTATGAGCGAGCTTGTAGAGCAGCTGCAGCAGTTTTTCGCTTTTAAGCTTGATGAGTGCGAGCCGAAGGTTTTCCCGCATCAGATCGCGATGAATGTCATCCCGCACATCGACGTCTTTTTGGACAACGACTACACCAAAGAAGAGATGAAGATGGTGAACGAAACGCAGAAAATTTTGCATAAAAACTTCGCCGTTTCGGCTACCTGCGTGCGCGTGCCGGTACTTCGCAGCCACAGCGAGGCGATCACGATAAAATTTAAAAAGGATTTCGAGATTAGCCGCGTGCGCGAAATTTTAAGAAACGCGCCTAGTATCGTGCTTGTAGACGATCCGAGCAAAAACGAATACCCGATGCCGCTGCTTTCGAGCGACACGAACGAAACCTACGTCGGCAGGCTCCGTAGGGACAATTTCGACGATAAAATTCTGCATCTTTGGTGCAGCGCCGATCAGATCCGCGTCGGAGCGGCTACGAACGCCGTGCGCATCGCGCTTCGCTGGATCGATATGCAGCAAGACAAGTAGGATAAATTTAGCATAGTTGCCGAGCCTTTGCGCGCGGATGCTGTCGCGTGCGCGGTTTCGGCGCCGAGGCCGCGCGAATAAATTTGCAAATCAACTTAGTTAAAATTTAACGCCGCGAGCTGAAATTTTGCGCCTTTAACCTGGCGCAAAATTTTAAAGACTCAAACGGGCGCGCTTAAAAGAGATAAATTTACGCGATTGCAAACGAGCGTAAATTTAAACGAACGCTTCGGCATGGAGCGGTTTTTAAATTTATACGTTCGTTTGCGAAGCGGCTACCCGAATTAAAATTTAAGGAAGAAATGAAAGCTATATTTGAGAAATTTTTGCTTTGTAGCAAATCTCTAACGTTTCTGCCTGTTATTTTTTGTGTTGCGGCTAGTGCGACGATATTTGTGATGGCAAGCTACGAAATCTGCTCGGCGCTCTATAAAATCGTAGAATTTTTTCTAGCTCCGCAGAGCGAGGGAGCGCTTTACGTCGATATTTTAAGCGAGATAATAACGGCGATCGATCTGTATCTGGTCGCTATAGTGCTGCTAATCTTCGTATTTGGAATTTATGAGCTGTTTATTGACGAGTTTGTGGATCTAAATTTACAAGTTTTAAAGATCGCCTCGCTCGAGGAGCTGAAGCACAAACTCGGCAGCGTCATCATAATGGTGCTCGTAGTGGATTTTTTCAAGCGAATTTTGCACACCGATTTTACTACCCCTTTGGATATGCTTTTGCTCGCAGGGGCTATCTTTGCGGTTTGTTTGGCTTTGTATATTTTGAGTAAATTTAAAGGATAAAAATGGTTTTCATCGACGCATGCTTTGGCAAAGAGACCCCATACACGCCCATTTGGATGATGCGCCAGGCGGGGCGCTACCTGCCGCAATACATGGCGGTGCGCGAGAGGGCGGGCGATTTTTTGAGCCTGTGCCGCGACTACCGCGCCGCAAGCGAGGTGACGATCCAGCCCGTGGAGATTTTGGGCGTCGATGCGGCGATACTTTTTAGCGATATCTTGGTCGTGCCGATGCAGATGGGGATGGATCTGCGCTTCGAAGCGGGCGAGGGGCCGCGCTTTAGCGATCCGATCCGCTCTCAGAGCGATCTGGCGCGCCTTGATCCGCAAAAGGCCGCGGCGGAGCTCGGATACGTTTATGATACGATCTCGCTTACTCGCTCGCGCCTTGCCGCAGACAAAGCGCTCATCGGCTTTTGCGGCGCGCCGTGGACGATCGCTACCTATATGATCGAGGGCGGCGGCAGCAAAAATTACGCCGTTTGCAAAAGGATGCTCTACGAAAATCCGCAGCTTTTGCATGAAATTTTGCGCCTCGTTACGGAGGCGGCGAAGCTTTATCTAGCGCGACAGATCGGCTCGGGCGTCGATGCGGTGCAGATCTTCGATAGCTGGGCGGGCGCGCTGGAGCCGAGCGCATACGAGGAGTTCGGGTGGCGATACATCCTAGAAATCACGGAATTTTTAAAGGCGAAATTCCCGCATATCCCGCTCATCGTCTTTGCCAAAGGCACGGGCGCGCAGATGTCGCGGCTGAGTGGTATCGCGGAGCAGCGAGGTGAGGCGAGCTTTGACGTATGGGGCGTGGATTGGAGCACTCCTATGGGGCTTGCGCGCGAGCAGCTCGGGGGCAAATTTGCGCTTCAAGGCAACCTGGAGCCGATGCGGCTATACGACCGCGGCGCGATAGAATCGGGCGTGCGCGAGATTTTAGCGTCGATGAAGGGTGCTGCGCATATCTTTAATCTAGGGCATGGAATTTTGCCCGACGTAAGCGTGCAAAACGCCAAATATCTGGTGGATCTGGTGCACGAGCTAAGCGCGCGCTAAAACTTTATTTTGCGAGAGCCTGCTTGCAGCACGCCACTGTGAAATTTTATAGAGCCGTAATTTAAAATTTTGCTCGCTTGTGTCGCTTGCTTTGCTTCTGCGCAATCTTTCCGCTGTCCATAAATTTTAAATTTTGCACCGCTTTCACGCCGCTAAAACAGCTCGCGGAACGCAAAGCTTTAAAATTTTAAAATTCTACGCCGTTTTGCGCGGCGGCATCTCAAATTTTAAAATTTAGCTGCATTTGGAATTTGTGCCGAGCGAGGATCCAAAATTCTACGCGCTGTGTTCACGGCGACGTAGAATACCGAGAATTCGCGAGTTTAAATTGAGCTCGCGCCTTAAATTTATAGCTCGCACGCCCTAAATTTAAGGATAAATTCAAAGCTCTAAGCTTAAAATTCCGCCGTAGCGGGACGGTGCGCGGAAGTGGAATTTCACATAAAAGCGGCGCTAAATTTCGGCACGCGGAAGTTAAATTTCAAGGCTTAAATTTGCTATGTAGAATTTTCAAGGCTCGATACAAAGCGTTATTGGCGCGAGGCTTAAGATCGGTATAAACTTGCTACGTAAAATTTAAAAGCGGGATTTCCTAGCTAAATTTTTAAAAGCAAATTTCAGTAAAATTTCACGACGCGGAATTTCAAATTAAAATTTTGCAAATTAAAATTCCGCAAAGTAAAATTTCAA
>ERZ773059.1843-NODE-1843-length-10062-cov-3.894974_pt1 | contig 10062 bp, 10 predicted proteins | sample MGYA00580514_ERZ773059 | MGnify/ENA primary metagenome ERZ773059 (study PRJEB29015, sample SAMEA2737981) | human oral metagenome | biome: human oral; feature: human-associated habitat; material: dental | place: China | collected 2056 ...
CGGGAAAGTGGAAATTCACGCAACATCGAGATTATGTGGGGTGACATGGGCACAGCCAACTGGCTGATCACGCCCGAGCAGCTTGCCGCTCGCGATTTCAGCCAGGTGCTTTTCGAATGGTCATGCAGCTAACAGCGCGACCACTATCGCCTATTCTCAGTCAGCTCTTGGTGGACTAACTCGCATTGCTGCGTCTCGACTTCCATGCCCCGCGTTCGCGGCTACTCTCAGTATCACTTGCTGCGCCGCGCACCTTGCGGGATCGCAGTTGATCGGTTTCGCCGCCGAGCACACCAGCCTGACCTTCACTGTTACTGCCGTTGTCATCATTGTTGCGGTAGCGCTGCTCGTTATGGTGCTGGTTAGCGTGTGGAAAGCATGCGAAACTGAGGCTACTTAACGATGCTCCGCAACCAACTCGGCAGGAATGTTGGGGTGTCTGATGGGGTCTCTGACTGCCAGATGCCAACATAAGTCATGACGATGTTGCCATTGTTGATTGTATGCAATATCGACGGAGACTCTTAGGGAGGCTATTGATAGATCCGTTCCTGCTGTGGATGTGAGCGAATATTCCGATACAGAAAAAATTTCCGGGAATATTTTTAATCCTGGATTCCCGTGTGTCAGGGTATAGGATGTAAAGTGAAAAAATCAACGCGGCCTATATTATCATCTCTGTAGTTGTCTTTAACTGAGTTTATTGGCACTGTATTTCTGCTTATGATTGTCATCGGTACCGGAATGCAGGCGCAAGAATTAACAGCCGATAATGAGATGCGACTGTCAGCAAACTCTATCGCCACTAGATCCCTACTGGGTTGGGATAGGCGATGCTAATATTGAAGTTTGGTGCAATCTTTGGAGCTCACTTTAATCCAGTTGTGATGCTGCTTTCCTTGGCGCAAGGGACAGTTAAGGCCGAAAATAGCATAATAGATATTATTGCGAAAATTATTGGAGCAATTATAAACGTCACGACAGCTAATATTATATCCGATAGGGATATCGATAACAATATTTGACCTTCAAAAATACAAAAGGGCAAGCTAGTTGCATCCGAGGTGGGGGGGGGGCATATATTACGGCAGCGTGTTAGGTGACATCGTTTAATGGCTTCGCAAATCCGGCAGTCGCTATAGCCAGAGTATTTTCGGACACGTTTACGGGAGTATCTCCATCATCTGTGCTGTCTTTTTCCGCTGCTCAAGGCATAGTTGTATCCACGACAATTTTTTGTAAAACTCGTGCGTCGTAACGTTTATGCTACATAAAATCACTCCCTAATTAGGGTGGAGCATAGCACGCGCAGCGTTGCCGATTTACTATATTGATAGTTGTCGATACAAGCAGTTCAGAGGTCAAAAAGGAGTAAAGAATGCTTGATCTTGATCAAATTCGTCAAGACTTTCCCACTATTGGGAAAAATGATATCTACCTCGACTCGGTTGCCTCATCACTTACCCCTACGCCGGTAATAGAGGCTATGACCGAATATTACACAAAATATCGAGCTAATATTCATCGAGGAACCTATGACCTGTCAATGAGGGCATCACAACGTTATGATGACGCTGTAGCTTCTGTGGCAAGATTTATTGGTGCGTGCCCAAGTGAAATAGCGTTCACACAGAATACGACTCATGCAATTAATTTACTTGCTCGTACTTTACAATTTGAACCCGGTGACGAAATTGTGCTGACGAGCCTTGAGCATACGTCAAATATGGCCCCATGGGTACGGCTAGCCGACGAAAAGGGGCTGGAACTGCGATGGTATAATGCGGGACGTTTGGGGATTGTTAATGCCAGCGAGCTGATCGACCTCATTGGACCTAAAACTAAACTCGTCACGATGACGGCGGTCTCAAATGTTCTTGGTACCATAACTCCCTTCGAGGAAATTGGTGCAGAATGTAGAGATCGAGGTGTGCTATTTCTTCTTGACGCCGCTCAGGCTGTGCCGCATATCAGCATCGACGTTAAAAAGATACAGTGCGATTTTTTGGCTTTTTCGGGCCATAAGATGCTTGGTCCTACGGGTATTGGTGTGCTCTATCTGCGTGAAGAACTTGCTAGAAGCCTGGGACCAGGGATGCTTGGTGGCGGTACATTAGATACCTCCGCGTGTGACTGCCCATCGCTTGAAGAATGTAGCCTAGAGTATTGCTCTTACAGTGAACTACCTGATAAATGGCAGGCTGGAACTCCGCCAATTGCGGAAGCATTTGGTCTCCATGCAGCAATTGACTATCTAACCTCTCTGGGTATTCATAACATATCTGAGCATGATCGAGATCTTACAACGCGTTTTGTTTCCGGTTTGAAGGAAATACCGTCTGTGGATGTATACGGACCTATGGATGCCGACGAACGAATGGCGATTGTGTCATTCAATATTGGCAATCTTCATCCAGACGACGTCGGCCGCATTCTTAATGAACGCTACAAAATTGGAGTTCGTACGGGTCAACACTGCGCTGTTAATTACTTTAATGAAGTTAACGGCCACAGTGGTTCTCCTGGAAATGTTCGAGCCAGTTTTTATGTTTACAATACGGTTGAGGAGGTCGACAAGACTCTTAATGCTATTTCGGATATATCAAAACTACTCGTTTGATTGGAGCGTGTGATGCATATACAAATATACGATCGCGTGTGTTGTCGCCCTAGCGATGCGAAAAAGTTGGCAGATTTTTTGGCAAGTAAAGCTAGCGAATCGGACAATGTTGAATTTTATGATCTCAATGACTCCGCCATTTCCGAAGTTATTGTACCGGGATATGTTGTAAGCCATATTGCTAATAGTAAACAACTTCCGATATTGTGCGTGAACGGAAAGATTGTTGCAATTGGTGTAATGCCAAACCTGCTGGACGCCCTAGAAATTCTACGCGGAGATACGATGAAGGCCAAAATGAATATCGCGTTCGGTGATGTGCAAAATGCAAATACGGACTGCTGTTAAGTGAAGAGATGTAACGTGGATCTTTGTCTATGCTCGTCGAGAGAAGGATGTTCATTTGCTTTGTGTTTTAGGATATCCTGCGCTTGGTAAAGAATGTATTTATCATGTTAATCTGAATCAAAGCAGTGATCTGTCATTGGCTGTGGTTCAGGCTATAGCTTTTCGCGGTAGTAACAGAATTTATGTCAGCCTAGATGATGCTAGTATCGAAGTTTCTTTGCTGTTTTCTAGGATTTTTTGGTGTACGTTCGATTAAGCTAAAATATGACTATGTCAAGTTTGAATTTGCATACACACTTGCAGACCTAAGTGTGAGCCTTGTCCGTAATCAAAATGAGAGTGCTCAATATCTGATGATTTGTTTTATTACATATTTTATGCAGATTAGGAAGTGTGCAGGTGCTCTTTGTGGCTTGTGTGTGCTCCTTCTCTCGTGCATACTGTAGGTATGAGAGAAGGAGCACACACAAGTTCTACCGTAAATTTTCAAGCAAATTCGGGGAGCGTAGATAGGCTAGCTGCGCAGGCAAAAGCGTTGGGTGATGCTACACGGTTAAAGATTTTTGAGTACATAAGCGCATCATCTACTCCGGAAGTGTGTGTATGTGACATTGTAGATTATGTGCAAAAATCTCAGGCCACAGTCAGTCATCATCTTAGGATTTTGCGCGACGCAAATCTTATTGTAGGGGAAAGGCGTGGAACGTGGGTATGGTATCAAGTTGATTCGGGCGTTTTTTCTGAGTTTATAGCAGGGTTATCTTTGTTGGGTAAGAAGACTCACCAACCTAATAAACGATGTCGCTGTGAGGATGATTGCAACCACTAATGTAGCTTAGTTTTATTGTTGCTGGCAAAAATTTGGAGTGTTTTTTTATTGGGGAGTTTGTTGGCGCTTCACGCTAGTGGTTGAACTCAGTCTCTTCCGCCATTTTCGCAATCCTCTCTATTTTCTTGTAGTTTTGTATTTTTGAGCTTGTCACACCCTTAGTGTTATTGCTTTCGCTGCTAGGTGTGCGGGACTGATCTCCGCTGCGTTCTCAGCTGTCTTTGTCGTTATGGTTGTCCTGATTATGATGGCGCTGATCGGCGACTGGAAAGCATCCGAAGCCGAGGTCGCTTAACAACTTCCGTGCGATCCATGCCTCGGTAATACGATAACGTTATTGTCTAGCTTTAGTTTAGTGTGATGTATGTCGTCGTAGGTTGGTGCAGGTGTTTATTGTAAAAATCGCTATCAATGACTTCAATTCCAACCTCACCTGCTGGGTCCACGGCTCGATATGAGCCAAGTCGTTGTGCGACGTCGGAAAATTGGGCGCACATTTCATCTTTTGACGGGGGTTAGGGGTGCCGCTGAATGGATTTTCGCTATGGACATGTGAGAAGTCTCCTTACCACCAGTAGATTGGGTACTTTGTTGTTGATATTTTTGCGCTTATTGCCCCAATAAGAACCAGGATTGCGGCAGCTATACCTGCGCATAGGATAAAAGTCAGTTGCCCAGAAGGTATAACAGCCCCCAGGATGGCGGTTGCTGCGGCGGGGGAGTGCGCCGCACGTGCCGCCAGCATTACCCCAAGCGCGAGGCCGCCTGCGATGGCCAACGCCCATACTGAATGGCTGACAACACCCACTGCGCAGCCAACAATGGCGGAAAGTAATTGCCCACCGATAACGTTTCGTGGCTGAGAGAGTGGGAGGTTGGGGCATCCCGCAATGAGTGCCATGCTGGCTGCAAGGGGTGGGGTTAGTAACGCGAATCCCGTAATTTCTCCGATGAAAGCCAACACTATGAGCGCTATTATTGACATGACCGTCACGGCAGCGATCTGTCTCCATGGAGGCCGTGGAGGGGCATCGCTTTTTCTCAGGGTGAACCACGGGGTTGGCATTCTGTGCTCCTATGAAACATCGCGAACGATCGTTCGCGCGATATGTGTTAGCCTAGAGAACGACCGTTCTCCATGCAAGAGTCAAGGTTGGAGGGAGAGTCTTATGAGTACTGCTGAACTGGAAAAACTTCTCGATACCGCCGAGTATCTTTTTTATGAGCGTGGTTACCAGGCCGTGGGTATGGATGAGATTCGCTCCACCTCTGGACTGTCACTGAAACGCATCTATGCCCTGGTGGGAAACAAAGAGCAGTTGGCTGTGTCTATGCTGCGGCGGCGCGATGACAAATGGCACGCGGACTTGAAAGCTTATGTAGACAAGGCCAGTGAAGATCGGCATCTTGTGGCAATTTTTGACTGGCTCTACGACTGGTTATCAGGGGCCGGGCATCGTGGTTGTGCATGGATTAATGCTGCAGGCGAGATGGGGGCCATTAGCCCACCGATTCTTAATGAGGCTCAATGCCATAAAAAGCGTTTCTTGGGCTTTATTAGAGAGATCACAAAGAACTCTGGGCTGAGCGAAGACGTCGCGACCACGATTTTTCTCCTGGCGGAAGGGTGCATGACAACGGTGGGGATTAACGGTGATACTTCAGTTGTGAGAGATGCCCAACGACATGTTGAGCAGATGTTGCAACGCGCTTAACGACGCCCCGTAACTGGCGCACCCAGGTAAAACGTGCTGCCAACTTGGTAAGTGCACATCTTTTCGGCAATGTGCTGTATGCGATACTCACAGCCCAACCAACATCACAAACCGGCCTCTCCCACCATCTCCCGCAATTCCTCCCTGTCTCCTGGCAATCCCGCCTCGGCAAGAGCGGCGGCTGCATACGGGGTTTGCCACAGGAAGTCATTGTCCACCACGGCACGCAGGAACCGTTTGGTTGCGTCCGCATCAAGCACCCCGTTTCCGTGTCCTGCGTCGATGAGCTGGAGAAAGTGTTCCCACGGCATGAAGTTGGTGGACGCATAGAGCACGGCTAGGGATTCCAGTCGTGCAAGATCCGCTTCGGGGATTGCGCCAAGGTCGCGGGTAAGCAGTTCGTTCGCCACATCGTCAAGCCAACCTTCTGGCTCAATCTCCAGCCAGACATCCTCAATGTCGGGGTCGCCCAGCACCTCTATCAGCGCAGCCGTCCCGGCATTGCTGCGGTCATGAAAGGCGGCGGCTGCTCGTACCCCCAGGTCATCAGAGGTGAGGTAGGTACTGAGATTCCCGCCCCATGTACCCAACGCGGCAAGTGTTCCACCATCAACCGGGCATTCCTGCAGCCGTGTGCGAACACGATCAGACAGCCCATTCTCCGCGTCACAACGCCACGCCCCTAGCGCTCGCGTGTAGTACTCGCCGCCTTCCTCGGCATCGAGTGCAAGCAAGGCTTCCACCACGGAAATAGCCTCGGCGCGCAATTCCGCCGCATAGGGGGCCTCGGGAGACGTTCTGGTAAGGCTTCCAACAAACTGTATCCACGCCACCACCTGCTCAGTTGCCTCGACGCTCAGCTGGTCGAGCACGCGAACACAAAAACGCAGGACGGGCAGGGTAGCGCTGTACAAAGTGCCTTGGTGCGTCAGCGCACCAAATAGGAACTCGGTTGCTTCTTCAAGGTCGTCCCCACCTTCCATGAGTTGCCGCAACATATCTGGCGCATCCACGGCGGGGCCGTACGCGTGTGTAACCTCGGCCCACGCGACGTCGTTAAGCGTCTGTAGGTCAGCCTTGTTCATTCCCCGAACCGTCCTCCTCCATCTCAAGAAGGCGCTTCTTCACGTCAGTGCCGTAGAGAAAACCGCCCAAACTGCCGTCCTTGCTCAAGACCCGGTGGCAGGGCACAAACAACGCTGCGGCGTTCTGCGAACACGCACTCGCCGCCGCCCGCACGGCCTGGGGGCGTCCCGCCAACGCCGCGAAATCACTGTACGTAATGCACTGGCCAGGACCGATGCCGCGTAGCACGTCCCAGGCGTGGCTGCGGAACTCTCCAGAAACCTGCCGAACCGGGGTTCGCAACACGGCGGCGAAATCCCCGTCGTAGTATTTACGCACAGCATCCAGTGCAAACTCCGCTTCGGTGTCCGATTCCTCCAAGGCCGACGGCAGCAGCGACTGGTGAATGCGGGGGAGCAGGTCCTTCGGGTCGCTGGTCCAGCCGGAGCCCAGCACCGCGCCGTCCGACACGATCACGGTGAACGGGCCGTCGGGGGTGTCGGTGTGAGCGTAGAAAGCAGTGGTCATGATGCGTTCCTCCAAATATGCATGGCAGCGTACGAACGCCACGGTGCCCAGTCCATGGCTTTGCGAGCCAAAATTTTATGTTGCTTGCCCTCCACTATCCCAAGTTTTCGCGCGCCCGCAACCAAGGCCACGTCGCCCTCCGGCCACACATCGGGATGCCCCAACAAACGCATCAACACATAATTCGCTGTCCATACCCCGATTCGTGGGCGGGCCACCAGCTGCGTAAACAACTCCTCAGGGTCCGCGTCTGCATGAACATTCAGCTCTCCGTCCAGCAGCGCCCGCATGGACGCCACCACCGCCTTGACGGATTGCCGTGGCAGCCGCAAAGGACGCGTCGGCTCCAGGGATTCCGGGTCGCCCACTGCAGAAATGATCTGCTCAGGCGTGGGAAAGCACCTGTTTAACCCCGCAATTTCCGACTCATACGGCGCGCCCGCCGCCTCAGCCAACCGGGACAAATGCTTGCGCGCTGCCGCCACCGAAATCTGTTGCCCCACCAACGCACGAACCAACATTTCCTCGTAGTTCGCAGCCCCAGGAACCCGAATCCCCGGCGTCGCACGCACACTCGGTGCAAGCAAGGGATCCGACTCCAGGTGCTTATCGACGTCCCCCGGATCCCGGTGCGCATCAAACAACCGCTGGACACGCCCCACTGCATCAGGAGCATCCGCAGTGTCTGCGAGCTCCAACGTGGTCTCCAGCGCCCCCTGCGTATAGGTCACCTCTATCGCGCCGGGGCCGTGGGGCAGATGTATGGTTCGGGCATAGCGCAGCTGATCCAGGTCGGCGTGCTCCACTCCGTCGATCACACGGTCGGCGAGAAACGTGAAAATCCCAGGTGCATCGTAGGGTTCCTGAACGGGGATGCGGTGCCGGGTCAGCATTACTACATGTTAAACAGGTCGTTCAGGGCTTCACTCACGCTTGGGTGGGTGAACACCTGATCCCGCAGCGTGGTGTACGGCAGGCCCGCGTCCATGGCGGTTTTAATCAGGTTGATCACCTCCGGCGCGCCCTCGCACAGCAGAGTCGCACCAAGAATCTCCTTCGTGTCAGGATTTACTATCGCGCGCAGCAGACCGGTCGTGTTTCCATCCACATGCAGGCGGGGCACGGCCGATGCGGGTAGTTCCTTCACCGCTACGGGCTGTCCTGTGTCACGTGCCTCGGCCTCATTCATACCGATGCGGGCAAGGGGTGTTTGCATGAACACGGAATACGCCATGGGTTTGCGTTGGGCACGGGTATAGCTGCCATCGCCCAGCAACTGGCTTTTCACAATCCGGTAATCATCCAGCGACGCATACGTGAACTGTGGGCCACCGTTCACGTCACCCAACGCCCAGATATGTGGAACGCTTGTTTGCAGCAGGTCATTCACAGCAATTGCGCCCCGCTCAGTGAGTTCAACACCGGCGGCCTCTAGGTTTAGCCCTGCGGTGACAGGCCGACGCCCCGTGGCCAGCAGCACGGCATCAAACTCGTCACCATTCACCAACACTCCGCTGTCAGTGTCCTCAATGTGGGTGACGTTCGCGTTGAGCACAATCTGGATTCCCTGATCAATGAGCGCCTGGGTGGCTGCCGCCGCAACCTGCGGATCTTCGTCGGTGAACAGGGCGTCGCTACGCTGAAAAACAGTGACCTTGCTGCCCAGCTTGGCGTACGTGGACGCAAACTCCAACCCAACATAACCCCCGCCGATTACCGCCAAACGCTGTGGCTGGTGGGTGTGATCCAGCAGCTCGGTGCTGGTGTAGACGTGCCGGGAATCCTCAATGCCCGTGATGGGTGGGATGATCGGCTCCGCGCCGGTGTTGATGAAAATTCGCGGGGCGTTGATGAGGAGGCGCTCGTCGCCCGCGCGAACCGACACCGTATGCGAATCAACGAAAGATCCCTCGCCGTCAATCACCGTCACATGGGGGTTGTCGGCCAGCATATGGTAATTGCGATCGTGCAGGAGCGACACAACCGCCTCTTTATGCGCCATGGCCTGGTCGAAAGACTCATTATGTGCCGCTGCGCTGACCAGTGCTTTCGTGGGGATGCAGGCGATGTTAATGCAGGTGCCGCCGTACATCTTGGGTGATCGTTCAACCATTGCTACCTGCTGTCCAGCATTTGCGAGCGCTACCGCAAGCGTCTTTCCCGCCTTGCCGAAACCGATAATGATGGCGTCGTAAAACTCTGCGTTCATGCCACGAATATAGCAGTGGTTGAGATGTCAACGGTTAGTCGTTTGTTGTTTGCCGTTGTCTCCAAAGAGCAATAGCCAGCCAGGGCCGAAAAACGCGACAAACAAGATTGATCCGAGTGGCATTGAACTGGCTTGAGATAGTGCTTCCCTCTGGCTTTCATGGACAGCTGCATACATAAGACCCTGGTTGATCAGGAAAGCTATGCCCACAGCCACAGAACATTTAGCCAAAAAGACAAGTTCATCGCGCATTTTTTCGTTGAATGTTGTGTGTGGTCGCGGCGAGGCCGCCAAGAGCAGGAACTTGCTCAGGGTGGGCATGCGCAGCCAGTAGCGGACCGCCATTCCCGCCACAACCAGAACCTAGAACAGTGCCTCCGCGATAATAATTATCAATTTGGGCTCCTTCTGTTACCTGCTCCAGCCTAGGTTCATTGGTGAATACACTAACATTATGGGAATGGGGGTGTTTTCTGATCGAGAAAAGATAGAACACGTGATTTTTGCAGGTTTACTGTACTTCGACTATGCGGAATTTCAGTAAGGTGGTGGGCAGAGGTGTCGATAAGAATGAGCAGGTCACTAGAATGCGAATGACGAGGTCAAAGTGATGGTATATAGGGATGATAATTGCGGCATCGATCCCCAGATGTATTGCGATAGTAAATTGAGGGATTTTTTCAATTCCTACCAATCTATGCAGGATTCTTTCGGTGGGATCCGTGCGAGGCTTCTGCGGCGTGGAGCT
>ERZ773059.1845-NODE-1845-length-10047-cov-5.855084_pt1 | contig 10047 bp, 8 predicted proteins | sample MGYA00580514_ERZ773059 | MGnify/ENA primary metagenome ERZ773059 (study PRJEB29015, sample SAMEA2737981) | human oral metagenome | biome: human oral; feature: human-associated habitat; material: dental | place: China | collected 2056 ...
CCGGTCGCTTCTTTGCGGTAACGGGCGATGAAGGGGACGGTCGCGCCGTCGTCCAGGAGGTCAATGGCAGCGGTGATTTGCGCGGCGCTGGCGGCGAGTTCGGTGGCGAGGATGTGGGTGATGTTCATGGGGTTCCTTCTGAATGGGGATGGGTGGTCTGGAAATGGGGCGGTTTATTCGTTGTCTTCGTCGTCGTAGGTGGTGTACGACCAGTTGTCCCAGCCGAAGTGTTCTAGCAGGGTGTTGAAGCGGTCTTGGTCAGCGGTGCCGATAAATACGCCGCTTGGGCTGCCGTCGTCGGCAAAGCAGAGCAGGGTGATGTCATGGAAGTCATCGCTGTAAAACTGTTGGTTGTCCTGGTGCAAGGTTTTGATTTTGTTGCGGTTGCGCTGGATGAGCCGCACGACTGCGGCATCAATGGCCTCTTTGTTCATGATGTTGGCGCAATACGGCAGGCCGCCCATAGTGGCGTTGATGCAGGCCAATTCCAGCAGCAAGGCGCAGGTATCGGGCAGGTGGGGCTGCCAGCGGTAGTCTCCGCTTGCAGCGGTATAGAACGCGATATGCGCGGGCGGATTGTCCTGCGCCAGGTCGGCGGTGGCAATGCCCCAGCGGCATACGCCCTGGTTTTCTTCTATCAGTACCAAATAGCCGTCGGTAATATTGATTTTGTGCAACGGCAACAGTCGGTTGCAGGATTGATTGATGGCTTCGCTGCCGCCCAATGCAAGCAGGTAAGCGCGCAGTACGGCGGGGAAGCGGATGTTCAGGCGCTGTTCGGCAGCGGCGATTTGCTGTTCAGGTAGGCCGCAGCGGGTGTGGCCAAGTTGGTAGAGGGTAGTGATGTGGTGGAGAGCGTTCATGGCGTCGCGGGTGGTTCAGGATGATACGCCCAGGCGACGATGTCGCGGTTGTTACCGCTTTTGACGACAGGTGGCTGGAGTTTGTGTTGTTTGATCATGGAGATGATTTGAGGAGGGGGTGGGTGATATTCATGGATTTGGTTTAGAAGTTGTAAGGGACGGTGGTCAAGGCGATGGGGGCAGGGTTAGCCTGCACCCATCGCACGGCGAGGGTTTTGATGGCATCAAGATCGGTACCGTCATCAATATCGCCACTCTGGCTGATGCGATTGTGTAGGCGGCGGGCTGCAGCAAGGTCGTCGGAAGCGAGCGGGGTGCCGTGGGTGAGCAGTTCGAGCCAGCGGTCGGATATTTTCCGATAATCGTCATCCCAATTTTCGCCGCCGTTACAGTAGATTTCGTTACAGATACGGCCTGCAATACGGATGACTTCGCCTTGCTCGGTCTGCACAACCCCAAATTCGGAGATGAGACTTTTCCATAAAGCGGTGAATTGGGCGAGCGGTGCGCCATCGGTAATCGTGATGCGGCTGATGCCGTCGTGATAGCACGGAGGAACAGGTGGTACACGGAACAGGTGATAGAGGTTTTGCATCGCGTGGATGATGTTTTGTCCTTCTGCATTTTCGGTGATGCTCTCTCTGTGCCGCTCGTACTGTTCGCCAAGTTGTTTGATGTTTTCTTGCATTTCTGTAGTGACGTTATCTCCTGCTGCCAGCAGTAATGTGGCGATGGCACTACCATCAACGATATGGGCAATACCATTGCGTTGTAGAAGTTTGGTCATATGTCCAAGCGGGGTGTCACTACACCAATTACGTTTGCATGGATCAGCTCCGTGCTGCAAAAGCGTACTAACGATAGCGATCTTGCTGAAATGTACAGCTCGGTGCAGCGCTGTTTCTTTATGGTCGCTTGCGGCGTTAACGTCGCTACCTAGTTCAATAAGGGCTTCTACGACAGCAATGTTGCCGAAAGCCGCCTGTTCGAGCAGAGGGGTGTAACCGAGCTGATCGCGGGCATTAGGGTCGCAGCCGTGTTCGCGCACCAGCCAGTACACCAGATCTTGAGACATGGGGGTTCTCAAGAATAATGCGTTGCGTCCCCTGTTGCCGCACTCGCAGGCATTGGCTTCGCACTGGGCAAAGGTTTGTTTGATGCGGTCAAGGTCGCCACTTTTGATGATATCTATGATGTTAGACGGCAGGTTCTTACTTTTTCTGGTCATTGGCAGTTGGGAGCATGCAGGGCGGCGCAGATAGTAGCCGTGATGTTGTTGGGGTGAAGGATGGTGTCATGTAGGTAGGCCAAAGCGCTTCGTCTTTGCGGTATTCAACGACGGGTGCGGTTTGTGCCGGTTGAAGTCCTGAGTGCTGGTAATGGTCATGTGAGTACTTCTGCTTTTTGACGGGAAACACCCGGTTGTCCCGTCCGGTAGTCGCAATTTTATCGTGAGCGGTGGCCATCAGTGGTAAAAGCGGAAGCACGCGTCATTATTCGTGAGAACCTGCTGTTTATCGTGTGTTTTTGTGTATTGTGTGTGGAAGGTCGTGTTTTTTATTTGCTAGTTGTTGCTTATCACCCTGACTTATAGCAGTATGCAGGTGAACATCAACCTGGAGTGCTTATGCTGTTCAGTCAATACAAAAACCGCAGCGACTATTCTTTCCGCTTTGAAGTCGCGCCGCTGTCTATCACCGTCGCCATCCTCATGGTGCAGTTCTTCATCTTCAAGGATTACACTCCGCACGTCCCGCTGATTATCGGCATCTGCATCACCGGCATTTTCATGGCGCTGAAAGGGCGCAAATGGGCGGAGATGGAAAAGAATATGTACCGCGTGATGAAAGTCGCGCTGCCCACTACCATCATCATCCTTTGCGTCGGCATGATGATTGCTGCATCCATCGCTGCCGGTACGGTGCAGACCGTGCTGAAATTCGGCCTCGACATCATCAGCCCAAGTATCTTCCTGCCAGCCACCTGCATCCTTACCACCATTGTGTCGCTGGCCACTGGCACATCTTGGGGTACGCTCGGCACGGTCGGGCTCGCCATGCTCGGCATCGGTGACGCCCTCGGCATCCCGAATTACTGGACCATCGGTGCTATCTGTTCCGGCTCGTTCTTTGGCGACAAAATGTCGCCGCTGTCGGATACCACCAACCTCACCCCCGCTGTCGCCGGCACGGACGTGTGGTCGCACATCAAATCCATGCTGCCGAACACCACCGTCGCCTACGCCCTCGCCATCATCATCTATGCGCTGGTCAGCCGCCACTACCAGGGGGATGCGGGCGCAGTCGCCAACCAGACCCGCGCAATGTTCCAGACCGCGATCACGGGGCATTACAAAACCGGCTTCATCACCCTCGTGCCGGCGCTGTTCGTCATTGTCATGGGCTTTCGCAAATATTCCGTAACCGGCACCCTCTGCACCGGCATCTTCCTCGCCGTGCTCATTGCCATCTGCTACCAGGGTGAGAGTATCAGCCGCGTGTCCGACATCCTCATGAACGGCTACAAGGCGCAGACCGGCCAGGAATACGTGGACAAACTGCTTTCCAAGGGCGGCATCATGTCGATGACTTGGGTTATCACCATGATGATGCTCTCGCTGGCCTTCATCGGCGCCCTGGAAACCTACGGTACCTTCCGCGCCATCCTCGGCAAGCTCAAAGTCCTCATCAAATCACGCTTCAGCCTGGTGGCGACCACCGCCATGATTGTCCTCACCGTCGGCATGGTGGCGGGCGAAATCTACACCTCGCTTGTCTTGCCCGGCCGTCTGATGAAAAGCAAATACGCTGAAATGGGCTACGACCGCGCCATCCTCTCGCGCACCATCGAAGACTGGGGCACCATCGTCTCGCCGCTCATACCCTGGAACAACGGCGGCGTCTTCGTTACCACCACCCTTGGCCTAAGCACCTTCATCTATGCGCCCTTTGCCCTCTTCTGCTGGCTATCGCCGGTGGTCGGCCTCATCTTCGCCGCCCTCGGCTGGTTCGTGCCGAAAGACCCGCACGGCCCGCAAACCATCGACGACGAAGAAATGGAGGAAATCGCCGACGACGTGGATGACTATATGGTCTGACAAACGGAGAAACCGCCATGACCGACACCTACCTCACCTACGACGAACTGCATACCCTGCTCGCGGGTGTCCTGCAAGCGGGCGGCTACAACGCCGCCCACGCCGCCGCTATCGCCCACACCATGAGCAAAGCCGAACGCGACCAGTGCCGCTCGCACGGCATCTACCGTCTCGCGGGCGTCCTCAAAAGCCGCCACGCCGGACTGGCAGACGGCAACAACGCCCCTGTCATCTACGATCCGGCAGACAAACCCATCACCAAAATCGACGCTTGCGGCGAATTCGCCCCGCTTGCGAGCGAACAAGGCCTGCCACTACTGGCTGCCAAAGCGCGGCGCTACGGCCTGGCCGCCCTTGCCATCAACAACTGCTTGCACCTCGCAGCCCTCTGGCCCGAAGTCGAAGCACTCGCCAACCAGGGACTCGGCGCACTGGCCATGTGTCCCAGCAACGCCTACGTCGCCCCGGCTGGCGGCATCCGCAAACTCTTCGGCACCAACCCGCTCGCCTTCGCCTGGCCGACTGGTGACAGCCGCCCCTACGTCTTCGACTTTGCCACCTCCGTCATCGCGCGCGGCGAAATCGAACTCTACCGCCTCGATAACAAACCCCTGCCCGACGGCTGGGGCATTGACCGCGACGGCAAACCCAGCCACGACGCCGCTGCCGTCCTTGACGGCGGAGCCCTGCTGCCCTTCGGCGGCTACAAAGGCTCGGCCATTGCCACCATGATCGAACTGCTGGCCGCCGTCTGGATAGGCGACCTGCTCAGCAGTGAAAGCAGCGAAGCCGACGGCGGCCGCGGCCTCGCCCCGCGTCACGGCGAACTCATCATTGCCATCGACCCCACCGCCTTTGGTGCGGCAGATCACGAAACCCATACCCGTGTCCTGCTGGATGCCATCCGTGACCAGGGCGCACGCCTGCCCTCCCAACGCCGCTATACCGCCCGCGCCACCGCTGCTACCCAGGGCATCCCTATCAGCGCGGACAACCTCGCCAAACTGCGGTGCATGGAAAAAGGCGAACTGGACATAGAACTGCACTAAGCCTGCCAAGCGAGATATAGTTAAACATCTAAAAAATCGTAACGGCGTTGCGTCGCCTGACCGGGCCCCATAAAAATCGCTACGCGATTTTTATGGGAACCCGCCGTACTACCTGTACTGTCTGCGGCGACGCGCCTTGTTACGCTTTTTTATCTATTCAACTATAACCACGTCTTACCCCAGCTAACCCCAGGATACCGCCATGACCCACCCCACCCTCATCCTCGGCGGCGGCATAATCGGCCTCACCACCGCTTACAACCTGCAACAACGCGGCGTTGCCACCACCCTTATCGACGCCGACACCATCCTCGGCGGCGCATCCAGCGGCAACGCCGGACACCTCGCCGCCGAATACAACTACCCCGTCGCCAACCTGGCCACCCTCGCGCGCCTGCCCGCCCTGCTGTTTAACCCGCTCGGGCCCCTGCGCATCGACTGGCGCTACCTGCTACGCCTCATCCCCTTTGGCTGCCGCATGATCGCCAACATGACCCCCGCGCGCTACCAGCACATCCACCGCGCCCTATACAACCTCAACCGCGATAGCGTGGACGCCTGGGAACGCCTCGCCGCGCGCGTGCCCCTCCGGCAATACATCCACCGTGACGGCATCCTGCACATCGCCAGTCGCGCTAAAACCGCCGCTGGACTGGCCGACCAGGCCGCCAAAAACCGTGCCCTCGGCCTGGCCTGCGAACACATCCCGCGCGCCGCCTTGTCCGACTACGAACCTGCACTGGCAGAAGACCAGCAAGGCGGCCTCTACTACCCCGAATCCGCCCACATCAGCGACCTCGCCGCCATCGGCCGGACACTGGCTGACGCCCTGCGCGCCGCCGGGGGCGACATCCGCGAACACTGCCGCATCCGCCACATCATCCGCACAGAAGACGGCTACACCCTGCACGACGACAACGGCAACACCCACCACGGCGCCACCCTCATCCTCTGCACCGGCGCCTACAGCAAACCCTTTATCCAGCAACTCGGCGCGGGCAAAATCGCCCTCGACACCGAACGCGGCTACCACCTCATGCTGCCGCACGAACACACCCGCCTGCGCCGCCCCATATCAAGCATCGACCACAGCTTCGTCATGACCCCGATGGAGCACGGCCTGCGCCTCGCGGGCACCGTCGAATACGCCGGACTCAACGCCCCGGCCAACATGGCACGCGCCCACAACCTGCTGCCTTTAGCCAACAAACTGCTGCGCCGCCCGCTCGATGACCGCGACGCCGCCCCGTGGATGGGCTGCCGCCCAACCACAGCGGACAGCCTGCCGGTCATTGACCGCCAAGATCGCCTGCTACTCGCCTTCGGCCACCAGCATCTTGGCCTGACCCAGGCGGCCCTGACCGCCGAACTCGTCAGCGCGCTGTACCACGACGAAACTCCGGCCCTTGACCTCAGCCCGTACCGCTTGGCCCGCTTCGGTTAGGGGCTGTTGATATCCGGGCCGTGCTGGAAAATCCGGTCTGCGTTGTTGCCGAGAAGCCGGTGTTTATCCCGCCGGGCGGCGGTAGTTGTGGATGTCGCCAAGCGCTGGGCGGCGGTTCGTCTTACGGTTTCCCCAGCCCCAATGCTTCGGCGTGGAAGGCGATGTGCGCGCCGATGTAGCTGGCGATGGTGTAGTAGCTGTGGTCGTAGCCGGGGTGCAGGTGGTAATCCACGCGGTAGCCCGCTTGCCGGGCGGCGTCCACGAAGGTTTCGCAGCGGATTTCGCGCGGGCGGAATTCGTCGGCGTCGCCCGCGTCAATGCGGATGGGCAGGTGTTGCGCGCGGGCGGTGGCGAGCAGCGCGGTGCTGTCCCAATCGCGCCAGGCGTGCTTGTCATCGCCGAGGTAGGCGGTGAAGGCTTTTTGTCCCCACGGGGTGTCGCCCGGGTTGACGATGGGCGCGAAGGCAGATACGGCGGCGTAGCGCGCGGGGTTTTTCAGGGCGATTTGCAGTGCGCCGTGCCCGCCCATGCTGTGCCCGGCGATACCCGCGCGGTCATCGAGCGGGTAGTGCGCGGCGAGGTGGGCGGGCAGTTCTGCCGTGATGTAGTCGTACATGTGGTAGTGCTGCGCCCACGGGGTTTGCGTGGCGTTGAGGTAGAAGCCCGCGCCCTGGCCGAGGTCGTAGGCGGGGTCGTCGGGGACGCCCTCGCCGCGCGGCGAGGTGTCGGGCATGACGAGGGCGAGGCCGTATTGGGCGGCATAGCGCTGCGCCCCGGCTTTCTGGGTGAAGTTTTCGTCGGTGCAGGTGAGGCCGGAGAGCCAGTAGAGCAGCGGCACGCGCCCACCCGCCAGCGCTTGCGGCGGCAGATAGAGCGAGTAGGTCATCTCGCAGTGGTTGGCGGCAGACGGGTGGCGGACGCGCAGTTGCAGGCCGTCAAAGCATTTGTGTTCGCTCAGGATGTGCATGGCGGCCTCAGTAGTGGATGACGCTGCGGATGGCTTTGCCTTCGTGCATCAGGTCGAAGGCGCGGTTGATGTCGTCAAGCGGCATGGTGGTGGTGATGAAGTCGCTGAGGGCGAATTTGCCGTCGAGGTATTGCTGCACGATGCCGGGCAGTTCGCTGCGCCCTTTGACACCGCCGAAGGCCGAGCCGCGCCAGACACGGCCGGTAACGAGCTGGAACGGCCGCGTGCGGATTTCCGCGCCCGCCGGGGCGACGCCGATGATGACGGATTCGCCCCAGCCTTTGTGGCAGCATTCGAGCGCAGAACGCATCACGTCCACGTTGCCGATGCACTCGAAGGAGTAATCCACGCCACCGCCGGTGAGTTCGATGATGACGTCCTGGATGGGTTTGTCGTAGTCGCGCGGGTTGATGCAGTCGGTCGCGCCGAGTTTGCGCGCCATCGCGAATTTGTCCGGATTTGTGTCGATGCCGATGATGCGGCCCGCGCCGACCATGCGCGCGCCGATGACCGCCGCCAGACCAATACCGCCGAGGCCGAAGATGGCGACGCTGTCGCCCGCCTGCACTTTCGCCGTCTTGATGACTGCGCCCATGCCGGTTGTCACCCCGCAGCCGAGCAGGCAGATTTCGTGCAAATCCGCTTCCGGCTGGATTTTGGCGAGGCTGACTTCGGCGACCACGGTGTATTCGGAGAAGGTCGAGCAGCCCATGTAGTGGTAAATCGGCTGACCGTCCTTGAAGAAGCGCACCGTGCCGTCCGGCATCAGGCCCTTGCCCTGGGTGGCGCGCACCGCCGAGCAGAGGTTGGTCTTGCCGGAGGTGCACATCTCGCATTCGCCGCATTCGGCGGTGTAAAGCGGGATGACGTGGTCGCCGGGCTTGACGCTGCTCACGCCTTCGCCGACCGCGACGACGATGCCCGCCCCCTCGTGACCGAGAACGCAGGGGAAGACGCCTTCCGCGTCCAGCCCGTCCAGGGTGTAGGCGTCGGTGTGGCAGACGCCGCTGGCGACGATGCGCACCAGCACTTCGCCCTTCTGCGGCGGCATCAAATCCAGTTCTTCGATAACCAACGGCTGCTTCGGCGCCCAGGCAACGGCGGCGCGGGTCTTGATAAAGTCCATAAAAATCCTTGCTGAAAGTGGTGGAAACCCCTGAAAAACAGGGAAGCCGCATTGTACACTTAGCGCCCCATCCCCACAGGTTAAAACCATGCCCCGCTGGACCCTCGCCCGCGCGCAAGCGCTCTATCAACTGCCCTTCATGGAACTGCTTTATCAGGCGCAAACCGTGCACCGTGCCCACCACGACCCGCAGCATATCCAGATCAGCACCCTGCTTTCTATCAAGACCGGGGCTTGTCCCGAAGATTGCAAATACTGCCCGCAAAGCGCGCGCTATCAGACGGGCGTCGCCCGCGAAACCCTGTTGAAAATTGACGACATCGTCAGCGCCGCCGAACGCGCCCGTGATCAAGGAGCGACCCGCTTCTGCATGGGCGCAGCGTGGCGTGACCCGAAAGAGAAGGATATGCCGTATCTCGTCGAAGTCGTGCGCCGGGTCAAGGCGCTGGGCATGGAAACCTGCATGACCCTCGGCATGCTCGATGAAAACAAGGCGCAAACATTGGCCGACGCTGGGCTCGATTATTACAACCATAATCTCGACACCAGCCGCCGTTACTACGGCGAAATCATCACCACCCGCAACTACGACGACCGCCTGCACACCCTGCAACACGTGCGCAACGCCGGCATGAAAATCTGCTCGGGCGGTATCCTCGGCATGGGCGAAGAAGACGACGACCGCCTCGCCATGCTGGTCGAACTCGCCAACCTCGATCCGCCGCCGGAAAGCGTGCCCATCAATCAGCTTGTGCGCGTCCAGGGCACGCCGCTGGCGCAGGCGGACGACCTCGAACCCTTCGACTTCATCCGCGTCATTGCCGTCGCCCGCATCATGATGCCGGCAAGCGCGGTGCGTCTTTCCGCCGGGCGGGAAAGCATGAACGAACAAATGCAGGCGCTGTGCTTCATGGCAGGCGCGAACTCCATCTTCTACGGCTGCAAACTGCTGACCACGCCCAACCCGGAAGAAGACCGCGACGCGGCGCTGTTCGCCAAACTCGACCTCAACCCGCAAATGCGCGCGGCGCCAGAAGAACCGCCACCACTGCGGGCAGCGGTGGGGATGTATTACCCGCGGCGACAAACGCAGACAGAAAGCGCACCGTGAGCGGCCGTCATTCGGGCTGCGGGCTATCCGTAGGGTGGGGCTTGCCCCACCGTCGCGAAACCGTCGCCATGAATGCGGCAACCCGTGCGTAGCGTGTGGCGGCGCAGCCGACACGCACGCGGGCAGCGGTACACCTGATACACTTACGCAAAACATGTCGCTGCAGAATACTCTATCATCTCATTGCCGCCAAACCCATGCGAACAGCGCGCAGGTCGGCCATTTATGGCCGACATCAAAAAACGTCGGGCATGAATGCCCGACCTACACCGGTGCGTCGGCTGCGCCGCCATATATAGCCATCCACCGAAAGCCTCATACGGTGTTGCGTCGCCTGACCGGGCATCCTAAAAAATGGCGGAGCCATTTTTTAGGGAAACCCGCGCCGTA
>ERZ773059.1848-NODE-1848-length-10034-cov-3.632228_pt1 | contig 10034 bp, 10 predicted proteins | sample MGYA00580514_ERZ773059 | MGnify/ENA primary metagenome ERZ773059 (study PRJEB29015, sample SAMEA2737981) | human oral metagenome | biome: human oral; feature: human-associated habitat; material: dental | place: China | collected 2056 ...
CAAGCAGAAGACGGCATACGAAATCGTGTGCAGCGAAATGAAAATGCTAGGCGGCAACGAAAAGCAGCCTGCACCCCCTGCAAACCAAGAACCGCCCGCACCACCTACCGCACGAAATGCAGCGCCACCATCAGATGACGACAGCGAAATACCGTTTTAGGAGCAAGACCATGACACAGCAATTCAAATTCGGCGACCGTGTGCGAGATAAAACCCTAGGACTAGGGGAGTGCGTAGTCATTAACGCTTCGGACGATGCGGTTTATGTGATGAATACCCGTGGCGACTATAACGTTGTAGCACGACCCGAACATTTGGAACTTATCCCCCACCCCGATACCGTTCGTTTAGACTATTTACTATTCAATGAATACGCATATCTTATTGGGAGATATGGGGAAAGATACGGAATAGGCAGAGATGAAATAGATGCCGCCATGCAGATACAGGCGGCGGAGACAGCCTGAAATGGCTATCCGCTACGGCAGCCTGTGCAGTGGCATAGAAGCCGCAAGCGTAGCAAGAGAATCCAGCACGAAATAACCAATTCAACCAACCCATAAAGGAAACAGAAATGACAGACGTAAAAGAAGATTTGGAACGCAAGGCGTTTGAAGAATGGTATTGCAGCAAAACAAGCGAATCTATCGGAATGAAACGCTACCCGAACGGCCGCTTTCGCAATCCTGAAACGGAAAATATGTATCTCGCATGGCGCGCCGCGAAGAACCATGCCGCACAATCCGCATGGATAAGCGTGGAAGATAAGCTGCCTGAATTGAACAAAGAAGTGTTGGTTGTGTGGACGGATGGTGTATTTGGTTTTGCAACGCGCATTGAGACAAAATATCACGAAGAAAGGTGGAATTGGGAAACAGCAGCGCTTAGCGAAACAATTACACACTGGCAACCCCTGACCGAACCACCCAAGGCAGCCTGAAAGGACACCCCGTGAAATCCCCAGCCACTCGTTACTGCATCCGCAAGATAGACGGCAACTGGCACGGCTGCACGCTCAACCACTTGCCACCCGACTACAATCACCAACCCAACAGAGCCAACCGCCGTTTGCCTCGCTACACCGAGCTAAAAAAATTCCCCAACCTGCAAGACGCGCAGCAATGGCTGGATGAACAAACAACCGAGGAGCAAGAATGAAACAATCCGAGACCAATGATGAATTATTGACGGCGGAAGACGTTGCCAAGATACTATGCCTTTCCAAGCGAACTTTTTTAGAGCGCTATGCTATTCGTCCTGATTTCCCCGGTCGTATCGCCATATCCAAACGTAAATTTTGGTGGAAACGAAGTGAAGTGATGATATGGTTGGAACGAAACAAAGAAAAGCGCGCGGCAGTATGAAAAAAGGAGCATTCCATCTTGAATGCTCCTTTTACTGAAAAATGCATTTGCACCAAACTTACACCAAGCTACTTGCAAATTATTGTTTATATTAAATATCTTGGTGCGGATGGAGAGACTCGAACTCTCACACCTTGCGGCGCCAGAACCTAAATCTGGTGCGTCTACCAATTTCGCCACATCCGCGTTTCGTGTGAAAGCGCGGATTATACGGTTTTGCGGCAGAATTGCAAGCGGTTTTTGGCGGCGGAACGGGGTGTAGGCGGCGCGGTTAAAAGCGTTCGTTCGCTTGTAGATAGCGCCATTTTCCCTGCGGCAGTGCGCCCAGTTTGATGCGCCCGACGCGGATGCGTTTTAAGCCGACCACGCGCAGCCCCACCAGTTCGCACATGCGGCGGATTTGGCGTTTTTTTCCTTGTTTCAACACGAAGCGCAGCTGGTCTTGGTTTTGCCAGCTTACTTGGGCGGGGCGCAGTTTTTCGCCGTCCAAGCTTAATCCGTGGTTCAGCAGGGCAAGCCCGTTCTCTTTCAGGCTACCTTTCACGCGCACAAGGTATTCTTTTTCGCTGTTGCCGTTGTCGCCGATGAGCTGTTTGGCGATGCGCCCGTCTTGGGTGAGCACCAGCAAGCCGACCGAATCGATGTCCAGCCTGCCTGCGGGGGCGAGATTGCGGGTGTGGCTGGGGTGGAAGGCGATGCGGCTGGTGTCGCCTTCCCATTGGTTTTCGGCGGTGATGAGCTCAACGGCGGCGCGGTAGTCTTTTTCAGGCTGCCCGCTCACGAAGCCGACGGGTTTGTTCAACAAAATGGTTACGCGGTTGGCTTGTTGTTCGTGGGCTTGTTTGTTGAGGTCTATGCGGTCGGCGGGGCTGACTTTTTGCCCGAGCACGGCGGGAATGCCGTTTACGCGCACCCAGCCTTTTTCTATGTAGCTGTCGGCTTCGCGGCGTGAGCAGATGCCGAGTTCTGCCATGCGTTTGGATAGGCGGACGGGGTCGGTCATGGGGATTCCTTTTTGCGGGATGAGGCAGCCTGAAAACGGGGTTGAATGGTGTTTGCTTGGCTGGACTGGTTTTCAGGCTACCTTTGGGGTTGTGGCAAACTCGGGCTTGTTTATTGCAAGAGTGCGTTGTTGCTGCGCTAAACGGCGTTTCGGGCTGAAACCTTTGCAAAACCTACAACCGATAGCCTGTCGGCGGCTCGCCGACATCTTGGCAAACCAGTCATGCTTTGTTTAATCAGCCATTTGACGGCGAGCCGCCGCCGTTCCATTTTAGATTTCAGGCTGCCTTTGGGGTTTTGCAGAGGTTTCAGGCTGCCTTACTGCGCCGTGTGATGCGTTTAACGTTTTCAGGCTGCCTCATCTTCCATAGGCAGCCTGAAACGCGGTTGGGCGATGCGAAAACGGTTTACGCTATTCTTCGCTAATGCTGTCCAACGCCAAACGGCGCTGCTCTTGCGCGGCATCCGGGCGCGATGAATGGTCGTACACTTTTGCCAGCACCAGGCGCGTTTGCGGCGCGGGATGCAGGGAAAGGCTGGCTTCCAGATAGCCTTGGGCTTTGCCCCACAGTTGTTTTTGCGCGGCAAGTTCGCCCAGATACATCAGCAGGCGTGCGTCTTTGGGGTTGTCTTTGAGCCATGCGTCGCCCGTGTCAATGGCTTTTTGCTGGCGGCGGTCGTCCAAATAACGCACGCTGGCAACGAACGGGGGCAGCAAATTGGCATCGCGCGTGGCGGGGTAATGGGTGTTTACCCATGCGATGGCTTGGTCGTATAAACCCAACTCGTTGTATTTTCTGGCGATGGCAACGTTCAGGGCGTTGTTGCGCAGGGTTTCGGGGATGCGTTTGAGGCAGGCTTTCATGCCCGCGGCATCGGTCGCCAAATCCAGCAGTTTGCGGTAGGCGACTTCGGCGGTTTGTTGCGCTTCGGTGTCGTTCATCGCGCCTGCGCGGTGCAGTTTTTCGGTTTTATCCAAAATATCCAGCGCATCGCCCTTGTCTAACGCCATGCGCAGTTGCAAGCGCGCCAATCGGGTAAGGCGCGGGTTGATTTGGGCGGCGGCGGTGAGATGGGTGGTGGCGGTGTCGTAATCTTGTTGATTCAACGCACTTTCAGCCAGCAGCAAATGGCGCGATAGCTGGGCTTTGCTGGGCAGCTGGGCGATGTCGTTCAGATATTGGTCGCGCGCTTCGGTGTTGTGGCTTTGGTCGGCGGCGTGCGCGGCGAGCATCAACGCGAGGATGCGGTTGTCGCCTGCTTGTTTGTTTGCCAGCACTTTGTCGGCGTGTTGCGCGGCTTCTTGGAACTTGCCTTCAAAATATGCCAAGCCTGCGGCGTTGAGCTCCTGCGCAGCTTTGCGGCTGCGGCGCGATGCGCCAAACTGGCTTAACCGGTGCGGCGTGCCGAAAATGCTCACCAACAATTTAATCAGCAAATACCACACGAATACGCTCAGCAAAGCAGCAATGATGAAGAAGTTCAGGTTCATCCGCAGCGAATAGCCCTCCACCACGAAATAAACGTTGCCGGTGTAGGTTTTGGCGAGCATGGCAAGCCCGATGGCGCAGAGAAATAGAAAGATTATCCAAATGAGCTGTTTCATGCTTTGGCTCCTTTGGTTTCGCTGGCGGGTTTAGCCGCCGGCTCGGAAGCGGATGGTTTAGATGCGGGCTGGCTGGCGGCTTTGCTGTCTGATTTTTCGGATTTGGGCTCAGACGCGGCGGGCAGCGCAACAGCAGGCGCGGGTTGCGATGCCGCTTTGGGCGCGGATGCCGCTTGCGCAGCGGACGCGGCAGGCTTGCTTTCAGGCAGCACAACGGGCAGCGCGGTGCGCACGTTGTTTTGATAATCGCGCACGGCGGCAAGGCTGGCTTTGAGCGATTCGTCTGAAATCATGCGGATTTCTACCGATTTGAGCTCGCCCACTTCTTTGAGCCATGTTTGGGTGTTGGGCGATTGCACGTCAAAGTAGCGTTTAACGGTTTCTTCGATGGCGGCAAGGTCGTTTTGATAGACTTCGCTGTTGTGTTGCAACAGGGCAAGCCGCGCGTCTAACAGGCGCATGCGCAGGTTTTCGCGCAGGTAGAACACTTGTTCCGAGCCGATGAGCATGGCATCGTTGTTATCCAGCTTGCGCACTTCTACCATGCTTTTCACCAGCTCGCTGGTGTTGTCCCATGCGCGTGTCCAGAAGCTGCCTGCTTTGGATGTGGGCGCGGGCTCGGCGTTTTGGGCGTTCATGGTGCTGTCCACCAGCAGCGGCAGGCTGTCCACCGCGCTTTCCAAGCGGTCTAGGCGCAGGGCGGTGGCGGAAACGTTGAGATAGGGGCGGTTTTTCAGCGCGGCCAAATCTTGGCTGATGGCTTGTTTGATGGGCAGCAATTCAGGCTGCTCAAAGCGGCTGAGCCGTTGTTCAACGTTTTCCAAAACGGCGGTGGCAACGGGCACATTACCCGATAGCAAGAGCTGTTGCGATGCGGTGTTGAGCGTTACTTCAATTTCGTCCACCAGCCAGTTTACGCGCCCTTTGAGCAGCTCGGCGTAGGCGCGGTGGATGCCGTCTAGCGTTTGCGCGGTGTCGCTTTCGTTTTGCAGGATTTTGCTTAACTGTGCGTCTAGCTCGGCTTGTTTGGCGAGGGTGGATTGCAGCAGCGCGGCGTTTTCGCTGTTGCCCAGCGCGGCTTTGTTTAGATCTTGCCCGATGCGCATTTCTTGTTGTTTGAGCACGTTTTGCCCTTGCACGAATAAAAAGCCGCTTGCGCCCAGTGCAATCAGCGAGAGCACGAGCGCGCCTGTGGCGATGCCGCGCCCGCCGCTGCTTTTTTGTTGGATGACGATGGGTTGTGGTTGCGGCGCGGGTTCGGGCTGTTTTACGGGCTGTTTTACGGGCTGTTTTGCGGATTGTTGTGCCGGCTGTTTTTCAGGCTGCTTTTGCGGAGCAGATTGGGCAACGGGTTCGGCGGGTTTTTCAGGCTGCGTTTGGGGTTCGGTTGTTTGGGTTTCAATGGCTGGTTCGCTGTGGGCAGCTTGGTTTTCAGGCTGCCGGTTGGGTGTGTTGTCGGTCATTTGGGAATGCTCCGTGATGAAAAATGGTGAAGCGCATCGCTGAGTCGGGCTACGGTGTGAACGTGGCTTGCGCCGAGCGCGGTTAGGGTTTGGGCGATGCGCGGGTGTTGTGTGAAGTATAGCAAGGATTTGAGGTTTTGCCTAAATGCTTGTGGACATTGTGTAAACAGCTCTTGGGCAAGCTGGGCGGTAGTTATCCATGCGGCTTGGGGTTGGGCAGCCTGAAATGTGTGCCAGTTGAGCGGCTGGCTGATGCGTTGGTAGCATTCGGCGTATTGCACGGCAAAACCGCGCTGGCGCAGGGTTTGGGCGAGGTGTTCGCGCCCGCCTTGCCCGCGTATGATGGCGATGGTGCTGCCTTGGGGCAGCGTGTGCCAAATGGGCAGGGCGAGGGCGGCTTCGCTGTCGTTGCCATGGGCTGGGGCGTGGATATTGATGAAGCCTTGTTGGCGCAGGGCTTGGGCGGTTTGGCTGCCAACGGCGATGTGTGGGATTTTTGTTTTCAGGCTGCCTATATGGGGGGCGGCGATTTCTACGGCGGTGGGGCTCACCCAAAACAGGGCTTGGGCGGGGGTGATGATTTGAGGCAGCCTGAAAAGGGTTTCGGCGAGGGGGGCGATGCGGATGGGGGAAAAGGGGATGGCTTGCCAGCCTGCGGCGGCGCAGATGGCGATGTCGGGGGCGAGGCGGTTTTCGGGGCGGATAAGGAGGATGGTGGGCATGGTGGGGAGATTGGGATTGGGTGGCTGTTTCAGGTTGCCTATTAGGAGCGGTTTATTGGGTTGTGAGGCAGCCTGAAAACTAAAATGGGGCAGCAACGGCTAGTTGCTAAATGGTGTGTTTAATCGGGTTGGGGGAAATGTTGGCGAGCCGCTGACGCTCCATTGGGTTGCGGGCTTGGCAAAGGTTTCTGCAAGCGCCATTGGTTGTGGGTTTCAGGCTGAAACCTTTGAAAAATTTGCAACCGATGGGGCATTGGCGGCTCGCCGATATTTGGGTAAAACAGCGATGCTCTGTGTTAATAAGCCATTTGGTAGCGAACTGCCGCCGTTCCCTTTTAGATTTCAGGCTGCCGTTGAGGTTTTGCAAAGGTTTTAGGCTGCCTCATATCCCACTAAACAGTTTCTACTCCAATAGGCAGCCTGAAAATGGACAAGGAATGGTTAATGCTGCATGGGGTGCAGGGGCTTGCCCCTGCTCGTGGTAGGCGGCGAAACGCCTGCTCTGGCAAAAAATAGGCAAAAGGCAGCCTGAAAGCAGGTGGGCATTATAGATGTTTATGTTAAAAAGCGTAATTTTATGCTAAATTGGAGCTGGGTTTTAGCTTCGCAACTCTGCTTCGCTACGCAGGCTGCCTGATATTGCTGCTGTTTCGGCTGAAATTTTTTAAAAAGAAAGAAAGAAAGGAAATTAAAATGACAACAAAATCGTTGGAAGACAAAGCGTTAGCAAATAAAGTGATTTTGGTAACGGGGGCATCGCAGGGCTTGGGCGCGGAAGTGGCGAAGTCTTGCGCGGCGGCGGGGGCAACGGTGGTGTTGCTGGGGCGCAGTCAAAAGAAATTGGAAAAGGTGTATGACGAGGTGTTGGCGGCGGGCGATGTGGAGCCGTTTGCGATTTGTTTTGACATGATGGGCGCGCAGGAGCTGGAATTTGAACAACTGGCGCGCACGTTGGCAGACGCGACGCAGGGCAAATTGGATGGGGTGATTCATTGTGCGAGCTATTTTTACGCGCTCTCGCCGTTGGATTTTCAAACGGTGGCGGAGTGGGTGAACCAATATCGCATTAACACGGTGGCGCCGATGGCTTTAACGCGGGCGGTGTTGCCGATGCTGAAAGAATCGCCTGATGCTTCGGTGATTTTTGTGGGCGAAAGCCATGGCGAAACGCCGCAGGCTTATTGGGGCGGCTTTGGCGCGAGCAAGGCGGCGTTGAATTATTTGTGTAAAGTGGCGGCGGATGAGTGGGAGCGCTTTCCGAATTTGCGCGCGAATGTGTTGGTGCCAGGGTCTATCAATTCGCCGCAGCGCATCAAAACCCACCCTGGGGAGACGGCGGCGGAGCGCAAGGATATGGCAGACATTACGCCTGATTTTGTGTGGTGGGCGAGCGAGCAAAGCAGGGGGCGCAGCGGGGAGATTGTTTACTTATAACCATTGCATGAATTGAGGCAGCCTGAAAACGAGCGTAGCGAGTTTCAGCGAAGCTAAAACGGCATCTTAAAATACGTTTTCAGGCTGCCTTTTTTGTGGTGTAGATGAATGCCCTACTCTATTGTTGCTTCCGCAAGAATGAACGTTCCACACCAAAATAAGTAGTACACGACAGCAATAACACCAGCACAAAAATCAGCGGGAATGTTGCTATATAAACCAACAAACCATGTGCTTGGAAATCAAACCAACCACCCAGCGCAAACACGCTATACAACACCACACCATGCATCAAATAAATGCTGTAACTCATGTCGCCCAGCATTTTCATGCCGTGATGTCGCAAAATGCCGCCAAAATCATAGCCCCCTGCCAACAGCAAAAATAATAACGCCACCAAAATGCGGTTGATTGGCGTATAAGGTGGAAATAAAAACGCCGTTGCCAGCAGCAAAAGCGGCAACGCCACATTCAACCATTTCTTGTATCGCCGTATAAACGGCAACAACACATCGCTTAAACTCACCGCCGCAGCAGAGAGCACAAATTGCCAATAATGGTGGGTATCGGTTTGCGTGATAATCCAAACAAACAATGCGCCGCATAATGCCATCACGCCCCATTGTTTTTTATTGCTCGCAGGCAATTGGTGCATTGCCGTATGAATAAAAGGCAGGCTGAAATAAAATGCCCATTCGTAAAGCAAAGTCCACTGCACACCTGCGTTGGCAATAAAACTCACAAAACCATTGAGTGGCTGATAGCGAAAAGTTGCCCAGTGAAAAAGCCAATCTGCACCATCCCAAAACGCCACATTTTCCACGCCCACTGCTTTAAAGCTGGCATACACCACAAACAGTAGCGACAGCAGATACAACGGCATAATCCGCCGAATGCGCGCGATGTATAAGTTTTTCCAATTGATTTCTTTTTGTTTGAGTTTATTAAGAAAAAGAAAGCCTGTAATCATAAAAAACAGGCTAACGGGAATCGCGCCAAGATTCTGCGCAAAATACATCCAATGCAAGCCAAAGTTATCAGCAACAGCCCACTCTCCTTGCAAACTCCAACGATGCATCAAATAAAAATGATGAGCGAACACAAAAGTTGCCAACACGCCGCGCAAACCATCCAATGGTGAATCACGGTGGGTGGAATCAAATTTTTCACTGATTTTTTGCGGCATTCGCGCCAATAAAAATGCCACCAATGCCATGGATAGCATTACCAAAAAAGTCAATAAAACCAACGCTAATCTAGGCTCTCTCATAACCCCAACTCATTCAAAAACCACACATCATCCGCCCACCCCGATTTCACCTTCACCCAAACCTTCAAGAAAATCTTGCAGTCAAACAGTTTTTCCATATCCAGCCGCGCTTCGGTGGAGATTTTTTTCAGCTTTTCGCCGCCCTTGCCAATCACAATTGGCTTTTGGTTTTCCTTGTCCACCAACACCGCGATGTAGATATGATGAATGCCGTCGCCTTCGTCAAATTTTTCCACTTCCACATTCATCGCATAAGGCAGCTCCTCGCCCAGATAGCGGAACAGCTTCTCGCGCACGATTTCCGCCGCCAAAAAACGGCTGGATTTATCGGTAATCATGTCTTCGGGATACATCGGCACGCTTTCGGGCAGATAGGGTTTCAGCTTTTCCAGCAAGTTGGCAATGCGCAGCCCGTGTTTCGCGCTGACTACTTCGTCATCGGCAAAAGCAAATTCTTGCCGCACTTGGGCGATAAACGCATCCAGCGCGGCGGCATCTTTGGCTTTGTCCATTTGGTTTACCACCAAAATCACGGGCGTGTTTTTGGGCAACTGTTGCAGCACAACGCGGTCGGCATCGGAAAAGCGCATGGCTTCCACCACAAAGGCGATTACGTCCACATCGCGCACGGCTTCGGTTACGTTTTTGTTGAGCCGCTCGTTAAGCGCGTTGCGGTGGTAGGTTTGAAAGCCGGGGGTGTCCACAAACACAAACTGCGCGGTGTCGTCGGTGTAGATGCCGGTTACTTTGTGGCGCGTGGTTTGGGCTTTTTTGCTGGTGATGCTGATTTTTTGCCCGATGAGGTGGTTCATCAGCGTGGATTTGCCCACGTTCGGCCGGCCGACGATGGCCACGAAGCCGCAGCGAAAGGCGGTTGGATGTTTGGTATTGGAATAATTCATGTTGTTCATATGGATATATTTTCAGGTAGCCTGTGGGAGGCTACCTGAAAGAGAAAGATGGATGGTTAATGGATATGGATAGGTTAGCCAACCACGTTACCCAAGTTGAACAAGGGCAGATACATGGCAACCAGAATCACACCGATAATACTACCTAATACCACCATAATAATCGGTTCCATCAGGGAGGATAGGGTGGCAACAGCATTGTCTACCTCTTCTTCATAGAACTCGGCAGCTTTATTCAGCATATCATCCAGTGCACCAGATT
>ERZ773059.1852-NODE-1852-length-10019-cov-4.844641_pt1 | contig 10019 bp, 9 predicted proteins | sample MGYA00580514_ERZ773059 | MGnify/ENA primary metagenome ERZ773059 (study PRJEB29015, sample SAMEA2737981) | human oral metagenome | biome: human oral; feature: human-associated habitat; material: dental | place: China | collected 2056 ...
AAATTTAGCCGTTCATTATCGATAGCAGCTCGGTGTTGTCTTTGGTTTTTAGCATCTTGGCGTATAAAAATTTCAGCGCCTCGACGTCGTCCATCGTCGAAATCGCCGAGCGCAGCGCCCAGATCTTTTGCAGATTTTCGCTGCCTTGCAAAAGCTCCTCTTTGCGCGTGCCCGATTTGGTGATGTTGATCGCGGGGTAAATTCTACGATCCGAGATGTTGCGATCGAGGATGATCTCGCTGTTGCCCGTGCCTTTGAACTCCTCGAAGATCACGTCATCCATACGCGAGCCGGTCTCGATGAGCGCGGTAGCGACGATGGTGAGCGAGCCGCCGTTTTCGATGTTTCGCGCCGCACCAAAGAAGCGCTTCGGCTTATGCAGGGCGTTTGCGTCCACGCCGCCGCTTAGGACTTTGCCGCTGCTAGGCGTGACGGTGTTGTAGGCGCGCGCAAGGCGGGTGATGCTATCGAGTAGGATGACGACGTCCTTGCCGTTTTCGACGGCGCGTTTTGCCTTTTCGATGACGAGCTCGGCGACGCGGACGTGGTTGAATGCGGGCTGATCGAAGGTCGAGCTAAACACCTCGCCGCGCACGCTGCGCTCCATGTCGGTTACCTCCTCCGGGCGCTCGTCGACTAACAGCACCAAAAGCTCGACCTCGGGGTGGTTGCGCGTAATGCCGTTGGCAAGCTCCTTCATAAGCTCCGTTTTACCGCTACGCGGAGGCGCCGTGATGAGCCCGCGCTGCCCTTTGCCGATCGGGGTGAAAAGATCGAGCACGCGACCGGTAAGGCGCATCGGGTCATATTCGAGCTTGAGCTTTTCGGTCGGAAAAAGCGGCGTGAGATTGTCAAATAGCGGTCGCTCTCTGGCCTCTTGGATCGATTTGTAATTGATCGCCTCGATCTTTAAGAGCGCGTAGTACTTCTCCTGATCCTTCGGCTCGCGCACCTGGCCCGTGACGATGTCGCCGACGCGAAGGGCGAATTTACGGATCTGGCTTAGGCTCACGTAGGCGTCGTTGGCGCTGTCGCTTAAATTTGAATCTATGCCGCGCAAAAAGCCGTAACCCTCGGCGGTAACCTCCAAAATCCCCGTAAAAAGTATGAAGCCGCCCTGCTTCGTCTGCATGCGTAAAATTTCAAAAACGAGCGCTTGGCGGCGGAATTCGCGCGGGTTTTCGACGCCAAGTTCGTCTGCTATGGCGATGAGATTTTCAAGATCCATCGAGCGGAGCTCCTCGATCTGGTAGCCCTCGACGGGAACGTGCGTTTTAGCGTAAGTTTTTCTGCCGTTTTGATTAGAATTTGAAACGGCGGTCTGAGCGGAATTTTGATTTGTATTTTCCATTTGTCCTCTTAGAGTGTGAAGTTATTAAATTTGGTTTTAAAAAGTTGCGAAATTTAAAATTTAGTTTTCTTTATAAGCACCGAACCTTAAAATTTTTTGTTGCCTTCTGCTGATGAGCTCGTCTATGCTAAGATCGTCTAGCTTGTGCAGCTCGGTTAAGACGTAGTTTCCAAGCGCTTTTATCGCGCCGTCTTTATCTCTGTGGGCGCCCGTTTTAGGCTCTTTGATCACGTCGTCGATCAAGCCTAGCTCTTTTAGCTCCTCGGCGGTGATCTTTAGCGCCTTCGTAGCGGCCTCGCTCTTGCTTGGATCGTTCCACAAAATCGCAGCACAGCCCTCGGGAGAGATGACCGAAAAGATTGAGTTTTGAAGCATCGCCAGCCGATCAGCCACGCCGATCGCTAAAGCTCCGCCGCTACCGCCCTCGCCTATAACAACGGCGATCGTAGGGGTTTTAATATCGCTAAGCTCATATAGATTTCGCGCGATAGCCTCGCTCTGACCGCGCTCTTCGGCGCCAAGTCCCGGATATGCGCCCGGAGTATCAATCAAAAACAAAATAGGAAGGTTAAATTTCTCGGCAAGTTTTGCTACGCGCAGTGCCTTGCGATAGCCCTCCGGATGCGGCATACCGAAATTTCGCTTCAGCTTGTTTTTGGTGCCGCGACCCTTCTGCTCGGCAATCACGGCGATTTTGCGGTTGCCCATAATACCCAGATAACACACGATCGAAGGATCGTCTCTAAAGGCGCGGTCGCCGTGAAGCTCCCTGGCGTCTTGCAAAAGCGCGCGAATATAATCGATCGCGTAAGGGCGATCCGGATGGCGCGCAAGCTGAAGTCTTTGGTATTCGTTTAAATTCTTATAAACTTTGGAAATTTCTTTTTCGAGGTTCTTATTTAAAATTTCGACTGCGTCCTCATCGCCGCGAATTTTTGCAGCGGTGATGTCCTCGTCGATCTGCTTTATAGACTTTTCAAAGTCCAAATAACTCGCCATTAATCTACTCTTTTGAAAATAAGCGACGCGTTTGTGCCGCCGAAACCGAAATTATTGCTCATAACGCAATCGAGTTTGGCTTTTCTAGCGACGTTTGGCACGTAATCCAAATCGCAATCGGGATCTTTTGAAATTTGATTTATCGTAGGCGGTATGATGCCGTTTTGCATCGCTAAAAGGCTGATCGCAGCCTCTACCGCTCCTGCAGCGCCTAGGCAGTGTCCTAGCTGGCCCTTGGTGGAGCTGACCGCAGGCACCTTCCCCTCGCCGAAAAGCTCTTTTAACGCCGCGGTTTCGTTTTTATCGTTTATCGCGGTGGACGTTCCGTGGGCGTTGATATAATCAATCTTCGGGCGTCCCGCCATCTCGTAGGCCTTTTTCATAGCGCGGATCGGGCCGTCTAGGCTAGGCGAAGTGATATGATAAGCATCGCCGCTAGCGCCGAATCCTACGAGCTCGCCGTAAATTTTAGCGCCGCGCGCTTTTGCGTCCTCTAGCTCTTCTAAAACTAAAGCCGCCGCGCCTTCGCCCATAACAAAGCCGTTTCGCTCCGCATCAAACGGACGTGAAGCGTGCGCAGGATCGTCATTTCTAGCGCAAAGCGCCTTCATCGCGGCAAATCCGCCGATACCTACGGGACAAACCGCAGCCTCGGCACCTACTGCGAGCATCTTTTTCGCTTCGCCGATCATAATAACTCTCGCAGCGTCCATAATCGCATGCGCAGAAGCCGCACAAGCCGTAACGCTGGATAAATTCGGACCTTTTAATTTATAATATATAGAAACAAAGCCGCCGAGCATATTTACTAACGCAGAGGGGATAAAAAACGGAGAAATTCGCCTAGGGCCGCGCTGCAAGCAGGTATTGGCATTTATCTCGATATTCGGCAAACCGCCGATACCGCTAGCGGAGCTAACGCCGAATTCGTCGCTATCGAAACCGCTAAATTTAGCGTCCTCTATGGCTTCGCCCGCGGCTTTAAGCCCGAGTTGGATAAATCTATCCATCTTTTTTATCTCTTTTCCATCCTCGATTATGCTCGAAGGATCGAAACCTTTTACTTCAGCTGCAATTTGAACCGGAAATTCGCTAGCGTCAAAGAGCGAAATTTTATCAACCCCGGTTTTTCCGTTACAGATATTTTCAAAACTGCTCTGTTTGTCAAGCCCGAGAGAGGTTATCATCCCGATGCCCGTTACTACGACTCGTTTCAAAACCGCTTCCTTAAAATTTTATTTCTTAGGCAAATTTTCTATATAATCTACTACGTCTTTAATGCTTACTAATTTTTCGGACTCGCTATCCGGGATCTCGATACCGAATTTCTCCTCTAAAGCCATTACTAGCTCAACTACGTCAAGAGAGTCCGCGCCCAAATCCTCGATAATTTTAGAGTCAAGTTTAACCTGATCCGGGCTAACGCTTAGTTGCTCTACAACTACGTCTCTTACATCTTCAAATACTGCCATTTTAGCACTCCTTTAAAAAAATACCGCATAATTCTATAATATTTAACCTTAAATTCCGCTATTTAACGCTACATATAGAGCCCGCCGTTGATTTTAAGCGTCTCGCCCGTAATGTAGCCCGCGCCGTCGCTGAGTAAAAACGCAACTCCTTCGGCGACGTCGCTCGTGCTTCCGAGGCGCTTAAGCGGGATGCTCGCTTCGTAGCTTGCTTTTACGTCGTCGCTTAGCGCGTCAGTCATATCCGTAGCGATGAAACCGGGCGTTACGCAATTAAAGCGGATGCCGCGCGCTGCGCCCTCTTTTGCAAAGCTCTTGCTCATCGCGATCATTCCGCCCTTGCTCGCGCTGTAATTGACCTGCCCGGCGTTTCCCATTTCGCCGACGATCGAGGCGATGTTTACGACCGCGCCGAAGCGCTTTTTGCTCATTAGCTTTAAAGCTTCGCGGCAGCCGATGAAGGCGCTACTTAAATTTGCTTCGATCACGCCCATGAAGTCTTCCAGCTTCATCCTAAGCGCGAGCTTGTCGTTCGTGACGCCCGCGTTATTTACGAGATAGCTTAGTTCGCCGTCGCTTTGCGCGATCAGGGCAATCGCCTCGCTAAATTCCGCCTCGTTCGTCGCGTCAAATTTTATCACCGCGCCCTCTCCGCCGTTTGCGCGGATCTCCTCTAGCAGCGCGTCGGCTATCTCGGGCTTTGAGCGATAATTGATCCACACCTTAAGTCCGTAGCCCGCCAAAGTCCTTGCGATCTGCGCGCCGATACCGCGGCTCGCGCCCGTGATTAAAACATTTTTCCCGCTAAATTTCATACTTGTCCTTTTGTTAAAATTTTAATCTCTAGCGTAAATTTATCCAAATTTACCTAAATTTTAGCAGTTTAAATCTACTCGCGACCTGCGCCGTTTAAATTTCAAAATAGTGCCTCGTCCATCTCCGCGGGCTTTGGTAGCCCCATTAGCTTTAGCACGGTCGCTGCGACGTTGCTAAGCCCAAGTCCGCTCTTTAGTTCGCGCGCGCCGCGCCCCAGCACGAAACAAAATACGTCAAAAGTCGTGTGGTTAGTTAAAATTTCGCCGTCAGCGTCTCGCATCGCCTCGCAGTTACCGTGGTCGCTAATCTGCACGTAGGCGTAATCATGCGCTCTTGCAGCGCTTAAAATTTTACCGATGCACTCATCCACCGCTTCGACCGCCTTTACCGCGGCGTCGTAATTGCCCGTGTGGCCGACCATATCGCCGTTTGCGAAATTTACGACGATGAAATCGATCCCCGCTTCGATGCCGCGGATCACCGCATCGCACACCGCAGGCGCGCTCATCTGCGGCTGCTCGTCGTAGGTTTTTACTTTGGGGCTTGGGATCAGCACGCGAGTTTCGTTCGGCAGCGGCTCCTCGACGCCGCCGTTAAAGAAAAACGTCACGTGGGCGTATTTTTCGGTCTCGGCGGTGTGAAGCTGCGTAAGACCGGCTTCCGCGATCACTTCGCAAAGCGTGTTTTTAAGCACGGGCTTCTCAAATAGCAGAGGAAATTTAAAGCTCGCGTCGTATTCGCTCATCGTGATTAAATTTTGCACGACGAATTTTCTCTCAAATTCGCCGAAACCCTCATCGCCCAAAGCCGCGCAAAGCTCCCTAGCGCGATCGTTTCTAAAATTTATAAAAATCACTCCGTCGTCCGCGCCGATACCGCTAAAGCCGTTAAAGCTCGCAGGCTCGATAAACTCGTCGCTCACGCCGCGCTCGTAGCTTTGCAGCACGTACTCGCTAGGCGAAATTTCAAGCGGCGCCGCTTCGCCCATAAGCACGTCGTAAGCGCGCTTCACGCGATCAAAGCGCTTGTCGCGATCCATCGCGTAAAAGCGCCCGCAAACGCTGCCGACTTTAAATTTAGCCTGTAGATGCTTTAAAAATTCCACTCCGCTGCTCGGCGAAACGTCGCGCCCGTCGGTGATAGCGTGCGCCCATGTCTCGCAACCCGCATTCTGCGCTATCTCGCAGATCGCGTCGAAATGGCGCAGATGCGAATGCACGCCGCCGTCGCTGTAAAGCCCTATGACGTGCACCCTGCGACACTTTGAAAGCAGGCTTTGCAGCGCTTCGTTTTTCTCAAGCGAGCCCTCATCGATCGCGCGATCGATTTTGACTAGGTTTTGATACAAAATTCTACCGCTTCCGATCGTCATGTGCCCTACTTCGCTGTTTCCCATCTGCCCTTGCGGCAAGCCCACGGCAAGCCCGGAAGTGTGTAGTAGCGTATTGGGCACGTTTTTCAAAAGATAATCATAGGCGGGCTTTTTTGCGTTTGCAAACGCGTTAAATTTATCGCTCGCGTTAAAGCCGATGCCGTCGGTGATAAGTAAAATCGTCTTTTGCCCCATTTTGGCTCCTAAATTTCGTCTAAATTTCGCCGCACAGGTCTTTTAAAGCAGGTCTGCGGCGCTGTTTTTACGAGCGGCATTATACTTTTTTTTGGCAAATGCGGCAAAATTTCATCCGCCCTAAAAGCTAAATTTTACCTCTTTTATACTAAAATGCGCGTTTTCATATAAAATTTCATAAAATTTAAAAGGCAAACTTTGTTTTATTATCTTTACCATCTTACGAATATAAATTTCTTCCAATACATCACCGCTCGCGCAGGAATCGCGTTTTTTATCGCTTTTTGTTTTTCGGTCTGGGCTATGCCGCGGTTTATCCGCTGGGCGCAAGCTAGACACGCCGCGCAGCCCATCTACGAGCTCGCGCCGCAAAACCATCAGAAAAAGAGCAAAACCCCCACGATGGGCGGGCTCGTTTTCGTTACCGCCGCGGTGCTTGCAAGCCTGCTGTGCGCCAAGCTAAACAACGTATTCGTGCTCTGCGGACTGCTTTGTTTGGTAGGCTTCGGCTACATAGGCTTTAAGGATGATATCTCTAAAATTTTAGGCCGCCAAAACCACGCAGGCCTTAGTGCGCGGGCTAAATTTGCACTGCAAAATTTCTTGGCGTTTCTGATCGGGGCTACGCTTTATGCTTTTAGCGACCTGGGCGGGGAATTTTTCGTGCCGTTTTTCAAATACCCTCTGCTAAATTTATGGATCTTCGCGCCGCTGTTTTGGACGATCGTGATAAGCGCGAGCTCAAATGCGGTAAATTTAACCGACGGATTAGACGGGCTAGCGACCATTCCGTCGGTATTTTCGCTCTGCAGCTTGGGCGTATTTGCCTATCTTTGCGGGCATGCGATCTACTCGCAATATCTCTTGCTACCGCGCGTCGCAGGCGCAGGCGAGGTTTGCATCATCGTCTCGGCACTCATCGGCGCGCTGCTTGGGTTTTTGTGGTTTAACTGCTACCCCGCCGAAGTCTTTATGGGCGATAGCGGCAGTCTCAGCGTGGGCGCGTTTTTAGGATACTGCGCGGTCATCACGAAAAATGAAATTTTACTTATAATGATCGGCTTCGTCTTCGTCATCGAGACGCTCAGCGTGATCTTGCAGGTGGGCAGCTTTAAAATTTTCAAGCGCAGAATTTTCCTGATGGCGCCGATACACCACCATTTCGAGCTTAAAGGCTGGGTCGAAAACAAAATCATCATCCGCTTTTGGATCATCGCGCTGATCGCAAATATCATAGCGCTGACGTCGCTGAAACTGAGATAAAATGCGAGCGCAGATCGAGCCCGACTTCAAAACGGCGCGCGAAAGATACGGCGAAATTTTAAAGCAAATTTTAGCCTACACGGCTTACTGCGACGATAACGGCGATCCTGACGGCGAAAAATACCGCGAGCTAGAGGCGATGCTACACAAAATCACGGGCAAAGATATGAGCAAATTTGATCTTTGGGAGTTGTGGGAAGCGGACGGCGCGGAAAATTTGGCTTTCAATATCGCACTACCGGAACCGCAATTAGTGTCGGATATCACGAAGGGCGAACTGCGCGATATCGTGGAGCGGATGAGCACTTTTGAGCCGCGCGAGACGGGAGATGCTTTTTTAGACGCTTTTTACTACCGTCCTAATTTTGCCGCAGACGGCGGATATTTTACCGAGTTTTTAAAGTTAAATTTTAAGGATACTTACGATCAGAGGCTTTTTGAAAGATGCGAGAGAAGCGGCGAAATTGCTGAGCTTAGCGCGGGCGAGATAACTCAAATTTTATGGGGCAAAAGGGGAGAAAAATGAAAAAATCGCTATTTGGCTACGGGCTTACGACCAAAGCGATCGCCGAGCACTGCCAAAAAGACGGCTCCTGGGACATATACGACGATAAATTTGAAATTTCTTCGGGCGCGCCGAAGCTGGATGAGTTCGGTAACGCGCTTTTAAACCCGAGCGAGTTCGATCCCGCCGCAAGCGAGCTTGAAATCCCTAGCCCAGGCTTTCCGCCGCATCACGAGCTGGTGCGAAAGGCACGGAATTTAATCAGCGAATACGATTATTTTGGCGATTACAAAGGCCTCAAAATTTGGATCAGCGGCACGAACGGCAAGACCACGACGACGAAGATGATGCAGTATCTGCTCGAGAGATACGGCTCGCAAATGGGCGGCAACGTGGGCGTCCCGCTTGCAAAACTTGATAAAAGCGCCAAAATTTGGGTGCTGGAGACGAGCTCGTTTACGCTGCACTACACCAAACACGCGCGCCCCGACATCTACGTGCTGCTTGCGATCACGCCCGATCATCTCAGCTGGCACGGCGATTTTGCAGAGTATGAGCGCGCTAAACTCTCGCCGCTGCTAGCGATGCGCGAAGGCTCCGTAGCGCTGATCCCGCGCGCCTACGAAAGTTCCGCCGCCGCGCAAAACAGCCTAGCTCGCGTGATCTGCTACGAAGACGAAGCGGATCTGGCGCAAAAATTCGGCATCGATTTAGGCGAGATAAAATTCCGCACGCCGTTTTTGATCGACGCGCTTTTGGCACTGTGCATGGAGAAAATTTTATTCGACAGATGCGACGTCACGCGACTGAACGAATTCGTGATCGAGGGAAATAAACTAGAGGAATTTACCGACGCGCGCGGCAGGATCTGGGTCAATGACACGAAGGCTACCAACATTGATGCGTGCGCGCAGGCGCTAAAGCGTTACGCGGGACGCAAAATACATCTGATCCTAGGCGGCGACGATAAAGGCGTGGATCTGCACCCGCTTTTTGCGGAGTTTAAAAAATACGATCTGCAAATTTACGCGATCGGCTCAAATACCGATAAAATCGTGCTTTTGTGCGACGAATACGGACTTCCTTGCGTGCGCTGCGAAATTTTACAAACGGCGGTGAGCGAAATTTCGAAGCGGTATTTAAGCGGAGAAATTTTTTGCGAAAATGAAATTTCAAAAGGACGGTTAGGCGGCGAGAATTCCGCAGCAAATTTAATGCGGGATGAAATTTCCGCTACCGAAGGCGCAAGCCCTTGCATAGACGCGAGCGGCGGTGAAACTTTAGGTTCGCAAAATTCTAAAAATTCTGCGGATTTTAAAAATTCCGTAAATTTCGCTAGTGAAATAGCGCTGCTAAGCCCCGCATGTGCAAGCTTGGATCAATTTAAAAGTTACGCCGAACGCGGCGAATTATTTAAAAAACAGGTTGCACAGCTAGGATAAATAGGCCTATCGAGGTTAGCCAGATCGAGCTGAGATTTTATTTAACACAGCATGCAATCGCATTATAAAATTTCAACGCTTCTGCTGCACGGATATCTAAATAAATTCAACCCCGAAGCAAACATCCCTATGTCACATTATTAGCCCGAGCACAATGTTTATAAAGATGCCGTTACTAAGTTTGATTAAAGTGTGGATTTTTGATGCTAAATTTAATCAATCGCCCCTCAGCTGTCCGTTATATGCGTAAAATTAAAATGACGTAGCGATCCTTTGGCGCAAATTTATCTACTTTGCACAGTTCAAAACCAAGCATACAATTTGCAGAATCGGCTAAATAGTAAAATTTTATATCACTTTGCTTTTTAGATCGATAGCCCTTTTTGATTATTGTAAATTACTGCGCAAGCAATATTTTTATCACTAAAATTTAGAAAATTCCAACTGAGTAAATTTGGCTGTTTTGGAGCGCAACGTACAAAAATCTAGCGAAAATCGAGAATTTTAACCGAGATTTAAGTATTGCATGGCTAAAATTACTTTTCTTTTTCGGTGGTTGGATAGCTCAGTCGGTAGAGCAGCAGACTGAAAATCTGCGTGTCGGCAG
>ERZ773059.1854-NODE-1854-length-10008-cov-9.066613_pt1 | contig 10008 bp, 10 predicted proteins | sample MGYA00580514_ERZ773059 | MGnify/ENA primary metagenome ERZ773059 (study PRJEB29015, sample SAMEA2737981) | human oral metagenome | biome: human oral; feature: human-associated habitat; material: dental | place: China | collected 2056 ...
GTTGCCGAGAAAGTTGCTACGCAAACCTCTGAGCTCGCTACGGTGGGCTCAAGGTTTGCTTCTTTACAGCATTCACTACTCAGCTATCAGTTGAGTACTGTAGGACCCGATACGCCCTTAGAGTATACCCACGAGGTAAACGGGAAGATAGTAGAGAAAATCACCCTTAAGGGGGGAACGCTGAGTGTAACTGTACAAAATAGTGCTACAACCACTTTTACAAAGTCTGAAACTTTACAAAAAACACAAAGCACCACTACTACCAAGCAGAAAGATGTACACCGTAACTATTTTAGTTATTGGTGGATATTACTGTTACTTTTACCTGTTACCTATTACCTGTTATCTAAAAAGAAATGACCGATAGCTTTGTTACTTCTCAATTTGTGCTGGACCTTTCGCGTATCAGTATCTCATACCAAGAGGAGAACCCGCGCTTTAAAGATACCTTCTTTACCCAGTATTCGTTGCCATTCGAATTTCAAATGAATGCCGACCTCAGAATGCGTATGGGTAATTATACCGCTTTGAATGCTACGGGTCTCAAGAAGAAGTACGACGGGTATCACGTAATAGATGGGAGAGTGCGAAAGGGTACGCTTGAAATACTATCGGTAGAAGGCAACTTAGTATCAGCACAGATAGATTCAGGGTTTGAACAGTTGCCAAATTTTGATAGAAAGCTTTGTGACCTCCCTTTATTACGCCAGCGAGTGCCAGATATATATGATCACGCCAAAGAGATATGTACTAAAAAATACCCCGAAGTTGATTACAATTTCCCGCGAGTAGTATACCCTAAAGATACAAGTCAAAAAGGTTGGGAGCATTTTTTGCAATTTATCAACCTTGGTAATAGTGTAGATGGTTTTACACGCAACGAGCCTAATAGAAGCTACAACATCATTCACCCTATGCCTTACTTGCTCTATGTGCTCAAAACAGGTTTTGCCGATGCAGGATATGAGTTGGCAGGTGACATCCTTACTGATGAAGATTTTAGCCAACAAGTGCTCTACAGCAATATTCCGTACTACCTCACTACAGCACAACAAGAACACACGCTTACAGCTGTAGCACCTACCTACGAATTTCCAACCGCAGGCACCTGGCGACTGGTGTGCGATAACCAACGTATTAGCGGTACAGCTGTTTTGCGATTGAAATTGGATAACGTGGTAATTCGTGAGTTTACTTTTGAAAATGGCGAAACACTGAGCTTTACTCAGTTACTTACAATAGATACCATTTCGCAAACACTCACCTTAGAAATAGAAGGTACTCCACAGCCACAGCTGACAATGAATTTGAACATTGTAGCACAACATAGTGAGGATGGCAACGTGATTGAACAGGTTATCAACCCTAACATTGTAGACCTAAAACGTGCTGTGCCCGACGTTACATTTGGCGAACTTGTTAAGACTATTAAGAATTGGAAGAACTACGATATAACCATTGAGGGCAATAAGCTCTATATGAATCGTATTCGCTTAGAAGAACGCTCACTTGCTAAAGACTTTCGCTCTTGGGAAGTACGAGAGCCTAAAAAAAACTTCCTCACCAAGCAGTCTTACCTTATCAAGTTCCCAGAAATGGACGACAAATCCTATCAGTTGCCTATTGTACAGGTAACTGATAACAGTTACCAGGTGCTCAGTCCACAAGAAGCAAGTAAGCTCACTGATGTTACCGAAGTACAGATAGGAGGATACTGCCTACCTCGTGTGATGTTCAAGGGAAATTATGCCCCTATTGCACGCAAGAGTGGCGAAGCTACGATAGGACTAATTTGGTATGACGGAAACAACGGAGGATTTCGCAAGGCACTTACGCCTCCATTAGTAGCAGAATATTGGAAAGAATGGTATAAGATGCGTATTGCTGCTACTGAATACACTTGGAGCTTCGTTTGCAATAAGAACCGATTTAGGCATATTGCCCTGCGCGATACTATACTGGCTTACAAACAACGTATGCTTATCAAGAGTATCAACAAAACTGTACTCGATAAAGAGCACTACCAAGTAGAAATTACAACTATTGCTATCTAATGTATACCACATTTACTGATTTAAACATATTTAAGGATATTCGGCTAAATGCCTATCTTGACACTATCTACAGTGCCGTGCTCAATGAGTTTTCTGATGAGCAGTTGCCCGTCATATGTGGTTCAGTTGCCAAGGTAATGCAAGGGGTATATTCCGAGAACTACCTTGCTAAGGATATCGACTTAATTGTAGAGAATTGGCAAGTTCACCGTTATTTAGAACATCAATTACCTTTGGTATTTCCTGATGACAGAATAGAGATACGTCCAGAGCGCGTGATTCTCTTTACAAAGATTATTGCTATTGAGTTTTGGCGACCTAATGAGCAATTTGAAATAGACCTATATAAAAAATTGATAAAATACAAACGCTATGCCTATTAGAACCTATACATCAGAAGAATGCTACACCACCCGAGTGGGAAGTACCTCTCAGGGAGGATTTTTATACAGTAAAATATGTTACCCTGTTGAAAAACCCATCCTCGACTGGGAGGTTTCTCCAGCGTCTATTCTGAAGGAATGGCACCCCTCCCAACCTATCCCTTCTACCGAAATCCTTACTGTACAATTTCCTGAATTGAATCTACTTACAATTTATAAGAAGTATAAAGGATTTCGTAACTATGCGCGTATAGCTCCTAATGATTATGTAGAGCTTCTCGCTCCTGACGGGCAAGAGTTAGATAATTTAAAGGGACTCAAACACAATTTGCGCATACATTACAACAACTTTAATAAGTTACCAGAGAATGAAAATATACAGATAAAGGTTACATTTGGCGTAATTGCTACTGAAGAAAAAAGTGGTAAAATTACAGAAATAGACCTTCCCACAGAGCGAAAAGAGGCAGTTATTACTTTACGTCGTATTGATAAAGCGACCCCTAAACCTAAACCCAACGACAAACCCGTACTCAATATGGTGCTCAACACGGCTACCAAAGAACTCACGGGCGATACTTCGTTTAGTTTTTCTACTGAACCTCTTGATTACTATCACGGAATAAAATTACATCACAACTTTTGGTATAACAAAAGCTTATCAGATTATATAAACTTTGATACAAGAGCGGAATGGTATAAGGATCATTCTATCAATACCCCCTTTACCATCAAAGGCGTGGAATGGAATAGTGTTGGACGCAGTTTATTTGATATACATCTAACGGGAACTAAAAACAAAGCAACAGCAGTATTTTCGCTCTCTCAGTTTTACAAAGAAAATCCTACTATAAAAACTCTTGATTTTGATCTAAGTAAAAACCAAACACTTACTTTTGAAAATCATTTTAATATAGAAGGAAGGTATATCGGTTTTACTACCAATCTCACCGTTATCAATGATACTACCGCTTTTCATATCGACAAAAAGGAATTTAAATATCTACTCAAAACCGACAAGAAAGAGCGTGCCGAGGGCGTGTTTACCATTAAAAACCTTAACCACCTTACTTTTACCATCAACAATTCCGATTTTTTGGAGGTCACCGAACTCAAAGACAACGGCAAACCTGAAGTCGTGGTAAAATTCCGCTCGCAATCGTCTGAATTGATGACGGTAGGCGAGCACAAAGGCTGGCTCAAGGTAACTTCTTCAGCGGGTAGTGAACAGATAGTACAGGTACTCATTACCGTGCAAACGGACATAACATTCGCTACCAAAAAAGTATATTTCTGCCTCGATAAAGAGCTCACCCTCATACGCCAAACCGACCCCAAAAGCGAGTTCGTAAGCGTTGCCCTTACAATGGAGTTCAATGGCTACGGGCGTGCGTTCACCACTACCCAAACCTACGACTACGTATTTTTCGAGGGCGTAGCAACGGTGGATATAGGGCAGGAGATGCAAGATTTCTTTAGAGATATTACCCCCACTTTAGAGATTAACACCCAGAAACTACTCGCCCCCAAAGAACTGTTCAAAGCTACCAAGGTATCAGCGGTCATAAAAGAGACGAACTTCAAAGGCGAGATCTTCAAAACTCATACCCTTACCGACCTGTACTACCTGCCAGGCAAGAAGCCTAAAGCCTACCCATACCTTACCCAAAGCCGTTTGCGCTCTACCTATATGCAGAGCCTTATATCGGTATCCGCACTCACCCAAGAGGTACGCGCTCGCTCGCTGGGACAAATAGGTTCGAATCTCATTGACTTATCAGCTATTAATGACCCAATAGGTGTAGCTAACTTCAGTTTTTTACGTTCTACAGCAGATGTTACCTATGGAGCTACTGCTATCATCCGTAAAGAAACGCTTAGCCTCGAACCCAAGCCTGAACCTAATGGCACGCCTATCAGTGCGCTGTTTCAAAACCAAAACTACTGCCCCGATTGGTTTTCGTTTGCAGGTGAGTATGAAGCACTTGTGAGCTACGAGCATACTCTTGCCGACAATGTGCTCAAAAGTGAAGACTACAAAGCACAAGTGAAAACCAAGCGTACCTATAAGCTCAATACCGGTTGGCTATTCCCCGAAGAGATAGAAGTGCTGTGGGAGCTTATCAAATCACCTGTGTGTTTCCTACGTATTGGTAATGAGTGGCTCAAGGCTATTCCGATTACTCAGAAACCGCTGTCCTTCGACAATACCCGTAACTTGCATAGCTTTGTCGTCGAATTTCAATTGTCATCTAACGACTAAATTCTAATGCCTATGTTTGCAGATATTCAAGAAATCAAGCAATATACCAACGTTTCCAATCGTTTGGATTTTGACCTCCTCAAAACCTATATTGAGGAGGCACTGCGCGTAAAGGTATATCCGTATGTACCTAAAACAATTGTTAATGCAGCAAGCGGTGATACATTATACCTTCTAAAGAAGTCTGTAGCCAATTATGCTGTTGCCTATGCTATTCCATTCCTTAAGGTAAACCTCTCCAACACGGGAGGCAACTACTATACTGATGATAAGGTGGAAAAGTCGCCTTGGTACGACTTGCGTGACTTAGGACTTTCGGCTATCGCTATAGGCGACCGCGCCTTGAACAACTGCATAGAGCTACTTATCACAGAGGGTAAATTACAGCGTTCTAACGGTATTATAAGTACGGTGAATGAGTTTGAGAAATATTATAGTTTGAACAGCTCGTGGGAAGTATTCACTAAATTACAGCCAATGATGCAATGGGTGTGGGAGAGTATGCTGTCTCCACAGCTCAGCACCTGTACCCCTAATGATTTACGCAATTATCCCACTATATGGGAGAAACTACAGCGCACCACAGTATTCTTTACCATCGCCGAAGCAGCGCAAGTACATAGCTTCTCGTTCACCACTACCGCTATCATTCAGCAGTGGGAGGAATTGCCCTGGCAAAAGAGCAAGATACTAAATGCTGCCGAAGTATATGCCGTTGCCCAACGCCTGCAACAACTCGCTCGTCACGAGCTGGCGCAACTCAAGCAATTGCTTGAAAAAAAAGCTGTAGCTTGTTATGTCCCTTCAAACGCCGCCCGACAAGTGGAGAAACTCAAAAGCGGACTCTATTTCTAACTCACCTATGGAAATTACTAAATTTAGCAAAGATAGCACTTACCAGCGTATATCCGCTTCGTATATCGACGAGAACTTTCAACTTGTCCCAGCCGAAGAAGCAATCAAGGCACGTCTCCGCCATATACACGGCTTACGACTTACAAACAAGTACTCTAAGCACCAAGCAATACAGATACATATTAGAGAGATGAAAGTGAGCCAAGCTACCGCTTACCGCGACTATTCTTGGGCAATGCAGATATTTGGCGAGCTTGATAAATCGGATATTAATGCCGAGCGTGCTATTTTGGCAGATAGTTATTGGCAACTGTATCAGATGGCTTTAAAAGATAGAGATTTAGAACAAGCTCGTAAGGCGTTAGACTCCTACTCTCGCCTATTCAACTTCGATAAAGAGGAGAAAGAAATCAACTTCGAGAAGATTACCGCCAACGAGTATCATATCCGAATGAGTCGCAAGAGTGCCAAGATGCTACGCGCTGCACTCGCTACGGGTGTGGTAGACTTTAACGATATTCCCGCTACCGATACCGACTACGAAGACATAACCGATGACCCCGACGATGAAACCTCTGATTAAACCAGTTAAACAAATCCTCCTCAACCCTATGCAGATGGCTGCCGTATCTGCCAACCGCTATGCGGGTGTAAAACACATCTGCATAGAGGCGGGGCGTGGTACGGGCAAGAGTACCATACTTGGTTGGTTTGTAAAGGAAGCAGTGAAGCAAATGCCACGCGCTACAGGCGTACTGGTAGGGGCTACTTTCGTGCAGATAAAAAGCCGTACTTTCCCCTCTACCAAAGAGGGCTTAGAGATGTTTGGCTTTTATGAAGATGTAGATTATGTAGTAGGGCGTAACGGCAAGTCGTTAGGCTTCGAGATGCCTTTTCAAGCCCCGAACTCGTGGAGCAACGTGGTGCACTTCTCGAATGGTTTTATATTAATACTCGTATCCCTCGATGACCCTAATAGCGGGCGCGGTTTAAACTCTTACATTGTTATTGGTGACGAGGCTGCACTGTTAGAGCACGATAGACTCTTCAACAACGTACTGACAACCAACCGCGCCAAGAAGATAGCATTTGATAAGGCAAGCCTGCTGAATGCTACTATCTTCACCTCGTCAGTTGCCCTCACCAAAACGGGAGAATGGTTCACCGCCCGCGAAAAACTCGCCAAACAGAAACCTACCGAGCACCTCTTTATCAAAGCCAACGCCCTCGTAAACCAAGAAAACCTCAAACCTGGGTGGATTCAAGAAATGTACGAGCAGCGCGTGTCCGACCTACTGTTCAACGCCGAAATAATGAATATTCGCCCTGGTAAGGTTGCCGACGGCTTCTATGCCAAATTGTCAGCCGATAAGCATTACTATAAGTACCAGTACAACACCACCGCCCTGCAAGACTTCTCACAGAGCTTTACCCCCTCCTCCACCTACGACAACGATTTGGTAAAAGGGGTAGCCCTCGAACTCTCACTCGACTTCGGAGGGCGTATCAACTGTGCTATTGTAGCCCAATGGAGCAAGGTAGCAAACACTATAACAATACTGAAAGACTTCTTTGTCAAGAACCCTCTCAAACTTTCAGATTTGATAAAGAAAATCATAGACTATTACGAACCTCACCGCGCTACTTGCAATAAAATATACCTATACCACGACCGTTCGGGCTTTAAAAGCGAGGCAAATAGTAAGACCACCCTTGCCCAAGATGTGGAGGATATGTTACGTACAGCAGGCTGGCAGGTGTATAACAAGACTCCCAACAGCAATAACCCAAGCCATATTCTCAAATTCCGCCTTATCAACGAGATATTAGAGGAAAACAACCGTGCCCTGCCCTTCGTGCGCATCAATGAAGACAATTGCCCCAACCTCATTGTTTCAATGGAAAACGCCGGTGTCAAACAGAAAGAAGACGCCTTTGAAAAGGATAAGAGTAGCGAACGCTCTACAACCATACCACAAGAGCACGCAACCCACCTCTCCGACTGCTTCGACTACCTCCTATGGTGGAAATACGCCTACCTACTCGATAACGCCTACCACGATAGTTTTATTATTACCACTGTGTAATAACCTTCAAAACCTGTCCTCTCAAGAATTATACTTCAAGAGCAATTTAAAAAAATGAAAAAAAGTTGCTAAAAAATTTGGATACTACGAAAATTCGCAGTATCTTTGCATCGTTAAATTAAATGAAGTAATTATGCAAGAAGAATTGACAACGAGCCAAGAGCTCACAGAACAAGAATGGGAATTTATCCAAGCGATTAGAAATTACAAAAGAGCTTATCCCAACGGTTCAAGGAATCTGTTAGCCTACATCTATGAATTATTAGCGAGGCTATTAGATAGAGATTAAATAGAGCCCCTTAGGGGGCTCTACCTTAACAATAATAAAATAAATTAATTAATATGGAAGCAGTAGCAAATCAAAAAAAACTTACAATGATGCAACAATTAGATGATATTGTGATAGATGTATCTTGGCGACAAATAGCTCAGGATTATTTTGGTAAGTCATCATCGTGGATATACAATAAACTTCACGGTCGCGATGGAAATGGTGGAGAAGGAGGATTTACAGATGTTGAGAAATTGCAACTACAAGGAGCTCTATACGACATTGCTGAACGTATACGTCGCGCAGCAAGTACCATAACACAGTAAGCATTATTACTGTCTTTAATTTAACACCTGCAGAGGCACACGATATTATTGTGTGCCTCTGCTTTTATTTTTTTCTCTCCACTCGTACAACTCGTAACTCTCATCATATATCGCTCCAATTTTCTATTTTCAAATTGTAAAAAGAATTAAGGTGGCGTTGGGGTTTTCGTTCACTCAATGAGTGACAGAGCGCGCCTGCACGCTCCTAACGCTTTATTTTCAAGATTTTATATCTAATTTTGTGAGAATTACACCTGTCCTTTCCTATCTTATACCTACCTCTTACCTTTGCACTACCCTTATAAATGTAAAAAAGTGAATAGTAAAAAAATATTTTTGAAGGACGCTCTTGTCGAAATGCGCAAACTCGACGAATGTAAAAAACCCGTGCCTTTCAGCATAACAGTACGCACCTACAACAAGCAAAACCGCTTTGGCGGTAAGCTCTGTACTTATATAGGGGCAACTCTTATGCAGCAACCACGTAATAAGAAAGATTTTGAGAAGAATCCCAACCACTGGGAGAATAAAACCCGTAATATTAAACTACACAACGGCACTATAAAGAAAATTTGTATCCTTTTTATCATCGCCTTTAACGGAAAAGAAGTAATATACTAATGAACAATGGTAACAAAAAAAGATTTATCCGATAACTATGGAAAACCTGTATTTTATTTTACAAAGTTTTTTCCTAAAAACTATAAACCTCCTGAAAGAGTGAAAGAAAGAACCTCTCCTGAAGAATATCAAGGAAGTATCTTTTTTAACAAAGAAAGTGCTAACCGTATTCTTTCCTTAGACGTATGGAAAACTTGTATGTATCCCACTATCTACCTACTCCGCGACGGCTTCTGCTACAACATCGATTGGAATGATAGCGAATATATAGAAGTAACTAAAAGAGCAGGAACAAAAGTAACAGTATTTGAAATGGTATCAATTATAATTAACGACTTTGGATATACTTTCCAAAGTGAAAAATGGAAGTAATGAAACAATTAGACAAAGATTTTTATATGCTTTCAGCCTCCAAAACGGCTGTACTCTTTGGCTCCGATAAGCAAAGCCTCTCCACCCCTAAAACGCAAAAGGACTCAAACGACACTGATAAGTATTCCTCTTGGGGCGACAACAACCTATACCCGCAGGAGTTCACTAAGAAACTTAACAAAACGGGTGCGGCTATTGGAGGCTTGGAGGTGCTCATCTCTGCTCACTATGGTTTGGGCTTCCGCCTCTACCAAGATATAGAAAGTGAAAAGGGAGTAACTACCAGAGAACGCCTGCGTACGGCTTTCCCTGATATTGATAGCTTCTTCAAAGCGTGCCGTTGGGATGTTACAATGGCGGAGATTATCGAGGACTTTGAAACCTACGGCATTGCCTTTGTCGAGTACCTGCTCGCTCCCAACTTTGAGAAGATTGTTTCTATAAAACGCCAGCAAGCCCCGCATTGTCGCTTAGGAGTGCCAAATAAACAAGGGTTTGTCGATAAAGTATACATTAATACCTCTTGGGGCGATACCCTCAACGAGGAACTAACCGTTGAAGAACCCTTTTTCTCCGATATTCACAATGTCGAAACCCTCAAAACTTATTGCAAGGAAAAGAAAATCGAAAAGTTTATCGTACCCGTAATGCGCCCGCTCACTACCGAGAAGAATTACCCCAAGGTAAAATGGCATAGTTCATTCTACAACGGTTGGGTAGATGTAGTCCTTTCCGTGCCTGCGTTCAAAAAGTATATGTTTGAAAACCAATTGAAC
>ERZ773059.1860-NODE-1860-length-9976-cov-7.690152_pt1 | contig 9976 bp, 9 predicted proteins | sample MGYA00580514_ERZ773059 | MGnify/ENA primary metagenome ERZ773059 (study PRJEB29015, sample SAMEA2737981) | human oral metagenome | biome: human oral; feature: human-associated habitat; material: dental | place: China | collected 2056 ...
GGATTGCTCATTGCCGCAAATCCTGCACCTATGGCTAGACTACGACTTTTATTTGCCCAACTCCGAAACTCCTCCTTATAGTCGTCAAACAGTCGTAGTTGAACAAATAAAAGCTCCGTCGGTTTATTAAAAGTAAATAAATGCATTTTAATTATTACTCCTTATTTATTGGAAAAGTTTGTAATAAAGAATATAAACCTTTACTGCAAGATAAGGTTTTGCGACAATGAGCAATCCTACGAAAATAAAAAAGAAAAAGTTGAATGATTATCAAACCTATTATAAAGTTTCTAAAAATTTCTTTCCATTTTCAATTTGCATTTCGACATTTTTTATGGAAGTTCCACCAAATGAATTTCGCTTATTTACGCAGTTTTCAATTGTGATTTCTGAAAGAATATCGTCTTTGAAAACATCAGAAAATTTATGAAATTCTTCGAGTTTCATGTCGTCAATTGCGATTTTCTTATCTTCGCAGTAGGATACAATTTCTCCAACGATTTTATGTGCCTGTCTGAACGGAACATTGTGTTTTGCAAGGTAATCGGCTACGTCTGTTGCGTTTAGGAATCCTGCTCGCATTGAAGTGTAGATTTTTTCGTTGTTTACTGTTATTGTGTCAAGCATTAGGTAGAAAATTTCGATGGATAATTTGATATTGTCAATAGAGTCAAAAATTCCTTCCTTGTCTTCCTGCATATCCTTGTTGTAAGCTAGTGGAAGTGCCTTCATTGTTGTTAAAATTGCCATAAGGTTTCCGTAGATTCTGCCTGTTTTCCCTCTTACAAGTTCGGCAATGTCGGGATTTTTTTTCTGTGGCATAATTGAAGAGCCAGTTGCAAAGGCATCATCTAGATTTATAAATGAAAATTCGGATGTGCACCAGATAATAATTTCTTCTGAAAATCTTGACAAGTGCATTGAAATTACTGAAATAATTATTGCAAGCTCAATTATAAAATCCCTGTCACTCACAGAATCAAGGCTATTTTCCGTAGGCTTTGAAAATCCAAGCTCTTCTGCCACAAAATGTCTATCAAGATTAAATGTAGTTCCAGCCAAAGCTCCTGCTCCAAGTGGCATTTCATCACTTCTTTTAAGAAAGTCCTCAATTCTCGAAATATCCCTTTTAAACATTTGAAAGTAAGCCATCAAATGATGAGAGAATAAAATTGGCTGAGCCCTTTGTAAATGAGTATATCCAGGAATAATAACATTTTTATATTTTTCAGCGAGCCCTAGCAGTACATTTTCCATTTTTACAAGCAATTTTGAGATTTCACGAGCTTCTTTTCGTACATACATTCGCACGTCAAGAGCCACCTGATCGTTTCGGCTTCTGGCAGTATGCAGTTTTCCAGCTACAGCCCCAATAATCTGTGTCAGCCTTTTTTCAATCGACATATGAATATCTTCATCTTCAATTCTAAACTCAAATTCTCCCTTTTCAATTTCATCCTTTATCTGAAGCAGCCCATTTTCAATATCTTTTTGTTCTTTTTCTGAAATAATCCCTTGCTTAGCAAGCATTCTGCTGTGTGCAATACTTCCTGTAATATCTTCCTCATACATTCTTTTGTCAAACGTAATTGATGCATTAAATTTTTCTAATAATTTATTAGTTTCCTTATGGAATCGACCTTCCCACATTTTTTTCATATTTTTCAGTCCTTTCTAAAAACATAATTTATTTGTATATTATATCAAATAAAATCTTATTTTTAAAGAGCACGCAAGGATAAATTGAAACAAATAAAAAAAATATGATTAAATTTTATTTTTCTGAATTAAATTATAGTTTTTTTAAAATAAAATTTTTTATAAGAAAATCATATTGAAAATTACTGAAAAAAATTGTACAATTTAATGGGTATCATATTTTAAAAAATGGAAAGGAGTTCAAAAATGAGAAAGTATTCAAAAATATTATTTTTAGTAACAGCGGCAACGATGATTTCCAGCTGTGCAGTAGCTCCGCTTACAGGAAGAAGGCAGCTAAAACTGGTAAGTGACGAAAGCGTGGCGGAAAGCTCGGTTTCCAGTTACAGGCAGCTTATCCAGCAGGCAGGAGCCAAGGGGCTTTTGGCAAATAATACAGCTGAAGGGCAGCGTCTGAGAAGAATTGGAGGAAAAATTTCTACAGCAGTTGAGCAGTATCTAAGAGAAAACGGAATGTCAAATAAGGTGTCCAGCCTGCAGTGGGAATTTAATCTGATAAAAACTAATGAAATAAATGCGTTTGCAATGCCAGGCGGTAAGATTGCCTTTTATACTGGAATATTGCCAGTTCTGAATACCGATGCAGGAATTGCGTTTGTAATGGGACACGAAATTGGTCATGTTATTGGAGGTCATCATGCTGAAGCTTCAAGCAACAAGGCGCTTGCAGGAATCGCAGCAACCGTAACAGATGCTGTAACAGGCGGAAATGCTGTATCTTCACTTGTTTCTGGCGGACTTTCAATTACTCTTCTGAAATTTAACAGAACTCAGGAATACGAGGCGGATAAATACGGAATGATATTTATGGCAATGGCTGGATACAATCCGTCCGAAGCAATCACGGCTCTTGAGAGAATGGATTCAATAGGAGCAGGAAAAGGAGCTGAAATTCTGTCAACACATCCATCTGGAAAAAATAGAATTGAAGCGGCAAGAAAATTCCTGCCTGAAGCAATGAAATATTATAATGCAAGATAAACTGATAATTTTTGAAATTAATGAAAGGAAATGCTGTGAAAAATAAGATAAGTATAGCTCCGATGGTGGACAGGACGGACAGAAATTTTAGAAATTTCGTGAGAATGATAAATAAGGATGTTTTGCTGTACACGGAGATGATAACGGCACAGGCTGTTCTTAATGGGGATTTGGACTATATTTTGGGATTTGATGAAGTAGAACATCCTATCGTGCTGCAAATTGCGGCTACTAATCCCAAAGAAGCGTATCAGGCTGTAAAAATTGCTGAAAAATATAATTACGACGAAATCAATCTAAATGTCGGATGTCCTTCTGACAGAGTCTCAGGAAACATGATGGGAGCTTATCTTATGGCATTTCCAGAAGAAGTGGCAAACATTGTGAAATCAATGAAAGACGCAACAGGAAAGCCTGTGTCTGTAAAACATAGAATTGGAATTGATGGAAAAAATGTATTGCCAAATTCTTTCAAACGAACATTGCTAGATAAATACGAGGATATGGAAAATTTTATTAGAATCACTAAACAAGCCGGTGTCAGCAAATACATTATTCATGCACGGATAGCGATACTTGCAGGACTTGATCCGAAGCAGAACAGAAACATACCGCCTCTCAGATATGATGAAGTTTACCGTGTAAAGAAAGATAACCCTGATTTGCACATAGAAATTAACGGCGGAATAAAAACAGTTGAAGAAATTGACGAACATTTAAAATACGTGGATTCTGCGATGTTAGGACGTGAAATTTACGACAATCCTATGATTTTAACTGAATTTGGAAAATATTATGGAAAGGAAATAAATATCACTCGCAAAGAAATTATAGAAAAAATGATATATTATGTTGAAAATATGGAAAAACAGCAGCTTCGACCACATCTATTCCTGATGCATGCACACGGATTATTTCACAATATACGCGGCAGCAAGGCTTGGAAGCGGACAATTAATGAGCCAAAGGCGAATTCTGGAACATTAAGGGAACTGCTAAAAAAAATTGAAAATTTTTAAGGATATGAAGGCATTAGTGAAAAGAATTTTGTTAAATTAATCGTTGTTTTAAAAAACAGCGATTTTTTTTTGAAAATTATTTTTAATTAGCTAACCAAAATATTCTAACTGCAAATATAAAAAATATTTTTTTTTGGTAGACTTTTTACTTTTTTTATGTGATAATTTAATAAAAGATAAGAAATTTTTCACAAAATAAGAAAGACCAAATTTTTAGGAAAGGAGAATGTAATAAAATAAGAGATTTTATTACGATGTAAAGGATGCGAAATAAAGAAACTTTAGAATCAGTAACAAATGTCGCGAAAAGTAAAATTGGACTTTTACAAAGAAGGTAAAGGAAAGTACTTCCTGTCTGCATTTTTGGCTGGAATGTTTATTGGGATAGGAATTTTATTGACTTTCACAGTAGGAGGAGTTAGCAGCGGATTGCCGGCTAACAAAATTCTTATGGGTGTTAGTTTTGGGATAGCGCTTAGCCTTGTAGTTGTTTTTGGAACTGAGCTTTTCACAGGAAATAATATGATTGGAGTAGCAGGGTTTTTAAACAAGGGAATAAGTTTTAAGGATATGATTCTTATGTGGGCAGCATCTTATGTGGGAAACATCGTAGGGTCAATTATGCTTGCAATAGCGTATGTATTTTCAAATTCTGCTTCAAAACCTGTTGTAGAATTTATTGTGAAAGTTTCAAAGGCAAAAATTACTGCACTGCCTCACGAACTGTTTTTTAAAGGAATTTTATGTAATATTCTTGTGTGTCTTGCGGTTCTGGCTGGAATAAAATTAAAAGAGGAAACTGCTAAGCTAATAATGGTATTTTGGTGTTTATTTGCATTTATAACTGCTGGATTTGAGCACAGTGTTGCTAATATGACTCTTTTAATGATGGGTATAATATACAATGGAGCAAAAGAAATAACATTGAATGGTTATTTTTATAATTTACTGTTTGTAACGCTGGGGAATATTGTTGGAGGAGGATTTGTTGGAGTTGCCTGTTATTACTTGGCTAAAAAGGATAAATAATAATTGAAATAGAAAGAAAAATAATTTTTAACTGGAGAGATAAAGTAAATTTAGGAGGGAAAATGAAAATCAGTTTAAATCGTGAAAATTTTAATCTGGCACTTGAAAAGCTGAAAAAAGAATACAAGATATATGCTCCAATTGAGATACCATTTCGTGGTACATTTTCAGATACTTCTGTAATCAGATATTCTGAAATTGAAAAAATTGATGAAATATGTTTTGACAAAAAATCTCATTTTTCAGCAAAAGAAATAATGTTGCCAATAACGCAAACAATGTTCTATTTTACAGAAGAAGGTTGCAAGATGCCCAAAGAACAGGAGCAAAAATATCTTATATTTCTTAGAAGCTGTGATTTACATGGTGTCAAAAGAGTTGATGATATTTACTTGAATAATAAATTTTTGGATATTTACTACAAGAGGGTTAGAGATAAAGTTAAATTTGTAGTGTTTGGATGTCCAAATTCATTTGAGAACTGTTTTTGTGTAGATATGGGCACTAACAAGACTGATGAATATAATATTGGAATAAAAGTTACAGAAAAGGAAATATTTGCTGATATAAAAGATGATGAGCTGAAGGTTTATTTTAAAGAACTTATTGCTGAGAAAAACAATGGAAGTAATGATGAACATAAAATAAATGAAATGTACATGGATGTAAAAGATGAAAAAATGAAAAAATATCTTGAAGAGATAATTGCTGAAAATAATAGCAATAAAATAAAGGAAAATGTTGAATTTGAAATGGAATTTGTAGAAGATAATGAAATTCATGTGGATATTCCTGACAATATTGAGCTTGAAGATATAATAAATTTGGATTTATGGCGTGAATACGATAGCCGTTGCATAGCCTGCGGAAAATGTAACTTTGTTTGTCCAACTTGTACCTGCACGACTACACAAGATGTTTTTTACAGCGAAAATGAAAACAATGGAGAAAGAAGACGTGTGTGGGCTTCATGTCATGTGAACGGCTTTACGGATATGGCTGGTGGGCATTCATTCAGACAAAGACATGGAGATAGAATGAGATTTAAGGTAATGCATAAAATATCTGATTTTAAAAAGAGATTTGGATATCAGATGTGTACAGGGTGTGGAAGATGTGATGATGCGTGTCCTGAATACATTTCATTCTCAAATTGCATAAACAAGTTAAGTGCTGAACTAAAAAGAATTTCGGCTGAAAAAAGAGGTGAAGAATCAGAATGAGTACAATTAACACATTAAATATAATAAATATGGATGAACAGGCTATAATGGATATGAATGTATATTTACCGACTGTTCACAAACTTTTGTTCATCGAGAAAGTTACCGAGCTGGAATGGCTATTTCGTGTGGAGTATAAAAAGGGAAGTGTAGAAGCTGGACAGTTTATGCAGGTTTCATTGCCAGGAGTTGGAGAAGTCCCTATTTCCATTGCAAATTTTGACTTGGAGGAAGGTTATCTTGATTTCCTTATTAGAAAAGTTGGAAAAGTTACAGACAAGATTTTTGAACTGAAAGCAGGAGATAGAATTTTTTTGAGAGGACCTTATGGACACGGCTTTCCAATTGAACAATACAAAAATAAGCATATTGTAATGGTTGTTGGAGGAAGTGGAATTGCTCCAGTTCGACCAATTATAGAATATTTTACGAAACATCCTAATGAAATGAAATCTTTTAAAATTATTGTTGGATATAAAAATTATGAAAGTATTATTTTTGAAGAGGAATTTTCACGTTGGAGAGAAAATATTGAAATACTTGTAACATTGGATAATGTAGAAACGGCAAGAAATATTGGAAAAACAGAAGATGAAATTCACGAAGGAATGGTTACCAAATATATTCCAGATTTAAAGATTCCTGAAAATATGGATGAAGTTGAATATATTGTTGTAGGCCCTCCAGTAATGATGCATTTTTCTTGCCTTGAAATCCTAAAAACAGGTATTCCAACTGAAAAAATATGGGTTTCATTTGAAAGAAAGATGTCCTGTGCCGTTGGGAAATGTGGACATTGTAAAATTGATGAAACGTATATTTGTCTTGAGGGGCCAGTATTTAGATATGATTTTGCAAAAAAATTGCTTGATTAGAATATGAATTTTAAGAAAAAACAAAAGAAGAGGTAAAAACAATGAGCATGGATATAAATAGAAAAATTGTTACCAAAAACGCATTCAGGGTAACAAAGGACAGATCTAAAACCGCATTGCGTGTGAGAGTGCCAGGAGGAGCAATTACTGGGGAAATAATGGAAATGGTTGCAAAAATAGCTAATACTTATGGAGATGGAAATGTTCATATTACAACTCGTCAAGGTTTTGAAGTATTGGGAATTTCTTGGAATGATATTGAGAAAGTAAATAAAATGGTGCAGCCAATCATGGAAAAATTGGAAATTAATTATAAGGATAAAGATAAAGGATATGCCGCTGCTGGTACAAGAAATATTGCCGCTTGTATCGGAAACAAAGTGTGTCCAAAAGGTGCCTATAATACGACGGAATTTGCAAAAAAAATCGAAAAAGCAATATTCCCACATGATTTTCACTTCAAAGTAGCATTAACAGGTTGTCCAAATGATTGTCAAAAAGTTAGAATGCATGATTTTGGAATAATTGGAATGGCAAAACCTGAACTTGATGAATCTAAATGTGTTTCTTGTGGAATGTGTGAAAGAAAGTGTAAAAAGCTTTCAACAGGAGCAATTTCATATAAAAACTATAAACCCGTAAGAGATCACCAAAGATGCATAGGTTGTGGAGAATGTGTCCTAAACTGTCCAACAGGAGCATGGACAAGATCTCCTAAAAAATATTACAAACTTGCAATAATGGGAAGAACTGGGAAACAAAATCCAAGATTGGCAGAAGACTGGTTATTCTGGGCAGATGAAGAATCAATAATAAAAATTATAAAAAATACTTACGAATATGTTGATAAATACATCGATAGAAGTCTTCCAAAAGAACATATTGGTTACATTGTTGACAGAACAGGTTTTGAAGAGTTTAAAAAATGGGCATTAAAAGATGTTAATCTTCCAGAAGAAGCTGTAATTGTAAATAATGTGTACTGGAAAGGTATAAAATATCAAGGAATATTATAAATATTAAGATTAACTTTTAGTGTAAGGTATAAATTAAAGATAAGGAAGTGTGATTTGTATGTCTTCATCTTGGGTGGATAAATATAAAAAATATAAAAAAGATTTTAACAAAAAAGATTATCATGGTGAAGATCCTAGTGAAGTCAATGAGTATGATGAATATGACGAATACGAAGAGCATCAGGATAAAGATAATGATGATGAAACTAAAGAATAAAATTTGTAAAATATTGTAATTTATGATATTAAAAATTAAATTTAGAAAGAGGCTATTTTGGGAAATGGAAATGAAATTCTGAAGTAGTCTTTTTATTTCTGTTACCATTTCCCTTTATTTCGCAATAACAGTTATTTTAACACATTAAATACACAACATTCTACATTAATTATTATATTTTTGATTTCTATTATTCAAACAGGAAATCGCATTACAACATTACAAAAAATAAAAAGTGATATTTAGAATAATTTTTCTAAAAGTATCACTTTTTTATTATTTTATTTATTCAAAATATTATTTATCCTAGCCAATGTTCTTTCTTTTCCAATAACTGCAATTACTGTGTATAAATCCGCTCCTCTGGCTTTTCCTGTAATAACTGCCCTAAGTGGCATTAATACTGCTGCTGGACCTTCTCCAATTTCATCTTGCAGTTCGTGCAGGATTTGTTTTGCTTCATCTTCTGAAATTTCTTCATTTAATTTATTGATTTTTTCAATAAACATTTGGATAGATTTTTTGCCAGTTTCTGTTTTAAGTGAAGAAGTCAGTTTTTCGATTGATTTTCTTTCTTTTTTATTCATTCCTTCTTCAATTACTGGCAATTCAAACTCATCTTCAAAATAAATTGAAGCATTTACTGGCAATTCCTTTAATGTTTGTGAACCTTCCCTTGTAATTTCCACAATTCTTTTTAATTTTGAAAATTCTTCATCTGACAAGTTTTCATTTTCATAATAACCAGCTTGCACAAAATATGGAATAGCCAATTTTGTCAATTCATCCAGATCCTTTAATCTCATGTGATGATTGTTTACCCATCCTAATTTAACTAGGTCAAATACAGGCCCTCCAAGAGAAATTTTATCAAAAGAGAAATTTTGTATCATTTCATCAATAGTAAAAATTTCCTTGTTTTCTCCAAAGCTCCATCCCATAAGTGCAAGGAAATTTAGTAATCCTTCTTTTAAGTAACCTTCTTCTTTGTAATAGTTCAATGAAACTGGATTTTTTCTTTTTGAAATTTTAGTTTTGTCAGCATTTCTCAAAAGTGGCATGTGATACCATTTCGGCTCATCCCATCCAAATGCTTTGTATAATTGAATATGTTTAGGCGTAGAAGAAATCCACTCTTCGGCTCTTATAACGTGAGTTATCCCCATCAAATGATCATCAACAATATTTGCCAAATGATAAGTTGGGAATCCATCAGATTTTAATAAAACTTGATCGTCAATTTTACTGTTTTCAAATCTAATTTCTCCTCTTAATCCATCATTTACAACAGTTTCACCTTCATAAGGCATTTTAAGCCTGATAACGTAAGGCTCTCCAGCCGCTAACTTTGCTTCCACTTCTTCTTTTGACAAGTTTCTGCAATGCCCGTCATATCCTGGTGCTTGTTTCATAGCCGCTTGTCTTTCTCTTAATTTTTGCAATCTTTCAGCAGTACAAAAACAGTAGTACGCTTCCCCTTTTTCCACCAATTGTTCAGCATAATCCTTATAAATCGAAAATCTTTCCGATTGTCTATAAGGCCCTGCTTCTCCCCCAACATCTGGACCTTCATCATAATTTAACCCAAGCCATTTCATCGCATCAAAAATCTGCTGTTCTGAATCTCCTGAGAATCTTGTTCTATCTGTATCTTCTATTCTTAAAATAAAATCTCCGCCATTATGTTTTGCAAACGCATAATTAAATAGTCCAATGTAGGCAGTTCCTACGTGCGGATCTCCAGTTGGAGACGGTGCTATTCTAACTCTTACTCTTTTATTATCACTATTTGACATTTTTTTATTTTTTCTCCTATCTATTTTGTTATTCTTTGTATATTATATAATAAAATAAAGTATTGTGCAACAATTTGATTTTATGATATTACAATAAATTT
>ERZ773059.1863-NODE-1863-length-9970-cov-5.855875_pt1 | contig 9970 bp, 8 predicted proteins | sample MGYA00580514_ERZ773059 | MGnify/ENA primary metagenome ERZ773059 (study PRJEB29015, sample SAMEA2737981) | human oral metagenome | biome: human oral; feature: human-associated habitat; material: dental | place: China | collected 2056 ...
GGATGAAGACGCTCGTCAGGCCCGACAGGAGGCCGCGCTGCTTGGCGGGCACGAACTCCTGGACGAAGGGCACGGAGGTGATGTTGAGGCCCCCGACGCCGAACCCGACGCCGGTGCGCAGGATGGCCAGCAGGACCCAGCCGTTGACCGGGGTGAAGGCGGAGGCGGCGGTGAAGACGACGAGGACGACGATGCACCAGATGAAGGCGTGCTTGCGCCCCCACACGTCGGCCAGCCGGCCCCAGGTGATGGATCCGAGGACCGTGCCCAGGCCCGCGCCCGCGAGGATGACGCCGGAGTGGAAGCCGGTGAGGTTCCAGCCCGGGGCCTCGATCAGCAGGTTGACGATGAAGCCGATGAGGAACATGTCGAAGAACTCCGACACGTTGCCCACGATGGCCATCCCGATGAGGGACTTCTGGTGCCCGGTGAGGCGATGGTTGTCGATCTGCTCGGGAGCGGTGCGCCCAATCGGCGCCGCGCCGCTCTCCGCACGTGTCTGCATGCTCATGGTGTGAACCAATCTCGTTGTAGGGGCGGCGCCGTCTCAGCGCACGATATCCGAGCCGTGGAGAGCCAGGAGCTCGCCGGGGCGCACGTGCGTGAGGTCGCCGTGGTGGGTGAGGGCGAGCTGGGCCACCTTGGTGCCCATCTCGATGCCGCGCTCGACGTCGCCGTCGAGCCAGCCGTGGATCGTGCCCGCCACGAAGGAGTCGCCGGCACCGGGCCGGTCGATGACCGGGACGGACTTGATCTCGAAGACGCGCTCCGTGCGCGCCGTGGACAGGTAGGTGCCCGCGCGCCCGTCGGTGGACACGACTGTCGGCACCCCCATCTCCTCGCGCAGGGCGTGGCACACGTCCGCGCCCTCGCCCTCGATGCCGAAGACGATGCCGGCGTCCGAGCGCGAGCAGAACAGGATCGCCGCCCTCCGGGCGATGGGCCCGAGCACGTCGCGCGCCTGCTCACCGCTCCACAGCAGGGAGCGGAAGTTGACGTCGAGGGCGACGTCGACGCCCCTGTCGTGGGCGGCGTCGGCGGCGTAGCGCACCACCGCGGCGGTCTGCGGGGTGAGCGCCGCCGTGATGCCGGTGAGGAACACGACCCGGGTGTCGAGCAGGGCGTCCCAGTCGAAGTCGTCGGGCGTGATGGACCGGAAGGGGGTGTACTGGCGGTCGTACGTGACCTTGCCGGGCAGTGGGAACTCGCCCGGCTCCAGGAAGTAGAGGGCCACGCGGCCCTCGTCCGCGAGCACGACGTGGCTCATGTCCACGCCGACGGCGGAGTACTCCAGCGCGATGCGGTCGGCCAGCTCGCCCCTGGGGAGCTTGGTCGCCCAGGCGGTGGAACGGCCGAGCTCGGACAGGAGGCCCGAGACATTCGCCTCGGAGCCCGCAGCGGTCATGCGCAGGGAGCGGGCGGTGGCCAGCCGATCACCGCGCTCGCACGTCAGTCGGATCTGTCCCTCGCCGATGGTTGTCAGGTCGTACGTCATTGTTCGATTCTTTCTCCGACGGCCGTCGCCGGTCCGTCCGCGGCGGGCCCGGGGACCGCGCCGCGATGTTGTGGTGGGGTTTGTGCTGGAGCTGTGCCGGGGCCGTGCACGGCTCAGGGCGCCAGGACCGGAATCCCGGCGGAAGCCGCCCTGTCCTCGATGAACTCGCGGGCGTCGATGCATCTGGCGACCGAGTCGGGAGCGTCGTCGTTCCACATCTCGATCATGAGGCGACCCGCCCAGTGCTGGGCTCTCAGCAGCTCGAAGGAGCGACTCCAGTCGACAGTGCCCACGCCCATCTCGACGCGTCGGGGCTCGCCGGGGCGGACGTCCTTGGCGTGCATGGCGACCATGTGCCCCTCCCCGGCCGTCAGCTCGACGGCCGGGTCGAGCTGCTGCTCGGCGATGTTGCCGAGGTCGGGGTAGACCTGGAGGTACGGGGAGCCGACGGCGTCGACGAACTCCATGGCCTTGCGGATCGAGGTGACGTCGGTGCCGTCGACGTTCTCGATGCCCATGACCACGCCCAGGCGAGCGGCCATGGGGACCGCGTCGGCGAGAAGCTCGCCGTACCAGCGCTCCGCATCGGGGCCCGGGTCCTCGTAGTAGCAGTAGTACCCGGCGATCTGGATGACCGGGACGCCGAGGTCGTGGCACACCTGAAGTCCGCGGGCCATGACCTCGCGCGCCCGACGGCGCACGGCGGGATCGGCCGATCCCGGCCCGATCCTGCGGTGAATGGACAAGCAGATCCCGCCGATGTCGGTGCCGACCGCGTCGGCGGCGTCGCGCACCCGGCGGCAGGCGGCGGCGTCCCACTCCAGGCGGGCCTCCCGCTCGGGGGACTCGTCGATGGACAGGTCGAGGAAGGAGAAGCCCGCCGTCGGCACCTGGGCGAGGAGGGCCCGCCAGTCGTCGGCCGTCCTGAGGGAGCTCGAGACGAGAGCCTTCTCGTAGATGCCCAGGGCGAGGCCGTCGACCAGGTCGTCGTGGGCGGGCGGCTCGGCCCTCGCGGTGGGAGCGGCGCTCATGACCAGACCTCGTGCAGGGTCTCGCGCAGTCGCGCGGCCGCCGCCGCCGGGTCATCGGCTCCCACGATGGCGCGTCCCGCGATGACGATGCCGACGCTGCGCCCGGCGAAGGCCGGGAGGTCCTCGGCACTGACCCCGCCGGTGATGGTGACGGTGAGCCCCATGGCCGCGAGCTCATCGACGCGGTCCATGTCCTCGTCCTTCCAGGACAGGTCGCCGGCGGCCTCGCGGTCACGGGACCGCTTGACGATGACGTGGCGCACGCCAGCCTCGCGCCAGGCGCGGGCCCGGTCGGCGTCGTACCACTCGTCGGCCAGCTCGACCTGGACCTCGCCGTCGAACTCGGCGGCGACGTCGCAGACCTGCTCGATGGTGGTCAGGGAGGCCCCGGCGACGCAGGAGACGAGGTCGGCGCCGGCCTCGAAGGCGAGCCGGGCGATCTTGGAGCCGGCCTCGGCGATGCGCACGTCGGCGAGGATCCGCTTGTCCGGGAAGAGGGCCCGGATGGCGCGCACGGCGTGGTAGCCCTCGCACAGCACGAGGATGGTGCCGCACTCGATGATGTCGACGTGCGGAGCGGCCTTCTGGAGAGGGCCGAGCGCACCGGGCAGGTCGACGGTGTCCAGGGCGATCTGGAGGTCGGGTGTCATCTCGATGCGCCCCCGTTCAGCCGGCCAGGGGCTCGAAGGCGAAGAAGGCGGCGGCGTTGTTCACCAGGAGGTCCTGGACGTAGTCCGGGTCGAATCCCTCGTCGTCGATCAGGCGCGGGCAGAAGACGGCCGGGTCGTAGTCGATGCCGGAGACCGAGCCGTAGACCTTCTGGTAGGAGGCCTTGCCCGAGTCCGTGCCCAGGAGGATCTGCTTGCCGTAGCCCTTCTGGCCCAGGGTCTTGATGAGGTTGACGCGGGCGTTGTCGGGCACGTACTTGATGCGGTTGGTGCCGTCGAGCTCGACGTATGCGCCCAGCTTGGTGATCTGCTCCTGGATCCACGGGTCCCAGTTGCGCTGGATGTGGCCGATGGCGATCTTCTCCGGCGCCACGCCCCGCTCGATGAGGAAACGGGCCTGCTCGGGGCCGCAGGTGCCGGCGGTGACGTGGGTGTTGATCGGGGCACCGGTCTCCTTCGACGCGATGGCGACCGCCTCGCCGGTCTTGACCTCCCAGTCGGTGATCCGGCCGTAGGCGGTGGCCCACTTGATGCAGCCGGCCCTGATGTCGGTGCGCTTGACCAGGGGGCCCATGTAGTCGTTGGCGTCGACGCCCTCGACGATGTCGGCGATGAGCAGGTCGGCGATCTCGGCGACGGTGTACTGGTTGACCCAGGACTGGCGCCACTCCAGGTAGACCTTCTGCTGGTGGAAGCCCGTGGTCTGGACGACCTGGAGGTCGGGGACGCGGTCGACGACCCTGCGGAGCTTGAGGACGCCGCGCCCCGAGGAGGCGGGGCACATATCGACGATAGTGGCCCCCGGCGCGAAGCGCTTGGAGGCCTCGACGAAGTAGGTGGCCTCCTGAACGGCCTTGTCCTCGTCGATGAGGAGGTGGTCGGGGTCGATGTAGACCTCGCCCGCGCCGACGCGGATGAGGTGGTCGTGGGCGTTGACGACGCCCAGTGTCGAGGGGTCGACGTCGCCGTGGATGGTGCGGACGATGCCCATGGTGCTCTCCTTCGAACAACTGATCGGTAAACGGTGCGGGCACGACGGCCGAGCTCCGAGGACCAGGTCCCGAGACCGCTGCCCGACGAGACCAACGTATGGACCCGTCGTCGAGACCTGGAGCCTCTCTGCGCACATCTGTGCACGTGTGATCTCGGCGCGATCAAGGAAGAACCAGAATGACGAGCCTAGAACTGGAGCGGAGACCATCACGATCCCCCTACAATGAACGCATGTGCGGTAACCTGACTCGCAATCGCGCATCGTTGCTGCTCGAGGTCGCCCGCATGTACTGGGATGAGGGCCTCGGTCAAACGGAGATCGCCCGCCGTACGGGCTACTCCCGCCCGACGATCTCCCGCATGCTCGCCGAGGCGCGCCGGGTCGGCGTCGTCACCGTCACCGTGGCGCACCCCATCGAGCGCCTCATGGCTCTGGAGAAGCGACTCGTGGACGCCTTCGGGCTCAAGACCGCCCGCGTGAGCGAGGCGACGCCCGGCAACGGATCCGACGTCGGGCCCGATGTCGCCCGCACCGCCGCCGATCTGCTCCTGGAGAGCTGCGGGCCGCACAGCGTCATCGCGGTGTCCAACGGGCGGGCCGTGGCCGCCGTCGTGCATCACACGCCCGAGCGCAGCTGGCCCTCCTCGACCGCCGTGGCCATGCTCGGAAGCGTCGGGGAGTCCTTCAACACGGAGGACGGACCGGACGTGTGCCGCAACCTGTCCCTGCGGCTCGGCGGCCGCTTCCGCTCCCTGACCGTGCCGCTCGTCTTCGACTCCCTGGCCCTGGCCCGAGCCGTGCGCGAGGAGGACCAGGTCGCCACGACGCTGGAGCTCGCGGCGCGCAGCGACATCGCCCTGACCGGTGTGGGCACCGTCGGGACCTCCGTCAGTCCCCTGCTGCGCCGCTGGATGACCCCCGAGGTCGTGCGCGAGTGCCGCAAGCGGAATGTGGTGGCGCACGTGTGCGGCCACCACCTCGATGCGAGCGGCCGCCATGTGCACACCGCCCTGTGCGACCGCACCCTGTGCCTCGACCCCGAGCGGCTCAGGGAGATCCCGCTCGTCGTCGGCGTGGCCGCGGGTCCCGACAAGATCGTGGCCATCCGAGCCGCACTGCGCGGCGGCTACCTGTCCGCCCTGGTCACCGACGAGGCGACCGCGCGCGCCGTCCTGAAGGACGCGTGAGCCGCGCCCGAACGGGGTTCAACCGGTTCCTCCCGGCTCCGCGCGCCGTTAAGATGACGGGCGCCCATCCCATCGGCACCCCGGTATCGTCCCCGTGCTCCGCCGCGTGCCGCCGCATCCGGTCCACCCGACCGGCCGATGGCGAACTCCAGGGAAACGAGCAGTCATGACAGCCCAACCGCCTCAGAGCATTCAGAACCCTCAGAACCCTCAGAACAAGACCCATTCCGCCGCGTACTACCCGCTGCTGGTGGTCGCGATCATCCTCGGCATCGCACTGACCATCGGCATCCTCGTCTGGATCACCACCAATGCCACCGGTCGCGTGAGGATCCCCTACATCGTGCTGATCTTCCCCACACTCGTCCTGGTGGGCCTGGTCAAGCTGATCGATGAGGCACTCCTGAAGCGTCAGTCGCGCCCGGATCCGAACGCCCCGGGGCGGGGTGCGATGCCGGTGACGAATCCGTCCGGCCAATCGGGCCCTTCCTCGTACGGCGGCCCGGCCGGTCCAGCGGAATCCGCTCCAGCGGGATACGGCCAGCAGATGTCCCGCTCGGAGGAGGCGGCGTCCTACGGCCAGTCCCAGCAGGCTCAGGCTTCTGGGTACGGGCAGGCCCAGGCCCCGGCCTCCGGGTACGGACAGGCCCAGGCCCCGGCCTCCGGATACGGACAGGCCCAGCAGCCTCGGACCCCCGAGCGCGGCTCGGGCGATTCGGGCTACGGGTGGCGGCCGGCCTCTGGTTACGGTCAGACGCCTCCGATGGAGGTCCGGCCCCCGTACGGCCAGGACGGATCGCGAAGGAGCTGAGCCCGGCCGCCGGCGTGCCGATCGGACCAGTATCACCAAGACCGGAGGCACGAGGAAGAGCCGAGCCGGCCGCCGGCGTGCCGACCGGGGTCTCGCGAGCCCGGCGACCGTTCCCCTCCACGGCCGATTCATGTCGGTGGCGCTCGCTAGCCTGACACCATGGCTTCGACCAAGAGCACCAGGACACGCACCTCCTACGTGTGCACGGAGTGCGGCTGGACGAGCCCCAAGTGGCTCGGCCAGTGCCGCGAGTGCAGGGCCTGGGGCACGCTCGAGGAGTTCATCGAGGCTCCCGGGTCCGATGCCCCGATCGCGAGCGGAGTCGCCCCGGTCCGCACTCTGGTCGTGTCCCCCGCCGTCGAGGCCCGTCCCATCGGCGAGGTCAGCGCCGAGGAGGCCCGCGCCCGTCCCACGGGCGTCGGCGAGCTCGACCGGGTTCTGGGCGGTGGGATCATCCCCGGTGCCGTCGTGCTGCTGGCGGGCGAGCCTGGGGTGGGCAAGTCCACCCTGCTTCTCGACGTCGCCGCCAAGGCCGCGGCGGCGGCCCGTCGGCGGAGCGAGGGACCCGTCCTCTACGTCACCGGCGAGGAGTCCGCGAGCCAGGTCAGCCTGCGGGCGGAGCGCATCGGTGGCATCGACCCGGCGCTCCTGCTCGCGGCGGAGACCGAGCTGGGGGCGCTGCTCGGCCAGGTGGAGGCGACCGGCCCCTCGCTCCTCGTGGTCGATTCGGTGCAGACTATCGCCTCGGCGCAGATCGAAGGCTCGGCGGGCGGTGTCGCCCAGGTGCGAGCGGTCGCCGGGGCCCTGATCGCCGTGGCCAAGGAGCGTGGAATACCGGTCCTCCTGGTCGGTCACGTCACCAAGGACGGCGGGATCGCCGGTCCACGTGTGCTCGAGCACCTGGTCGATGTCGTCTGCCAGTTCGAGGGGGACCGCCACGCCCGCCTGCGCCTGCTGCGCGCGGTGAAGAACCGCTACGGGCCAACGGACGAGGTCGGCTGCTTCGACCTGGGCGAACGCGGCATCATCGGCCTGGCCGACCCCTCGGGCCTGTTCCTGTCCGCAGCGCGCTCGGAGGTGCCGGGCACCTGCGCGACCGTCACCCTGGAGGGGCGCCGCCCCATGCCGGTCGAGGTTCAGGCGCTCGTGGCGGGCGGCACCGCCGGTTCGCCGCGGCGCACGACCTCGGGGGTGGATCACTCGCGCGTGGCCATGGCGCTGGCGGTGCTCACGGCCCGCATGCGCGTGGACACCTCCGGCTCGGACGTGTACGTCTCCACGGTGGGAGGCGCCCGCGCGGTCGAGCCCGCCGCAGACCTGGCGGTGGCCCTCGCCGTGGTCAGCGCAGCGCGCGACCTTCCCACGCCCGCGGGACTGGTCGCCTTCGGGGAGGTCGGCCTGACCGGGGAGGTCCGCGCAACGGTCGGTATCCAGCGGCGCCTGGCGGAGGCCGCGCGACTGGGCTTCGATCGGGCGATCGTGCCCCTGGCGGGCTCGGAGGAGCTGCGCGCCGTCACCGGCATGCGGGTGCTGCCGGTGGGGCACGTGGGCGAGGCGGTCGGAGCGGCCCTGCCCCGCAGTTGAGGCGCTGAGATGACGGGGCCCGGAGACCGAGGCCGGAATGACGAGGCGAAGCCGGGACCGGGATGCCGGGGGACGGCCGTGGCGGAGCAGTGGCGGGCACTCGGAGACCACTGCACGAGTCCTGCACGGGCGCGGGGGACGTGCGTCGGGCACGCAGCCGTGCGCGATGCGCCTCACAGCGGGACGACGGGGACCCGGATACGATGACGCCACCTGGCCCTCGGGGCGCCGATCGGTGCCCCAGCCCCATTGTCCCCGCCTGGAGATGTGCATGACTGAACCGACCGGCAAGCCCGGCAACCTGGTGCGCGAGACCCTGACGCTCGTCGCACCCGGAACCGTCTTGCGCGACGGCTTGGAGCGCATCCTGCGGGGTCGCACCGGGGCGATCATCGTGCTGGGCTACGACGAGATGGTGGAGTCGATCTCGTCGGGGGGATTCAACCTCGATGTCGAGCTCTCCGCCGCGCGGCTGCGCGAGCTGGCCAAGATGGACGGCGCCGTCGTCGTGGACCGCACCGCGGGACGCATCCGGCGCGCCAACGTCCAGCTCCTCCCCCATGCATCCATCGAGACCGCCGAGGCCGGGATGCGTCATCGCACGGCCGAGCGCGTCGCTCGCCAGACCGGTTACCCGGTCATCTCCGTGAGCCAGTCCATGCGGATCATCTCCCTGTACGTCGACGGCAGGCGTCACGTCATCGAGCCCAGTGAGGCGATCCTCGCCCGGGCCAACCAGGCGCTGGCCACCCTGGAGCGGTACAAAGCGCGTCTCGACGAGACCTCGGCGGGCCTGGACGCCCTTGAGATCGAGGATCTCGTCACCGTCCGCGAAGTCACCTCGGTCCTCCAGCTGCTGGAGATGGTGCGTCGCATCGCCTCGGACATCGACGGCTACGTCGTCGAGCTCGGCACCGACGGGCGTCTGCTCGCCCTCCAGCTCGAAGAGCTCACACGCGGTCTCATGGCGGAGCGGGACTTCCTCCTGTCCGACTACCTGCCGGTGGGGCTGGACACGGCCGCCGTCGACGCCCGACTCAAGTGGGTGGGCTCCCCCGCACTGCTCGACATGGCCATGGTCGCCCGCTCCATGGGCATCGGCGGCGACGACGGCCAGGAGCTCGATGCCTCGATCTCGCCGCGGGGACTGCGGATCCTCGCGAAGATCCCGCGTCTGCCGTTGTCGACGGCACGCACGATCGTGCGCACCTGGGACTCGCTCCAGGCGATCCTCGGCGCGACGGTCGAGGAGCTCCAAGCCGCGGACGGCGTGGACGCGGGGCAGGCGCGCACCCTGCGCGACGGGCTCTCGCGCCTGGCCGAGGTCTCCATCGTCGACCGCTACGCGTGAGGGCGGGGCGCGCGGGCCCACTGCGCCCTCTCGATCTCACCCGGCCTCAACCCGCCCCGTCTCACTTGATGACGAAAACCTGCTCACCGGTGACGTCGGTGCCGCCGAGCCGCAGGTGGATCCGGTAGGTGCCCGCGGCGGCCACGCTCGGATCAACCGGTGACGGAGTCGCCGTGGCGCCGGCCTCGGGGCTCGCCGAGGCCTCCGGCGTCGAGCCGGGAGTCGGGCTCTGCTCCGGATTCTGAGTCGGGGAGGGGGACGGGCTCGAGGACGGAGGAGAGCAACTGGCCTCCGCGGAGGCGCCTCTCCACCTCAAGGAGGCGTCGGCGGACTCCCCGGCATCGACGAGCAGAGGACGCTCAGTGGGGTCGGCCGGACAGGCGGTGGAGTCCCACACGGTCTGGTCGCCCGAGCTGATGACCGCGCCCAGGGAGGCGCCGCCGATATCGAGGAGGCAGGCGTCGTCCCCCTCATTGGTGAGCGTGACGTCGATGCTCACGCCGGCGCCGACGGCGGTCTCCTTGGGGGCGTCCATGGCGATGCGGAGATGGGCGTCATCGCAGGCGACGGGAGCGGGGTAGACGGTGCGGATCTGGCTGGCGGCCTCGGCGTCGTCCTGGCTGCGAATGGTGCCGCGGACCCACCCGGCACCGGCGATCATCGTGTAGGCGAGAGCACCGATGACCGCCAGAGCGATGGCGATGACCAGAAGCCAGCGAAGCCAGTACCGCGGTCGGGGCGGGATGCCGGCGGCCGCGCGTCGCAGCCGGGAACCGGAGGGACGACCCGGTCCCCCGGCGGCGGAGCCCGCAGTCGTCCCGCGACCGCGGCCAGCGGCCGCCGGGCGTC
>ERZ773059.1865-NODE-1865-length-9961-cov-38.673935_pt1 | contig 9961 bp, 12 predicted proteins | sample MGYA00580514_ERZ773059 | MGnify/ENA primary metagenome ERZ773059 (study PRJEB29015, sample SAMEA2737981) | human oral metagenome | biome: human oral; feature: human-associated habitat; material: dental | place: China | collected 2056 ...
CGTTGAGATGGGTCGTCAGGGTCATGGGAGGCTCCACCGCAGGATTGAGAGGGATATACAGCAGTGCAGAGCCGAGCGACGCCGGTGTCGCCACAGGGGACAGGGGCTGGAGGATGCCTCCAACAGGGACGGGGCTGCGTTGCCGCAATCGATAGTAGATTGCCGGGCGGCGAGCAAGTAGCCGTCTCCCGTCCTGGCGGGCTGTTTGCGGCTGAATCGTGATCTGACGTGGGCAAGACGCGGTGCAGTTCGCTACGCGGGCCACGCCCTGCTACCAGGGGCAACCGGAGCGTCCTTGCGAGCCACCCGCACCCGGCGGCGGGGTTTCGTGCCTCTCTTAGCGCTGGAGGGTGCCAGTACCGCAGTACGGAAGAGCAGCAGACGCCGGTGAGCCGGTGTCCAACGGAGTGATCGAGGTGCCTGTGCCGCTACGCCGCCTGCAACCGGCTCTCGACAATCGCCACCCGGCCCGTAAGCTGCTCGTGCTGGGTGGTGAGCAGTTTGAGTGCACCCTGAGCGCGGAGCGATTCTTTGCCTTGCGCTTCGATGTCTTTACTGAGTGCGTCGATTCGCGTGGTCACTTCCTGATGATTGCGATCGATCTTCTCATCCAGTTCTGCAAACCGGTTGTCAATCTCATTGAACTGAGCACCAATGGCGTCAAAACTTTCCTCCATGCTGCTGCGCATGTCTTTTATCTCACCACGTACGTCCTTTATCTCGCGCTCGAGTTTGTCAATTCGATCATTGATTCGCCCCTCGACAGCGCTGAGGTTAGTGGTTAGTAGTTCTTGTATGCGTTGGAAGTCTTTTTCAGTCATACTTCTATTTAAGCATGTTGGTGCGCGAGTGTAAACCACGACATCATGATGGATGGAAAGAGCTCGGTCTGTTAACGGTGTATCGTCGATGCAACTAGTATGTCTTCAAGTGCTCGAGAAAAGGATGGATGACGGAACGGCGGACATCTCCGATGCAATTAAGTGCCACAACATCTATGACAATGGCGAACATAAATGCACTGCTCCCGCTGCGGTGAACAAACTTCGCTAACGCAAATGACGTTATTGTTACCGCGAGAGCGGGATACCGTCAAAATGCATCTAGCGACGCAGGTGTGAGCAGCCAGAACAACACTATGATATTTGGTACAACACCCCATCGTCCGGCTGGTCTATCCGTACTATTGACGCGCGGCATATCTTCTGCACCCACACTCACCACACCGCCTATACACCGTCATGCTCGGTGCGAGTCGCGTGCGCTGGCGCAGAGCATGCTGAGTGATAGCATGCCCGCAGGTGCACAGTGGCACCTGGGCCAGGCACTGTGGTGGCGGTTGGACTCGTGTCTTCTTGCCAAGCACGACGCTGCCGTCACCGAGGAGGACGTACGGCACCAAGGGGAGTGGCCCGCCTGGCCGATCCTGCTTGAGCCAGCTGTTGTACCGCTCAATGACAACTCGCTGGCTCTCGAGTTCATAGTCACGCAACTTCTTTCCTGGAGGAAATTGTTGTGGCACAAGGAACGACCGATGGCGGCCCGGTTTGATGGTTCTATCGATACTGGCAGATGCTGTCTCAACGAGGAGGGGTCCTAGGAGATCGCCCTTGAGATTGATGCGTTTGGTGCAGACAGACCAGCGTGGCCGCAGGTGTGCGGGCATGGCTCCGACTCGACTGATGCGGTGCTCGATAGGGCCGTAGTTAGTGATGTGGACGCAGCAGCCTGGGTCACCGATGGCCGGCTCGAGGCCAAGCCGAAGTCCCTTGGGCTGGCGGATGGCGGTGGGCACCGTCCGAAAGAGGAAGACGCTGGCAGCAATCGCGACGGGGACAGCACTGATGATCGTGGCCCAACTGGCAACTGTATTCAGCATGACCATCCTGTCCGCTTGGGGGAGTGCAGACCAGCAGTGACACCGGTGGCCTGCATGAGGTGTCGCCGTCGCTAACCAGCCTGGTGTCATCGCATTCGTCTGGTCTCGTGCAGCGGCTTCATCATCGTAGGCGGACAAACCGCGCCAGCCCTGGCCTCCACGCATCTTCAGCATCGCATTCTGGTAACGGCGCACGCAGTCGGTGGCCGGAGCCGCTCCACGAGCAACCTGCACTTCGTCAGCAGCAGGCACTCGCTGACAGTGGCAGCTTTCCCCACACGCTACCCAGGCAGAAGACAGGGATCGCCCTCACCGTCGTCGCCCCGAACATCGCCAACCAGCCCGTCGTAGCGCGCTTTTCTTACGGCTGCCGCCTACCGCAGTAGCTCCGCATCAGCACCGCTTGTGCTCATCCTCGACAGACCAGCAAGCAGTTTCGTGGATAGATACGACGCTGCACGTACCTGCGCGATCACTCAGCGTGTGTAGCAACACCGCTCAGCTTGCCGCTCAGCCAGTTACCCATTGACGCACACCACTTCACCAACGTCGTATTTCTTATGGGTGTTGCCTATCACCTGAGGGGCTAGACACTTCCGCCCGCGCTTTGCACGATGATGTTGCATGTCACGACGTCGTCACAGCCGCTCTAGAGATTGGATCATCATGTCTGCCATCTTCGCATCTCTCGACAATCGCTTCAGTGTGGCCAGCTTGCGCAGGCCCAGCCAGGGCCTATACGCCAGCACTATTGCGCCCGAGCAAGTTGCGCCAAGCCACCTGGCGCGCATGGCGGCACTCTCCGTCACGCTCGTCCGCATCCCCATCATTCTCTTCGGCATTGCTGCTTTGAACATGGGCTGGCAGCTCATGGCCTGCACGTCATTCGCCGCCTTCGCGCTGCTGGACTACTTCGATGGTGTGGCCGCCCGCAAGGTAGGTGAAGACACTGCCTCACGCCGGCTGGGCGATGTACTGCTCGACCGCGTCTCCATCCACACCGTCATCCTCCTGACCTGCCTGTACTACGGCGGGGGATGGGCTGCCTGGAGCGTGCTGCTCCTGCGCGACCTGCTACAGGGTGGCTTCTCCTCCTACCTGCTAGCCAAGTACCGCGTCATCATCATTGGCGCTTACTGGCACATGTCGTACGGCATCGCCATCCTCATCTGGGAGTGCGCCTACGTCATGATGGGATCCGTGTCTCAGGCGCTGACTGTGTGCACTGCCGCCATTGTGTACGCCACGGGGGTGGATTATGGCGCGCGCTGCTTGAAGTTGGTTCGCGCATGAGCATTTCTAGCGGAAGCAGTAATGAGCAAGAACGCAGGCTATTCTTTGGGAGTGTGAAACCAAAAGAGGATAAGCATAAAGGGCCAAAGTATCCGACAACACATCCTCTTACGCAAGCCAACTTCGTCGCAATATTTACGATTCTAACGATTGGCTCGTACTCGCTCATACTGGGAATGTTCGATCAATACACTTACGTTCCTCCTGCCTCATTTTATTTTTGGCTAGGTGCGATCTTCTTATTGCTATGGGGGAGTCTCTACATAGAGGCGCTTCCTCTTCTGGTAACGACTTTGAAGAAAAGTCCTTCAAGAAGGAATACGGCTGCTGCCGATGTCTCGTCTGCTGGTGTAGGAGCAGATGACTGGCGAGCCCCATCTATAGAGGAGCACCCAGACAAGTTTAATTACGATACTGGAGTTGTCGTCAGAGTGTATCTTTTGGTGGCTTCTTCGATCTTCTTCTCATGTCTGTTTTCTATGTACTCAGGGGGGCCTTTCCAAAGCGCCTATGCCCAGATTATCGTTGCTTATCCGTTGTTTGCTACAGGGTTTGCTCGTCGCTGGTGGTCGCTTGTTGCTATTTATCTAATGACAGCAGTTGTCGCCGCAGGATTTCAGGCCGTTAAAAGCTTCGGATACTTTCCGTACCCTACGCAAAGCATAGAATGGTACTTCGCGGTTACCGGAATTCTTCTCGCCATCTCATTGGCGGTGTCTCTTATTAATCTCGCCTCCGAAAGGAGTAGGGTCAAGGAATACTATGAGGCTCTAACAACAAAGAACAACACACGCCCCGATTCTCCAGGGAATTGCTACACTCCCGTTGACTCAACGTAGATTCTAGCCAGGCTAGATAGGATCGGAATCGCACATAAGTACGAACACGCCGGCGGCACTCATCACAGCTGCTGTAACAGCAAATACGAGAGCGCGTACGACCGGGAATTCGACAGCTGAGGCACGGCCAACAACAAGACCGATGCCAAAGAAATACGGTGTGCTCAAAACCGCAGTAAGAGCACATACCCTCTTCTTGCTCATGGTTTCCTCCATTCCCAGGAGTGTAGCAGTTATCATTGTACAACATTCAATGAAATTGATCTAGTGTTACTTGATGAATTATGCTTCTAACACGCGTTGTCGCACGACGTCAGGAAGTTCAAGCATTCGAAATATCTCTGCTCTGACAATTTTGTCGAGGAGACTACAGATCTCCTCCAGATCGTTAGGGTCGTACGCTGATGAGCCGCGAGAGAGACTGTTACGCACTTTTGTCAAAGCATCCGCAGAGGACATACGTTTATCGTCAAGAATGTTGCGAGTCTGGATAACAATCTGGCTGCAATCTATCTGATCTTGAATTACTTTAGGGAGTGTTTTGAAAATGGCTGACAGTGTGCCTACTAGGCCACTGGCTGGTCTGTGAGGCAAGGTCTTCTTTAGAAACTTGAAGTCTTCTTGGCTGATGGCCGGTTTGGTTCGTTCTAAGAACAATTCTCGTTTCTCTGCGTACTGCTCACACCGTCGCTTATACTCTTCCTTGTGTTCGTAGCCATATAGCCCTTCTAGGGCCTGAATCAAGAGAAGGTAGCGCGAGCGTGGATGCTGGTCGTCAGATACTGCGTTACTCCGGTATGTTTCTATGAGCGGGTGTTGCGATGCTTCAAGTTCACGGCGCTTGATTAAGAGGTCAAGGAGATTGACGTTGTCTTGCTTCAAGTTGATAACAGTGTGAGTGCGGTTGAATTTGTTCTCATCAATTTCGATACAGTCTTGCAAAATATCGTAACGGAATACTTGGTCTGCGCGTCGTTTTGGGCCGGTCGCGTCTTTGTCTTCGAAGGCGAGCATATACATGATGTCGAGCGGCTTGCCGTTGATTACTTCGAGAAGGTCACACAATGGAATGATCCACTGAAGCCACCAGTCGGCAAGGCTGATTGGTTCTTCGATATCGATCCGTAGATAGGGCGCAAATGAAGTGCGGAAGTTAAACCTGTCTGGGCGGAGGCGGCCAGCATAGCCGAGGCGCATTCGTGAATCTTGGTTTCTCCAATCTAAAGTATTTTGCGTTGGTATGCTAATTTTGCATGATTCATCGTGTTCGTCTGTGCGTTTCGTGAACTCTATAGTGGTTGGAGTTATGTCAACTATCGTTTCCAGGCCGTCGATCTGCACCTCGATGCTTTGGTATTTTCTGTGCTTGTTGCATTCGAAAGGTTTGGCGGATAGGACGGCAAATTCTCCTTGGGCTCTACCGTAGCTAGAAAATAAATACTTGATGCGGCAATTCTGTAATGAAATATAGAAACCAGATGATAAGGTACCAGTAAGGCATTCAATTTCTTGATCTTGAGGGAATCTTGCGCCCCCAATGTCTGATGCATAGGGGAGAATCCCCTGAAATGAGGCTGTGGGGTTACGGCGTACGTCAAGGTCGACTGTCCCTAGCACATCGACAAGCTGATCCTCGCCGGTATTCTGCGTCGCTTTTGGGAGATGCCAGGTGCACATGTATTCTCGCGGCTCATGCGGCAAGTTCACGGCCATCATGTCATTGGTGGACTGGCTCATCGTGTCTTCCTAAAACGAATCTTCGATTAAAATGAGCGCCTGCTTCGTCGCATGGCGCTGTTGCAGATTCTACTATGATCCTTCGACACCTTCGTCGAAGTGGCTGGGTTATACAGACCTGTTACAAGCGGTGGCGTATGGACTCAACTGAGGAATTGCCAGGTGCGCTCGTGGGTGCCTCCACCTCCAGCAGTTCCCTCGCCTCCACCCCAATCTGCTCGGCCATCTTCTCCAGGCTCTTGAGGGTGAGGTTGCGCTCGCCGCGCTCCACTCCGCCCATGTAGGTGCGGTGGACACCAAGAACGTCTGCGAAGGCTTCTTGGCTCAGGCCTCTCTCCACCCGGTAGGCACGCAGGTTCCTGCCCACCGTCTTCTGGAGATCACCAACAGCCACATCTCTCAGCCTGGCCACCTGCTACTTGAAGGTCTACAGACCGATGAGTAGCATCATGTGGTGCGAGCAGCAGACGATGCGCGGTAGCAGCGGGGAGGAACAGCATGTCCATCACCCTCCAGGCGCTGGCCGAGGCGCACATCCCCACCACCCTCGAGGCGTGCGCGGACTGGCCAGAGCTGGCGCAGTATGGCCCGCCGTACTGGCGGCCGAGGAGCAGTGCAGAGCTGCGCCGCAAGATCGCCGATACAGCGGGCCCGCAACCAGCTACGGCCTACAGCTTCGTCCTGGCGAATAGCGAAGGGCGGCTGGTCGGCGAGGCGTCTATCCATGCCATCGACTGGCGCAGCCGCGTCGCTCAGGTGGGCATCTGCATCTGGCGGCCGAGCGATCGGCGTCAGGGCTATGGCGCGGCGGGTAGTCGGGCAGTCATCGACTGGGCGGTTGGCCACTTGGGGCTGCATCGCCTGGAGGCATGGATCCTGGCGGGCAACAGTGCGTCGCTTGGCCTCTTCCGCAATCTCGGTTTCGTCGAAGAAGGCCGGCTTACGCAGCGCTACCTGGTGGGCAGCCAGTACCTGGACATGCTGGTACTGGCGCGCATCACTGGAGTGTGAGGAGATGAGCACGGGGGAGTGGATGGTCTGGCGGCGGCCAGCTGCTCCCTATTCCCTGCTTCTCAGTCCAGTATCGCTGTTCTCCGTCGGCTGCTGCCGCTGGTCTGGCCTTCGCACCTCGCGCTGCGGTTGGCTGCGGTCGTGCAGGCAGGCGGTGCTTGTGGGGGAGAGGAGGCAGCATGCGGCCTGAGCGGCCAGCAGGTGAAGCGGAGCGCTGCCCTGCGTGGTGCGCCGTCAACCATGATGTGGCGAGCGATGAGCTTGATGACGTCGTCCACGAGAGTGCTCATCTCCCCGTAGCAGGCGTTATCCCCCATGACGGGAACGGCGGTGGTGGACCCGAGCGACTGGCAGTACCAGCCGATCTCTATCTGGTGCGCTACCAGTACGCCGGTGAGGCGGACGAGTGGCTCTACCTCGGCGACGGGTACCATGGGCTGGACGTCAGCCCCGAGACAGCGCAGCGGCTGAGGTGGGCGATTGGCCGGGTGATGGACACCAAAGCCGAGCTTCGTTGAGCAAGCGCCAGCGTTACCTACGCTCCCTGCTGCCCCAGCTCGGGAAAGTGGGCTTCCACCAGGCGGAGGCGACGGTCGAGTTCGCGGTAGTGGCTGTCTTGGGTGGAGAAGACGCTCTCGTGCATCGTGTCGCGCACGCCGGCTTCGATAATCATCTTGCGGTTGATCCGTGAAATGTCGTGCTGGATGCTCGCCTGCGTCGCTTTCATGTCGGTAAAGTCCTCCTCCAGCTTGGCACCCTGCTCTTCCACGGTGTGTTGCAGGTCAGCCTGCATCTTGGCGATGGTCTGCTGTGCATTGACGATGTAACCCTGCTTCTCATTCATCTCGTCGTACTTGGTGCGCAGGTCATCCTGTCCCGCCTGCAGTTTGTCGAGACGTCCATCGATCTCGGTGAATTTCTCGGTTACGGTTGTTGTGAGTGCTGTGATTTGCTGTGAAAGTTCTTCATTCGTCATAGTTCTATTTAAACACAAAGCGGGCAGGCAAACAATGTCGAGATGCTTATTTCTTTCGCATTCAAAACTGGCGCTGATCTGCGCAAATGCAGGAGTGTGCTGCATGTGTGGCACCCTTCTGCCGACATCCTTTACGGACGGATTGTCTGCGGCGTCTCGCTCCGCTATCCGACTTATCTGCGCATCACTTGCAATGCTCAGATAATGTTGCTCGCGTTTGATCTTTGTAACTGGATTTTGCTATACTATATTTATTCATGGCCAGCAAAGATGTACTGCCACTGTATCGTCGGCTGCTCAAGACCAAAGCAGCGTTGCTGGCCGTCTCCTTCACCTTGATCGGTATTCTGCTCATCATGCTCAACGCCTGGCTGGCGACGCTGAGCCTGGGCGACTGGAGCTGGCTGCATCATCTGCCGCTCGATGAGGTCGGTGGCCCACTGCTTGGGGCTGGCCTGGTCTCCACCATCCTGGACTACTCCTACCGACGCGACCAAGAGGACGTCGCCATTCAGCGGACCCAGCAGGCCATCGTCGACCTGTCACCGGCCAAGCTGTGGAGCATCCTGTGCGAGGGCCTTGCCCGCAACCCCGCAGAGCTAGCTCGCCTGACCACGCCCGAGCGACTCGACGACGCAGCTGCGGCCATCATGGCGCAGCGCCTGGGCGATGCGCAGTTCGCCCGTGAGATCTATGCCGACATCCGTGACCAAGCCATCCGTGCCGCCGAGCGGTGGTACGACGTCGAGGCGCGCGTTCGGCTCTCTACTGCAGTAGAGAGGAGTACCGCAGGTACTCCTCTGCTCGACGTCACGGTGGAGTGGGAGTACACCACCGTACCCAGTAGTGGTGAACGCCGCTTTGCCTGCGTATCCGATCGAGCGACGTACAACGCGCTGCGCGGCGACATCCCTGCTACCTCCACCTGGTTCATGGCACCACGCCCTGGCATGGACGCCCGTAGCCAGGAGTCCTACGAGTTGCTCGAGTTAACCGTCGATGGCCGGCCACAGCCGATCCGCCGCACCGTCGAGGCAACTGGCCAGACCTACTGCGTCCAGCTGGACGACGCGGCGCAGAGCGGTAAGCCAGTGCGGATCCGGCAGATCTTCCGTACCAGCACGTCGGCCTGGGGCCACCGGCTGTTCTTCGAGCTACCACAACCTGCGCGAAACATGTCGCTGGCAGTGGACTACACCAACACGCCCATCGCCGACATCCGTGTCAGCGACACCGTTGCTACCTTCCAGCCTTCCCAACTCGTCCGCACGCCCGAGGCAGCCGTTGGCAACGTCATATCCCTCAACGCTCGTGGCTGGCTCCTGCCCAAGACTGGCTTTGCAGTGACTTGGACGCTCAAATCAGAGCTGCCCCACGACGCCGAGCACCGTGAGGCAGCCTGATGGATTGCAGTCACTCTCCGCCGCTCATCTCTCTCACCTCCCCACCGTTCGGTTGGCATCGCGACCTTGATGCTACTCATCGGTCTGTAGACCTTCAAGTAGCAGGTGGCCAGGCTGAGAGATGTGGCTGTTGGTGATCTCCAGAAGACGGTGGGCAGGAACCTGCGTGCCTACCGGGTGGAGAGAGGCCTGAGCCAAGAAGCCTTCGCAGACGTTCTTGGTGTCCACCGCACCTACATGGGCGGAGTGGAGCGCGGCGAGCGCAACCTCACCCTCAAGAGCCTGGAGAAGATGGCGGAGCAGATTGGGGTGGAGCCTCTGACGCTCCTGGGGAAGTAGTGCAGAGCGCCAGCGCCGTTTCTGGTCATGGGTGATGCCAGCGTATACTTTTGTATGTGTATAGCTACATCGTAAAGCCCGGAACCAATGAACCATGGAACAATATCACACTAGCTCAAGACTTCTTCTGGCTGCCGCCCAACACGCCGTTTGGCAACCTTACGACCAAAATTGTCTCTGTAGGGCAACGACTTGCCCACGCCAACGTGCGGCTTCAAGAATGCTATACCTGCTGGCAAAATGCAATGGTAGCTGCGATGGAACACGACGCCAGTCCAGAGGACGTCGATACACGTATTCTCAGTTATGGCAATAACTTTGTTCAGCATCAATATGCTGGTGAGGAAGCGGTCGCCACCATTCGTCGATGTGCTGACGAACTCGTTACGCTCATCTGGTACTTGACTCGATACGACGAGACCGGACAGCTTCCTGAGAAGATCAAGGTCGACATGATCGACTCGTTCCTCCCAAAAAGCCAGGA
>ERZ773059.1867-NODE-1867-length-9958-cov-8.316773_pt1 | contig 9958 bp, 8 predicted proteins | sample MGYA00580514_ERZ773059 | MGnify/ENA primary metagenome ERZ773059 (study PRJEB29015, sample SAMEA2737981) | human oral metagenome | biome: human oral; feature: human-associated habitat; material: dental | place: China | collected 2056 ...
GAAAACGACTAAACACATTTATGTGTTTCTTTCGCTAGAACCTTCATAGCAAATAAATTTTGTAAAGTTGTTCTAATCTTCGTTTGCGAAAGTGAGCGTCAGCGAGTTTCGTTTTCGTAGTAATTCAGGTTTATCCAAATAATAAATGTTTTGACTACTTTCCCAAATAAAATTTGGGAATATTTCAAAAAAATGCTTAGAATAGCCAGGGTTAGTGCGTAGCACTTTCGCCATTTTCTTTAATTGCTATTAGTTAAATATGTTAAAATAACTATTATTGCGAAATGAGGGGAAATGGCGACTGATTTCCCTTGCTTTATGAAAAGAAAAAACATAAGATTGTGAAAAAATATTTATTAATAATAAACAGTTTTTCAAAATCTGAATAAAAATCCCTTATATAAATAATTAATGATTAAAAGGCTTTAATTCCATAAATTTTCTCATTTTTGCTATTTAAATGGGAAATAGTATCAGATAGAATAGAAATACAATATTTATCCAAAAGAAAAAAGGGCAAGAAATCCTTCTCCTGTATGGAAAGTCCCTGCCCTTTGTATCTATTTCATTTCTTTTTTATCCGTCATTATCCGCCCCAATATCTTTTCCATATCACATTGAGGTTAGTATGTTATATTTCCGTATCTATCCTTGCAGTAATAGTCACCGTTAGCCCTTTTATAACATTTTACACCTCTTTCAGCATCTTCTCGATTTATTCTATCCCATCTTTTTACATCAAACAGCTCACACCCCACAACAGACATTGCAAGAATAGCCATCAATAAGATTTTCTTAAACATTGAATATCATCTCCTTTTTATCAATTAAAATATTAAGTTTTATCCTTTAATTAGAAAAATTTGTAATAAATTCGTTATCTAAGACAGAGCTAGTGTTAATTATACAAAATCCCAAATTGCAGCATTACAAACAATATGATAAATGCAACTGAAAATCCAAGCAGTCCACCCACAAGAACTTCCCTTATGCTATGAATTCCAGATTTAACACGGCTCTGTGCTACCAATCCTGCCATAAAAAAACCTAAAATTAATATTCTTATGTCAGAGGTCATAAAAAGCAATATTCCAAAAGCTGCAAAAGCTATGGCGCTATGTCCGCTCGGCATTCCTCCTTCAAGAGGTGTCCCTTTTTTAAAAAAGGATTTTAGGACGATTACTAAAATTCCAACCAGAAGTAATATTAAAAGTGTAATATTACCCTTTCTTCCCGCTATAATATGCAATTTGTTCGTACCATCAAAAACATCTAGCAATTTATCATAAAACAGCAAATATCCAACACAAACTGCATTTATCGCCGCAACTAATACTGCTCCAGCCGCCACATCCTTAGCCAATTTTGCAAGTGGATGCCGTTCAGGAGAAATCAAATCCACAAGCGCTTCAACGGCTGTATTTATAAGCTCCGTAATTATTACAAAGCACACAGACAGTGAAATTACAAGAATCTCCACTTTGCTCGCATTTATCAAAATTGCCAAAATCACGATAACAATTGCCGCAAGTATATGTACTTTCATATGCTTTTCATTCCGTAATGCCGAAATCATACCGTCAATCGCAAAATTAAAGCTGTCCACAAGCCGTTTATCTCTTGCCCGTTCCTTCATTATATCCCAATTATACCTATCTTTCTTATGAAAGAATGAAAATATTGACTTTTTCGCCTTCTTAGTTTCTTTATCTTTATTTTCTCTATTTTTTTCTTCCAACTTTCTACTCCTTTCCACTTTTAATTACAGGTAAATTTATCTGCAATAATTAAATTTACTCAAAATTTCCTCTTCCCGTCTTCTCATAACAACTTTATCTTTCTCTTCAATGTGGTCGTATCCGAGTAAATGCAGCATTCCGTGACACAAAACATAATAAAATTCCCGCTCATCAGAATGCCCATATTCACTAGACTGCTCTTTCACACGCTCAATTGAGATTACAATGTCACCTAGCATATTCATTGCTCCGAAGTTTTCAGTTTCATTATAAGCAAAAGAAATTACATCGGTTGGAGTGTCTTTTTGACGATATTCACGATTTATTTCCTGAATTTGCGCATTTGTTGTAATTAATAATGATAAATAATATTCATTTTTGTCAAATTCTTCCTTGTATTCATCCTTTAAGATGTAGCTGACAAATTCCTTTATTTTTTCTTCATCAAAAAAATTGTCAATTTGTTCAATATCATAAGTTATATCAATGCTTAACATAATTTTCTCCATTTTAGCTTTAATTTTTTTTCATTTTTTCATCCATTTTTGGATATTTTATTCTTTCATGGTAAACACCTTGCAGTGTATTTATGAATGACTGCACTACGGTTTCTATTTCTCCCAAAGTTAAATCGGAGTCACTTAGCTGCTTGTCTTCAATTTTGGATTTTACTAGATACCTGATAAAGTTTTCAATTCCTTCCTTGCTTTTGTTTTCAAGCGTTCTTGTAGCCGCTTCCACCGTATCTGCCAAAAGGATTATTCCTGATTCCTTTGTCTTTGGCTTAGGCCCGCTGTATCGGAAATTGCTTTCCACAACTTCTTCTCCATTTTCTAAAGCCTTGTAGTAAAAATACTGTGTCAGCGTTGTTCCATGATGCTGTAGTATTACATCCAGTATCTCACTTGGCAATTTATTCTCTTTTCCCATAATATATCCATCTTTTGTATGCGAAGTCAATATTAATGCACTTAACGACGGTTTTATCTTATTATGGGGATTGACTCCATCCCGCTGATTTTCCACAAAAAATTCTGGACGCTTCATTTTTCCAATATCGTGATAATATGACGCAATCCTTGCAAACGTGGCATTTGCTCCTATACTTTCAGCCGCTCCTTCCGCAAGAGCCCCAACCATTATGCTATGATGAAAAGTTCCAGGAGCCTCCATAAGCATCTGTTTAAGCAATGTATGTGAAAAATCGCTCAGTTCCAGCAATTTCATCGTTGTCAGTATTTCAAAGTAATTTTCAAAATATGGCAGTACCGCAAGCGACACCATTCCAGTCAGAATTCCTGAAAACACCGAAAATACTATCATTAACATCATCAGACCAAAGCTTGACTGGTTAACAAGTCCATAGCTAAACGACATCAAAGCCTGAAATATTCCCAGAAAGAAACTGAGTTTTACAATATCACTTCTGCTCACAAGATTTGCAGCCTTATAAATTGCAACTAGCGAAACTGCTATTGTAACTAGAAACCACGATTCTTCCCGAGACAGAATAATCATATTTGAAAACGTCATTATAATTGCGTATGCCCTGTTTCCCAAAATCGTCGATATAATCGGAAGCATTGCAAATGGAAGTAAATAAATAAAAAATTCATTGTTCAAAAACAAAATATAGATGGTGTTTACAAACATTATTGTGAGAAGTGTCGGATAAAACGCTTTCGATTCTACAACTTTTTTCGCGTTTTTTCTGAGTAAATAATAAATTAAAATCATAAGAAGCGAAAATGTAGCACCAAGTCCAACTATTTTTCTGAACTTGTCTCCATTTCTTACCAGATTTAACTTTTCCAGCTTTAAAAGCGCATCTGAATCAATCGTCTCGCCTTTTTTTACAATAATGTCTCCTTTATAAATCTTAATTTCCTTATCCCTTAACGACATCATATTATCTGCAATTTTTTTCTTTGTAGCCTCTTCATTAATAACCAGATTTGGCTTCATAAAATTTTGCAGAACTTTCATATCCAGATTATCAGCTTTTATATCTTTTTTTCGTATTATTTTTGATAGATTTTCCATTTTATAAATTCCATCACTATAAATTTCTGATATAATGTCCGTCAGATTTACAGAATACTCAACATTTTCAGTTCTTGCCTTTATTTCCTTAATATCCTCAACCGAAAACGTGTACTTATTATCTTTTATATACCCTTTAATCGCTGCATCATCAGATAAATTTCGTACATCACGTAAAAATTTGTTAAGCGAAATTATAGTTTCTCTATTCACATCCTTCAGCTTATCAAATTCAGGCTGCGTAGTCTTCATTATTTTTTCTTCAATGCTGTCGTCCAAAATATCTATAAAATAAGATACATTTTTATAAGCCACAATATCAGATTTTGCAATGCTGCCAACAACATAATTCACATTTAATCTCGACATTTCGATAATTATTCCAAATATCATAAATGTTATTGTCAAAATAATAAATCTGAACATGAACTTGTTTTTGACTTTATACTGTGTTTCTTTGCTTTTAGTCTTTCTTTCCTTCACTTCAAAAACAAATTCTCGCCCTAGTATATTTACTCTCATTTTCCCTTTCCTTTCCTAAATTTTATAAAACTCCCTTTTTACTTCATCTTTTTTAAAATTTCACTTTTACTTTCAACTACCTTGTTTCTTGGCAAAGTCACTAAAAATTTTTTTCCGTACATTTTTTTTATTATCCTGTTATCCAAAATTATAATGTTTCCGCTGTCAGTTTTACTTCTTATAAGCCTTCCAACTCCCTGCTTAAACTTAATTACAGCTTGTGGAACTTGATAATCATTAAATGGATTTTGTCCATTTTTTCTAATATTTTCAATAATCGCCTCAGTTACAGGATCATTTGGCACTTTAAACGGCAATTTTGTGATAATTACTGATTTTAGCTGTTCTCCCTGTACATCAACACCTTCCCAAAAACTGTCTGTCCCAAATAATATCGGATTTTTAGAATTTTTAAATATTTCTATCATTTCATGCCGTGGAAAATCATTTTGCTTTATAAGCGTATATTCCTTTTCTGAAAAACGTGATTTTAACTGGTTGTACAAAAAGTTCAAGGTACTGTATGAAGTAAATAATAAAAAACAATGTCCTTTCGTACTTTTTATCACGCCTTCAATAAACTCTTCTAAATCCCTTATAAATTCAATATTTGTTGGATCAAGTGCATCTTCTGGAATATAAACTTTCATTTGCTTTTCATAATCAAATGGCGATTTTACAATTCTTTCATCTATTTTTCTACGATTTTCCTTCATAAGCCCAATACTTTTTTTATAATAGTCAAACTTATTGTCAACAGCAAGTGTCGCTGAAGTAAAAACCATCCTATCCATTTTTGTAAACAAATTATCATTCAGTTCATCTGAAATATCAAAAGGAGTAGCGTATAATTTTACATTTGGACGGATTGTAGTAACATTAGCCCAGTAAACATACCCTTCCTCTTTCCCTTCCAGAATAAATTCAAATTTCTTATAATACTGCTTCAATCTTTCATAATATCTTGAAAATTCAAATAAAAAGCCTTCTTTGTCTTCTAAATTATAATTGCTCGCAGTATTTAAAAACTTATTAATTCTTATAACTAAATTTCCATAACTTTCCTTAAATTGGCTATTAATTTCCATAACTTCACGAAAAGCCTTATTACTTCGCATTTTCTGCTTATCAATCTTTATCTTGATTTCCCTGTTGTCATTATTTTCTGAAAAAAGGTAAATCAATTTATCAAAAATATCTATTCCTTTATCATAAAATACGTTTAGTTCCGCAATAACATCTTCCTTCAATTCATCGACTTTTTCATATTCTTCACTTGAAAGACTTTCATTCAGATAAGTCATTAACCTGATGATAGCTCCACCATTGCTGGAATTTACCACACGTCTATTATAAATATTCCCCATAAGCCGTCCAAATGATATTTTCGATGTTTCAAAAGTAAAATAATTTCGAGCCGTATCTTCTATATTATGAGCCTCATCAAAAACAACAATATCATAATTTGGTAAAATTGAATAATTTGTATAAAATCCTGTCTGATTTCTAATTGCTAAATCTGCAAAGAACATATGATGATTAACAATAAGAAGTGTGGCATCCGCAACATTTTTTCTAGCATTAAAAAAGTGGCATTTTGAATAATACGGACACTTTACTCCTTTACACATATCCGCTTCACTATTCACTTTTTCCCAGATACTGTTTGAAATTTCGTATTTCAGTTCATTCCTGTCACCTGTTCTCGTAACATTTTTATCCCAGTCAATAAGATTTCTTATAATATTTTTTTCAGTTTTTTCCTCTTCTGTATCTGTCTCCTTCTCTGTAACATCTATATTGTAAAGTTTTCTCTTGCAAAGATAATTCCCTCGTCCCTTTACAATCTGATAATTAAAATCCTCGTCAATAATTTTCTTTAAAAGCGGAATATCTTTATTAATAAGCTGTTCCTGCAAATTGATGGTATTTGTGGAAACAATTACCTTTAGATTATTTTCAATAGCGTAAAGCAATGTTGGCAATAAATAGGCAATCGTCTTTCCAGTACCAGTACCTGCCTCTACTATAAGTTTCTTATTCTCATTCATGCTATTTTCAATAAACTTAGCCATTTCATACTGCTCACGCCGTACCTCAAATTTTCCAAAATTCTTATGAATAGCCCCATTTTCCCCAAAATATTCATCCACATCTATTTTTATAAATTCTTTTAAAGGCACAATCACATAAATATCATCCACAGCATTATTCACAATGTATGAAGCTCCCCCAACTTCCCCATACATGCTGGAAATATTCACATCTTCATCTGATGGAATCAACACTCCAGATGGATGATTATGTATTATAACTTCATTTTTTCTCATCATATTTAATAATGCAGCAACAGAACTAGCATTTCCTCTTGCAATAACTTCGACTGCAGAAACAAGCCCTTCTCCATCAGGAATCCCTCTGAAAAAGACTTCATTACCACCAGATTCACTGATTTCCAAACGCATATCCTCCATTGCCTTTGCACTAATAAATTCAGCAACTTTCATCTTTCCTCCTATAGTAAAGATTTTACTATATAATAGGCTTTTTTTCAACTTTTCTTTTTAAAAATATAGAAAAAAGCCATTTAATATAATTCATAAAATTATATAAACAGCTTTTTAAATTTAGTTTTTAATTGTTAATTTCAATTTTTCAGGCTTTATTCGTCAATTGAACCATGCCCAGAGCTTTGAAGACTGCAGCTTTTATCTCTTCCATTTTCTGTATAAACAGCGTCATTTCCTTTCATATGGATAGAAATATTTCCATTTGAATATCTTTCTCCACTACCAGATGTTGCTGAACTTAAAGTGTGAATTCCTCCATAACCGTCAGCTACTTTTACTTTGTCTGTTGAAACGTTTTCAACTGTTATGTCTTGATAACCATCACAGCTGTATTTTCTTAGCAAGTTGCTACTAGAACTTTGGTTGTAGCTTCCTGAGTTGTCACTTGCTGTCATAGAGCAGCTTTCATCACTTCCATTTTTTGTGAAGACTGCGTCGTTTCCTTTTATGTGAATAGAAACTCCTCCACCTGTGTATTCTTCTCCACTACCAGATCTTGTTAATTTCAGATTGTAAACTTTTCCATTTCCATCTGTCAATCTTACTTTGTCTGTTGAAAGATTTTGTACTGTCACATCTCTGCTGCTGCAGCTAAATTTTCTTGTTACATTTGATGCTTTTCTTGAAGATCTTGCTCTCACTGCTGAAAAACCAATAGAACTAAGAGCTAAAACTCCAACTAAAGCTGTTAAAATCATTTTGTTTGTTGATTTCATAACACTCACTCTCTTTTCTTCAATTTATTTTTTTATTATATGCTCAAACTCCTAAAAATGAAACATATAAGTTCTGTTTGAGAATAGCCCAAACTGTATCCATTTTAAAGTAATCTGGCTATAACAATTACATTTTTGAAATTTTTTGAATACCTTCTAAAATTTCAATAGGAGTATACCACACTTTTTTCAAATTTTCAATTATTTTATGAAAAAAATTTTCCATATTTTTAATTATAATTTAACCATAAAAAACAATAATTTCTATTTTTTTATTAGTTTTAAATCCTTTATTTATCGGAAAAAATAACATATGTTATATTAATTTAGTAAAATTTTTCAAATATTAGTAAAAAATTTAAAGGAAAAAAAAAGAAATATCATGTATAATTCAAAAAAGGAGCATGCGTTATCCTGAATTAACGTAAATTTTTGATGAAGGACATTTTTATGAGAACAAATACAATTTTTACCTTAATTAGAGAGTATTTTTTAATTGGACTTGGAACTTTTATCCTAGCGTTTGGATTACATTTTTTCTTTTTCCAGAATAAAATAGCAAGTGGAGGAGTAACAGGGCTGGCACTAGTTGTTAATAATATTTTTCACATTTCAACTGGATTATTTGTTGCAGTTAGCAATTTTATCCTGTTTACACTTGCGTTTATTGTAATCAGTGGGCAGTTTGGTATAAAAAGCATTTATGCTACGGTAATTTTATCCGTTTTTCTTTCGTATTTTGAAAAATTTTACCCTAACTATGCTCTTACTCACGATTTAATTTTAGCGACAATTTTTGGAAGCGCATTAAGTGCTTTAGGAATAACAATTATTTATTTTTATGAAGCTTCTACTGGCGGTACTTCAATCATCGCGAGAATCCTTACAAAATATTGCCATATCAGTTATGGAATGTCTAGCTTCATCGTAGACGCAGTTGTTACTCTTTTAGCGATTTTTGCCTTTGGAATTGAACTGGGACTTGTGGGACTTTTAAGTGTCTATGTGACTGGTTTTATCATTGACAAGTTTATTGAAGGATTTAATTCACGTAAGCAGATTATGATTATCACTTCAAACAAGGACATCGTTTTAAACTACATTTTAAAGGATTTTGACAGAGGCTGTACTGTACTTAAAGCCGTTGGAGGCTATTCTGGAGCTGAAAAGGATATTTTACTCACAATTATCGAAAGAAGACAGTTTATTCAGCTAAGAAAATTCCTAAAAACTCACGATCCAACTTCCTTTGTAACAGTAACCGACACAACAAAAGTTTTTGGAGAAGGTTTCGATCAATTACATTAATTTTTAAATTTTTACATTTTACAAAAAGAGAGAAAGCCAATTACAATAATAATTTTATTGCAAAATGGTTTTCTCTAACAACTCAATTTATCTTTAAATATCTTAATAAACTGCATTCCCGTATTTATCCTTACAATACATGTTTCCATTAGATTTTCTATAACATCTTACATCATTTTTTACATTTTCTCTATCTACTTCTCTCCACAGTGCTATATCTCTTGCACTGCACTGAACAATACTCATTCCAAAAATTATCATCAATATTACTTTTACTATTCTTGTTAGCATTTTCAACAGCTCCTTTTTCAATCTTTATTCCCTATTTATTATAGTATACCTTTAGAATTAATAAAAATCAATTTTTTCTTATTTTATTTAGTATCAGTTCTTTTGACGCAGAAGTATCGGATGCCATACCTCTTATTTCACAATAACAGTTATAATTACCTATCATTTAACACTAATGGCGAAAGTCCTATTTAACGTAAAACCTTCTTATTTGACTACTTGAAGATAAATTCAAAATAAATGTTGATAATAACTTACATTTTTTGATATAATATGAGAAGATAAATTTTTAATTGCTAAAATTGTATGTGATGAAAGGACAAATTAAGAATGATTAGTGTTTTAAAGGGAATGAAAGATAGATATTCTGACGATGTAAAAAAATACGACTTAATTGTTGATACAGCAAAAAATGTATTTGAAAAATATGGATTTGAACGAATTATAACGCCTATTCTGGAAGAAACTGAGCTTTTTAGACGTGGTGTTGGAGATGAAACAGATGTTGTTTCAAAGGAAATGTACGAATTTGTAGATAAAGGTAACAGAAATGTTACAATGCGTCCAGAAGGTACTGCTGGAGTAGTACGTGCCTATTTGGAAGCAGGTTTTCACAAGTCTTCCCCAATTGTAAAATGGTTCTACAACGGTCCAATGTATCGTTACGAAGCCCCTCAGAAAGGAAGATTTAGAGAATTTCATCAAATGGGTATTGAAATGTTCGGAGTCCGTTCTGCTTACCTTGATGCTGAAATTATCCGAATGGGAT
>ERZ773059.1870-NODE-1870-length-9939-cov-3.963274_pt1 | contig 9939 bp, 13 predicted proteins | sample MGYA00580514_ERZ773059 | MGnify/ENA primary metagenome ERZ773059 (study PRJEB29015, sample SAMEA2737981) | human oral metagenome | biome: human oral; feature: human-associated habitat; material: dental | place: China | collected 2056 ...
TAAAAAAGTAACATTTTTTAACTATTTAAAATTTAAAGTTAAATGGTTTTTAAAAGCAGTGTGGTACTGCATAAATAAGCCTTTGGATATCCTTTTGAAAAGGTTGTGATACATATGGAAAAGAACAACTACACTGTTGGAGAAGCAGCAAAGCTAAAAAGCCGTACTCCGCAATTTATAAGAGAACAAATAAAAGCAGGTAAGATTCCAGGTTGTACTGCAACAAAGATAGGACCCAAAAATTGGAGCTACGACATACCAAAATTGGCATTTGATAACCATTTAAGAGGTACGAATGCAATAGATATAGAGATTATTAAAAAGGTTGTTAAGGAAGCTTTTAAGGAAGTTCTTAATGACTTGGTGGAAAAAGAAGTGGAAAGGAGGTTAGCACAATGAAGAAATTAGCAATAGTTTTAGCAGCAATACTAGTTATAAATAAAAGAAAAACATCTGACACTACCGACCAAAGTATCTCAGATGTTAACAAAAAATAGGGTAGATATACTCTATCTATCCTTGATTTTACACTAAATATCTAAAAATATCAAGGAGGAATTTTATGCATAAAAATTTATTGATAGAAACAATAAATATTATAGAAAAGAATAATAAATCTTGGGAAGATGTTACAGATGTATTTATTTCTGGGAAATATAATATAGGTAAAGATAAATTTTATAAATTAGCCGCTGCAGCTAATTATGTACTTGGGAATGACCTTATAAACGCAGGATTAATAATAAAAGGAACTGATTTTGTTGTTGAGGTTAGAGAGGAAAACGGATATTTGTCGCATCTAAATTTTATAAATTTGGAAGTTCCAAAAAGAGTTGTAGAAGATCCTAAACTTTTTACTTTATTAAATTTTGAATATGTGTGGGATTAAGGAGTTGATGTAAATGTTAAAAGCAAAATTTATAGATAAGATTTTGGAAGTTATGCAAGATGAAGCTCGCAGAATTTGGATAGATAGCAAAGAGGTCACTGTTTGCTTTAAAGATAGCAAAGATGTTGATGGTAATGCAGAAATACTTAAACATATTTATACTCTAAAGCTAAATGAGATTATGGGAGAATACAGAATTTGTATAGATTATGAATTTAAAAATATTGAAATACATAAAGGAACTAAGTTTGTATGTTTAAGAGGTTTTGGAAAATATGGAGTAACAGGAATCTGGACGATGATTTTAGAAGAAATAGAGAAAGATAAAGCAAAAGAAGGTGATAATTAAATGGATATAAAAGAATACAACTCTAAAAATGAAGGGAAACAAGTTCTAGTTTTAAGGAAAGATAATATAAAAACTTTAAATCATTTTGCAAGTATTGCAAAATCTGGAGAACTTAAAGGTTTGATAGTTGCTGGAAAGTATGCTGGATTTACTGATACATATAGACTAGCAACAGTAAAAGACTCTCATGAAGAGTTACCAGGGTTAGATACTATCCATATATACGACATACTAGACGACTTAAAAAAGGCAACATCTATAGCAGTATTAAAGGATGGAAAAATCGCAGTTCAGATAGAAATGGAGGTGACTGAGTATGAACCTATGAAAGATATAAAAGTCCCCAATATATCAAAGGTGGTTGAAGACTTAGAGTATGAGAGTTATTCTGAGGCATATCCCGCTATTAATTTTACTGAAAATACAGTTTGGAAGATGTTAAAGACTGTAGGTGGGATGGAGTATTTTACTAGATTTTTTAGCTTTGAAAATGGAAAAGTAATCGTTGAAGCTTATCCAAATGATGAATCTAAACTAGTTTTGGAATTGTTGGAGTTAGATAATACAAAAGCTAGTTTAAAAACAGCTTTAGATTTTAAATATGTAGATCTGTGGTTTAAATGGATTAAGGATAGTAAATTTAATGTTGCAATAGGAAAAAATAACAGAAGTGCTATTAAATTTAGCAAGGACAACATGGATTACATAATCATGCCACAGGTATTAAGAAGTTAAGGAGATGGTTAAATGTTTTTAATAAATAGTAGTTACTATGAATTAGTTTTAGAAGATGGAGATATTGCTGTTCTATCAAACATTATGACTGGCGAATCTCTAACTATGAATATTAAAGAACTTTGGAATTACACAGTTTAAAGGAGGTGTTCAGTATGCTGAGAATAAATAAAAAGTCTGTTGCGACTACCACATCATCAACAGACCATCAACCAAATTTTGATTATATATTACAACAAATTATTAAAAAATGCAAATAGGAGGATATAAAAATGGTAAAAGTAGAATTTACTGGAAGTGTGGAAGAAGTTAAAAAGGAAATAAGAGAGTTCATAGAAGCTAACTGTACTGAAGTAATAAACAGTACAGAAATAGCAATGGCTAGGGCTATAGAAAAAGCTACCTCTAAAGTAGAAGAAAAGAAAGAAGTCGTTAAAAAAGTAGAGGAAGTACCTACAACAAAGCTACCTACTGCACCAGCTAAAAAAGAAGAAGCACCTGTAGCTGTAGCAACTCCTTTGCCAACTAAGACAGCGGAGTATACAGCAGATGATTTACAAAAAATAGCTGCCGCTTGGGTGGCAAAAGATGTTGAAAATAACAGAAAAGCTATGAAAGAACTGTTAGCTAAGTTTGGTGTTAAGGCTATAACTGTTCTACCTCAAGAAAGCTATGGAGCTTTTGTTCAAGAACTTAAAAATTTAGGAGTTGATATTTAATGGCACATGCACTATTAGGACCTTCTAGTGCATCAAGGTGGATGGCATGTCCACCTTCTGTAAGACTCTGTGAGCAATTTGAAGATATAGAGAGTGAGTATGCAAAAGAAGGAAGCCTGGCACACGAAATAGCAGAGTTAAAAGTAAAAAAGTTAATAGATCCTGGTTTAACTTCTAGGAAGTTTACTTCAGCAATGAAGAAGTTGAAAGAAAAAGAGTTATATCAGGAAGAAATGCAAGGATACACAGATGAGTATGTAGAGTTTATACAAGAACAGATGTACAGTTATGAAACTACTCCTCATATTTCTGTGGAACAAAAAGTAGATTTTTCTCAATATGTTCCAGGTGGGTTTGGTACTGCTGACTGTATCTTAATCTCTAATGATACTTTACACATCACAGATTTTAAATATGGAAAAGGAGTGCCAGTTGATGCTGAAAATAATGCTCAGTTACTTCTGTATGCATTAGGGGCTTATCTCGCTTACGAAATGATATTTCCAATAGAACATATTAAAATGTCAATCGTACAGCCGAGATTAAACAATATTTGCACTTGGGAATGTAGTCTCGATTATTTACTAACCTTTGCTAAGAAAGCTCAAGAAAAGGCTGTAATGGCTTTAAATGGTGAGGGTGATTTTGAGTGTGGGGAACACTGTAAATTTTGTAAAGCTAAATCTATCTGTAAAGAAAGAGCTAATGCTAATTTAGAGCTTGCTAAGTATGAATTTAAAGCAGCGGACCAATTAACTTTAGAAGAAATTGGAGAAATACTGCAGAAGGCACAAGACTTAGCTAAATGGGCAGAAGATTTAAAAGAGTATGCATTAGCAGAAAGCTTAAAAGGAAATAATGTTCCTGGATGGAAAGCTGTTAATGGCAGAGGTAGTAGAAGTTTTAAAAATACAGATGATGCTATAAAAGTACTCAAAGAAAATGGAATTGCAGAAGAACTGCTGTATGAAAGAAAGTACTTAACATTAGCACAGATGGAAAAAGTAATAGGTAAAAAAGATTTTAATAATCTAGTTGGAAATTTAATAGTTATGAATGTAGGGAAGCCAACTCTTGTAGATGCATCTGATAAAAGAGAAGCTATAACAAACAGGATAAAGGCAGAAGATGAATTTAGTGTAGTTGATGATATTAATAATTTATAGAAGGAGAAGTGATATTAATGGCTAATGAAACAAGAGTAATGACAGGGAAAGTAAGATTAAGTTATGTGCATTTATTTAAACCTTATGCAGCAGAAAAAGGGCAAGAAGAAAAGTACAGTTGTACAATTCTAGTTCCAAAAACTGATGTACAAACTAAGATGAAACTTGATGCCGCAATAAATGCTGCAATAGAAAAAGGAATTAGCAGTGTGTGGAATGGAGTTAAACCTCCAAAACCAACTATCCCAATATACGATGGAGATGGAATAAGACCTTCTGATGGAGAGGAATTTGGGCCTGAATGTAAAGGTCATTGGGTGTTTACAGCAAGTGCAAAAATTGATTATCAACCAGGAATTGTAGATATAAAAGCACAACCTATACTAAATCAATCTGAGATTTATTCAGGGATATATGCAAGAGTATCAGTAAACTTTTTTCCTTATGCAGTAAGTGGTAAAAAAGGCATAGGTTGTGGATTAGGTAATGTTCAAAAGTTAATGGATGGAGAACCTTTATCAGCAGCAGGAATTAAAGCAGAAAAGGAATTTGATGAAGTAGAAATAGATCCAGTTACTGGAGAACCAATTCTATAAAAATCTTATAAGGAGGGCAGTTTTAACACTGCCTTTCACTTTCAAAAAGGAGCGATTATGAGAACTTTAAATATTGATATAGAAACATTTAGCTCTGTGGACATAGGTAAGTCAGGTGCATATAAGTATGCAATGAGTGATGATTTTCAGATACTTTTATTCGCATATTCCGTTGATGGGCAAGACGTAAAAATAGTAGACCTTGCTCAAGGTGAAGCTATTCCTGGAGAAGTATTAGACCTTTTAAAAGATGAGGCTTGTATTAAGTATGCATATAATGCTGTCTTTGAGTGGTGGTGTTTGAACATGGCAGGAATAGAAACTCCACTAGAACAATGGCAATGTACTATGGTACATGGGCTTTATTGTGGATATACAGCAGGATTAGCTGCTATTGGTAATGCTATGGGATTGCCGCAAGATAAGAAAAAACTTACAACAGGTAGTGCTCTAATAAGATACTTCTGTATACCTTGTAAACCCACTAAAAGTAATGGTAACAGAACTAGAAACTTGCCTCAACATGCTCCAGAAAAATGGGAGTTGTTTAAGGAATATTGCATGCAAGACGTAGTTACAGAAATGGAGATAAGTAGAAGATTAAGTGCATTTCCTGTCCCTGAAAGAGAATGGAAGCTATGGGTGTTGGATACATTTATGAATGCATACGGAGTAAAAGTTGATAGTGAATTAGTTAGTGGAGCTTTATATATAGATGCATTATCTAGGGCTAATTTACTAGAAGAAGCAAGAAATATAACAAAGTTAGATAATCCCAATTCTACTAGTCAACTACTTAGCTGGTTAGAAGAAGCTGGAGAAGAAGTTGAGAATTTGCAAAAAGCTACGGTTGAAAAAATGGTAGATACTTTAGAAGATGGACAAGCAAAAAGAGTTTTAGAGATAAGGCAAGAGCTTTCTAAGACATCTGTTAAAAAATATAAAGCTATGGATGAAGCAATGTGCAAAGATGGAAGAGTTAGAGGTCTCTTGCAATTCTATGGAGCTAACAGAACTGGTAGATATGCTGGAAGATTAGTTCAAGTACAGAACTTACCTAGAAATTATATAGAAACATTAGATATAGCTAGAGATGTTATTAAAAAAGGTGATGGAGAACTATTAGAAATGCTTTATGGAAACATACCTGACACATTATCGCAGTTGATAAGAACTGCATTTATCCCTTCTGAAGGTAATCACTTTGTTGTATCTGACTTCTCGGCAATAGAGGCAAGAGTAATAGCATGGCTTGCTGGTGAAGAGTGGAGAATGGAAGTATTTAAGACACATGGAAAAATCTATGAGGCATCTGCATCTCAAATGTTTGGAGTACCTATCAACACTATAGCAAAAGGCGAAGAAAACTATCATCTTAGAGCTAAAGGTAAAGTTGCAGAACTTGCTCTAGGATATCAAGGTAGTGTTGGAGCCTTAACTGCTATGGGTGCAGCTGATATGGGACTGACAGATGAAGAAATGAAAGACATTGTAGACAGATGGAGAAAATCATCTAAAAGAATTGTGGAGTTGTGGTATGCATTAGAGAATGCAGCTGTGGAAGTATTAGAGACTGGAGAACCGCAAATAGTCAAATGTGTAAAGTTAGCTAAAGAATATGATTTTATTTATGGCCAAGACTTTTTCACTATAGAATTACCAAGCGGGAGAAAACTCTTCTACCCTAAGCCATTCTTAAAAGAAAATCAATTTGGACAAATGCAGATGCATTACATGGGCATTAATCAAACATCTAAGAAGTTGGAAGTTATCCCAACTTACGGTGGTAAATTAACGGAAAACATTGTACAAGCTATCGCAAGAGATTGCTTAACAGAAACACTTTTAAGAATAAAGAACAAAGGGTGGTCAATAGTATTTCATGTACATGATGAAGTAATACTGGATGTGCCAACAACAGTTAAATTAGAAGAAGTTATAAAAACTATGACAGAAGAAATTAGTTGGGCTAAAGGTTTAATATTAAATGCAGCTGGGTTTACTGGTAGCTATTATATGAAAGATTAGGAGGAGATAATTATGGCTGAATTTTTTGTAGATAAAAGCGGTTATAAAAGATATAAAAATTCTAAGAGATTAATGTATAACCCAGATTTATTTCCTAATCACAAAACCAAATGGAGTAAAGAAGATGAAATAGATTTGGTTGGATATAGACAGTCTATGAAATGGGAAGATATAGCTTTAATGCTTGGAAGAACTCCTGGGGTATGCATGGAAAAAATGAGAGCCATTAAAAGAAAAGGAAAATATGATATATATCTAAAAAAATTTAAAGAACTTTAAAGGAGGAAATTATGCATATAGGTAGAAAAATAAAAAAATTTAGAGATGAAAACAAATTGTCTCAAAAAGAATTTGCTGAAAAAATAGGAGTTACACAAGGCTTTTTATCACATTTAGAAAATGGCAGACTTAACATAGAAAGCCCTTCTCTTGAAAAGAAAATTTTGATTGCTATTAGGGAAGAAACAAAATTGGAAAATAAAGTTGAAAATCTTATGAAGGAAACAACAATAAATGACAATGTTCACTATCCAAAGCACTATTTGATTCCAGGATGTAATTTCGAAAGTAGACATTTAGCTGATGCTATAGTTGAAGGTATGCCTAATCCTTTATGCACTAGAATATGGAATGTAGTTAAGTACCTGGTTCGTGCTGAAAAAAAGAATGGGAAAGAGGATTATGAAAAAGCAGTTGAATACTTAACTTGGACATTAAAAGGAAATGAAATTACTCAACATCTTAGTGGAAATAGAATAAAAACTGTCACAGACAAATTAAAAACTAATTGGACTACTATAATACTTGGAATATGTAAAGATCTACCATCTAATAAAGCTTTGCTGATAAATGAAGCTTTTAGAAATCTAATTACTTTAAATATTTCTGAAACTATTGACTGTATAACTAAAATAATAGAACTTGGATAAAAGGAGATAACAGATGGAGAACTCGAGAAAATTAATAATATCAGAAGCAAATAACAGACACTCTAAACAATGGGTAACAACTGAGATTACTTGGTCTGAATTTGTAGAAAGATTAGGAAAGCCTAAAATAACAGCTGAAACACTAGATGAGTTCTTATCTTATTCTAAGGCTAAGCAAGATGATATTAAGGACGTTGGTGGCTTTGTTGGTGGTAAATTAAAAGGTAATCTTAGAAGAAGTGAAGCTGTTGAAAGCAGGAGTTTAATTACTCTTGATTTAGACAACTTAGCTCATGAAGATGACACTAAAATTATAAAAACTCTTAATAGTTTAGGGTGTGCTTATGCGGTGTATAGTACTCGTAAGCACCAAACTACTAAACCTAGGATTAGAGTTATTTTACCCTTAGCTGAAGATGTATCTGCCGATGAGTATGAACCAATAGCGAGGAAGGTAGCAGAGTCTATAGGATTACGTTATTGTGATCCTACAACCTTTCAAGCTGTTAGGTTAATGTATTGGTCAAGCCATTCTACTGATAGCGATTATGTATTTACTTATGCTGACAAGCCTATGTTAGATGGTAAGGCAGTCCTTAATATGTATGCTGATTGGAGAGATATAACGACTTGGCCAGAAGTTCCTGATGCACAAAAACTCCATCAAAATATGTTAAAGAAGCAGGAAAATCCGTTAGAAAAAGAGGGAATGGTAGGGGCTTTTTGTAGAAGGTTTAATATTTACCAAGCAATAGATGAGTTTTTACCAGGAACTTACGAGGCTTGTGATGTAGTTGATAGATTAACCTTTGTGGGCGGAAGTACTACTGCTGGAGCTATTGTTTATCAAGATGGTCTTTTCTTATACTCACACCATGCTACTGACCCTTGTAGTCAAAAATTAGTAAATGCTTTTGACTTAGTAAGATTACATAAATTTGGTCATTTGGATATCCAAGCAGATATTAAAACTCCTGTGGCCAAGCTACCTTCTTGGCTAGCTATGAAAGAATGGGTGTTGGCTAAGACTCCAGTTAACTCAGATTTACTTAAAGAGAGAAGGCAAAAAGCAATAGCTGAATTCTCAGTCTCTAATAATCCTGAAGTAGATGCCATTGAAGGTATGATAGTTGAAGAAGATGACACTTGGACAGCAGAACTTGTATATAACTCAAAAGATAGTTCTAAAGTACTTAGTACTCTTGCTAATATAATGCTAATTTTAAGAAATGATAGAGAATTAAAGTTTAAAATTTTCAAGGATATTTTTTCTTCAAGAATACTCGTAAGAAAAGATGTACCTTGGGATAGAAAATTTGAAGCTGATGATAGATTATGGACTGATACTGATGATGCGGGTCTTAGATGGTATTTAGAGAGTACTTATGGAATCACGTCCACAAATAAGATTATAGATGGAGTTAATCTGATTGCAGAAGAAAATGCAGAGAATAAAGTTGCTACTAGAATTCAATCAACTCTTTGGGATGGAGAAAAAAGGTTGGAAACATTATTTATAGATTATCTAGGTTGTGAAGATAATGTATACACTAGAGAAGTTTCTGAAAAGTCTTTAGTAGCTACGGCTAAAAGAGCTATTTATGGTGGGATTAAATGGGATAACATGCCTATCTTAATAGGTCCACAAGGTGTAGGTAAGAGTACATTTTTAAAGATACTAGGTATGGAGTGGTACAATGATAGTTTGGTTAATGTGGAAGGTAAAGATGCTTGTGAGTTAATCCAAGGGAGTTGGATACTTGAAATGGGAGAACTTAGTTCTTTAAGAAAATCTGAAATGAACTTGGTTAAAAACTTTTTAAGTAGAACTGATGACGTCTTTAGAGCATCATATGGGCGTAGAGCCCAAAAATATCCAAGAAGATGTGCATTCTTTGGAACAGCAAATGATACTAACTTCTTAAGAGATGAGACAGGGAATAGAAGATTCTGGCCAATAGATTGTTTTATACATAAGCCTATAAAATCTATTTTTAATGACTTAAAAGATGAGTTAGACCAAATATGGGCTGAAGCTTGTGAACTTGCAAAGAATAAATTTTATAGTTTAGTTTTATCAAAAGAAGCTGAGAAAATCGCAAAAGAAGAACAAGAGGCTCACTCCGAAGATAATGTATTTAAGGGGATAATTTTAGACTACTTAGATAAGAAAATTCCAAAGAATTGGAATTCTTTAGATGCTTTTGCAAAAAGGACTTTTTTAGATGAATATGAAACTATGAGTAAGCAGTATGATGAAAATGATCTAATTCTAAGAGATAAAGTTTGTGCGGCTGAAATATGGGAAGAAGCACTAAAAAATAGTATTAGGTTTATGAAAAAAAGTGACAGTATTGAGATTAATAAAGTCTTAGCATCTCTAAAGGAATGGGAAAAAATGAAAACCTCATCTAAATTTGGAAAATATGGAGTTCAAAAAGGTTTCAGAAGAAAAATACGGAGCTAAAAATTTTGAAACTTTCTAGGTGTAACTTTCTTAGATTTGTAACTTTCTATAAAAAATGACT
>ERZ773059.1873-NODE-1873-length-9929-cov-4.145129_pt1 | contig 9929 bp, 10 predicted proteins | sample MGYA00580514_ERZ773059 | MGnify/ENA primary metagenome ERZ773059 (study PRJEB29015, sample SAMEA2737981) | human oral metagenome | biome: human oral; feature: human-associated habitat; material: dental | place: China | collected 2056 ...
GCAGATGCTTGATTTTTTAACCAATAATATTTTCAGACGCAGTATGATAGTGCACAAAGAGCTCGTTCCAAACGACTTTAGCGTAAATATCGGCGTGGGCGAACTTTGCAAGCTGCATATATCGGCAGACTTTAGCAAAACGAAAAACGGCTACCTAAACATCAAAAATATCGCGATGAAGCCTGAGTACGACTGGCTTTATCAAGTCTTTAACGACGTATGCCCAGCAAGCGTAAATTTCGCCGATGTCGCAGCGCTTTTAAAAGATGACGAAAACGCCGTAAAATCGGCATACTTCGGCTTTATGGAAATTTTAGCCGTAGACTGTGCAAAGCTAACGACCTACGAGCGTCCGAAAATTGCTTATGAAGTCGGCAAGAGTCGCCTAAAAGAGCGAGCGCGTGGGTATTTTGAGTATTTCAGCGCCGCAGACGAACCCGTGATAAAGATCGCCGACGAACTAAACGTACCGGCAAATTTTTCACAGTTTGACGCATTTATCGCGCTTAAATTTAACGGCGAAAACTCGCTCGAAAATATCGTAAAACAAACGGTAAAATTTGCACGCGAAAGGAATCTGGAGTTTGCCGGCAAAAACAGTGAAACGATAAAAACCGTCAGCAAAAACGAATACCAAAAGGCGGCCGAAGAGTACGTAAAGGATCTCGAGCTAAAACTAAGCGACGGCGGATTTTTAGAAAATTTCTGATTTTTATTGAAGGCGGGCGGGGTAAATTTACCCCACTCTCTTATTTATCGCAAATTTAATCGTATTGTTTTAAATCCATAAACTCAAATTTAAGTAAAAAGCTTATTTATCATTATGATTAACGTCGTACAAATAAGCGCAAGCAAACATCTTTTTTGGATGGTGCGGTCGATTTTTTGCGCTAAAGCCACGCCAAATCTAACGCTTATAAGCGAGCCGATACCGACTAAAACGCCGACCTCGTACTGCACGAGTCCTTGCGAGGCGAGGCTAATAAAACCTGAAATCGACGAAAATATCACGAAAAATAGCCCCGTGCTGACAGCCTTTTTTATATCATAGTTGAGAAAATTTATCAAGACAGGCATTATGATAACCGAGCCGCCGATACCCACGCTGATAGCCACCGCGCCGACGAAAAGTCCGACGAAAAACAGCGGAACGAGAGATGGATTTTGCGCGCCTTTTGGCTCAGGATTTTTAAAAAATAGCTTAATAACGTTAAAAATTTGAATACAAATAAGCGTGAGAAGCAAAAATTTAGACGGTACGCTCGCCACGATAAAACCGCTCGCGCTCGCCCCGCAAAAGCCGCCGATACCCAAAACCAGGGCGGGCTTTAGATCGACGGTCTTGTTTTTGAGATTTAAAAGCGAGCCGTAAACCGAGCTAAATACCATCTGAAGGACGCTTACGCCGATTGCGTATTTGACGTCAAAGCCCAAAAATACGAGTATCGGCACGGCTGCCGCGCCGCCACCGATGCCCAAAAATCCAGACAAAAAGCCGACAAATAGCCCCAAACATACGTATCCGATCGACGCAACCGATAAAATTTCCATAATCTCGCCTTAAAGTAAAATCCGATTTTAGCCGTTTTTGGGTAAAATTAATTTTAAAATTTAAAAAAGGGAAGTTATTGAAAAGATTGTTTTTGATGATTTTTGCGGGGTTAAATTTGGCCTTTGCCGGCGTCACAGAAGGCCAAAGCGAGCTAGAGCTAGAAGCTGCGGTTAAGAGGTTTCAAAGACTGCTTGACATGAAAGACGTTAGCGAATTTGCTGTAGTGCCTCATCATGTTTTCGCCGCGCAAACGGGAGTAAATTTGACGCCGTCGGTCACGGTGATTTTCGGCGCTCCAGGCGTACTTGCGCCGTTAATAGAGTGCGAGCCAAGCCTCGCGCTGGAGCTTCCGTTTAAGTTTTTATTTCAAAAAAGAGAGGGCAAAACGGTCGTGAGCTTTGAGGATATAAAAAGCATCGCGGCTAGATACGGCGTCTTTGACTGCCACGCCCTAGACGCGGCGCAAAGGCTAGAGCGCGAGCTTTTTGACGCCGCCGTCAAATGAAAATTAAGCTTAATTTTTATATAATCTACGCTCATTAAAGGATATTTTATGCTACTTTTGAGCCCAGTTTTTTATTACGAAAAGATTCGCGAAAAATTCGCCAACTCCTACCTCGCCGAGGACACGACGCAGACCATAGTCGGTATCGACTGCGAGTACATCAGCAGCGAGCAGACCGATTTTGCAGGGCTTAAGAGCTATTTTAAAGCTCAAAAATTTGACGCACCTTTTGCGGGACTGTTTGGAGTGCTAGGCTACGGCGGGATAAAATATTTTGAAAAAATTCCTGAATTTAACGCGTCGCAGTACGATTTCCCCGACTTTTTCTACGCTAACGCCCGCGCTTACCTACACTTTGATAAAAATAGCAAAATTTACAGCTTTTACGGCAACCGCGAGCGGTATTACGATTTTCTCGTTAAATTTAGCGCAGACGACGAAGCGGCCGCCCAGAAACAGCGCACAAAAAGGCAGAGCAAATATCAAATTTTAACCGATCTTGATGGCGAAAAAGCGCATTTTCTGAGTATCGCAAAGCGCGCAAAAGAGTACCTAAAAAGCGGCGACGTCTTTCAAGTCGTGCTAAGCGAACAGCTAAAACTGGCCTCGGATATGGATAGCCTTGACTTCTACCGAGCCTTAAGCGAGGCAAATCCGAGCCCGTATATGTTTCACTTTCCGACCCCGTACGGCGACGTCGCGGGCTCTAGCCCCGAGCTAGTCTGCGAGATCAAAGAGGGCAAGATCTACGTCGCGCCTATCGCAGGCACTCGCGGACGCGGCAGGGACGCGATAGAGGATGCCGCGCTCGAGCGCGAACTGCTAAGCGACGAAAAGGAGCTAGCCGAGCACAAAATGCTCATCGACCTTGCCCGCAACGACATCGGCCGCGTTAGCAAGCCAAAAAGCGTCGCGGTCAAAAACGTCATGCGTATCGTACGATACGAGAACGTGATGCATATCGTAAGCGACGTCTACGGCGCAAAGGCGGACGATCTAGACGCATTTGACGCGGTCGGTAGCATCTTCCCCGCAGGTACGCTCAGCGGCACGCCAAAGATCCGCGCCATGGAGATCATCGCCGAGCTTGAATCGTACAGGCGCAACGCCTACGGCGGCGGCATCGGGTTTTTCCACTTTAACGGCGACGCGCAAATGGCGATTTTGATTAGAAGCGCGATATTTGCACGCAAATTTGATGCTGGCCGGCATAACCCGCGCCTTGACGGCGCAAACGAGTCAAATTTAAAAAGCGGTGGGCTTGAGGAAAATTTCGCCGAAATTTTCGTGCAGGCGGGAGCTGGCATCGTGATAGATAGCGTTCCTGAATACGAATATAAAGAAATTTGTAAAAAACGCGCCTCGGTACTAAACGTGTTTACGAAAAACGCAAAGGAAATTTGAGAAATAAAAATTTGGGCTTTTAAGTAAAAAACAACCGTTTGAGGTTGTTTTTTACTTTGTTGTAAAGGGGGTGGGGGCTTGAATGGCGAAGTCGCTCCCCACCCCCTTTAATCCCCCTCCCCCTACGACGCTTTTAAGGTGGCGACATAGCTTTGCTGACGCAAAGCGTCGCAAGTTTAAATTTAGCATTTTCAGGGTATGGGTCTCGGCGAGTAAAATTTGTAAATTTGACTTCAAATTTGAGCGTAAAACGATAAGGCGAAGTATTTTTTCCTTTAGACGAGGCGGAAACGACGAAGGCAAGGGAGCGGACTAGTCGTCCGTGACCGAAGCCGACCGAGTTTCCAACGAAGTATAAAGGAAAAAGACAAGCCGCTAAAAAGGAGAAAATTTTGATTTTATTGATAGACAATTACGACAGCTTCGTTTTCAACGTAGAACAATACCTACGCGAACTAACCTCCGAAGAAGTGCGCTGCGTGCGCAACGACAAGATCAGCCTGGATGAGATCCGCAGGCTAAATCCGAGCAAAATCGTGCTAAGCCCGGGACCGAAACACCCGCAAGATAGCGGCATTTGTTTAGAGATTTTGCGAAGCGATATCGCCGTGCCAGTGCTTGGTATCTGCCTCGGGCATCAGGCGATCGGGCTCGTTTACGATGCCAAAATCAAACGCCTAGAAAAGCCCTATCACGGCAAAACTTCGCTCATAAAAGTTAACCATAAAGAGCCGTTATTTACGGGACTGCCGGATGAATTTGAGGTCATGCGCTACCACTCGCTTTACGTGGACGAGCTACCGTCAAATTTGCAGGCCGCGGCCGTGAGCGAGGACGGCGTAGTGATGGCGCTTAGCGTGAAAGACAGGCCGATTTTCGGCATCCAGTTTCACCCCGAGAGCTACTTCACGCAGTACGGCAAAAAAATCATCGAAAATTTCATCAACTACGAAGCCGCGCCTGCGGCCGAAGTCGCCAAAGAGCCCAAAATCCGCCCGCTCAAGCCGTTTCTAATCAAACTACAAGAAAACGAGCGCTTGGACGACCGCGACTTTGAGCAAATTTGCGAAATAATCGCGAGCAAAGAGTACGAGATCACGCAGCTAGCCGCGCTTTTAGTGCTAATCAGCGAAAAAAGCCTCTATCCGCAAAGCCTAGCAAGCCTGGCTAAAAACATCCTAAAATACTCGCAGACCTACCGCGATCCCTCGCCGATGATCGATCTTTGTGGCACGGGCGGCGACGGCTTTAAGACGATAAATATCTCAACCACCGTCGCGTTTATCCTCGCAAGCCTTGGCGTCAAGGTCGCAAAGCACGGAAACAAAGCCGTTTCTAGCAAATCGGGCAGCTCGGACGTGCTGGAAATTTTGGGCGTTAAGAGCTCAAATTCGCTCCTGCGACAGCGCGAGCTGCTAAACGATAAAAACTTAGCCTTTTTCCACGCGCCGTTTTTCCATCCACTAGTGGGCGAGGTGCGCGAAGTGCGCCAGCGCCTAGGCATCCGCACGGTTTTTAACGTACTTGGTCCGCTGCTAAATCCAAATTTGGCGCTCAAAAATCAGCTCGTGGGCGTCTATCACAAGCCCGTTTTACGCTTGTACGCCGAGACGCTGCAGCTGCTTGGACGCGAGCGCGCGCTGGTGGTTCGCGGCGAGGACGGACTAGACGAGATCAGCCTATGTGACGAGACACGCGTCGTGGAGCTGCGCGGCGGTCAGATCAGCGAGTACAGCATCACGCCCGAGCAGTTTGGCTTTAGACGGGCATTTCACAGCGAGATCGAGGGCGGCACGCCTGAGCAAAACGCCGAAATTTTAAAGCAAATTTTAAAAGGCGAGATTAGCGGGCCGAAATTTGATATCGTCGTGCTAAACGCGATGTTTGCGCTCTATGCGGCAGGCGTCGCGGACAGCCCCGCGCAGGCCAAAGAGGTCATCCTGGACGCGATAAAAAGCGGTAAAGTTTATCGCTATTTCGAGGACTACGTACGAGGCGAAGCGTGACGCTAGTTAAAATTTGCGGCATCAAAACGCCTGCGGAGGCGCGCGACGTGGCGAATTTGGACATTGATTTTTTAGGCGCGATATTTGCTAAAAGCAAACGTCAAGTAAGCGCGCAAACGGTGCGCGAGATAGCAGGTATCGCGCATGCGGCGGGTAAAAAATGCGTCGGCGTTTTTGCCGGGCAAAGCGACTGCGAGATAATTGAAATCTGCGAATTTGTCCCGCTTGACGCGGCGCAGATCCACGGCGAGGTTAGCTCAAATTTGTACGCAAATTTAAAGGCGATGGAGCTAGAGGTTTGGCGCGTTTATAGCGTGCTAGACGTGCTGCCCGTCGTAGATACCGCGCTTTGCGATATGCCGCTTTTTGACTGCAAGGGGCAAAACGCCGGCGGCAACGGCATCAGCTTTGATTGGGGGATTTTGCGTGAGGTCAAATTTGACTTTGGCATGGCGGGCGGTATCGGCGAGCATAACGTGCGCGAGGCGATCAAATTTAACCCGCGGGTGCTTGATCTAAACTCAAAAGTCGAGGACAAAAATGGTAAAAAATCGGCCGACAAAATAAAGAAAATTTTGGAGCTGATAAAGGCGTAAATTTGCTTGCGGCGAAGGCAAATTTACGCCTTTGCCGCCTTGCCTAAATAAAATATCGCATGTTTCAAATTTACTCATTTTGCCAGCTTGCCGGCTAGCGCGATCGCGCCGCACCCAAAATAAGCCTAATAAAAACTTAAAATGCTAAAATAAACGAAAATTTAAAGGATACCGATGAACACCAAAGCATATTTCGGCAAATTCGGCGGACAGTTCGTGCCGGAAACCGTGATGTTCGCACTAGACGAGCTCGAGGACGCATATGAGCGCATCGTAAAAACGGCTGAATTTAAAGCCGAGCTAGACGACCTGCTAAAAAACTACGTCGGACGCCCTAGCCCGCTATATCACGCAAAACGCCTAAGCGAGCACTACGGGCATGAAATTTATCTAAAGCGCGAGGATCTAAACCACACGGGCGCGCATAAGATAAATAACGCCCTAGCCCAGGCGCTACTTGCCAAAAAAATGGGCAAAAAGAAGGTTTTAGCAGAGACGGGCGCGGGTCAGCACGGCGTAGCGACTGCGACCGCGGCGGCATTGCTCGGCCTTGAGTGCGACGTATATATGGGTGCGACCGATGTAGAGCGTCAGCAGCTAAACGCATTTCGCATGCAGCTTTTAGGCGCCAGAGTCGTGAGCGTAGAAGAGGGTCTAAAAACCCTAAAAGAGGCTACCACGGCAGCGATCCAAGCGTGGGTAAACGAGATAGAAAGCGCCTTTTACGTCATCGGCTCGGCAGTCGGCCCGCACCCCTATCCTAGGATCGTGCGCGACTTCCAGAGTATCATCGGCCGCGAGACCAAGGCCCAGCTAAAAGAATACGGCGTGCATCCGGACTACGTCATCGCCTGCGTCGGCGGCGGCAGCAACGCGATCGGTATCTTTAGCGCGTTTTTGGGCGACGCGGACGTAAATTTGATCGGAGTCGAGGCAGCAGGGCTTGGCGCACACACGCCCTATCACGCCGCGACGCTAACCAAGGGCCGCACAGGCATCATCCACGGCATGAAAACGATCGTTTTGCAAGACGAGTACGGCATGATCGAGCCGGTGCATAGCATCTCGGCGGGACTTGACTATCCAGGTGTAGGACCGGAGCACGCGCACCTGCACGAGAGCAAACGAGCCGCCTACTACGGCGTCACCGACGACGAGTGCATAAACGCGCTATATCTAACCAGCCGCCTAGAAGGCATCATACCTGCGATCGAAAGCTCGCACGCGTTAGCGTATTTAGAAAAGCTATGTCCAAATTTGACGAAAAAAAGCGTCATCGTCGTAAACGTCTCGGGGCGCGGCGACAAAGATATAAACACCGTGATGAGCTACGAGAAAGGAAAAATTTATGGCTAAGGTAAAAGACGCGTTCGCGGGTAAAAAAGCAAACATCGGCTACGTCGTGGCCGGATATCCTAGCGCCAAGGCGACGAAGGAGTTTTTATTAAATTTAGACGGCAGCTACCTAGATCTACTTGAGCTTGGGATCCCATACTCCGATCCACTAGCAGACGGCAAACTCATCGCACAGGCTAGCTTTGAAACCGCTGCAAAGGGCGTAAATACGGACGCGATATTTTCCATGCTAGAAGAGTGCAAAGGCAAGATAAATAAACCCGTCGTTTTTCTCGTGTATTTTAACATCGTGTTTGCCTACGGCGTAGAGAATTTTATCACCCGCTCAAAAGAGGCCGGTATCGCAGGATTTATCATCCCCGATCTGCCGTTTGAAGAGAGCGAGGAGGTAGCGGGACTGTGCGCCAAATTTGACCTTGACCTCATCCCGCTAATCAGCGTCACCTCACAAAACCGCGCGGATAAAATTTTAAAATTCGGCTCAGGATTTGTCTATGCTCTGGGCGCTATCGGCGTGAGCGGCTCGCAGCGAGCAAGCGAGGAGAGGCTAAAGGCGCTCGTAGAGGATCTAAAAAAAAGAAGCGATCTGCCTGTCGCGGTGGGCTTTGGCGTGAAAAATAAAAACGACGCGGATGAGGTAAAAACCTATGCCGACGGCGCGATAATCGGCACCGAGATAGTAAAGCTCACGGCCAAATTTGAGGGTGAAGAGCTGATAAAGCAAATCAATAAACTTTTTTAAATTTAGCCGCGTTTGCGTTAAATTTAAGTATAATCAAAAAATTTCGTTTAAAGGACGGCGCGATGATGGATGTTGCGGAGCTTGGGATCAAGCATCTGTGCGAGGATACCCTGGGCTACAAGATAGAGAGCGCAAAGGGTGCGGAAGGCGAATTTTACGGCTCGAGCTTACCGATTTTTAAGGGCAAAGAGGAGTTTCATTTTTATCTTTATTTTAAAAAAGATACGCTAAATCGCTTTGCTAGCGTGCTTCTTGGCGTCGATAAACTGGACGAGGACGAGCTAAGCGACATCTGCAAAGAGGTGGCAAATCTCACGATCGGCTACGCTAAAAATCTACTAAACGAACGCGAAGCAAACGCCTATAAACTAGGCACTCCGGAGTATCTAGGCAGGACGAGCTTTCACGTCAAACTAGACGATAAACGCGTCTATAAAATCAAAAATAGAACATTTCAAGTAGGATACAAAAAAATATGAGCGAAGAACTACAAGAGATAAATGCCGTAGAAACGGCGTTGCAAGGGGTTCAGGAGATGTTCCAAGAGCGCGGCGGGCTTTTTAAAAGCTACGACGAGCTGATGGATATCGGAGTGGATTTTATCTCGGAGTTAGGCACGACGACGATTAGCGTAAAACAGCTCTTAAAGCTTGAAGTGGGCTCGGTAATCGATCTAGAAAAGCCTGCCGGCGAGAGCGTGGAGCTTTTTATAAACAACCGAATTTTCGGCAAGGGCGAAGTAATGGTCTACGAAAAAAACCTCGCCATCAGGATAAATGAAATCCTCGACTCAAAATCCGTCATCCAGTACTTTAAACGAGAGCAACTATGAGGGTTTTTGCCGGGCTTTTGCTATTTTTCGTAGCGCTTTGGGGTTCAAATTTATCCACATATAACGTCTACGAGCGCAGCGACCGCGTCGATATTATGCTTAGTTTTGACGCGCCTTATAGCGGAGCGATCCTGCAAGAGCGCAAAGACGGCGCGATAACTCTACTCTTTAAAGACCTACAAAACGATCAAAATATCGAAAAAAGCGTAAATTCAAGCATACTGCAAGAGCTTTTGTTTGAGCCTAGGGGCCAAAATTTAGCCCTCGTGATAAAAAGCGACGCTCAGGTGGCCGTTAGCGCGTCAAAAACCACCGACGGCTTTGGCCTGCGCATACGCGTGACGCCTGAAAATGCAGCGAACTCAGCCGCCGCAACTGCGCTCTCGCCGCAAGAAACTAGAGAAAATATAACCGAAGCAACGAATTTATCCGGCGATCAAAACACATCAAATTTGACCGCGTCTGCTCAAGGTGCCGGCTTAAATTTAGGTGCACAAAGCGGTGACGTAAATTTCATGACGCAGGGTATGAGCGACATGATCGATTACAGATATTATTCGGTTTTAGGCGTTTTGGCGCTGCTTTTGGTCATGCTTTTATTCGTCAAGGCAAAGCTAAAAAATAAGCAAAAAACGATAAAAACAAAGCGCGAAAACGGCTGGTTTGAAAAGGTAAAAAGCGACGAAAGCGTGGAGATAATCTACGAAAAACCGCTTGATGATACGAACAAAGTCGTTCTTTTTCAGCACCTTGACAGACGCTACCTCGTGCTAACGGGCACGTCAAACGTGCTTTTGGATAAATTCGGCGAAGAAAAGATGACGAGCGAGCAGGATTTCCAGAGCTTTTTTGAAGAAAATCAAAAAAAGCTAAACGCCTACATCGAAAACCGCCAAACACTGGACGCATACAAGGACAAGGCAAGTATAGACTAAA
>ERZ773059.1874-NODE-1874-length-9926-cov-3.556377_pt1 | contig 9926 bp, 13 predicted proteins | sample MGYA00580514_ERZ773059 | MGnify/ENA primary metagenome ERZ773059 (study PRJEB29015, sample SAMEA2737981) | human oral metagenome | biome: human oral; feature: human-associated habitat; material: dental | place: China | collected 2056 ...
GCAATAGCTCGAAACATATATTTTTCAAGCTCATCAAAAGGCAGATCGTAAAGCTCATAAAGCCTATCAAACGCCTGCTCGTAGGTTTCGCTTTGCGCGATCAATTCGTTTAATGCAGCCTCTATCTCGCCGTCATCGATTTTTAATTCGCTAGTAGCCTTTTCGAAGCGATCTATCGGCTTATTTGCGTTCTTTAAAACCCGTTTATTCGCCTTTAAATCACTATTTAAACGCTCTTTAATAGCCTTTTCGTCCAGCTCTATATTATAAATTTTGCTGATGTATTTTGCGGTCGGCACAAAGCCCATATCAAATAGCGTCTTATCTCTGCTTGCGCGCTCCGCATTCGGGGCGTCCTCATCATAAATTTTAGCTTCGATCTCGCCTTTATAGCTATTTATCTCCTTAAAAAAGGCGATCGCCCTGTTCATTACGAATTCCAAAATTTTGCCGTCGTTTGCGGCAAGATCCTCTCTGATTTCGTTGTGCGTTTTTGCCGCGGCGTAGCTACCCTCTCTTATGTCGCTCGTCAAATTTGCGCCTAAAATCGCCTTGCTGATTTGATTATCGAGGTATGTCGGCAGCTTCGTAAAATCTACGTTTGAGCTTGGCTGAATCAGCGTAAGCTCTTCTTCGGTGTCGATGACCGCACTATCGCCGCTAAGCATAGCCTGTACCTCATTTGCCAGCTCGTCCGGATCGAAGCTGGTTTTCGCAACCGCCCACGGCGAGCCGAAGCGCTCCAAAAACCGAAACCAAAACTTGAGGCTCGCATTTTTCATCTTGACGGGGAAGTAGAGCTTTTTAATAAGCCCGTCGCCGTAAGTTTTTCTAAAATTTGCGCGATTGAGCGCATAAATAACCTTGAATGGCGGGATCTCCTGCTCGCTTCCGCCGGCTACGAATACGAACTCGCCCGCATCGTTAAATTTAAACTGCCGAAAATCCCTCTGCACGAGACGCGGGTAAATTAATCCGTCCTTTTCTTTGTAGTTGACCTCAAAAATATTGAGCCCGTAAAGATAGGTCTCTAAAATTTGGCTCACAATATCCGGGTTAAAAACGGCTTTGAAATTTTTAACGATCTCTTCGTCATCGCAAATGATTTGGATCTCTTTTTTCTCCGTGACCGATTTTCGGCTGACATCGCACTGCGTAACCGTAAGATCGGTTAGGATCATATCCATATCGCTATCGCTTATGCTGGAAACGCCGGTGTTGATTATCAGATCGATCAGCGTGCTGTTTTGGGCTATGACTGCCGTTTTTTTACGCTGCGGCTGCTCGGTTTTGTTTTTAAAAAGTTTGTCAAATATCATCTACTGCGCCTTTTTATCTTTCTTTTTAGCTTTGTTAGCCCATATGCTCCCGCCAAAGAATCGGGCGCGTCGTCGTGCTTACCTTCCGGGTATTCGCAAAGCTGCTCTATAAGCAAGCTTTGGCTTTGATGAAATACTATCTCGCCGTCATCGATCGGCACCTCTAACTCCTCTATCCTTTGCCCTTTAGCAGCTGTATTATTGACGCCCTTAAGCGGCAGCTTCGCACCCACTTCAAAGGCTTTCTCTCTGATCCATTGCCTAAAAAACTCCTGCCCGCCGTTGCTTTCGATCGCGCACATTCTCGGGCGATATATGCCGTTGAGGCGGATGATCTCTTTGATCGTTTTCTTGCTCTTCATCACCGCTACAATACTTTCAGCCACGTAAATTTTAGATTCGCTTTTGCTGACGCCTAACACCGTAATGGCCGTATAGTCGCTCTTTTTCTTCTCGCCTGCCGGATCGATATACATCACAAAATAATCGCATCTCGGAAGCTCGCGGTAAAAATGCATAGCCTCTTTTGTAAAGATTTGAGCTTCGTTTCGTGGATCGTTTTGCTGCTCTTTGTTAAATGATTTTAGGTTCTCGGCACGCTTTTGCATGAGCTTTAGGATCGGTAGTGCATCAGGCCAAAGCACCTGTGAGCCCTCGTCCATCTGCTTTTTGTGCCTCAAGTAAAACTCGTCGCTGGAGTCCTTTGAAATATTACGATAAAGCTCGCTCCATTGCTCCCATAGATCCATTCGCCTTGGAAAATTTATCACCGATTGATATTTTTTGGCATTCCAGAATTTAAGCTTTAGCTTTCGCGCCAGCACGCTATCTGCATGCAAGATAGTGCCGATATAAAGTACATCTAAGCTTCCGTCTACGCTGCCTAAATTTAGCACGGCTTCATCGAGCCACTCCTCGAGCTTATCTCTTTGTTCTTTACTGCGCACGTTTGTATCGTTTTCTAGGTCATCAAGGACGACTAGATCAGGGCGGTACACGCCGAATTTTACGCCGCGCAGCCTCTTACCTGAGCCGAATGCCTTGAGCTTGACGCCGTTTTTGGATACAAACTCGCCTATCTTCCAATTCTTGCTTGCGCCGCAAACATGCGGGAAGTCCATTTTTAAATTTGCATTGTCCTCTAGCTCCGCTTTGATCGCCTCGAGGCAGCCCTCGACTAATTCCACGGCATCTGAAATTTCTACGATGAAGCGTTTCTTGCCGAAGCAAATACACCAAAGCGGAAAGAGCTGCGAGCAATACGTAGTTTTTGCATGCCCGCGCGGCGCGGCTCGAACATATTTGTCGCCGCTGCTCTCTTGCGTCATAACTTCAAAAATTTGCGCTAAATCCTCGTGAAGCGCGCAGGAGCTATCAATGCTAAAATAGTGCGGAAAATAGGTCTTGGCAAAAAACATAAAATCGTGCTCGGCACGCTTTAGCCTAGCGGCTCTATCTTTGGGAGATAGCGGACTGTTTAGATGAATCTGCTCTTTTAGCTCACCGCTAAGCTCTTCCAGCCAGTCGTAAAAGTCCTTACGCGTAAGCTTGCTAAGCTCGGGCTCTACGGCTCCGGCTTGCTTATGCGTTTCCCTGCTGTCTTCTAAAAAGCTATCCAGCTCATCCTTTGAAAAAAGCATTGCGCGATCCTCTACACCTCAAGCTCTTCGATAGCTTTGATAAATTTCTCGCTCTCGATGAGCTCAATAAGCTTTTTGATGCACTCTTTGTTTTCGTCATCCTTGAATTTTTCTACTACCAGCATAATGACCTTTTTTGCGATGCCGAGGCGGTATGCCGCCGGGTTTTCGTAGCTTGCCACCTTGCTCATCTTGACGAAGCTATCGCCGATCCTACTTAGCGCATCCGCTTTTTTGCCTGCAGGCAGTTCGCTCTCTCTGATATCTTTCACCGCCAGGCGCATCTCTTCGATGAAATTTTGATAGATATTTTGCTTCTCCTCGCCACCGCGGTTTAGATAGCTTGCCGTCTTGAGCTCATCCCAATTACTACCGGCAGCCTTATAATTCTTGATCGTCTTTACGCTTTTGCTTAGAATTTCCGCTATTCGCTCGACGCTAAAGCCCTTTAGATATAGCTCGCGCGCTAAATCCTTGATATTTGGTTTCTCAGCCATTTAAGTCCTTTAGATCCATTCGTTCTTCATAGTGTCTGAATGCTCTTGAGGCAAGCCTCGGCTTGTCGTCTTTTTTCTCATCGGTAGGAATTTTGCCTGCAGCCATCTTTAAAAGCAGCCCCTCGATCTTTTCGATCTGCTCTGCTAGGGTGTCCTTTGGAAAGTTATTGCGCTTTTTCAGCTCGATTATCGTTAGATCTACGCATATATCTTTTAGAAGTTTAGTAGGATGAGCGGGGATCTTTATAAATGATGCTATGAATGCCAGCGCATCATTTAGGCTATCGTCTATGACGCCTTGATTTATGCTACCGCTTCCCTCAAAATCGCTCAGCTCGAGCAACTCTTTATGTGAAACTTCTTCAAGTAGATCATCGTTTGTTATCATAAGGTTTCATCCTCTAAATCTTTTAAGCCTTTTAACGCGTATTAAAAGCGTGTTAAAACGTTTAAAATATTTTTCTCGTATCTTTGGTCGTTTTTGATTTAAAAGGGCGTGAAGCCCTTTTAAATTGATTTGTTACATTTTTAGCTCGATGATCGCATCAAGCCTATTGCAGATCGGAAGCGGTCTACTTTCACTAACTATACCCCAGCCCTTACCTTTCTCCAGCACTTCCGGAGCCGCAGCAAAGAATTTCGTCGGAGCTTTGCCGATGGCAGATGTGTGATTGGCTCTCGTATAAACTACCTCAAAGATATCGTCCATTAAAGGAACTACTATGCCTTTTTTGCCGCTCATGTAGCTCGTATCTTTGCCTTTCGTGTTTTTGTACGAGGCATCGTAAGGCATAAAGGTCTTGCCGAAAAGTTTAAGAGTTAAAACCCCGTTACTATCGACGACTTCGCAGGATTTTAGTTTTAGAAGCTCTTGGGCTTCGGCCAGTTTAAGCAGCTCGCTAAAAAGCTCTCTCGTTACTAGCGCGATATATGGCTTTGCGATGCCTAATACCTCTTTTTGAGCGGCCTCGATATCGCTTAGCAAATCCAATAACTTAGTCGCATTCGTGATAGTTATCTCTTTTCTGTTTGCGCTAAGCTCAAACAGCACCTTTCCTTTGCCGTCCATTACCTTACCGAAAATAGCGCCTATGGCCATATACTCTACCGTATTGGTGATATTGCTCTTTTGGCTAGCTAGTTTTTTGCCGATAGCTGCCGAAAGAGATTTAAGCTGCTCGCTTTGGGTATTGAGCGTTCTTAATAAATTTAGATCGCTTGCCGGAAGTGTATCATACTGCGGGAAGCGAGGAAGCGGCACGGATACTATCGTTTGATCCGGGTTTTTCGTTACCAAATGCTCGCCGTTTTCGCTGACGCTTTCAAGGATTACGCCCGCACCTTTTTCGATGATGATGTTGTGGGTATTTGAAAGCGTCGGAGTCCATTTTTTGAAAAATGTATCCGTTATAAAACTTTGATCGGCTTTGACCTGATTTACAATTTCGGTCATCGCCTCGACCGCAAAATATTTTAGAAGTTCGTCCATTGTTTTCTCCTTACTTTACTACAATTTTTTGCTTAAATAGCGCGGTTTTTAGCTCCGCGGCTACATCCGCAAGCTTGACTTCGCCGAGCACCAGCACATCGGCATCCCCAGTGGCTTCTACATTGTCGCATAGCACGCCGAATACCGCAGCAGCATTTGCGATAGTAGTGGTTTGGTTGTCGCTTGTTACCGCAGCGAAGCTCTCGCCGCCATTAATGCTAAACAGCACCGTTCCGCACTCCAAAGCTTTGGTGGTTTCCACTTTGGCGTTTACACCCAAAATCTCGTTTACTACTACGTCACCGTAGGTCTTTGGTTTCTTTTTCTCGTTTGGCATCTTATTCTCCTCCTAATGCAAATTTTACGACGTCGATGTCGTTTTGGGGTTGGTTTTTGTTGGCAAACAGATCGTTACTCGGCAGCTCCGTTTTTTGAGGCGGCGTAACGCCCTTTAAAAACTCTTTAAAGCCGTTTAAATCGGTCTTTGCATAGCTTAGCGCCCACTGCTTTTGTCCCTCGGGAAGCTTATTCGCAACGATGGCACCCTCTACCGCACTCTCCGCAAGCTGCTCGCTTAGCGCTGTAACCTCGCTCCTGCTTGTCTCAAGCTCCGCTTTTAAAGCGGTAATTTGCGCGTCGTATTGCGCTTTTAGCGCAGCGACATCCGCACCGTTTTTTTCGTTTTCAGGCATATTTTTCTCCTTTGCCGTAAAATTTTTATTTGCTCTTATCTCTTCAAGCTCATCAAGAAACGGCGTATTGGTTAGCGCGACGCTTTCGATCTCGCAGCCTATCCACGCTCCCGTCTTTTTATCGACCGCTTCGAAATTGAATACGGGGCTTAGATATCTGTATTCGCCGTTTTTGATGTATTCTTTGGCTTTTGCGGTCCAGCTTGCCATTCCATAAAGCTTGCCGTCTCGTATATGCATCTCTTTAATCCAGCCCGCCGCGGGAGCTTCACAACCCATAAGGGTTTGATGCTCGTAGTCGATTACGAGATCTATCTTGCGAGCATCAAAATTGAGCTTCATCTTTTCCAGATCCGCGCTATCGATACGAAATACTCCGCTATAATGCCCTTTCCATTCACCCGGAACCGCTAGTAGCAACTCTACAAGATCATCGCCCGTGTTCTCGCTCTTAAGCGATATTAAATTTGCTTGAAATCTCATCTATTCCTCTTTCGATACAATCGTTACAACTTTACAACCTAGCCCTCTTTAAGCCATTCGCTTTTTTCAAGAAACTCGGTCTGAATTTCTCGCGTCAAAACATACATATACCCATAATCGGTTATACTGTTGTGCGTCACCTTCAAGGTTTTCGGCTCAATTCGAAATTCATTGTTAAGCTCTGAATTTCTTAGTTTTTTATCCACTGCTTCGCAAAGAATTGTGGCCTTATATTTATTTTCCTGCCTATAGCTTTGCTGCTTACTGGATGTTACCCCTAAAATATGGATATTGTAAGTGCCTACTTTGCTTACTACGTTTTCATATCTTTCGCTTATGAATTCCACGAATACGAAACTATCTCCGCCTTTGATGAGCAGCTCCATCTCGTCTTTGTTTTCAAACTCCCCGAGATAGGGCGAAGTGTTTTTGCAAACCTCTTTGATGGTTTCGATCAACTCTTTTTCAAACTCTACAAGCATTCTATCTCCCGCTCTCGCCATTTTTCGCAACTATAGCGCGAAAAACATCTCAAAATCTATCAAAGGATTTTGACAAAATTCTTTGACACAATTTTTTGTCAAAATTCTTTGACAAAATCCTTTGATAGATTTTGAGCGAGGAAATTCATATTATTGCCGCAAAGAAAAACGGAGGAGCGAATATGAGCCTAATCGCAAACATCAAAGAAAACGAGGGCTTTTGCGGTGAAATTTATGAGGATAGCAGAGGCTTTGCGACGATCGGCTACGGCTTTTTGCTCTCAGCCTTAAGCCCCGACGAGCTAGCGCTAAACGGCGGAAAAGTAGAGCCGATGAGTCGCGCGGTCGCCGATCAAATTTTGGTGCTGAAGCTGAAAAAACTCAAACCCAAGGTATTTGAAGCCTTTTCTTGGCTTACCGAAAAGCCTGCAAACGTGCAGGACGTAGTGATAGAGATGTGCTATCAGATGGGTATTGCGAAGGTGCAAAAATTCGTTACGACCCTTCATCATATCCGCACGGGCGAATATGAAAAGGCTATTGCAAACGGACTTCGTAGCCTCTGGGCGCAGCAAACCCCAAATAGAGCAAAGAAGGTGTTAAATGGGCTACTTGCTAAATCTTAAATTTGTAGGCATCGCTTTTGCGGCGACGCTGGTCGCAAGCGGAATTTGCATAGCGCTGCTAAAAAGCGATATTTCGCAGCTAAGCACCGAAAATGTAAAGCTTAAGGCGCAGCTAGGGCAATGCGAGCTAAACCTAAGCTTGCAAAACGCCGCGATCAAGTCCCTTGAGGTGAACGCAAGCCGCCGCAACGAGGATAAGATACAAAGCATTTCTAAAATTTATGTCAAAGATAAAAGTTGTGAGGCACAATTAAATGCATATAAAAAACTTCTTGATAGCGCTTTTTAGCGTACTTTGTTTATGCGGCTGCGCAGATAAAGAGCCACAAATAAAGCAAGTCTATGTGCCTGTACGCTGTAATCTTAAAATGCCGCTCAAGCCTGCGGCAAACGGCAGCTTTGAGGCACATAAAGAGCTTGTGAGGTATTTTTTAAAATGCGAAGAGATAGCCAAAGACTGCACGAAAGAAGAGTAATGGACGATCTGCAAACCCTACTAAATAGAACATATTGGTTTATTATTATTGCCGTAGCCTGCCTCGTAAGTGCGGTAAAGACGCTAAGCAAACCGCGAGCTACAATAGGCGGATATCTACTTGCCTTTTTAAGCGGGTTTATCGGTGCGATACTTTTTTGCTATTTAGGAGCGGAGATCACGCTTTATTTTACCGGCAGTTCGCGATTTGGGCTAGCCGTGGGCGGTTTTTTTGCATGGCAGGGCGGGGATTGGATTAAAAAACTGGTTGAGAAGATTATAAACGATAAATTTGGCAAAAAGTCTACATTCGACGATGAGGATGAACAATATGAGCAATAACCTAAACGAGATCGGTATCATCAGTGAAGTAGGTGGGGATCGCGCACGGGTTGCGATCGGCGATATGGTCACTGACTTCTTACCCGTATTCCAGCCTTTTGCCAATTCTTTCGCCACGGGCTTTGCGCCGATCCGCGTGGGAGAGCAGGTGCTTGTGCTGCCGGTACGAGGCGAGCTCAACGCTGGCGTGATCCTACGCGGTATCTATCAGACCGCTCACAAAGCGAGCCCAACCGATACGAAGATCCACGCAAGCTTTGAGGACGGCGTAAGGATGAGCTACGATACCGCAAGCTCCAGTCTTGAAATTTCAAGCCCGAAGCAGATCAATATCGCCTGCAAAAACGCAAGCTTGACCGCAAAAAGCGTAAACGTAAAAGCGGATGATACTACCGTGCAAAGCGGAAATATCAAGCTTTTGGGAAATACGATCATTCAAGGACCGATTACTACAAGCGGAAGCGGCGGAAGCGGCGGAAGCTTTGCGATCAATGGAGATCTCAATATCACAGGCTCGCTCAAGGCAAGCGGCGACATCAGCGATGGCAGGGGCTCGCTTTCGAGCCATACCAACGGCGGAGTAGCGAGGGATTGAGATGAAATACCTAGTAAGCGTAGAAGATAGTATCAGAGATATCCTAAGCACCCCTATCGGCTCGCGGGTAATGCTGCCCGAATACGGCAGCCGCCTTTTTGAGCTGATAGATAGGCGGGTCAATGATGAGTTTCGCGCCGATCTTAGCTACTTCGTCATTGAAGCGGTGCAAAGATGGGAAAAGAGAGTGCAAATAGATGAAGTTAAGCTAATAAGCCTCAAAGATCACAAGCTAAGCTTTAAAATTTTGCTTACTAACGGCAAAGAGATCGGAGTAGAGATATGAGCTTTTTAAAAAATTTGCCCTATCCCAATGTAATCGAACAGCTTAGCTACGACGAAATCGTAAACGCCACAAAAGAGCTTTTTAAAAAGCATTTAAATGACGATGAAATTTCGCTTCTTGAAAGTGATCGCTTTTCAGCCTTGCTTGAGACACTCGCATATCGCGAGCTACTTTTACGAGCCCGCATAAATAGCGCCGTAAAATCTATGCTGCTACCTTTTGCGCAGGGGGCTGATCTTGACAATATCGTTGCAATGTACGGTATAGAGCGCAAAAAGGGCGAAAAGCCCGTAGCGGAAGTGGAATTCACCCTAAGTATGGCGCGCGATTCGGACGTACTAATCCCAAAAGGCACTATCTTGTGTGCAAGCTCCGGCGAGCTTGCCGCTATCAAAGATGACATCACGATCGCAGCGGGGCAGCTAAAGGGTACGGGCCATAGCGTATTGCAGACCTTCATCAAGCAAAGCGATCTAAAATGCGAGCTAATCCAAACGCCTTTTTCATTCGTACTCAAGGCGCGCCAAACATCGCGCTTCGAAGGCGGCGCAGATGAGGAGAACGACGAGAGGCTGCGCGATCGCGCCGTGCTTTCGCTGGAGCGATTTTCTACGGCAGGAAGCAGGAAAGCCTATATCTACCATGCTCTAAGCGCGAACGCCAAGGTAGAAGAAGTAAGCGCGATAAACGGAGGACCAGGCATCGTGAAGCTCTATCTCAAAACTGCCGATATGAGCGAAGAGACGAGAGTAAGCGTGCAGAGCTATCTAAGCGGCGAGCGGGTGCGACCGCTTTGCGACACCGTAGTAGTAGAAAACGCCAAAGTCATAAACGCCGTAATAAAAGCCGAGCTTGAGCTAAAAGATATGCTTTTACAAGCGGGGATTCAAAGCGAGATAGAGGCTAGCAGGACAAGCCTAAGCTTAGGCGAGGATCTAAATTTAAGCTATATCTATTCTACTTTACACTGCGAGGGAGTGTACCGCGTAAATCTTAAACA
>ERZ773059.1875-NODE-1875-length-9923-cov-5.281212_pt1 | contig 9923 bp, 9 predicted proteins | sample MGYA00580514_ERZ773059 | MGnify/ENA primary metagenome ERZ773059 (study PRJEB29015, sample SAMEA2737981) | human oral metagenome | biome: human oral; feature: human-associated habitat; material: dental | place: China | collected 2056 ...
GCAACAAACGCCCTGCTGCGTTTGCACACAGCAGAGGCGGAATGTTGGTTTCAGCCAAAGGGGTTAACTTGCTGAACATAAATTAAAAATTCCTGATTGGCAGTTAGAGTTACTTCGCAGCCAGGTCGACGGCTTTGACGGCGTTGGTCGGATGTACGCCCAAGATATTCAGTGTACCCGCCATGATGCCTTTAAATGCCGGGCCTGCCACCACGCCGCCGTAATAACCGTTTGCCCGCGGTTCGTCGATGGCTACTGCAACAATCACACGCGGATTCTCTGCCGGCGCAAAGCCGATAAAGGTGCCGATGTGTTTGTCTTTGGCATAACGGCCGTTCAGGACTTTTTGCGCAGTACCGGTTTTGGCGGCAACATTAAAACCTTCCACTGCGCCATTCTGCCCGGTACCGCCTTTTTCCGTTACCGACACCATGATTTGGCGCATGGCTTTGGCTGTTTCCGGTTTCAGAATCCGTTCGCCGGCAGGTACGCCGTCTTGTTTTTCAAGAGAAACGGGCATCAGCTTGCCATCGGCGGTAAAAATCGTATACGCCCTGGCCAATTGCAGCAGACTCAGCTGCATGCCGTAACCGAACGACATGGTCGCCTGCTCGAATTTGCCCCATTTCTTCCAATCGCGCAGCGCACCCGTACTCTCGCCGGGGAAGCGGATGTCGGATTTTTTACCGAATCCGATGCTGCGGTAATAACTGTGCATCTCTTCCGGGCTGTACATCAAAGAGATTTTGCTGGTGCCTACGTTGGAAGACTTCTGCATGATGCCGCGCACGTCGAGCGACGGATAAAGGTGCGTGTCGCGCACCGGATGGCCGCCTACGTTGTACGGACGGGTATCGAAATGCGAACGCGTGCTGATTTTTCCGTCGTCCAATGCTTTGGCAATCGGAAACGGTTTCAAAACCGAACCGAATTCGTACATATCGGTTACGGCACGGTTGCGCCTGTGGTCGCTGTCGGCTTCGGCCGGTTCGTTCGGGTCGTAAGACGGGCCGTTAACCAATGCCAAAATCTCGCCCGTGCGCGCATCCAATACCACCGCACTGCCGGATTTTGCCTGATGGTGCGCTATTGCTTTGGTCAATTCGTCGTAAGCCAAAGTTTGGATACGCTGGTCGAGTGCCAAAACGATGTCGCTGCCGTTTTCAGACGGCCTGTTGTTTTCGGAATCGATGTTTTCGACGATTTGGCCTTTATTGTCCCGCAAAACATTGCTTTGGCCGTCTTTGCCGTGCAGTTCTTTTTCACGCGACAACTCCAAGCCTTCCTGCCCCTGGCCGTCGATATTGGTAAAACCGATGATTTGCGCGAACAGGCTGCCCATCGGATAGTGCCGCTGCGGCTCTTTTTGGAAAGCCAGCCCTTTAATGCCCATATCGGCAATCTGCTTGGCCAATTCGGGCTTCATCTGCCGTTTTAAAAAGACGAAATCGATTTTCTTGCCCATGTCCTCTTTCAGGACAGACACACTTTTCTTATCGAGCTTGGACTGGATGGCAGGGTTCAATACATCGGCCAACTGTTGCAGTTTCTCATCGGAAGGCAAATTTTCCAGTTCAGACGGCTTAACGTACAGTTCGTAAGTCCCCGAATCGCCTTTCGCTTTGCCTTTACGGAATTTCAAACCCTCGATTCCCAAAGCCTGGACGGCTTGGATGGTATTTTCGTTCAGACGGCGTGCAATAATCGAAACGGTGCTTTTGCGGTCCAAGCGTTCGCGGATGATTTCGGACGGCAAATCGATTAAACCCGACAATTCCTCTATCTGTTCGTCGGTCAAATTAGCCTCTGAAGGAATGGCGTACAGCGATTCGGCCGGCGCACTCAGGGCCAGCGTGGCACCGTTTCGGTCGCTGATAACGCCGCGCGAAGCCGGCAGTTTGAGCGTGCGGACAAAGCGTTTATTGCCCTCTTCGGTCAAAAATTCGTGATTTGAGGTTTGCAGATATAAGCCGCGCCCGATCAATGCCAAAAAACCGATACCGAGCGCACCCAGGACGAAAACAATCCGCCCGTTGCTGGTAACCGGTTTTTTGCCTTTAGACTGCTTGGGCAACATCTTCGGCTTATATTCGTTTTTAATCAACATGTAACTACTTCCGACTGCTTTTTATTCTATTTCGATAACTTTGGTATCCGCCGCGCTCGGCTGTACCAATTTTCCTTTTTCGGCCGCCTTCCGAATCAGCTGGTGATTGGACAACTCGGCCTGTTTTAATTGCAGGCGCGAATACTCCTGCTCCAATTCTCTCTGCTGCTTTTCTGCCGCACTCAGTTCCGCATGCCGCTGGCGTGCCAAATTTTGCTGGGTAACCACGGCAAAGCCGGAACCAACCGCCACCGTCAACAAAATAATATTAATGTAATTCATTTAAAAATCTGTTTTTCAGACGGCCCGGCCGTCCTCCGAAAATATACCGTCAGTCCGCTCTGCAATACGCAACACTGCCGAACGCGCACGCGGATTTGCAGCCACCTCATCCTCCGAGGCCTTGATTGCCTTGCCTATGCTTTTCAACGGCGGCTGCGGCAAATCGGCCTCGCGCACGGCAGCCCATTTCGGCAACGGCGCATGCGTGGAATAGCGTTTGACAAACTGTTTGACAATCCTGTCTTCCAACGAATGGAAGGCAATCACCGCCAATCTGCCGCCGCTTTTCAGACGGCCTGCCGCCTGTGGCAGAACCGCCGCTATTTCTTCAAGCTCACGGTTGATGAAAATCCGAACGGCTTGAAACGTCCGCGTCGCCGGGTCTTGGCCGCGCTCGCGAGTACGGACGTTTTGCGCCGCAATCTGCGCCAGCTTGCCGGTTGTATCGATGGGGCTGTCTGCCCGCTGTGCAACAATGGCACGCGCAATCTGGCGACTAAACCGCTCTTCACCATAATTTTTGATTACCTCGTGAATTTCATCCTCATCCGCAGACATCAACCATTCGGAGGCAGACATCCCCCTTGTTGTGTCCATACGCATATCCAAAGGCGCATCAAAGCGGAAACTGAAACCGCGCGAACCGTCGTCTATTTGCGGCGAGGAAATACCCAAATCAAACAAAGCACCGTCGATTTGGCCGATGCCCAACCCATCTAAGGCCGTCTGAAAAGAGGAAAAACCGTCGTGTACCACGCTGACCCTGCCATCCCGAGCCGCCAATTCGTGCGCAACGGCAATCGCCTGCGGGTCTTTATCGAAAACGACCAAGCGGCCCTTTTCTCCCAATCTGGACAAAATCAGGCGCGAATGACCGCCACGACCGAACGTGCCATCCACATATACGCCGTCTGAAACGACATTCAAACCGTCCACCGCTTCATGAAGCAGGACGGTAACATGTTGGAATTCCTGACTGCTCATAGCTGAAATCCAGCCTGGCCCAATTCGGATGCCAATTCTTCGGGATCGATATCCAATGCGGCCTCGTCTTTGAGATGGTATTTCTCCCTATCCCACAATTCGAGGCGGTTCATACGGCCGGTGAGGGAAACCTCTTTATCCAGCCGAACCTTGCGCCGCAAACCGGCCGGCAGGAGAATACGGCCTGCCGCATCCATTTCCAGAACTTCGGCATTGTTCAACAACAAATCGCGCCAAGCCGACAGCACGGGATTGCCTGCCGCATTGACCGCCATCAGCCTGGCTGCCTCCTGCTCCCACACACTTTCCGGATACAGCAGCAAACGTTCGCGGTTTTCCAGAGTTGCCACCAAGGCAGGCGTATACCGGCGCAACAACAGATCGCGGAATTTGGCCGGAACAGCCAAACGCCCCTTACTGTCGATGTTTAAATCATGAATGCCGCCGAACATAATAAATACGCCTAAACTCCGTTTTCAGGGAAAATTGACACACTTTGCACCACTTTCCCCCACATAAGGCGAAACTATAAAAAAAAACCGGCACGCGGTCAAACCGGTTTGCCGGAAAAATAAAAGGAGTAACAGGCACTTAAAAACCAAAATTTAAAGTAAATATACCTATATTGTTTGCTCAGAGCATTACATTACCAATCTTCTCCCTATAAAATACACAGACTTAACATTACTGCAGCCATTTCACACATCTTTATAAGCTGTATACTTGCTTACCAAACCGCTCCAAATATCATTTTATTTTTACATAACTTAACTATGAATACCCTCTCTTTACCCACCCCAAACCCTCAAGCCAAACAGTCCTCCGAAAAACTAGAGCATATAATCCATAAAGAAATCAAAACCTCAGGCGGCTGGCTGCCTTTTTCCCGATTCATGGAACTGGCCCTATACGCCCCTCGCTACGGCTATTACACCGGCGGCGCACACAAGATAGGCGCGGAAGGCGACTTCGTTACCGCACCCGTCATCAGCCCACTGTTCGGACAAGCCCTCGCCCGGCAAATCGACTTTCTTCTGCCGCAAACTGCGGGCATTGTTTACGAATTTGGTGCAGGAACGGGAGAATTAGCCGCCACCCTGCTGAACAGCCTGTCAAACGACAATCTGAAAACGTATTGCATCATCGAACTTTCCGCCGAACTGGCCGAACGGCAACTCGCACACATTAAACAAACCATTCCAGAAGCAGCACACAAAATCCGCCATCTGTCCGCCCTTCCCGACTCTTTCGACGGCATCATCATCGGCAACGAAGTATTGGATGCCATGCCATGCGAACTGGTCCGACGCAGCGAAGGCCGATTCCTGCAAATCGGCGTCGGGATAGAAAATGGGGAATTTTCCCTCATTCCGCACACCCTGAGCGACACGTCCCTCATAGATGCCGCACATAGCTATTTTCCCGATACCGAACCTTACACCAGCGAACTGCATCCGGCACAGTATGCCTTTATACGCACCTTGGCCGACAAACTGCAACGCGGCGCCGTCATCATGATTGATTACGGCTTCGACGCTGCCGAGTACTACCATCCGCAACGGCATATGGGTACGTTGATCGGCCACTACCGCCACCACACCGTCCACGACCCCTTCTTCAATATCGGCCTGACCGACCTGACCGCGCACGTCAACTTTACCGACATCGCCCAAGCCGGAACCGATGGCGGCCTGGATTTGATCGGCTACACCACACAGGCCGATTTCCTACTGAATTTGGGTATCACCGAACTGATTCCGCCCGACATCGCTCACGACTCGCCCGCCTATATTCAGACGGCCTCCGCCCTGCACAAACTGCTGATGCCGCACGAAATGGGCGAATTATTCAAAGTCATCGCGTTCGGCAGAAACATAAGCATAGACTGGCAAGGCTTTGCGCGCGGCGACATCTGCCACAAGCTATAAATACTTTTTTAGCCGTAAAATCATATGGAAAGAAAAAAACTTCGACAGACCTGTTGCCAGCTCCTGCAAAATCCGTATAATCGCGGCTTCACTTCACGGCGAATTAGCTCAGTCGGTTAGAGCAGAGGAATCATAATCCTTGTGTCCGGGGTTCGAGTCCCTGATTCGCCACCAAATTTCGGGGGTATAGCTCAGTTGGTAGAGCGCTTGCATGGCATGCAAGAGGTCAGCGGTTCGATCCCGCTTACCTCCACCATATTTTCAGACGGCCTAATCAACTAGATTAGGCCGTTTTGTTTTACCGATACTTTGCACCAATCCGCGTACAACGAATAAACGCATTTTCAAAACCAAGCTCAACCCACAACCATCAGGCCGTCTGAAAGAACTTCCATGCGCCCGAACCGCAAACTCCCCCTCCTCTTCGCCCTCCTACTCGGCTGTTCGCTGTTCGGCCTGTCGTCCTGCGCCCAGCAAGCGTTTTATTATCCCGACCACGCCGACTACGGCACACCTGCCCAAGCCGGATTGCAACATGAAGACATATTCTTTCAAAGCGAAGACGGCACCCGCCTGCACGGCTGGTTCATCCCGGCACAAAACGCAGGCGGCCTGATACCGGCGCGCGCCACCATCATCCATTTCCACGGCAACGCCCAAAACCTTTCCGCCCACAAAGAAGCCGTACAATGGCTGCCCGCACACGGTTACAACGTCTTCCTGTTCGACTATCGGGGCTACGGGCTTTCGGAAGGCCGGCCGAATCAGGCCGGACTGTTTGCCGACAGCAATGCCGCCTTGAATTATGTCCGCAACCGCCCGGATGTGAACAAAAACCGCCTGCTCATCTTCGGCCAAAGCTTGGGCGGCACCAATGCGATTGCGGCAGTCGGGGCAGGCAACCAGGCCGGCATACGCGCCGTCGCCATAGAATCGACCTTCTCATCCTACTCCGATATTGCCAACGACAAATTCAGCGGCAGCGGCCTGCTGGTTCGCAACACTTACAGCTCCCGCCGCTTCATCGGCCGAATCAGCCCGATTCCCCTGCTGCTGATTCACGGAACCGCCGACCAAGTGATTCCGGACAAACACTCCCAAACACTGTTCGACTTGGCCGGCGAACCGAAACAGCTGGTACTCATCCCCAACGGCACACACCTCGGCCTGCAAGGCAAATCGGGATACGAACAACTGCTGTTAAATTTCTTCAACCGACACAGCGAATAATTTTGAGGCCGTCTGAAAATCAGTTTCAGACGGCCTCTTTCGTCAAAATGCCCGCCTAAATGCCACCGCCCGATAAACATGGGCAGGCAGTACGGTTTCATCGCCGGCCAAATCGGCAAGCGTACGCGCAACGCGCAAAATACGGTGGAAACTGCGCGCGGAAAGCGACAGCTTTTCCAGCATACCCGCCAACACCGCCTTCGCTTCCGGGCTGATTAAATCAGGCTTGTCCAAATCCGTCGGCAGCAATTTGCTGTTGGGCTTCCCCTGCCTCGCCTGCTGTCTGTCCCGTGCCTGCAACACCCTCCGCAAAACATCGGCACTGCTCTCGCCGGGCTTCATATCCGACAGTTCGGCAGCCGACAACACGGGTATTTCCACAATCAAATCAATCCTATCCAGCAAGGGTCCGGAAATTTTCCCGCGATACCGCGAAATGCTGTCGGGCGTACAACGGCAGGGCTTGGTCGGATGGCCGAGATAGCCGCACGGACAGGGGTTCATCGCCGCCACCAATTGAAATTCGGCCGGAAACACCGCCTGCCGCGCCGCACGCGAAATATGGATTTCCCCCGTTTCCAAAGGTTCGCGCAACGCCTCCAACACCTTGCGGTCAAACTCCGGCAACTCATCGAGAAACAAAATTCCCTTGTGGGCCAATGAAATCTCACCAGGCCGAAGATTATTGCTGTTACCGCCGCCCACCAAAGCCACCGTACTCGCGCTGTGATGGGGGCTTCTAAACGGCCTCTTGGCCGACTGCCCTTCGCCCTGTTGGGACAACAGCGACTGTAAGGCCCACACCGCCACCAACTCTTCATCATCCAAGGGCGGCATAATGCCGGGCAGCCGCTGCGCCAGCATCGACTTGCCCGTTCCCGGCGGCCCCGTCATCAAAAGGCTGTGGCCCCCGGCCGCTGCGATTTCCAATGCCATCCGCGCCGTATGCTGCCCTTTGACATCGGCCAAATCAGGTTGTGCGGCATTTTCAGACGGCCTCAAAGACACCGCAGACTCGGCAGGCGGCAGCATTTCGATACCGTTCAAATGCGCGGCCACCTGTCCCAACGATACGGCCCCGAACGCGCCGACACCCTTCAAAGCCGCCGCCTGCGCGGCATTTTCCGCCGGCAGCACGAAGGCGCGCCCCGCCCTCATTCCCTGCCAAGCCATAGCCAACGCACCGCGCACCGGCCTGAGCAGGCCGGACAACGCCAATTCGCCGGCAAATTCGTATCCGTCCAACTTGTCCGCCGCCACCTGACCCGAAGCCGCCAAAATACCGACCGCTATCGGCAAATCGAAACGGCCCGACTCTTTGGGCAAATCGGCCGGAGCCAGATTGACGGTGATTTTTTTGGCCGGAAAATCAAACCCGCTCTGAATAATCGCCGCCCGCACACGGTCGCGGCTTTCCTTTACCTCGGTATCCGGCAGGCCGACGATATTGAATGCGGGCAAACCGTTGGCCAAATGGGTTTCCACCTCCACCAAAGGCGCGTCCATGCCGTACAAAGCCCGGCTGTTTACAAGGGAAAAAGTCATAAATCCACATCCTGAAATCCGCAAACGCGGCGCACATGGCGGGATTATAGAGAAATCAATAAGAAACCGATACAAAACGCAAAGCCGAACCGGCACGGCGGGCAAGCCTGCATCCCGCTACGGTAAAGTTTCCGCAACCGGAGAAAATGACGGATACAGGCCGTCTGAATATTTGCTAGAATACGTCCCGCCGTTTTCAGACGGCCCGTACATCAACAAAAAGGTAGTTTATGAAAACAGAGAAACCATACGGCAAAGGCTTTACCGGCTTCATTATCGGCCTCCTCCTGGCCACACTGATTATCGGCGGCCTGGTTTACGTGCTGGAAAATAACCGCAAACGCGACTTCAAAGACCCGATTGTCGAAAAAGAACTTCCCCCTCCCGAAGTCCTGACACCGAAACAACCCGCACCGCCGCCTGCCGCACCGCCGCAGCAGGAGCCCGCGTCCCAAGAAAAAATCGAACCGATTGAGCCGGCCGAACCGCCCGAAACCGTCAATCCGCCCGAAGAACCGAAACAGACCTGGGACGACGAACCGGAAAAACCGGAAGACAAACCCGCGCCCCCGCCGCCAACGGACCGCAAACACAAAGCAGATAACCGCAAACAGGCGGATAAAGACAAAAACGACAAACTTACCCCCGAGCAAATATTGAACGGCCAGGCGGGTAAAAGGCAACGCGAAGCCGAACGCCGCAAAGCGCAGGCCGCACTGAGCGGACAGGCAGGCAAACCCGCCCCATCCGAAAGCGGTAAAGGCGGCAGCCAATCCGTCATCGTCCAGGCAGGCGCATACGGCAGCCGCGACAAAGCCGAAACCCAGCGCGCCAAATTGGCTGCGGCAGGCGTTCAGGCCGAAATTGCCGAAGCTTCCGTACAAGGCAAAACCATGTACCGCGTCCAAACCGCCCCGCTGGACAAAGCCCAAGCGGCCGATGCCCGCGGCAAACTGCAAAACAACGGGATAGACAGCTTCGTCCGCCCCGCCCGATAACCCCCGTTTTACCAAGGAAACACCATCGTGAAAACAAAACATACCCTGTTGGCCGGCGTACTGGCCTTAGCCTTAGCCGCCTCTGCACAAGCCGAATTAGTTGAAGGCAAGGACTACACCGTCCTCAGCAAACCCTTGCCCCAACTCCAAAGCGGTAAAATCGAAGTAACCGAATTTTTCGGCTATTTCTGCGTCCACTGCTACCACCTCGAACCCGTCATGCAGAAACACAGCAAGAAATGGGCTTCCGACACCTATCTGCGCCCGCTGCACGTCGTTTGGCAACCCGAAATGATGGGCTTGGCGCGCGTGGCGGCTGCCGTAAACAGCAGCAACATGAAATATCAGGCCAATCTGCCGATATTCCGCGCCTTCTACGAAGAAAAAATCAACTTGGCCGACAGTGCCACCTTCAAAAAATGGGCGGCGGCGCAAACTTCTTTCGACGGTGCAAAACTGATTGCCGCCTACGATTCTTTCGGCAACCAGGCACAAGCCAAACAAATGGCCGACCTGACCGTCGAAATGAATATAGAGGGAACACCCACCATCATCGTCGGCGGCAAATACATGATGCGTTTTTCCGGCGGCGACTGGAACGTCTCCATGAACAAAGTGGACGAAATGATTGCCAAAGTACGCCAAGAACGCGGCATGAAAGCACCGGCAGCCAAAGCCGCCATCGGCAACACCGGTGCCGCCATCGCCAAAGCGGCCAACAAATAAACCGCTTTTCTTGCTTTTCCATACAAACAGGCCGTCTGAAAACATTTTCAGACGGCCTGTTTCATATCCAATTATTATTCGACGGCAATCATCAAAAAACAGCCGATAACCCATTCCATCACC
>ERZ773059.1877-NODE-1877-length-9914-cov-15.562126_pt1 | contig 9914 bp, 8 predicted proteins | sample MGYA00580514_ERZ773059 | MGnify/ENA primary metagenome ERZ773059 (study PRJEB29015, sample SAMEA2737981) | human oral metagenome | biome: human oral; feature: human-associated habitat; material: dental | place: China | collected 2056 ...
GCGCCGTCGGGGGCCCCCGGTCGCGGCTGGGGGGAGACGGTCACGCCGTCGTCCCGGCCGGGGCGTCCGAGTCGCCGGCCGGCTCGGACGAGCGCCCCACCGCCTCGGCGGCCGCGGAGTCTCCCGGGACCATGTCCTCGGCGCGGCGCAGGAGATCGCCTGCCGGCTCCCAGTAGGACAGGCCGACCAGCGTGCGCGAGTCGAAGGTCAGGGAGGTCAGCGAGGCCAGGGAGCACTGTCGGCGGCGGGGGTCGTGGACCAGGGGGCGGCCCTCGAGCCACAGGCGGGTGGCCCACACGGGCAGCTGGTGGGAGACGAGCAGCGCCTCGTGGCCCTCGGCCCGGCCGATGGCGTCGCGCACGGCGGCGCTCATGCGGGCGACCAGCCCGGTGTAGGGCTCGCCCCAGCTCGGCCGCAGGGGGTTGAGGTAGTAGCGCCAGTGCTCGGGGCGGGCCAGGACGCACCGGTTGCGGTTGACGGGCACGCCCTCGAAGTGGTTGCCGGCCTCGATGAGGCGCACGTCCGTCGTCGGCGTGAGGTCGAAGGCGGCGGCGGTCGGCGCACCGGTCTCGCGCGCCCGCTCCAGGGGGGAGGTGATGACCGCGGCGATGTCGTGGCCGGAGGCGGACAGCACGTCGGCGACCTGCACCGCCATCTGCCCGCCCAGCTCGGAGAGGTGGTAGCCGGGCAGGCGCCCGTACAGGATGCCCCCGGGGTTGTGGACCTCGCCGTGCCTCATGAGGTGGATCGTCGTACGCGCCATGCACGTGATTCTCGCACGCCCGCATGGCGACGAGGGTGCGGCCGGCCGCCGGAACGGGTCACTCGAACCGCCCCCGCTCGACAACCACCTGGTTTCCCCACTGCGTCAGCCTCTCCAGGACGGGCAGGAAGGTGCGCCCGAAATCGGTGAGCGAGTACACCGTCCTGAGAGGCGGTTTGCTTCCGAAGACCTGCCGCGATATGAGCCCGTCCTTCTCCAGCTGCTTGAGCTGGTTGCTCAGCACCGCCTCCGTCGGTGAGATGAGAGCGCGACGCAACTCACTGAAACGTTTCGGACCGTACTGCAGATGGTAGAGGACGACGGCCCTCCACTTGCCGCCGACCAGATCCATGGCAACGCTGATCGGACAGGGGTAGGACTTCCCGTTCATGCTCACAAAATCGCTGACGCACTCCATCCTCATGCCGCAGCGCCTCCTCTCTCGACCACCTATCAGAAAAGATAGTTCTTGACTCGGCCGGCTCGTGGTTCCACAGTGGTGCTCACACAAGGAGAAAAGAATACCTTCTCACCATCGCGGTTATTCTACCGTTGACGAGCAAGGAGAGCATCGTGACATCCGACAAGCCGATTATCGCCGTCGCCGGCAGTACCAGCAAACAGGGGCGTAGCGTTGTCGAGGCGGCGCTGGGCAGCGGGCGCCTGCGGGTGCGAGCCCTGACTCGCAGCCCCGCCTCCCGGCAGGCGCAGAGTCTTGCGCGCATGGGCGCCGAGATCGTCGCAGCCCCGCTTGCGCCGGGGCACGACGACGAGTGGCGCGCCGCCTTCTCCGGCGCGTCGGGCGCCTTCCTGATGACTCCGCCCACCTCTCCGAACGGCTCGCAGGAGTACGAACTCGGTTGCCGTCTGGCGGACGCCGCCGTGCAGTCGGGAGTCGCGCACATCGTGTTCAGCGCGCTTGAGAACGTGGACGAGATCTCGGGCGGGAGGCACTTCGCGCCGCACTTCACGGACAAGGCGCGGATAGCGGAGCACATTCGCACGCTTCCCGTCATGCACACATTCGTGATGCTCTCCCTCTTCTACACAAACCTCCTGGAATACTATGCGCCACAGCCGGAGGAGGACGGCATCGCCCTCCCCATCTATCTTCCCGAGGACTTTCGCGCGCCTTTCGTGGACCCACTGACAGCCACCGGGCCAGCAGTGCTGGAGATCTTGTCCCGCCCCGAGCTCTACCAGGGCGAGTCCCTCCCTCTGGTAGGCGAGACCATCTCGCCGCACGAGATGGTCGAGACCTTCCGACGAGTCACAGGACTAAGGGCGCGGTACCGCAACGCATTTACTCGCGAAGGCCTGGCCCGATACTTCCCCGAGCTCGCCGCCGACGAGCTGCAGCTGCAGGAGATCCTGGGAATGGTGGGCTACACGGTGAATTACGGGTACTTCAGGCCGGAGCGCGATCTGGAATGGAGCCGCCGCATCTCCCCGGAGACCCTCACCTGGGAGCAGTTCCTGCTCGCCACGGGCTGGCGGGGTGAGCGCGTCTCCTTCGGCGAGACTCGATGAGACGACGCGAGACACGGGCGCCCGCGGCACGGCCCCGGAGAGCCGGCCCTCTCAGCGCGCAGGCGCGGGCTCGTCCTCGACGACGGCGAGGCCGGCGGTGTCGAGAACGGCCCTGCCCGCCGGGGTGAGGCGCACGGCGCGGGTGGCGCCGAGGCGCTCGACCCATCCGCGGGAGAAGAAGGTTCGGCAGATCTCCGCGCCCAGGGGGCCGGCGAGGTGGAAGCGCCGCTCGGTGGAGTCCATGCACGGCACCGCGAGCCGTTCGGCCTCCCCCGCCCTCAAGACGCCCCAGGCGGCCAGGAGGTCTTCCCCGCTTCGCGTCAGCTGCCAGCCGGTACCGATGAGGTCGTGGTCCTCGAGCCGGGCGGCGAGCTCGACGCCGAGACGGCCGGCCAAGTGCTTGTAGCAGGTGCGTCCCTGCCGCAGATGCCTATCAGCCGTCCACGCGCTGAGGCTCGGCGGAGTGGGCAGGGGGTTCCGGGCCAGCGCCCCCAGCTCCTCGATCACTCGAGCGACGTCGCCCCCGGCGAGGGTGATGTAGCGGTGCCGCCCTTGCCGTGTATCGACGGCGATACCGCGGCCGACCAGGACGCCGACATGCTCGCTGGCGGTCGATCGCGCCAGGCCGGTGTACGCGGCGAGCTCTCCGACAGTCCACGCCCGGCCGTCCATGAGCGCGGCGCACATGGCCGCCCGCGAGCGGTCGGCGAGCGCCGCCGCGATGACGGAGATGTCAGGGACCGCCTCCGGAAACACGCGAACCGACATGCCCCGAGCCTAGATGATCGATGTCGGGGTGGCGGGTGTCTTCTTCCTGGGGCGCTCGCGGGTCCTGGGCGGGTGGCGGGTGCTGTCGGTGGGTCCGGGGGCGCCGGCCGGGCGTCGGGCCGACGGGCACCGGCCGGGCGCCGCTGCGCCCCGGGAAGTGATCACCCCACCCCGGAGTCGGTCGTTCAGTCAGTCATCGGGGGTGATCGGCTGCCGGTCCGGCAGGCGCGGCTGCCGGCCCCTGCGGGCCGGTCCCGCGCCGGAACGTGAACGTACCTTCCCAACATGAACGTACCTTTCTCCCATCCTACTGAGCTCTACCCCCAGAAGGATGGGAGAAAAGTACGTTCACGTGACGAAGGTACGTTCACGTTGAGGCGCGCGCTCCAGCGCCTCGGCGCGCCCCGCCCGGCATGCTCCGCCCAGCGTCGCCCGCACTCCGCCGGAATCATTCATCCACGGCCCTGACTGTTCGGCCGTCGCCGAACAAGGACCGCGCTACCGTGACGTCCGCCGGGTCCCGCGTCACAGGAGCACGGTCCGGCGCTGTGCGGAGGTATGTGTGACAAGAGGTATGTGTGACGAGATGTGCGAGGGCAGAGGTGGGAGAGCAATGACTGCACTGCATGAGCGCGGAGCGCTCATCGCCGTCCTGCTCGGGTTCTTCATCGTGATGCTCGACGCCACCATCGTCAATGTGGCGCTGGCGGACATGGGCACGGACCTGGACGCTCCGGTAGCGTCTCTGCAATGGGTCGTTGACAGCTACACGCTCGTGCTCGCGGCGTTTCTGCTGACGTCGGGTGCAGCATGCGACCGGCTGGGCGCCCGGGCTGTCTACATATTCGGCCTTCTTCTGTTCGGCGTGCTCTCAGTCGTGTGCGCGCTCGCGCCCACGGGTGGGGCACTGGTCGTGGCCCGCGCGTTCCAGGGAGCGGGCGCATCCGCCATCATTCCCGGCTCGCTGGCGCTGCTCTCCGTGATCTACACGGAGCCGGACGCGCGATCTCGCGCGATCGGCCTGTGGGGAGGGGCGGGAGGGATTGCCGCCGCAGTCGGTCCGGTACTTGGAGGAGTGCTGGTGTCCTGGATCGGCTGGCGGGCCGTCTTCTGGGTCAATGTCCCCGTTATTGCGCTCGCCTGCCGGCTCGCCTTCCGCTCACTGCCGGCACCTGCCACCCAGCACGGGCGCACAATCGATCCGCTGGGGCAGCTCCTGTCCGTCCTGGGCCTGGCTGCACTCACCTACGGAATGATCACCAGCGGCGAGAGCGGCCCGAGAAGAGCATCGGCCGCGGCGATCTGCTGCGGCGCGGCCGCGCTCGCGGGATTCGTCGCCGTCGAGCATCACGTTGACGACCCGATGCTCCCTATGCCGCTGTTCAGGGAAGCGCGGTTCACGGTCTCGGCACTCGTCGGCCTGGCGCTGAATATCAGCTTCTTCGGTCAGCTCTTCGTTCTCTCCCTGTTCTTCCAGAGCTATATGGGGTACGCCCCCTGGCTCGCCGGCCTCGCGCTCGCCCCGCAGGCCTGCAGCGCGATCATCGCCTCTCCGCTCGGAGGGCGCAGCACGGCGCGCATCGGGGCACCCGCCACGATGCTGATCGGCCTCATCACAGGCGCAGCGGGATTCGGGGGCCTCATCGCGAGCACAAACAGCACGCCATATCCGCTGATTGCGCTCCTGACCTTCGCCGGCGGCTTCGGCATGGCCTTCGCCATGCCTGCGGCGACGTCCGCCGCAGTGGCCTCGGCACCGCCCGCATACACCGGACTGGCGGGCGGAGTCATCAACGCGGCCCGGCAGGCCGGAAGCGTCATCGGCGTGGCTGCTCTGGGAGCGATGATCACCACCAACACGTTCCTCGCCGGATTCCACCTCGCCGTCGGCACCGCAGCGGCTGTATTCCTCGCTGCCGCGGCCCTCGTCGTCGGCGTGCTCATCGCCGACCGCGCTCACACGCCAGCGAGATGAACGCGGAGCTATCCCGCCAGAAACTGGTGCGGGCTCTGGGTCAGAAACCATGTAACATGGTTTCTGACCCAGAGCCTGCACCAGGGCGCACTTCATCTCACCGGGCACCTTCATGGACGTAGCGAATTCACTCCTATCCGCCAGGCGACCGGGTCAAATTTTCACGATCATGTGTAAGTCGTAGCAGTAGTCAATCCACGAGGTATAGCCCCAACGGTTTTCCAGGGGAGCATCGTGACAGACAGAAGAACCCTCGCGAAACCAGGTCGTCTGAGTCCAGCACCGGCTTCCGAAGGAGTAGTTCCGTCAACCAGATTCGCTCTCGAACGCCCAAGAGCGGTAGAGACGCCCGACAAATGCGATCACCTGGAATATGCACGCCCCGCACCGAGGACAAGTCGTCATCAGAATGCCTCGCACCCGCGAACCCGGTTTCAATCAAACACGAACGGACGCCGACGAGAACCAGATTCACCAAGACCGCAGCGAGAACTATTGTCCCGGACCCGGCCGTCATCAGACGAATGGGCGGGCCGCAACTGCCGCCCCGCCCATCCATGATTCTTGCAGCAGGGGCCCGCCGCAAGCACATGAAGATGCGGCTCGACGATTCTCCTCCCAGAACGGCAGAAATCATCGGCACTATCCCGCTCCCGCCCGGATGCCGGTCGCCTCCGGCGCACCGGTCCCCCGTCCCGTATGGTTGGACGTCATGACGACCCGCAGAGCATGGGGTCTCGGTCTGGCGACCGTGACCGATGACGGCAATACCCTCGACGTCTGGTACCCGAGGCCGATCCTGGGGGATGAGCCCGCCGACGGCGACGCCGACCTGCTCACCACCCTGTCCGCCATGGAGAGCAGGGACACCGCGCGCGGTGTCCACACCACCGTGGTGCGCACCTGGGCCGACCTGGACGACGCACCGAAGACCGTGGCGGGCGCCTACCTGCGCCTCCACGTCCTGTCCCACCGCCTGGTCCTGCCCAACACGGTCAACCTGGACGGCGTCTTCTCCCGACTGCCCAACGTCGTGTGGACCTCCGCCGGCCCCTGCGCCGCCGAGGACTTCGAGACCACGCGCACCCGCCTGCGCGCCAGGCTCGGCCACGCGGTCCAGGTCAACTCGGTCGACAAGTTCCCGCGCATGACCGACTACGTGCTGCCCTCCGGCGTGCGCATCGGCAACGCGGCCAACGTCCGTCTGGGCGCGTACCTGTCCGAGGGGACGACCGTCATGCACTCCGGCTTCGTCAACTACAACGCCGGGACGCTGGGCCGCTCCATGGTCGAGGGCCGGGTCTCCCAGGGCGTCGTGATCGGCGATGGCTCCGACGTCGGCGGCGGCGCCTCGACCATGGGGATGCTCTCGGGCGGAGGCCGTCAGCGCGTGGCGGTGGGCGAGCGCTGCCTGCTCGGCGCGAACTCGGGCCTAGGCATTCCGCTGGGCGACGACTGCGTCGTCGAGGCGGGCCTGTACCTGACCGCCGGCACCAAGCTCTCGGTGCTGCCCTCCGGCGGCGTGGTGCCGGGACCCCACGGCCTGTTCAAGGAGCCGCGCGTGGTCTCGGCCCGGGAGCTCGCGGGCGCCTCGAACGTGCTCTTCCGCCGCAACTCGCAGTCCGGCGCCGTGGAGGCGCTGCCGCGCGGGGGCAAGGGCATCGAGCTCAACAACGTCCTGCACGCCAACCAGTAGGGGCCCGCGCTCCCCCCCCTCTCCTCCCGCTTCCTCGGCGAGATCGGTCCACCGGACCGACCTCGGCGAGGCACGGGCGAGCGCGAGGACGCGGGACAGCATGCGCGGAGCGAGGAACAGCGGACGCGGGACAGCGGGCGTGAGACGATCCGGCCCGCACGACAGGACAGATCGTCATTTCCTCGCGTCTCTCTGTGACCTTCGTTACCATGGAAGGGTGTAGTTCCGCGGTGACGAAGAGGAGGGCCGATGTCAGCAACCGCTCGCGCCCTGAAGACTCCTCGTCCCCTCGGCGATGCCCCGCCGGCCCGCTCCGGCCGGAGCCGCGGCCCGTCCTTCACGGCGCTCAAGACGACCATGGCCGTCACCGGCACGATCATGGCCGCCTTCGTCACCGTCCACATGGTCGGCAATCTCAAGGCCTTCATGGGCGCGCAGGCCTACAACTCCTACGCCGCCTGGCTGCGCGAGGTCGCCTACCCGCTCCTCCCCCATGAGGGCCTGCTGTGGATCCTGCGGGTCGTCCTGCTGGCCTGCATCGGCCTGCACACGGCCGCCGGGGTCGAGCTGTGGCGCCGCGGGCGGGCCTCGCGCGGCCGCTTCCGACGCCGCGGGCTGCCGGCGCGGGCCACCGCCGCCCGCTCCATGCTCATCACCGGCTGCCTCATCGCCGTCTTCGTCGTCGTCCACATCCTCGACCTGACCATCGGGCGCCTGGTCACCTCCCCGGCCTACACCGCCCCCTCCCACAGCGACGGCGCCCTGCATGTGAGCGCCTACCAGAACCTCGTGGCGAGCCTGTCCCGCCCAGGCATGGCGATCTTCTACAGCGCCATCATGCTCGCGATCGCCCTGCACCTCGCCCAGGGCCTGTGGAACGTCGTCGTCGACCTGGGCGGCACGGGCGAGAGGCTGCGCCGCACCTGGCTGGCGATCGCGCTCGCCGTCGCAATAGCCGTCGCGCTCGGCAACGGCGCCCTGCCCCTGCTCATCCTGGCCGGGGTGATCTCATGAGCCCGGCGAGCGCGCGCCGCGCGCCCGGAGCGGTCGACGGCCTCTACGCCGTCGGCGAGGACCTGGACCCCCACCTGCCCGAGTGCCCGCCGGAGCAGGCCTGGCAGAGGCGTCGCAACGAGTACCGCCTGGTCAACCCCGCCAACCGCCGCAGGCTCACCGTCATCGTCGTGGGCACCGGCCTGGCCGGCTCGGGGACCGCCGCGAGCCTGGGCCGCCTGGGCTACCGGGTGGAGTGCTTCAGCCTGCACGACGCCCCGCGCCGCGCCCACTCGGTGGCCGCGCAGGGCGGCATCAACGCAGCCCGGGCCCGCAAGGTCGACGGCGACTCCCTGGCCAGGTTCGTCAAGGACACGGTCAAGGGCGGCGACTACCGGGGGCGCGAGGCCGACGTCGTGCGCCTGGGCACCGAGTCGGGGCGGGTCATCGACCACATGGAGGCCATCGGGGCGCCCTTCGCCCGCGAGTACGGCGGCCAGCTCGCCACCCGCTCCTTCGGCGGCGTCCAGGTCTCGCGCACCTACTACACGCGCGGGCAGACCGGCCAGCAGCTCGAGATCGCCTGCGCCCAGGCCCTCCAGGAGCAGATCGCCGCGGGAAGCGTGCGCATGCGCACCCGCACCGAGATGCTCGACCTCATCATCGCCGACGGCCGCGCCCAGGGCATCGTCACCCGCGACCTGCTCACCGGCGAGGTCGCCGCCCACACAGCCCACGCCGTCGTGCTGGCCACCGGCGGCTACGGCAGCGTCTACCACTACTCGACCCTCGCCATGGCCTCCAACGCCACCGCCACCTGGCGCGCCCACCGGCGCGGCGCGGCCTTCGCGTCGGCCTGCATGGTCCAGTTCCACCCCACGGCCCTGCCGGTGTCCAGCCGCTGGCAGTCCAAGACGACGCTCATGAGCGAGTCCCTGCGCAACGACGGCCGCATCTGGGTGCCCGTGCGTCCCGGGGACGAGCGGGCGCCGGGCGACATCCCCGAGGACGAGCGCGACTACTACCTGGAGCGCAAGTACCCGGCCTTCGGCAACCTCACCCCGCGCGACGTCGCCTCGCGCAACGCCCGCGAGCAGATCGAGTCCGGCCGCGGCGTCGGGCCGCTGCGCAACTCCGTCTACCTCGACTTCCGCGACGCCCTGGAGCGGCTGGGGCGGGAGACCATCGCCTCGCGCTACGGCAACCTGTTCGAGATGTACCTGGACGCCACCGGCGAGGACCCCTACGAGGTGCCCATGCGCATCGCCCCGGGCGCCCACTTCACCATGGGCGGCCTGTGGGTGGACTTCGACCAGATGTCCACGATCCCGGGCCTGTTCGTGGGCGGGGAGGCGTCGAACAACTACCACGGCGCCAACCGCCTGGGGGCGAACTCGCTGCTGAGCGCCAGCGTCGACGGCTGGTTCGTGCTGCCGCTGAGCGTGCCGAGCTACCTGGCCGGGCTCGTCGGCAGCAACCCGCTGCCGGGCGACGCCCCCGAGGCGCGCGAGGCCATGGCCGCCGTCCGCTCCCGCATCGGGGCGCTGACGGCCGTGGACGGGACCCACCGCCCCGTGTGGTTCCACCGCCGGCTCGGCGAGATCCTCTACGCCGGCTGCGGGGTCAGTCGCAGCGAGACGGGGCTGCGCCGGGCCCTGGAAGAGGTGGGCGCGCTGCGCGAGGAGTTCTGGGCCGGCGTGCGCATTGTCGGCGGCGAGCAGCGCCTCAACCAGGAGCTGGAGAGGGCTCTGCGGGTCGCCGACTTCCTGGAGCTGGCGGAGGTCATGGTTCTGGACGCCCTGGACCGCCGCGAGTCCGCCGGCGCCCACTTCCGCGAGGAGTACGCCACCGAGACCGGCGAGGCCAGGCGCGACGACGACGCCTGGTGCTCGGTGTCGGCCTGGCAGACGGCGCCCGACGGCGCGCACACCCGCAGGTCCGAGCCGCTGAGCTTCTCGCTGGTGCCGATGCAGGTGAGGGACTACCGATGAGAGTCGAGCTGGAGATCTGGAGGCAGGACGGCCCGTGGGCGGCCGGGGCCTTCGAGGAGCACGTCGTCGAGGACGCCGCCCCGGAGATGAGCCTGCTGGAGCTGCTCGACCGCCTCAACGACCAGATCATCGAGGACGGCGGGGAGCCGGTGGTCTTCGAGTCGGACTGCCGGGAGGGGGTGTGCGGGGCCTGCGGCT
>ERZ773059.1884-NODE-1884-length-9897-cov-76.718248_pt1 | contig 9897 bp, 6 predicted proteins | sample MGYA00580514_ERZ773059 | MGnify/ENA primary metagenome ERZ773059 (study PRJEB29015, sample SAMEA2737981) | human oral metagenome | biome: human oral; feature: human-associated habitat; material: dental | place: China | collected 2056 ...
CGTCTCTGGACGGAAGCTGCCGTACGTAGTTCCATTTACCGAGAAGACCTAGCGAAGAAGTTCGCCGGTACTCGTGAACTGGACCTCATCACCCGTCATCCATATTACAAGGAACTACTAGGCTTCGTGCCCGCCGACTCCGTGCCCGAGAGCGTCAGCTGGGGCGTAGAGATGGCCTACGATGACTGGTGTATCGCCCGTCTAGCAGAGGCTGCTGGGCTCGACTCTATCCGTCAAGTCTACGACAAGAAGGCGCTCTACTACCAGCGCTATTGGGACCACGAGACCAAGCTCATGCGTCCCGTGATGGCTGATGGCAAGTTCCGCACGCCCTTCAATCCACGCTTCTCTGCCCACGAGAAGAGTGATTACACCGAGGGTAATGCTTATCAGTGGAGTTTCTATGCGCCTCATGACATGGAGGGCTTCCTCAAACTCATGGGCGGGAAGGCCGTACTTGAGCAGAACCTCGATACGCTCTTCACCACCTCGTCTCGTATCGACGGAGCAGAGCAATCAGGCGATATCACTGGCCTCATCGGGCAGTACGCCCACGGCAATGAGCCCAGCCACCATATAGCTTACCTCTACAACTACACCGCTTCGCCACACAAGGGGCAAGCACTCCTAGATACCGTCCTTCGCCACTTCTACAAGCCCACACCCGATGGTATCATCGGCAACGAAGACTGTGGGCAGATGTCGGCATGGTATGTCCTCAGCGCCCTCGGCTTCTACCAAGTCTGCCCCGGGAAGGCTGAGTACATGATCGGTCGTCCGCTCGTAGATAAGGCGACTATTCGCCTGAAGAGTGGCACCTTCACCATCGAAGTCAAGGGCAATTCTCCCGCCAATAAGTACGTGCAGTCGGCGAAGATCAACGGCCGAGATATCACCGGTACGCTGACCTTCTCCCACGCTGATCTCCGTGCTGGTGGCACACTTGAGATCGTGATGTCCGACAAGCCTCGCAAGTAAGGCAAGACTCCCCTTCTCCTCCACACGGGCGCTAGCTACTCCGTGCAGGGACTTTGTCCTTCGGAGAGCTAGCGCTCGCTCGTTTATTCTGATGCCTTAGCACCCAAGGTCACCGTATTCACCTTCTCTCCTACTCGTCAGTCCTCCATCCTCATTCCTCGACGGAAGATTTACGGCAAGGAAAAAGCTCCCTTCATAACCTGTAATAGAGGCCTTCGTGATTGGTAAAAGCCGAGGACTTTACCGATAATGAAGGCAGGTACAGTAGGGAGCGAAGACGCCCACCCATTGGGCATCGGGAGGGAGTATAAGGGATATTCCTGAAAAAATTAAATAACTCGTTCTGGTTTACACTAATTTATCTTATCTTTGTTGCACAGAACGATAAGAGTATCAACTATAAATACCTAAATAAAATGGTTAGTTACAAGGAACTCGGCTTGGTCAACACTCGTGAGATGTTCGCCAAGGCTGTCAAGGGTGGCTATGCTATCCCCGCATTCAACTTCAACAACATGGAGCAGCTCCAGGCTATCATCGGTGCTGCCGTAGAAACGAAGTCCCCCGTCATCCTCCAGGTCTCCAGCGGTGCTCGCAAGTATGCGAACCAGACACTCCTTCGCTACATGGCTCAGGGTGCTGTCGAATACGCTAAGGAACTGGGTTGCCCTAACCCACAGATCGCCCTTCACCTCGACCACGGTGATAGCCTCGAGCTCTGCAAGAGCTGTATCGAGATGGGCTTCTCTTCTGTGATGATCGACGGCTCACACCTGCCTTATGACGAGAATGTAGCACTGACTCGCTCGGTAGTCGAATATGCTCATCAGTTCGATGTCACGGTAGAAGGTGAACTCGGTGTCCTCGCAGGTATCGAAGATGATGTCGTAGCTGAGCACCACACCTACACCGAACCTGAAGAAGTCATCGACTTCGTCAGCAAGACGGGTGTAGACTCTCTGGCTATCTCTATCGGTACGTCTCACGGAGCTAACAAGTTCACTCCTGAGCAGTGCCACCGTGATGCTAACGGCATCCTCGTACCTCCCCCCCTCCGCTTCGATATCCTTGCAGAGATCGAAAAGCAGATCCCAGGCTTCCCCATCGTCCTTCACGGCTCCTCTAGCGTACCTCAGGACGAAGTCGCTACCATCAACCAGTACGGTGGTGCCCTCAAGGATGCTGTCGGTATCCCCGAAGAGCAGCTCCGTCAGGCTTCGAAGAGCGCTGTCTGCAAGATCAACATCGACTCCGATGGTCGTCTAGCTATGACCGCTGCTATCCGCAAGGTCTTCGCTACCAACCCTGCAGAGTTCGACCCACGTAAGTACCTCGGTCCAGCACGTGACTCGCTCAAGAAGCTCTACATGCACAAGATCGAGAACGTACTCGGCTCCAACAACCGTCTCTAAGAGACAGCTAGCTCGCCGATCGCCCTACAACTAGGGCCGAGACAGAGCTAATACGACAAGAGGCTACCTGCCTTCCCGTACCCTCGTGTGGGTGGGAGTCAGGTAGCCTCTCTCTTTTCACTCTACCGATAGATCATACATATGCACCGCCTCTTCACGCTCCGTGAGCATGATCACGGAGCTTATCCCTTCGACCAAGTCGAGGTGGCGGACTTCCGTCCTGCCTTCGCCGAAGCTATTGCTGAGAAGCGTAGTGAGGTCGAGGCCATCATCCAGCAGACCGATGCGCCTACCTTCGCCAATACCATCGTAGCGCTTGAGCGAAGTGGAGCTAAGCTCGAATGGCTCTCTGGTATCTTCTACAACCTCCTCCACGCCGAAGCTACCGACGAACTGATGGAGATCAGTCAGGAGCTTAGCCCTGAGCTCTCCGCCCTCTCCTCGTACATCCTCCTCTCCGAAGGGCTATTCGCTCGTATCCGCTCCGTCTGGGAGGAGCGGGATCAGCTGAAGCTAGACCTCGAGGATGCCCGCCTCCTGCAGCGCACCTACGAAAGCTTCAGTGAGAGTGGTGCTCTCCTACCTGAGGATAAGAAGGAACGCCTCCGTGAGGTGAAGCGAGAACTCAGCGAACTAGCCCTCACCTTCGGACAAAATAACCTCAAGGAGCAAGCACGCTTCCGACTCTGGGTCGAGGACGATGCCCAAGTAGCCGGACTCCCTGAGTCGGCACTCGGCGTAGCACGTGAGCTAGCGAAGAAGGAAGATAAGCCCCATGGCTACCTCTTCACCCTGGCAGCCCCGAGCTTCTTCCCCTTCATGCAGCACTGCCCTGACGCTAGTCTTCGCGAGAAGATGTACCGAGCGAAGATGAGCCTGGGTGCAGTGGAGGGCGAGTTTGACAATAGAGACGTCATCCGTCGCCTTGCCAACCTCCGTCTGGAGCTTGCCCAGCTCCTCGGGCATACGACATTCGCCTCGAAGGTCCTCACCAAGCGCATGGCGGGATCTCCCGAAGCTGTCTACCGTCTGCTGGACGAACTCCTAGAGGCTTACCTCCCCGTAGCCAAGGAAGAGCTAGCTAAGGTAGAGGCCTTCGCCCATGAAGCAGGTGAGACCAAGGCCCTACAGCCTTGGGACTGGAGCTACTGGGCCGAGCAGTATAAGAAGGCCTTCTACGAGCTGGATGAAGAGGAGCTCCGCCCTTACTTCGAGCTCTCTCGGGTCTCCACGGCGATCTTCTACCTCGCCACCCGTCTCTACGGCATCCACTTCAGCGAGCGCACCGACCTGCCCGTCTATCATCCCGACGTACATACCTACGAGGTGCTGGATCGGGACGGCTCTTACCTAGGCCTGCTGTACACGGACTTCTTCCCTCGTGAAGGGAAGCAGAGTGGTGCTTGGATGAATAATCTCCAGGAGCAGTACCACACCACCTCGGGCGAAGACCACCGTCCGCACATCGTCCTCGTGATGAACTTCACCCAGCCCGTCGGCGATCGTCCAGCGCTACTGACTCCGGGGGAAGTGCGCACCTTCTTACATGAGTTCGGTCACGCTCTGCACGGCATGCTCGCCCAGGCTCGCTACAGCTCGCTCAGCGGGACAAACGTCGTCCGTGACTTCGTAGAGCTACCCAGCCAATTGATGGAGAACTGGCTCGACCAGCGGGAATGGCTCCAGAGCTTCGCCCAGCACTACCAGACGGCAGAGGCTCTACCCGACTCCCTCATCGAGCGGATGGAGCGTGCCCGTCACTTCCTCGTAGGCTATGCAGCCTGTCGTCAGCTGAGCTTTGGCTATCTCGACATGGCTTGGCACACGATCACAGAGCCCCTCCCAGAAGGACTTGACACGAAGGCCTTCGAAGAGAAGGCTTGGGCTAAGGCCGTACTTCTTCCCGCTTCACCAGCCCCCTGTCAGATGAGTACTGCCTTCGGACACATCTTCTCCGGAGGCTACAGCGCCGGCTACTACGGCTACAAGTGGGCGGAGGTACTCGATGCGGATGCCTTCGCTGCCTTCCAGCAGGAAGGGATCTTCTCGAGCAAGACGGCCCAACGCTTCCGTGACTGCATCCTCTCTCAAGGTGATCGAGAAGATGCCGAAGTGCTCTACGAGCGCTTCCGTGGGCAAGCCCCCTCGATCGGAGCCCTTCTTCGCAGGGACGGTATCGAGCGTCGCTAGCCTCGCCTTCGACCGAGCCCCAGCGTCACGAACCTCCGTGACGCTGGGGCTAACTTTTACTAAAGGTATAAGGTTGATTCCAAAGGGCTTACCCCGCCCTTTGGAGAAGCCCAACCATCCTGTCTAAACACCCTCCTCCAAGACCCCCAAAAACGACCTACGGTAGGTCGCCGAAAAAACCTACTGTGGGTCGTCGATGCGACCTACGGTAGGTCGTCAAGACGACCTACCGTAGGTCCCTTTTTGCCCCTCCCGAAGAAGGTGAATAAGACCGCCTGCATGAGGGACTCTGGATCTTGGGATGCACTCAGAGAAACGGGGGAATGTGTCGGGGCACTTCTTCGCCGTCACACCGCCTTCGCTAGCCCCACCGAAATGCGAGGAAATGATCGAAGGGATAGCGCCAGGATGCTTCCGAGGTCGCAGGGAGGATGCTCAGCCCCATCCGACTACCTAAAAATGTGTATTTTTGCACCCGCAAATCATTCAATTTTATTAATAATCGGACACAATAATGAAGAAATTTCTTATCCTTTTCTCTCTACTCCTCTCCGTGGGTCGTGTAAGCGCTCAGACGGAAGCGACCCCTCAGGAGGAAGCTCCTAAGGCGTGGAAGTTCACCGGCGTCTCTGGCCTCAACCTTGCTCAGACCTCTCTGACTAACTGGGCTGCCGGGGGTGAGAACTCCGTCGCTTGGAACCTCTATCTCAATGCGTCGGCTAACTATAAGAAGGGAGCTTGGAGCTGGGACAATGCCCTGGTCACCGACTTCGGGAAGACCTTCACCTCGACGAATAAGTGGCTCAAGAGCGTCGACAAGCTCAACCTGAGCACCAAGGTCGGTCGCTTCGTGAGCAAGCACTGGAGCATCTCTGCCCTCGGTGACTTCCTCTCACAGTTCGACCGTGGCTTCGATGCCTCGACGAACCCCAACATCGCAGGGAACAAGGACAAGTACATCTCTACGATCTTCGCTCCCGGCTACCTGACCCTCGCTATCGGGGCAGACTACAAGCCTAACGACGACTTCTCCCTCATGCTCTCTCCTGCTACGGGCAAGATGACCTTCGTCTTCGACAAGAAGCTCTCCGACGCAGGTGCCTTCGGTGTCACCCCAGGTAAGAAGGTGCTCGCTGAGCTCGGTGCCCTAGCTGTAGCTAACTACAAGCGCAAGCTCGCTGAGAACATCAACCTTGTGACCAAGCTCACCCTCTTCACCTCGTACGACAAGAACTTCGGGAACATCGACGTGAACTGGGATATGATGATCGCCTTCAAGATCAATAAGTTCCTCACCACGACGCTCACGACGAACCTCGTCTACGATGACAATATCAAGACCCGTGACGATCAGGGCAACATCCGTGGCGCTAAGGTACAGTTCCGTGAAGTCCTCGGGCTCGGCCTGGCCTACAACTTCTAAGCGCTCCCCAGACAAGCGTCTAAGTCACTTTAATCAAGGGCTATCCCACTCGGTGGGATAGCCCTTATTACTTATATCGGGGAAGCTCATCGTGGGTCGGGTAGGAGAATAGCTAGAAATTTGCTTTCTTTACAATCAAATATCGGCTTTGGATAGATCCACACGGATAGCAAAGAAAAACCGATTATTCTTAAACATTAGAAGCAAATAACTCACCTACTTAGTCTCCATAATACCTATGCTTGGACAAGAAATCTCCGAATTCGGACACATCCTCAGTAACGACCAGCTCTCCGTCGTACACGTAGACCTCCCCAAGGGGAAGAAGATCGCTCCACACGACCACAAGGGACAGGATATCTTCTTCAGTGTCGTCAAGGGACAGGTGAAGGCCACCCTCAACGAGAGCGAAGAGCACACGCTCAGCCCTGGTACACTCCTGCGCTTCGACGGCGACGTATTCATCGGCATCGAAGCCCTCGTAGATAGCGAGTTCTTCGTCTATCTCATCAACCTCTAATTCCCCCATTCTCCGCCATGGAACAAATGAAAGACAACCTCCCTGAGGTAGACATGGAGAAGCTCCGCATCGTCCTAGATGTCAAGGAAAGATACCTCAGCGGCGCACTCCCCCTCGACGAGGCACGTGCTATCCTTAGGGAGCGAGTGAAGACCCTGCGCCCCTATGAGATCGCTCTCGCCGAACAAGAGATCAAAACCATCGAAGACGATGAGTGTCGCAAGGAAGATATCCAGCAGATGATGGTCCTCTTCCAGGATGTCCTCGATAGAAGCCGTCCCGACCTTCCCGAGGATCACCCCATCATGTGCTACATCCGTGAGAATGATGCCATGCGAGGGCTTCTCAAGCAGGTCGAGGAGCTGGCACAGTACCCTGTGATCAAGAACCAATGGCTTGAGCTCTACGACGAGCTCCACAAGCACCGCCTTCACCTCTCCCGCAAGCAGAACCAGCTCTATTCGATCCTAGAGCGTAAGGGCTTCGATCGTCCCACCACGACGATGTGGCTCCTCGATGACTTTATCCGTGATGAAGTGCGGGATGCTCGTAGGCTACTCGAGGAAGATAGGGAGGAGGAGTTCATCGCCATGCAGCCTGTGATCGTCGCCGACATCCTTGACCTGATCGAGAAGGAAGAGACTGTGCTCTATCCCACATCGCTCGCAATGATCCGCCCCGACGAATTCGAAGAGATGAAGGCCGGCGACCGAGAGATCGGCTTCGCTTGGATCAAGGTAGGAGCAGGGAGTAGGACAGAAGAGACCAAGAAGCCACTACCCGCCACCGAAGCAGCTGGCTTCGCTAGCGATCTAGCAGCACTCCTCGGTAAGTATGGCTTCTCAGGAGGGTCCACCCCAGGGCAACTCCTTGAGGTCGCTACGGGACAGATGACCCTCGAGCAGATCAATCTTGTCTACAAGCATATGCCGGTGGACTTCTCCTATGTCGATGAGAACGAGATCGTGCGTTTCTACACCGACACAGACCACCGTGTCTTCCCTCGGAGCAAGAACGTCATCGGGCGAGATGTGAAGAATTGCCACCCTCGTACCAGCGTGCACCTCGTCGAAGAGATTATAGATAAGTTCCGTCGTGGCGAGCAGGACGAAGTAGACTTCTGGATCAATAAGCCAGGACTCTTCATCTATATCTACTATGTCGCTGTGCGTGACGAAGAGGGTCGCTTCCGTGGTATCCTCGAGATGATGCAGGATTGTACCCGCATCCGTAGCCTCGAAGGCTCCCGTACGCTCCTCTCATGGGACAAGAGTAATAAGGCAGCGTCGAAGCACTCAGACGCTCCATACTCCGCTCCAGCAACCACTCCCGCCCCCGAAGCACCATCCATCACGGACAAGCAGGCCGAAGACGGGAGCGAATATGTCTCTTGCTCCTGCATGAAGGGAGCGAGCCATGCGCCCAAAGCTCCTGAAGCTCCCCACGCCGAAGCAAGCACTTCTACCCCCGCTGTCGAAGCATCCGCCCCAGAGAAAGCGAAGTCAGGCACTGAGATCACCGGAGCAACTCGCCTCAAGGACCTGCTAGAGCAGCACCCTTGGCTGAAAGCTAAGCTCCCCGAGATTAATCCCGCCTTCAAGATGCTCTCTACGCCACTGGCCCGCATCATGATCCCCAAGGCTACCGTAGCGATGATGAGCGAACGGAGTGGTATGCCCCTCGCCGAACTCATCGCACAGCTCCAGCGAGTCATCTCTGAGCATAAGGGCTAACATCCCCACAACTCCTGACAGAAGAATAGAGGCTCACCCGACCAATGTGTCGGGTGAGCCTCTATTTTATCCTTAGGAGAGTTAGGTGCTCCTATTAGAACTGGTAACCGAGCGTGATATAGCCGGTCAGGAAGCGTGGCGTACCGTCGGTGACATAGTAGGGAGTACCGAGGTTCTTTGCTACAGACTTCGTCAGGCTACCATCGATACCACCACGGAGTGAGAACTGCTTGTACTGATACATCAGGCTCGCACCGAGGCCGACTTCGAAGCGGTTGAACGCCTTCTCCTGATAGAGGTCGAGGCTTGTCCCCTGCTTGGACTGAGCTGCATTGACATTCTTGCCGTCATTAGTCAGCTTGGCGGAGAGACCATAGGCTAGATAAGGAGCGACATTAACGAAAACTCGGTGATCATCTCCGATAGAGAGGACATTGAATGAAAGTTCCAGAGGCAACTGAAGGGCATAGTTCTGGATCTTGACATTCTTGTAGAGAGGATCCCTCACGTCCTTCTGAGCTTCCCCACGGCCAATGACGTAGAGACCTGGGTTGAATGAGAAGATCGTGTTCTCGAAGGGCAGGATGACACTAGCCCCGACACGGAAGTTCTTAGCCATGACGCCAGCGTCGCCATCATGATTGACACCGAGTGATGTAATGCGAGACAGCGTCAGACCAGCTTCTGCACGATAGCCGATCTTACCAAGGTCCTGAGCCGAGAGGCTAGTACCCAGAGCCAGCAGAGCGCAGGCTGAGGCAACAAGATTCTTGAATAGCTTCATTTTGTACTGTTTAAATAAATGGATTGTTAAGCCACGTACCCGCTGGACCCTTAGAGATGCAACCTCGGCATAGCCGATCTCGATCCTTGTCTAAGGTGGATCGTCTCGGGTGGTCTCGACGGGACGGGCTACGAATGACACGCAAATATACGTAAAACCACCCATACCCCTCTTCCCTTTTTCTTACTCTAAAGTCCCCCGTCGCTTGAGGGAAGCCCTCTCATTACCCGATCAGGTCGCACGCCTTACTCGCTAAGTTAGGATCAAGGAGCTATCATCCTCGCTGGTATCACTTATCAAAGCCTCTGCGATTACTTGTAGCGTTGGCTACCATTACTTGTAATAGCGTCGGGAATTACGGGATAAAAGGGGACGGAAATTCTATATTTTCTGTACATTTGTTCAGATTCTAACGCCTAAAGAGGCCGAAGTTCACCTCCCCTCTGAAGGATAATACTACTCCCATCACAAACTAATCGCCATGAATCGATTCATCCTACGCCTGCTCCTTTGCTTCATTAGCGTCAGCTATGCCCTATCAGCCAGAGCCCAGCAGAAGGTCACGGGGCGGATCCTCGACGAGCATCGAGGAGCGATGGACGCCGCAGTCATCCTACTCATCACGGTACCTCAGGGTGTCCTGGTCGAATCCACCCTCACCGATGATACGGGAGCTTTCTCCCTCCTTCCTCGTGAAGGGGAGTTCCTTCTCTGTATTCGCTCGCTCGGGTATAAGGAGGTCAAGCAGAAGATCACCTGCACTCCGGGCCTGCGCCTCCCTGATATTCAGCTCGAGCCAGAGGAAGTTTCGCTCAAGGATGTCGTAGTCACCGCCCGCAAGTCTCGGCCGATGACCA
>ERZ773059.1885-NODE-1885-length-9897-cov-13.080370_pt1 | contig 9897 bp, 7 predicted proteins | sample MGYA00580514_ERZ773059 | MGnify/ENA primary metagenome ERZ773059 (study PRJEB29015, sample SAMEA2737981) | human oral metagenome | biome: human oral; feature: human-associated habitat; material: dental | place: China | collected 2056 ...
TCTGCCAGGACCCCGACATCCAGGAGTGGACCACCGTGCCCCGCGGCTACACCCGCGCCGACGCCGAGGGCTTCGTGACCGGAATGGTCGCGGAGGGCTGGGAGAGCGGCACCTCCCTGAACTGGGCGGTGCGCGAGGAGCGTCGGGACGGCACCGCCCTCGTCGGCATGATGGGCGTCACCGGCCGACAGGACGGCCCCTGGGAGATCGGCTACTGGCTGGCCCCCGAGACCCGCGGGCGGGGCATCGTCTCCCGCGCCGCCCGCGCCCTCATCGAGGCCGCATTCGACCCGGCCGGCCCGATGCGCGCCGTCGCCCTGCGATGGCGCTGCGACATCCACGACGGCGTCCCCAACTGGGCGTCCTGGCGGGTGGCCTGGGGGCTGGGCTTCCGCCGCGAGGGGCGGGTGCGCTCGTACATCGCCAATGACGGAGCCTTCCACGACGGCTGGGTCGGCACGCTCCTGCCCGACGACCCGCGACGGCCGGCGGCCCCCTGGGACGGCCCCGTCACCACCGGCGGGCGGGCGAGCGGCTCCTCCCGCACCCGTGGCGCGGTCACTCCGCTCGTGGCCGCCGACGGCGTCGGCGAGAGGGAGGGCGACGACCCCGAGGCCCTCGTGCGCCGTTTCCACCATCTCTACGGCCTGCCGATCCGCACCGACGGGCCCAGTCTGGGGCGCGAGAGCCTCCACATGCGCATGAGCCTGATCGCCGAGGAGTTCGCCGAGCTGACCGGGGCCGTCTACGGGGCGGCCGCCCGCGGCGAGGTGGAGGCCGCCTACGCCCGGGCCGTGGCCGCCGACGACGGTGAGCGCGACACCGTCGAGGCCGCCGACGCCCTGGCGGACCTCGTCTACGTCATCTACGGCATGGCCCTGGAGACGGGCATCGACCTGGCCGCCGTGCTGGCCGAGGTGCAGCGCTCCAACATGTCCAAGCTGGGCGCGGACGGGCGGCCCGTCTACCGCGAGGACGGCAAGGTCCTCAAGGGACCCGGGTACTTCCCCCCGGACGTCGCCGGAGTGCTGGGGATCGGCCCCGAGGGCGGGCGGCCCGGCGCGGGGTGACCATCCTCATGCCCGCAGCTGCACAGCAAGTGTACTGTACGTGATGTACAGTTATGGGCATGACGAGCGATCTCGGCACCACCACTGTCTCCCCGCATTCGGCGCCTGCGCCCAGCGCGCGGGACTGGGCCGCCCTGGCGGTCCTCACCCTGGTGGTCGCCCTGCTCGCCGTCGACTCCACGGTCCTGGCCCTGGCCGTCCCCTCCTTGAGCGCCGATCTCGCGCCCAATGCCAGCGAGCTGCTGTGGATCGGCGACATCTACTCCTTCGTCCTGGCGGGGCTGCTGGTGACCATGGGCAATGTCGCCGACCGCGTCGGGCGGCGCCGCCTCCTGCTCCTCGGCTCCACGGGCTTCGGAGTCTCCAGCGTGCTGGCGGTCTTCGCGCCCAGCGCCGCCGCCCTCATCGTCGTCCGTGCGCTCCTGGGCGTCAGCGGGGCGGCCATCATGCCCTCGACGCTCTCGCTGGTGCGCAACATCTTCCCCGACGCCCGCCACCGCGCCACCGCCATCGCCATCTGGTCCGCGGGCACCGCCGGCGGCACCGCCCTGGGTCCGCTCGTCGGCGGGCTGTTCCTGGAGCGATTCTGGTGGGGCAGCGTCTTCCTCATCAACGTCCCCGTCATGGTGCTTGCCGTCGCCACCGGCCTGTGGCTGCTTCCCGAGTCCCGCAACGAGCACGGCGGGCCCGTCGACATCCTGTCGGCCGCCCTGTCCGTGGGCGCCATCGTCCCGGTCATCTACGCCGTCAAGTCCCTCGCCCACGACGGGCCCACCATCTGGGGCCTGGTGAGCCTGGTCGTCGGGCTCGCCCTCGGCTGGGTCTTCATGCGCCGCCAGCGCGTTCTGTCGACCCCGCTCATCGACATCGGGCTCTTCGCCCGCCCCGCCTTCACCTGGGCGGTCCTGATCTCCGTCATGGCGATCTTCGCCCTGTCCGGGCTGGTCTACTTCTTCAGCCAGTACCTCCAGCTCGTGCGCGAGTACTCCGCCCTTCAGGCGGGCCTGGCCGAGCTGCCCGGCTCCATCGCCGCGATCGCCGTCATCACCGTCGTCGGGCGGCTCGTGTCCCGTTTCGGTCAGGGGAGGGCGGGGGCCGGCGGCCTGACGGTCACCGCCCTCGGGCTCCTGGCCCTGGCCGCCGCCGAGTCCGTCGCCGGGTACCTCGCCCTCGCCGGGGCGCTGGTACTGATCGGCGCGGGTATCGGCGTCGCCGCCTCCGTGGCCACCGGCGCCGTTCTCGGCGCCGTCCCGGCCGACCGTTCGGGGGCGGCCTCCGCCATCTCCGAGACCGGCCTGGAGCTCGGGGCGGCTCTGGGCATCGCGGTCCTGGGGACCGTTCAGGACGTCGGCTACCGCCTGCTCCTGGAGCCGCTCGCCGCCGATGCCGGCTCCGCCCTGCCCGACTCCGTCATCGGGGCGGCGCGCCAGTCCCTGGCCACCCTGGCGGGCGTCGTCGACCGCGCCGACGCCGCTCAGGCGGACTTCTACCTTCAGGCCCAGCGCGCCTTCACCCACGCCATGCAGGCGACGGCGGTCGTCGCCGCGGCCATCCTCCTGCTCGCGGCCGTCATGGCCTGGCGGCACGTGCCCGCCGGGGACGCGTCCGACCAGGCGGAGGAGCGCTGAGCGACGTGCGGCAGTCCAACCGCGACCGCATTGTCGCCGGTGCGCTGACGATCATCGAGCGCGACGGCATGGACGGGCTCACCTTCGAGGCCCTCGCCGAGCAGGTCGGGCTCACCCGCGGCGGGATCGTCTACCACTTCCACACGCGCGAGGCCCTCATCGCGGGCATCGCCGCCGACCTGCTGGCGCGCTGGAAGGCAGGGGCGCTGGAGGCCCTGGGCAAGCCCTTCGAGACGGCCACGCGCGCCGAGCGCGTCACCGCCCTGGCGGTCTCCGTCCTCGACGGCGCCCTCCTGCCCGGCGAGCTCGCCTTCCTCATGTCGGGCCGTCCCGAGACCGCCGGCCTGAACCGCGCCTGGGGCTCGTTCCAGCGCCAGTGGGTCGGCGACCCCCTCACTCTCACTCCCGGCCAGCGCGTCGGCCTGCTCGCCGTCGACGGCTGGTGGACCGAGCTCGCCTCCGGGAAGGACTACACCGAGGCGATGGATGCCGCGACGCGCGCGCTCATCGTCTCCCTCGTCTCCGATGGACGCGGGACGTGACGTCGGTGGGGCGCAGGCCGATCCGCCTTCCACGGTCTTGCGCGGCGCCGGCGACCCGGCCGTTCAGAACCGTGGAATGTTGCGCATGTTCGACGTCGCCATGCTCACGGCCTCGCCCGCGCCGCGATTGAGGACGATCTTGCTCATCGCCGTGGCGAATCCGATCATCTGCTCGCCGGTGATCTCGGGCGGCAGAGACAGGGCGTTGGGGTCAGTGATGATCTCGACCAGTGCCGGACCGTCGAAGGCGAAGGCCCTCTGGAAGGCTTGACGCAGGTTCTTCGGGTCCTCGACGCGCTCGGCGTGCAGGCCGATGGACCTGGCGACACCGGTGTAGCTGACGTCGTGGACATCGGTGCCGAAGTCCGGCAGGCCGCCCACGAGCATCTCGAGCTTGACCATGCCCAGGGTCGAGTTGTTGAAGACGACGACCTTGACGGGAAGGTTGTGCATGCGGGCCGTCACAAGCTCACCCAGAAGCATCGACAGGCCTCCGTCGCCGGACACGGAGATGACCTGCCGGTGCGGGTGGGAGACCTGAGCGCCGATCGCCTGGGGAAGGGCGTTGGCCATGGAGCCGTGCAGCAAGGATCCGATGAGACGACGAGTGCCCAGTGGATCGATGTAGCGGGCGGTCCACACGTTGCACATGCCGGTGTCCGCGGTGACGATCGCGTCCCTGGCGGCGACCTCGTTGAGCACGTGGGCGGCGTACTCGGGGTGGATCGGCTTGAGCCTCTCCGCGTTGCGCGTGTAGGAGCCGACAGGCGCCTTCATGATCTTGGCGTGCCTCTTCAGTTGCGCCTTGAGGAAGGAGTCTGAGCGTCGCCCCTTGATGCGGGGCAGGAGCGCCTCGACGAAGGAGGCGACGTCGGAGTGGACCGCGAAGGACACGTCGGTGCGTCGTCCCAGCTTCTCGGCGTGGTTGTCGATCTGGATCGTCACGGTGTCCGGCAGGAACTGGTCGTAGGGGAAGTCGGTGCCGATCAGGAGCAGGACGTCGGCATCCTTCATGCCCTCCGCGGCCGCGCCGTAGCCCAGCAGTCCCGTCATGCCCACGTCGAAGGGATTGTCGTACTGGATGAGATCCTTGCCGCGCAGCGAGTGCCCGATCGGCGCCTTTAGGGCGCCGGCCAGGGCGATGACCTCGTCGTGCGCGTCCCCGACGCCGTGACCCGCGAAGATCGCGACCTTCCGGGACCTGTTGAGCAGCTCGGCGACCTCCTCGACATCCGCCGGGTTGGGCGTCAGGACGGCGGAGCGCGCCGGTGTGTACATCGGGGTGGGCGCCACGGCCCTGTTGTCGGAGACGTCGCCGGGCAGGGTGATGACGCTGACCCCGTCCAGTGCGACGGCGTGGCGGATGGCGGAGGTCATGACGCGCGGCGCCTGCGCCGGGGTGGAGATGAGCTCGCAGTACACGGAGCACTCGTTGAAGAGGCGGTCCGGGTGGGTCTCCTGGAAGTAGGACGCACCGATCTGAACACTGGGGACGTGCGAGGCGATGGCGAGAACCGGTGCGCCCGAGCGCTGAGCGTCGTACAGGCCGTTGATGAGGTGGAGGTTGCCGGGACCGCAGGAGCCCGCGCACACCGCGAGCTCACCGGTCAGCTGGGCCTCGGCGGCCGCGGCGAAGGCGGCGGCCTCCTCGTGGCGCACGTGGACCCAGTCGATACCGCCCTTGGCCGAGCCGCCGGTCCTGCGCACAGCGTCGACGACAGGATTGAGGGAGTCGCCGACAATGCCGTAGATCCGGTGAACACCGGCGCTGATGAGCTGAGCAACGAGCTGTTCGGCGACATTCATGCGTGCTTCCCCTTGGTTTTCCCTCGGCTGTGAAGACGAACGGCCCGAGACCGCTCGTCCTGATGTCATCGCAAGACTACGACAAATAGGACTATGGACCTAGAGGACTCGCGGGTGGTGATGTCTGCCGTGGGCAGGGGGGCCGCGGGTCCGTGGCACGATGGGCCCATGACTGAGACCTCCGGCGCCGCGACGGCCGCGCTGCCCGACGCCAGTACGTTCGCCCGCCCCTGGGCGCTCGACCTCGGCCTGCCCGACTTCGCCGCCGTGCGTCACGAGGACATCGAGCCGGCCATGCGCGCCGGCATGGCCGTCCAGCGCGCCGAGTGGGAGGCCGTGGCCGTCAACGAGGCCGAGCCCACGATCGCCAACACCATCGAGCCCCTCGAGCGCTCCGGGGAGCTGCTCGACCGGGTCAGCACCGTGCTGGGGGTGCTCACCTCGGCCACGCACTGCCCCGACCTCGATGCGCTGGAGGAGGCCCTCGCCCCCGAGCTGTCGGCGCACAACGACGCCTACGGCCTTGACCCCCGCCTGTACCGCCGCTTCAAGGCCCTCGACGACGCCGTCCGCGCCGCGCACCGCTCCGGTGCCGAGCCGGTCGACGCCGACGGTGCGCCCATCGACCGGGAGACCGCGCGCCTCATCCGCCTGGCCGTCGAGGCCTTCGAGCGCGACGGCGTCGCCCTGGTCGGCGCCGACGCCGACCGGTTGCGCGAGATCAACTCGCGGCTGACGACCCTGACGACCCGTTTCGCAACCCTTGCGGCCGGCGCCATGCACGCCGCGGACGTCGCCAGCTTCACCGCCACCCCCGAGCTGGTGACCACCGAGCCGCACGCCGCGCGCGTCGCGCTGCTGGCCAGGGCCATGGGCCGCGGGCTGGGCGGCGAGCACGACACCCGTGCCCTGGTCGTCGATATCGCCCGCCTGCGCGCCGAGCGCGCCGCCCTGCTCGGCTACCCCCATCACGCCGCCATCGTCGCCGCCGAGTCCGCGGCCGGCACCACCGAGGCGGTGACCGGGATGCTGCACGGGCTGACTCCCGTCGCCATGGCGAACGCCCGCCGCGACGCCGAGACCTATGCGGCCCGCATGGCCGCCGACCCGGCGACGCAGCCGGGGGAGGCCTTCGGGCCGGCCGACTGGCCCCGTTACGAGGAGGCCGAGCGCAAGGAGCGCTTCGGCCTGGACGACGCCACCCTCGCCCCCTACCTGGAGCTGTGGAGCGTCGTCGAGCGCGGCGTCTTCTACGCCGCCACCCGCCTGTACGGCCTCACCTTCTGCGAGCGGCCCGACCTCGCCGTCCACATGTACGACCCGGACGTGCGCGTGTGGGAGGTGAGAGACGGCGCCGGCCCCGACGCCCCGCTGCTGGGCCTGTTCGTGGGCGACTACTACGCTCGGGCGGGCAAGCAGGGCGGCGCCTGGATGGACAGCCTGGTCGACCAGTCCCGCCTGACGGGCCGGCGGCCCGTCGTCATCAACTGCGCCAATATCGACAAGCCCGCATGCGGGCCGACGCTGCTGACCTGGGATGAGGTCATCACCTGCTTCCACGAGTTCGGCCACGCCCTGCACGGCCTGCTGTCCGATACCCGGTGGCCCAGCGCCTCGGGCACCTCCGTGCCCCGCGACGTCGTCGAGTTCCCCAGCCAGGTCAATGAGAAGTGGGCGCTCCACCCCGAGGTCCTGGCCTCCTACGCCCGCCACGCGGACACCGGCCGGGCGCTGCCCGCCGAGCTCGTCGAGCAGCTGCGGAGCCAGGGACCCTTCGGCGAGGGCTACGCCACCACCGAGTACCTCGGAGCGGCCCTGCTCGACCAGGCCTGGCACACACTGGCGCCCGGGCAGGGGCCCGCCGGGGCCGAGCAGGTCGAGGCCTTCGAGCACGCCGCCCTGGCCGAGCAGGGCATTGACGACGCCCTCGTCCCCCCGCGCTACCGCAGCACCTACTTCAGCCACGTCTTCGCCGGCGGCTACGCCGCGGGCTACTACTCCTACATCTGGAGCGAGGTCATGGATGCCGATACCACCGAGTGGTTCCGCACGGACGGCGAGGGGGCGCTCGGCGGCGACATGGGTCTGAACCGCCGGGCCGGAGAGCGGCTGCGCCGCGAGTTCCTCTCCCGCGGGGACTCGCGCGACCCGCTGGTCTCCTATCGGGCATACCGTGGTCGCGACCCGCGCATCGAGCCGCTCCTGAGGCGCCGCGGCCTGGCCTGAGACCACCCCGCGGGGCGTTTCGGCGGGCCGGCACAGCGGATCAGCACAGCAAGACCGACATTCCCACTGCCATTCCACTGCGAACCGGAAGGACAAATATGACGCGCGTCACCATTGTTGGAGGCGGGTACGGCGGGATCGCCATTGCCAAGGCCCTCGACGACGTCGCCGAGGTCGCCCTCGTCGAGCAGAAGGACACCTTCGTCAACCACGCCGCCGCGCTGCGCGCCGCCGTCGACCGGCAGTGGGCCGAGAGGATCTTCCTGCCCTACGACCGTCTCCTGGCCCGCGGGCGGGTCGTCCACGGCACCGCCCTGGCGGTCAGGGGCACCGCCGTGTCTGTGGCGGGCGCGGGGGACATCGAGGCCGATCACCTGGTGCTGGCCACCGGCACCGCCTACCCCTTCCCCGCCAAGCACCTGGAGTCCTCCTCGGTCATCGCCAAGGCCCGCATCGAGCGCGCCCACACCAACCTCGAACAGGCCGGCAGGGTCCTCATCGCCGGCGCCGGAGAGGTCGGCATCGAGCTGACCGGGGAGATCACCTCCGCCTTCCCCGCGATGGAGGTCGTCCTCCTCGAGGCCGGGCCCGACATCCTTCACAGCCGCGACTACAAGCCGGAGCTGCGCGAGGCGATCCGCTTCCAGCTCGAGCAGCGCGACGTCGAGATCATCACCGGGGACCAGCTCGTCGCCCTGCCGCCGGTCGATCCGGGGGTGCTCTCCCCGTTCCGCGTGACGACCAGGGCCGGCCGGCGCCTGGAGGCCGACATGTGGTTCCGCGCCTACGGCTCGGCGGCCGCCACCGGCTTCCTCGGCGAGGACTACGACGAGATCCGCCACTACGACGGCACCATCCGCGTCGATGACCACCTGCGCGTCGTCGACCACCCGGGCGTGTGGGCCATCGGCGACATCACCGACGTGCGCGAGACCAAGCGCGCCGAGGCCGCCCAGGCCCACGCGGGGGTCGTCGCCGCCAACATCCGCTCGCTCATCGCGGGCAGGGCCGCCGAGGCCGTCTACACCCCCAGGCCGGAGCACGTCGTGCTGCCGCTGGGGCCCGACGGCGGCGCCTCCCAGGTGCTGCGCGACGGCGTGCGCGTCGTCGTCGGCCCCGAGGAGACCGCCCGCATGAAGGGCGAGGACCTCTTCCTCGGCTACATCGCCAGGGCCCTCGGGGCGGAGGGCTGAGCGGTGCGCGTTCGGCTGGCGAGCCGGTAGCATGAGTTCATGACGAACGACCCGCGGTCCGCGCTCAACCGACTCATCGCCGCTTTCGAGGCGCATCTGGATGCGGCCGTCACCGGCGACGAGGAGTCGCCGGCCGTGGTCGCCGCCGAGAACGCTCTTCAGGACGCCTTCTTCACCTATGACGACGCGCTGTTCACCGCCTACGGCATCGAGCTCCCCTTCGACATCGTCGACTCCGAGGGGGACGAGGACGACGACCTGGGCGAGGACGACTACGACGAGGACGATGACGAGGGCGAGTTCGACGACGAGTACGACGAGGACGAGTACGACGACGAGGACTGAGCCCCGCCGTCGCGCAGGCAGGACGCGGTGATGACCGACGGGACGGCGCGCCGTCCGACGCTGAAGGACATCGCCGACGTCACGGGGCTGTCGATGAGCACCGTGTCGCGGGCGCTCAACGGCAGTCCCCGCATCGGCAGGCGCACCCGCGAGCGGATCGAGCGCGAGGCCGCCCGGCTCGGCTACCAGGCCGATCTCGCCGGGTCGCTCCTGCGGGCCGCCCGGCCCAGGAACATCGGGCTCATCTGCCGGCTCGACCAGGAGCTGCACTTCACCTACCACAACGAGATCCTTGCGGAGGCGGACGAGCGCGAGCTGCACGTGATCGTCCAGAGCATCGGGGGGAGCCTGTCCGCCGAGAGGGCCGTCCGCGCCCTGAACCAGCTGCGCTGCCGCGCCGTCATCGTCGTGGATCCCGGCTCGATCGACGGTGTCGCCGGTGCCGGCATCGGCATGCACCCGGTGATCATCGGTCAGGAGGCTCCGGCTGCGGGGGCCGATCTCGTCACGAGCGACAACCGCCGCGGGATGCGCGAGATCGCGGAGCACCTGGCATCCCTCGGGCACCGGCGCGTCAGCTATCTCGACGGGCCCGAGGGGCGGTCGGCGGCCGAGCGCCGGTCCGCCTTCTGCGAGGCGGCCGGCAGGGCCGCTCTGGAGTACGAGATCGTCGCGGCGGGCGCGCAGGCCGATGACGGGTACGGAGCGGCCTCCAGGCTGCTCGATCCGGGGGGCCCGGCTCACGACGGGTCCGTCTCCGCCATGATCTGCTACAACGACCAGTGCGCCCAGGGCGCGATGGTCGCCGTCCTGCGCTCGGGCGGGACGCCCGGCCGGGACGTGTCCCTGACCGGGTGCGACAACTCCCGTATCGCCTCCTCGCGCGCCTTCGACATGACCTCCATCGACCGGGGGCCCGCGGAGGTCGCGCGCATCGCCGTCGAGCTCGCCTCCCGGCGCCTGGACGCCGCCGACGACCCGGAGCCCGAGCGCCGCTCGGTCGCCACCAGGATGGTCGCCAGAGGATCCACCGGAGCGGTCGGGGCCGGGCGCTGACGGCCGCGGGAGCGGGGGCCGGCGCGCCGGC
>ERZ773059.1886-NODE-1886-length-9892-cov-3.627427_pt1 | contig 9892 bp, 9 predicted proteins | sample MGYA00580514_ERZ773059 | MGnify/ENA primary metagenome ERZ773059 (study PRJEB29015, sample SAMEA2737981) | human oral metagenome | biome: human oral; feature: human-associated habitat; material: dental | place: China | collected 2056 ...
ATGCGCCGGTGCGCGGGCCGGGGCTCTCGACGGCGCGCCCGGCTGAAGCGGAGGGGGCGTCGGGGGCGGTGCGGGCGCCTCGAGCTGCGCGGGTGCATTGAGTCGGGCGGGCGTGTTGCGCGGCGCGGGCGCACCCGGCTGGGTCAGGATCATCGGCTCGGCGGTCACGGCGGTCTCCTCTCAGGGGCGGGACGGCGGTCTCAGGAGGTCCTCGGGCACGCTCAGGACGGTCCCCGGGAGGATGATGTCGGGGTCGGCGCCGATGCTCTCGGCGTTGGCCGCGTACAGGATCGGCCACGCCCGTGCGACCCGGGCCTGCGCACTCGGCCCGCCCGACGACGGGTCCGTCGGGGCCCCCGCGGCTCCGGCGTCGAGGAGCTCCTGCGTGATCGACCACAGCGACTCCCCGGCGCTCACCTGGTGGGTGGTCGCGGGCGCGCTCGGCGCCTCCGCGGCCGCCGTAAACGCGCTAAAATTTAATCAAATTTTGCCTGCTATTTTGCAAATTTACTCCATCGGCGACGGCACTAGCCGCGCGGCTAGTGAGTTTGGCTTTGCGCAAATTTACACTGCGAAAAACGCTCACGGAAACGACTTTGCCGCCGAGATCGCACCGCTTTTAAAGGGCAAAAAAACGCTATTTTTAAGAGCGCGCGAGACGGCTTCAAGCGTGGGCGAAATTTTGCGAGAGAGCGGCGTAAATTTGACGCAAATAATCGCTTACGAAAACGTTTTTAAACCGCTTTGCGAGGAGCAAAAACCGCCTAAAAATTCGGTGATTATTTTTACCGCCCCCTCGGCGGTGCGAAATTTTACTCGAAATTTTGGCTGGGATGAGAGCTATAAAGCCGTTTCTATCGGGCTTACGACGGCAAAAGAGTTAGAAATTTTTACCTCGCCCGTAGTGAGTGCCCAGCAAAATATAAATTCCTGTGTAAGCCTCGCAAAAACGCTACTTTAAGCTAAAATTTTATATAATAATCTTGCCTGAGTGATTTGGCAGCGTATTTTTATAGGGTCCAACACATTAGTTTCGGCGAAGATGTGCGGCGACCGTGCGACGCGGCTTCGTTTGAGCGTGCGAGCGCGAGAAGTTGCGACCTAAAGGAACCGCCTATTTGCAAGGTTGGCTTTGAATTTTCGGGCCACTTATATGCGCACCGCTCACTTGGGTTTTTATTTTTGGAGAAATTATGAAAATTTTGATAATCGGAAGCGGCGGGCGCGAGTACTCAATAGCTCTAAAACTTAAAGAATCCCACAAACACGAGCTTTTCTTTGCTCCGGGTAACGGAGCCACCTCAAAGCTCGGCACGAATCTAAACGTCAAAGACTATAATCAGCTTGCAGAATTTGCTAAGACTGAGCAAATAGAACTAACGATCGTCGGCCCCGAAGCGCCGCTAAGTGATGGCGTCGTGGATATCTTTAAGGCGCGAAATTTAAACATTTTTGGACCGAGCAGGGCTGCGGCTAGACTCGAGGGCAGCAAGGCGTTTATGAAGGATTTTTTAGCTAGAAACGCTATCCGAACGGCTGCTTATCTAAATACCGACGATTACGATGCTGCGGCTAAATTTATCGACTCTCTTACTGCCCCCGTTGTTGTAAAGGCCGACGGGCTGTGCGCGGGCAAAGGGGTGATAATCGCGCAAAGCAGCGATGAAGCAAAGGCTGCTGCTCGTGATATGCTAAGCGGCGAGAGCTTTGGCGAGGCCGGTAAACGCGTGGTCGTGGAGGAGTTTTTAGACGGATTCGAGCTTAGCTTTTTTGCTATTTGCGACGGCGAAAATTTCGTCAGCATGCCCGTAGCGCAGGATCATAAACGCCTAAAAGATAACGACGAGGGACCAAATACGGGCGGCATGGGTGCGTACGCTCCTAGTCCGCTAGCAAGCCAAGAGCTAATAAAACAGGTTGAAGAAGAGGTCGTAAAACCGACTCTAAAAGGCATGAAAGCCGAGGGAAATCCTTTCTGCGGCGTGCTTTTTGTAGGGCTTATGGTGGTTAAGGGCGTGCCGTACGTACTTGAGTTTAACGTGCGTTTCGGCGATCCTGAGTGTGAAGTGCTAATGCCGCTGATTGATGGCGATCTGGGTGAAATTTTACTAAACGCGGCAAAAGGCGATCTAAAACCGGTAAAACTAAAGGACGAATTTGCTGTCGGAGTCGTGATGGCTAGTAAAAACTATCCTTTTTCAAGCTCGCCTAAGGCTAAAATCAGCGTAAAAAACGTTCCGGAAAACTCGCACATAGCATACGCAGGAGTGAGCGAACAGGGCGGCGAGATCTATGCTGACGGTGGACGAGTACTCGTGTGCGTGGGGCTTGGCAAAAGCATAAAACAAGCGCAGCAAAAGGCCTATGAGCTTTGCGAAAACGTAGAATTTGACGGCGCGCAGTACCGAAAAGATATTGCCTGGCAAATGCTAAAAGGACGCGAATGAGCAGGAGCGTCATAGACAAGCTCGAAAATGAAAATATCACGCTCGCTAGCGTCGGTAAAAGAGCCGTCGCGTGGGGGATAGATAAGTTTTTAATCTCGGTTTTGTTTTATGCCGTCTACTACGAAAAATTTGATGGGCTGGACTATGAGCAGATCAGTGCGCTAGCTATGGAAATGATACCGCAGATCGTTTTGCTCGAGGTTATTTATCAGACGTTTTTTACGTGGTACTGCGGCGCTAGTATCGGCAAGGTTGCGATGAAGATCGTGTGCGTGGATATCGATCTGCTCGATAAGCCAGGCTTGCTAAATTCTCTCACTCGATCTTTGGTTCGCATCATCGGTGAAAACGCATTTTTCCTAGGTTTTGCATGGGCGTTTTCAAATCCATTATTTCAAACGTGGCAAGATAAAGCCGCGAAAACGGTAGTTATAAATGTTTACTAGAATTTTTTTGTTACTAATGTTTGGGGCTTTTAGTTGCTTTGCGGCTCAAAATTTCGAGCTTTTGGCTGATGACGTAAAACGCGATAAGGGTATAGTTACTGCAGATAAAAACGTACTTGTGTATTCGCAAGATTATTTGATGAGCGCAGACAGAGCTGTTTACGATCAGCAAAAAGAGATCTTAGAGCTTTTTGGTAACGTAAATTTGATAAGAAACAAGGACGAAATCTCGCGCTGCTCGTACGCAAAGATTGACCTAAATAGTAAAGATAGTAACTACGAGACGCTATTTATGATGAACCGCGACATGGAAGTGTGGATGCAAAGTGACGAGAGTAACAGCACGTCTAAATTTTACGAGGTAAACGGCGCGGTCGTATCGAGCTGTAACGTCCAAGACCCCGACTGGAAGATCAAATTTGGCAGCGGCAAGCTAAACCGCGAGAGTAAATTTTTACACCTTTTTAATCCCGTGTTTTACGTAGGAAACGTTCCTGTGTTTTATCTGCCGTATTTTGGCTTTTCTACAGACACTCGCAGACGCACAGGCCTTTTACCGCCTGAGTTTGGTTACGGCAAAAACGACGGATTTTACTACAAACAACCGATCTATATCGCCGAATACGACAGCTGGGACTTGCAGTTTGATCCGCAAATTCGCACTAGACGCGGTACAGGCATATACGGTACGTTTAGATTTGCCGATTCGCCTTATTCTAAGGGTTCGGTGACACTTGGTGCATTTAGAGATACCGAGGGCTACCGACAAAGACAGATCGAGAAAAACTCGCTAAGACTCCCGTTAAAAAATAAAACACACAAGGGCGCTGACGTAAAATATGAGCGCGACAGGCTCGTTAAGCATCTGATAAACGAGGATTTGCAAGAGGGCTTGTGGCTCGATGCGGCGGCTCTAAACGATATCGACTATATAAATTTGAAAAAGCGAGGCTCAGGTAGCGACGATAACCCTCTCGTGACCTCAAAACTAAACTATTTCTTAAGCAACGACAAGCATTACTTCGGCGCATATGCGAGGTATTACACGGATACGTCAAAGATCGGTAGTCCGAACGAAAACAAAGACACGCTTCAAGAGTATCCGAGCTTTCAATATCATAAATTTACCGATAGCTTTATTTTGCCGAACGTGCTTTACTCTGTCGATCTCCACTCGCACAACTACACGAGAAAAATTGGCGTAAAGGCGACGCAGTACGAATTTAACCTGCCGGTTTCATTTCATTTGCCTTTAGCGGACGATTATCTGAAATTCTCGTATTATCACTATTTATACGCTACCCACGTGGACTATGCAAAGAAAATGTACCGTCCGACCGGAGACGAGGATAGGAGCGCAAACTACATAGAAAATTATCATAAATTTTCGCTCCAGACCGACTTAGCTAAGGCTTACGAGAGCTTCTATCATGGTTTAAATTTGGGCGTGGATTACGTAGTTAAAGCTTATAATGAAGGTGACCTGCCAGATAGATATGAGACAGCCGAAGACGATGGCAACGTATACGTCTATGACATGCTCGGACGAAAATATCAGAGCTTTATCAATCCTCAACACACTAGAGACGAGGTCTCGGCCAGAGCGACGCAGTATTTCTTCAACGAAGACGGAATAAAATTTTTGCGCCATACAATTTCGCAGGGTTATTACACCAAAGAGAACAAACGCTCAAATTTGAAAAACATCATCGGCTGGTATCCGCTACCGAATTTGTCTTTTTACAACAGGCTTGAGTACTCTTATGACAATAAATACTTTGAAAAAGTTCAAAGCGGCGCGAGCTATACGCATGATAAATTCGGCGCTAGCCTCTGGCACACGATGCAAAGAAAAAATGCGCAGGAAAAGCAAAACTATCTGCACCTAAACGGCTACGTCGAGCTTCCGCATAACTATAGGCTATTTAGCGGTACTCAGTATGACCTTGAGCGCGACTATAACAAGCAGTGGCAGCTAGGCGTCTCTCACCGCAGAAAATGCTGGAACTACACGTTTGTCTACGAAGAGGAGCTTGAACCGACTACGACTACCAGCGGAACGGCCGCCAAAAAATCAAGAGGTGTTTACTTCTTTATAAATTTCTATCCGATGGGCGGCGTACATTACGACTTTTCGGTAGGACAGACGACGCAAGGTAGCTGATGAGCAATTACCGGGATCTTATGTTTGAAAACCAGCTCGAAGCAGCCGAAAAGTTGCTCGAAATTTTGCCCAAAAAAGAACTGGTTGCAGGCGAATATCTGATAATATGTGGCTCTATAGACTCTGTTATCATGGTCGATAGGGTGGCTCGCGGGCTAAATTTGAGCTATGAGATGTTGTTTTGTGAACGTATTCTTGCGCCGAATAACTCGGAGTGTGAGATCGCGATGGTTAGCGAAAAGGATGACGTGGTGCTAAACGACGAGCTTATTAAGAGCTTTGGCATTAGTTACGACTTCGTTTACGGCGAGGCCGACCGTAAGTACGACGAAAAAATCCTAAAAAACGTATATAAATTTAGAAAAGGAAATTTAATCGGCGATCTAAAGGATAGAAATATCCTGCTCGTCGATGAGGGCTGCGAGACGGGTCTTACAGCGCTAACCTGCCTAAAAACGCTCATGCGCGAGCGAGTAAAATCAGTCACCTACGCCACGCCGCTCATCGCTACCGACGTCGCCGCAGCTATCGCGCCGCTGGTGGATGAAATTTACGCCGTGCATAAGATCGCAAATTTTATCGAAGTGGATTTTTACTACAAAAACAAAATCGAACCAAAACCCGAAACCGTGCTTTCCATATTAGAGGAGAGTCCGTTTTATATACCATTACAAAAACAAGGAGATATCAGGACATGCAGTATTCAATAGAAGTCAATAATCAAGTCGAAATTTACGATATAAACAAGGTCGCCAAGCAAGCTAGCGGCGCGGTGCTTTTGCGCGTAAAAAATACCGTCGTTTTGGCCACCGTCGCTCGCGAGGATACGCAAGTTACCGAGGATTTTTTACCGCTAACAGTGCAATACATCGAAAAAACGTACGCAGCGGGTAGAATTCCCGGCGGCTACGTAAAAAGAGAAACCAAGCCGGGGGATTTTGAGACGCTAACTTCGCGTATCATCGACCGTTCGCTTCGTCCGCTCTTTCCAAAAGGCTACGCCTATCCGACGCAAATCGTCGTGATGGTGCTATCCTGCGACCCCGAGGTTGATCTGCAAGTCGTCGCTCTAAATGCAGCCTCAGTCGCGCTTTATCTTAGTGACATCCCCGTAAATGCGCCTGTTTGCGGCGTACGCGTGGGATATATAGATAACAAATTCGTGATAAACCCTAGCAACTCCGAGCTAAAAACTTCCGCACTCGATCTTTACGTAGCAGGCGTTAAAGATGAGCTTTTGATGATCGAGATGAGAAGTATCGCTACCGAAAAAGACGAGATAGTGCCTATCGCGCTAGATCCTATGATGGATCCAAATTTAGGCGGCGGCATGATAGCGATGCAGGACATGAACGAATTTAGCGAAGATCTCATCGTGGAGGCGATCGCAGAAGCTGGCAAAGCAATACTTCGCGCCTCAAACGCTTATGAAGAGGCATTTAGCCAGCATAAAAAAGAAGACGCACAGCTCGAGTTAAAACCCGAGATTGAAAACGAGAGCGTTGCCGTTTATCTAAACGAATTTTATAAAAATGACGTAAAAGCTGCGATAAATCAGATGGCTAAAAGCGAGCGCGCTAGCGAACTAACCAAGATCGCTAAGCAAATTTTGACCGACGAAGTAGCTCAAAAAGAGGGCTGGGACGAGGAGGTCGTCTCTAACGTCCTGGCTAAATTTAAGAAAAAAATCGTCCGCGAGCAGATCATAAACGAGGGCGTTCGCGCCGATGGCAGAGGGCTTAAAGAGGTTCGCCCGATCAGTATCGAGACCAATATCCTGCCAAATGCTCACGGTAGCTGCCTCTTTACCCGCGGCCAGACGCAAGCTCTAGTAGTAGCGACTCTAGGTACCGACGGCGACGCGCAGATGTATGATATGCTAACGGAAAAAGGCGCCGTGACGGATAAATTTATGTTTAACTATAACTTTCCGGGCTTTAGCGTCGGCGAAGCTAGCCCGCTAAAGGCTCCGGGCAGACGCGAGCTGGGTCACGGCAATCTAGCTAAACGCGCGCTTGCACCAAGCATCGACGCAAATTCGCCTTATACTATCAGACTCGTGTCCGAAATTTTAGAAAGTAACGGCTCAAGCTCGATGGCTAGCGTTTGCGGCGGCTCTTTAGCGCTGAGAGCTGCCGGCGTCGATACGCCAAAACTAGTCGCGGGCGTCGCGATGGGGTTAATTTTTGAGGGCGATAAGCACGCCGTACTAACCGACATCATGGGGCTAGAGGATCACGACGGCGACATGGACTTTAAAGTCGCAGGTAGCAAAGACGGCATAACCGCGCTTCAGATGGATATAAAGCTAGGCGGTATCAGCCTTGACGTGCTTAAAGAAGCTCTTTTGCAGGCACGCGAGGGCAGGCTGCATATATTAAATTTGATGGAAAAAGCAAATGAAAATATCTCCGTAAACGAAGATATACTCCCTAAACTAGAGCTCTTTAGCGTGGATCCCGGCAAGATCGTTGACATCATCGGGCAAGCCGGTAAAACGATAAAAGAGATCATCGAAAAATTTGACGTCGCCATCGATCTAGACCGCGAAAAAGGCGAGGTAAAGATCGCCGGCGCGCAAAAATCAAGCGTAGATGCGGCTAAAGACTACATCATACAAATCGTTTCAAAAGACAACGGCAAGGGCTTTGGCGGCAAAAGAGGCGGCAGAGACGGCAAGCCACAAAAGACGCCTGAATTTAATATCGGAGACGAATTTGAGGGCGAGGTAAAAAGCGTGGTAGAATTTGGTGCCTTTATCGGGCTTCCGGGCGGCATGGACGGACTTTTGCACATCTCAAAGATCAAAACGCCTCTAAAAGCCGGCGATAAGGTCAAGGTAAAAATCAGCGAGCAAAAAGGGCACAAAATTTCCCTTTCTCTAGCGCAATAAATTTAAAGGAGAAACGATGCAGTATAAAAAAATATTTTTCCCAATCGGCGCGGGCGACGACGTAAAAGAGCGTATCAGAGGAGCTTTGCTGGTCGCTAAGCATTTTAATAGCCACATCGAGATTTTGGCTTGCCAGCTAGATCCCGGCGTCGTTTATAATATGAAAATGACTCTTCGAGGCGGCGTGCTTTATGACGAGTTTTTAAAGGCGGCGAAAGCGGAGCTTGGCGTCGAGCACGAGCGCAACGAGACTATTTTTCACAAACTTTGCGAAGAGCTTGGCGTGCAGGTCAGCGACGAGCCGATCGAGGGCAAGACGACGGCTAAATTTGTCACCAAAAGTGGCAAAAGAAGCGTGGTGGTCGAGCAGGAGTCTAAATTTTGCGATATGGTAGTGGCTGCCGTGCCGCTTGACGGCAAGATCACGGGTACGTTTGAGGCGGCGGTGCTAAAAAGCGGTAAAACGGCCATCACGATACCAAGGCGCATAACGAGCTTTAAGGCTGACAATATCCTAGTTAGCTGGAACGGCTCGACGCAAAACTCTCGCGCCGTGAGCAGCTCGATCGAGCTGCTAAAAAAAGCTAAAAAAGTGCATTGTATCACTTGCATGCCGCACTCTGGCGACGGTAGCGCAGAGGAAAATCTAAAAAAGCTAGAAGAGTACCTAAAACTGCACGACATACAGGCGACTTACGAGGTCGTGAGCACGACTTCGGTACCGGGCGAGGCATTGCTGCGAAGCGCTAAAGAGGGCGGATTTGATCTTATCGTAGCGGGCAGATACGGCGAAAACGGCTTTTTGGAGATATTTTTGAGCGGTACTTCGAGATATTTCCTTAAAAATACGACGATACCGGTTTTTATGTAAGACAAAATTCGGAGCCGAATTTTCAAATTTGACGTTTGGCTCCGAGGTAAATTTAAGCGACTGGCCTTTTATAAGAGGTCAGTTGGTTTTTATTTTATGACTAACTTCAGGCGCTTGCCTAGTAAATTTGTGATTTTTATTTCCTTTCCTATTGTTTTGCACTTATTTTAAAAATAGATTATTAAATTTATCTTGCTAGACGACTACTTTTTGGCGATTTTTAAAACTTAAATTTATTTTTGTGGTTATTCGAGAAGCTTATGAGTAGTAAACTTAGTAAAAACTATTTTAAATTTGTAAACTTCTTTTTAAATTTGGTTATGCCGGTCGGCCGTGTAAAGATGCGATTTGCTTCTTATGAGAAATGCAGTACCAAAGCAATCTCAAGTATTTTGAGTATACGCAACAAATTTGACTCTTTAGGGTAATGGGAGACACTAGCGCAAGAACATGGTTGTAGCGAATAATATCGACTTGTTTTGATTGATCAGTGTTTTTGAAGTTGGAAAATCATTGATGGCTTGGGAAGGTTTTTGTTGGGAGTTAATAAGAACAATGGTGCGACCTGCGAGATTTGAACTCGCACACCCTTCGGCACTACCACCTCAAAGTAGCGTGTCTACCGTTCCACCAAGGTCGCACGTAGATTAAAAAAGAAGCAAAGAGCGGGACGAACCCGCCCGAGATTATAACATTGGGTTTGCGTAAAGAACGATTAGTGCGATAACTAGTGCGTAGATAACTTGCGCTTCGATCATCGCAAGAGCAACGAACATCGTCGTAGTTAGCTTGCTGCCAACGCCTGGATTTCTAGCTGTACCTGAGATTGTCGCAGATGCGGTATTTCCCATACCGATAGCGCCGCCAAGAGCCGCTAGGCCTAGACCAACTGCCGCTGCAAGAACAGAGTAAGATTTTAGCATTTCGCCACCGTCCGCAAACGCGAAACTAGCAAAAGCCATCATTAAGAAAACAACTTTTTTCATAAAGTCTCCTTGTAAATTTAAGCCATTTCGGATCAGACCCCTACTTTGAAGCTTTGAGAGCGCATTTTATAAAAATTTAGCTTTG
>ERZ773059.1887-NODE-1887-length-9880-cov-14.328041_pt1 | contig 9880 bp, 7 predicted proteins | sample MGYA00580514_ERZ773059 | MGnify/ENA primary metagenome ERZ773059 (study PRJEB29015, sample SAMEA2737981) | human oral metagenome | biome: human oral; feature: human-associated habitat; material: dental | place: China | collected 2056 ...
TCTCCCATCCTTCTGGGGGTAAAGCTCAGTAGGATGGGAGAAAGGTACGTTCACGTGACGAAGGTACGTTGACGTCGTCGGCCATTGTTAACCGTCGTCAACCGCCGGTGACGCCCGGGGCGGGTCGGGCAGGCCTCGCCGCCCCCAGCAGCGGCCCGGGACCGGTCATCGAGGCGCGGCGCCCGCCATCCGCCTCCGCCGCTCCACGGCAGGGCCCGCCGCCGGCCTTGCAGCAAGCCGCGGCCAGGCCCGCCGTCGGACTCCTCAAACCGATCTCGAGCCGGAGCCGGACCGATCTCGGCGCGGAACCCGAACGATCTCGGTCAGGGGGGAGCGCAGCCGGCGCCGGGACGGCCGGGCTCAGTGCTGGCCGTAGACGTTCTGGTAGCGGTCGTTGAGCCGGTCGATCATGTCCTGGTCGATCAGCGTGATCTCGCCGCCGGCGCGGGCGATGTGGACGGTGCGAGCGACCTCCTCGCACATGGCGGCGGCCTTGACGGCGGCGCGGGCGTCGCGCCCGATGGTGAAGGGCCCGTGGTTGGCCATGAGCACCGCCGGTGACCTCGAGCCGGACAGGGTCTCCACGATGCCGCGCCCGATGGAGTCGTCGCCGATGAGGGCGAAAGGACCCACGGGGATGGGGCCCCCGAACTCGTCGCCCATCATGGTCAGGGCGCAGGGGATGGGCTCGCGGCGCGCCGCCCAGGCGGTGGCGTAGGTGGAGTGGGTGTGGACGACGCCGCCGACCCGCTCCATGTGCCGGTAGACGTAGGCGTGGGCGGCGGTGTCGGACGACGGCGTGAGCGACGCCGGCGTGCCGTCCTCGATCTTGTCGCCGTCCAGGGTGCACACGACCATGGTGTCCGCGGTCAGCTCGTCGTAGGAGACGCCCGAGGGCTTGATGACGAACAGGCCGGTTGCGACGGTCTGTCCGTCGCGGGTCAGGACGACGCGCTCCGAGACGTTGCCGGCGGTCCACACCACCAGCCCCCAGCGGGGCAGCTCTGCGTGCAGCGCCGCCACCTTCTCCCGGGTCGCGGCCACCGCCGCGCGCACCTCGGCATCGAGCTCTGACAGGACAATCGACGTGGTCGACTCGGACACCTCAGGCATCTCGGGCACCGTCCTCTCTCATTCCTCACTGGTTTCTTCACCGATCGCGGTCATGCCCGCCGGGCGGGCTCGGCCGATACGCCTACCGTGCCGGTGGCGGCGCTCCGTGGCACCAGCCGCGGTGAACGGACGTGCGCCCCGGTCCCGCGGTGTCGCGGCGGTCGGGCGGAACCGCCTCGGAGCGGCATCGCCAAGCATAGGGGTGAGCGTTCACATGAACGGCTGCTCGCCGGTACCATCGGCCATGCGCGCCGCCGTGTGCGCTCGGCGGCAGCTGCTGCCCGGGGCGCAGGAGCGCCGCACAGCCAAGCAACGGAGCATGATTCGAATGACCTCTTCTGCCGCAGCACCGGCCGCCACGACCCCGTCCGCGGCGAGCGCCCCGGACCCGAGCCGGACCGCGCTCGGCATCGAGCTCGGCTCCACGCGCATCAAGGCCGTCCTGATCGACCGGTCGCACCGCATCATCGCCTCCGGCGGCTTCGAGTGGGCCAACGAGCTCGTGGACGGGGTGTGGACCTACGCCATCGACGACGTCGTCGCGGGCCTGCGGGCCGCCTACGCCGAGCTCGCCCGGGACTTCCGCGACCGCTACTCCACGGCGCTCACGAGCGTCGGCGCCATCGGCATCTCCGGGATGATGCACGGCTACCTCCCCCTGGACGTCGACGGCGCCCCGCTCGTCCCCTTCCGCACCTGGCGCAACACCTTCACTCAGGCGTCCTCTGCCGCCCTGTCCGAGCTCTTCGGCCTCAACATCCCTCAGCGCTGGTCCGTCTCGCACCTCCATCACGCCGTCGTCGGCGGCGAGGAGCACGTGGCGCGCATCGCCCGCATCACCACGCTCGCCGGCTACGTCCACCACCGTCTGACCGGCCGCCACGTCCTGGGTGTGGGGGAGGCCTCGGGCGTCTTCCCGATCGGGCCCGACGGCCGCTCCTTCGACGCCGGGATGCTCGCGGCCTTCGACCGGCACGTGGACGCGCCGTGGTCCCTGGCCGACCTCCTGCCGCAGGTCGCCGTGGCCGGCGAGGACGCCGGGACCCTCGCCGCCGACGGCGCCCTCCTGCTCGATCCCACCGGCACGCTGCGCCCCGGGGCGCAACTGTGCCCGCCCGAGGGCGACGCCGGCACCGGCATGGTCGCCACCAACTCGGTGCGCCCGCGCACCGGCAGCGTCTCGGCCGGCACCAGCGCCTTCGCCATGATCGTCCTGGAGCGGCCCCTGCGGACCCGGGTGGAGCAGATCGACCTGGTGGCGACGCCGTCGGGGGCGCCGGTGGCGATGGTCCACTCCAACAGCTGCACGAGCGACCTCAACGCCTGGGTCGAGGTCTTCGGCCAGTTCGCCGCCGCCATCGGCGCCCCGATGGAGCGGGGGAGGCTGTTCGAGGTCCTGCTGGGCGCCGCGGCCGACGCCGGCGCGGGCTCCATGGACGACGCCGGGGTGCTGGCCTTCAACTTCCTGTCCGGCGAGCACCTGGTGGGCCTGGCCGAGGGGCGGCCCCTGGTGGTGCGCCGCCCCGGGGGGAGGCTGTCGCTGGCGACCCTCATGCGCGCGCACCTGTTCACGGCCTTCGCCTCCATGGCCCACGGCCTGAGGGTCCTGCGGGCCGGCGCCGAGGTCCCGATCGACTCCATGTTCGCCCACGGGGGCATCTTCACCACTCCCGAGATCCCCCAGCGGGTGCTGGCAGCCGCCTTCGACACTCCCGTGTCGGTGGGCGCCACCGCCTCCCAGGGCGGGGCGTGGGGCATGGCCCTTCTCGCCGGCTACAGGCTGCGGGCGGGCGGCCGCGGCTCCGGCGGCCCCGACGGTCCGGCCGACCCGGCGCTGGAGGACTACCTCGCCGACGTCGTCTTCCGCGACATGGAGGTCACCACGGTCGTGCCCGAGCCCGAGCTGGTCGAGGAGTACGCCCGCTACCTGGCGGCTTTCACGCGGGCCCTGCCCATCCAGGCCGCGGCGGCCGAGCTCTTCTGACGGCGGCGGGCCGACGGTGTCGAGCAGTGGCGGTTGCCACGATGCGGTGGATTCCGACAGGTCTTGCTCTTCAGGTGAGGTTCCCCTTAGGTTTTTAACCGAGGTAAGCCTCATCTCACAACCTCGTCAACAGGTCCTCGACGCGTTTCCGCCCCGCGTGCGATCCAGAACGGAATCCGGCCGGGAGCGCGTCCAGTCCCCGAAGGAAGACATGTCTCGCAAGATCTCCCGCCGTCACAGCCTGGCCCTCGTCACCGCAGTCGGGCTCTCCCTGGGCGCCTGCGGCGGCCCTGCCGCCGATGACGGCTCGACGGGCTCCGGCGACTCCGCCTCGCAGGGCTCCACGGTCACCATCGAGGACAACCGCGGCACCGTCGATGTCACCCTGCCCGTTCAGCGCGCAGCCTCCGCGGACAACCGCACCTTCGAGGTCCTGGCGCAGTGGGGCGTGCCGCTCGTCGCCGTCCCCAAGAGTCTCATGCCCTCGACCGTGACTGCGTACAACGGCGACGACGTCGCCGACCTGAAGGACCACCGCGAGCCCGACCTGGAGGCCCTGGTCGCGGCCAATCCCGACCTCATCATCTCCGGCCAGCGCTTCTCCCAGTACGACGACCAGATGGCCGAGCTGAACCCGGGCGTCCCGCTGCTCGATCTCGAGCCCCGCGAGGGGCAGCCCCTCGACGCCGAGCTCAGCCGCCAGGTCACCGCGCTGGGACAGGTCTTCGGCAAGGAGACCGAGGCCGAGCAGCTCGTCTCCGACTTCAACGCCGCCCTGGAGCGGGCCAAGAACGCCTACGACGGCAGTTCGACGGTCATGGCCGTCAACGTCTCCGGCGGTGAGATCGGCTACGTCGCGCCGACGGTCGGACGCACCTGGGGGCCGCTCTACGACCTACTCGGCCTCAAGCCCGCCCTGGAGGTCGAGGGCTCGAGCTCCAACCACAAGGGCGACGACATCTCGGTGGAGAAGATCGCCGAGTCCGACCCCGAGTGGCTCCTGGTCCTCGACCGCGACGGCGCGATCGCCGCCGACGAGGAGGGCTACACGCCCGCCGAGGACGTCATCGCGGGCAACAGCGCCCTCCAGAACGTCTCCGCCGTGACCAAGGGCCAGATCGTCTACGCCCCCAAGGACACCTACACCAACGAGTCGATCATCACCTACACGGAGATCCTCAGCTCGATGGCCGACGCCTTCGAGGCCGCCAAGACCAGCAAGGGCTGACCGGCAGCGGCGCGCCCCCGCCGTCCTGCGCGGCCCCGAGGCCCGCGCAGGACGGTTGACACCCATGACTGAGATCCGCAGACACCGTCCTACGACGCCGCCCGCGACCCGCACCCGCGGCCCGCTGCTCACCACCGGGCTGCTCGCGGGGCTGGCGATCGTCGTGCTCCTGCTCGTCGTGAGCCTCCTCACCGGCGAGTACTCCATCTTCTCCCGCAGCGACAGCGGCGAGATGTTCCTCAACGTCCGCGTCCCGCGCACCATCGCCCTGATCCTGGCGGGCGCCGCCATGTCCATGTCCGGCCTCGTCATGCAGCTCATCACCCAGAACCGCTTCGTGGAGCCCACCACCACCGGCACCACCGAGTGGGCGGGGCTGGGGCTGCTCCTGGTCATGGCGATCGCCCCGCGGGCCAGCGTGCTCGTGCGCATGGTCGGCGCCGTCGTCATGGCCTTCGTGGGGACCATGGTCTTCTTCCTGTTCCTGCGGCGCGTCTCGCTGCGCTCCTCCCTGCTGGTGCCCATCGTCGGCATCATGCTCGGCTCCGTGGTCAGCGCCCTGTCGACCTTCTTCGCCCTCAAGACCAACATGCTCCAGTCGCTGGGCGTGTGGTTCCAGGGCAGCTTCACCTCGGTCTACCGGGGTCAGTACGAGGTGCTGTGGCTCGTGCTGGTGGTGGCGGCCGCCGTCTTCCACTACGCCGACCGTCTCACGGCGGCCGGCCTGGGCCAGGACCTCGCCACGAGCATCGGCGTCGACTACCGGCGCACCGTCCTGGTCGGGACGGGCCTGATCGCCCTGGCCACCGGCATCGTCACCGTCGTCGTCGGGTCGCTGCCGTTCCTCGGCCTCATCGTCCCCAACCTGGTCTCCATGCGGCGCGGGGACGACCTGTGCTCCAACCTGCCGTGGGTCTGCCTGGTGGGCATCGGCCTGGTCACCGTCTGCGACCTGCTCGCCCGCACGATCATCTCCCCCTTCGAGATCCCCGTCTCGGTGGTGCTGGGCATCGTCGGCGCGGCGGTCTTCGTCGTCCTCATCATCCGCCAGCTCGGGAGGTCGTCATGAGTGCGCAGGCCGTGCGCCGCTCCGGGGCCTTTCCGACCGCGCTCGCCCGACGCCGGTGGTGGCTCGTCTACCTGGGCCTGACCGCCCTGGCGCTCCTGTTCGCCGCCGGGCTGCTCATCTGGAGGAACCCCGCCCCGCTGGGCACGCGCGGCTTCTGGCTCATCGCCCACCGCCGCATGTACGCCCTCATCGCCATGGGGGTCGTGGCGGTGTGCCAGGCCATGGCCACGGTCGCCTTCCAGACGGTGACCGGCAACCGCATCATCACGCCCTCCATCATGGGATTCGAGTCCCTGTACCGGGCCATCCACACCTCCACCGTGTTCTTCTTCGGCATCGCCGGGCTCAACGCGACCCGTAACCTGCGCATGTTCGTCGTCCAGCTGGTGCTCATGATCGGGCTGTCGCTGCTGCTGTACTCCTGGCTGCTGACGGAGCGCGCGGGCAGCATGCACGCCATGCTGCTCATCGGGATCATCATCGGCGCGGGGCTGGGCAGCATCTCGACCTTCATGCAGCGCATGCTGACCCCCAGCGAGTTCGACGTCCTCAGCGCCCGTCTGTTCGGCTCGGTGAACAACTCGGACTCCGAGTACTACCCGGTGGCGCTGCCGCTGGTGCTCGTCGCGTCTGCGGCGCTGTTCGTCATGTCGCGCAGGCTCAACGTCCTGTCGCTGGGACGGGACACGACGACGAGCCTGGGGCTGAGCCATACGCGGACCTCGATCGCGGTGCTGGTGCTCGTGTCGGTGCTCATGGCGACATCGACCGCGCTGGTGGGGCCCATGACCTTTCTCGGGTTCCTCGTCGCGACGCTGACCTACCAGCTGTGCGGCACCTACGACCACCGCTACATCCTGCCCATGGCGGTCAGCCTCGCCCTGCTCGTGCTCACCGGGGCCTACTTCCTCATGTACTACGTCTTCGGCGCCCAGGGCGTCGTCTCGATCATTATCGAGCTGGTGGGCGGCTGCGCGTTCCTCGTCGTCATTCTCAGAAAGGGGCGGCTGTGATCGAGCTGCGTCGGGTCACCAAGGTCTACAGCCCGGAGGTCTCCATCGGCCCCGTCGAGCTGGACATCCCCGCCGGCGGGGTGACTGCGCTCATCGGCCCCAACGGGGCGGGCAAGTCCACGCTGCTCATGATGATCGGCAGGCTGCTCGGCATCAGCGAGGGCACGATCCGCGTGGCCGAGATGGATGTGGCCTCGACCAGGTCCGCGGACCTGGCCAAGGTGCTGTCGATCCTGCGGCAGGAGAACCACTTCATCACCCGCCTCACCGTGCGCCAGCTCATCGGCTTCGGCCGCTTCCCGTACTCCCGGGGGAGACTGACCGCCGAGGACGAGGAGATCATCTCCCGCTACGTGGACTTCCTCGGGCTCGGCGAGCTCGAGGGGCGTCATCTGGACGAGCTCTCGGGCGGCCAGCGCCAGCGCGCCTACGTGGCCATGGTCCTGTGCCAGGAGACGGACTACGTCCTGCTCGACGAGCCGCTCAACAACCTGGACATCGCCCACTCGGTGGAGATGATGAACCACGTCGAGCGCGCCGCCCGCGAGTTCGGGCGCACAGTGATCGTCGTCCTGCACGACATCAACATCGCGGCCCGCTACGCCGACCGGATCTGTGCCGTCAAGGACGGCCGGATCGCCGAGTTCGGCACTCCGGCCGAGATCATGCGCGACGAGGTCCTCAGCTCCATCTTCGGCACCGACATCGAGGTCATCGAGGGGCCCAAGGGCCTGATCGCCTGCTTCTGAGCCGAGTCCCCGCCCGCCGGACGGACGGGGACGGCGCCCGAGCAGCAGCGCCCGCCCCGGTCCTCTCCACGATGCGGCAGGGGACCGGGGCGGGTCGGGGTCGCGGCGAGCCGGGGCGCTCAGGCCCGTGCGAGGGCCTCGCGCGCCACGGAGGCGACGTTGTCGCCGGTGAATCCGTAGTCGGCGAACATGTCCGCGGCGGGTGCGGAGGCGCCGAAGCGGTCGATGGAGACGATCGCTCCGCTGTCGCCGACGCGCTCGCGCCAGCCCATGGCGATGCCCGCCTCCACGGAGACCCTCACGGAGCTCTCGGGCAGGACCGAGGCGCGGTAGTCCTCGTCCTGGGCGTCGAACCACTCCAGGCAGGGGGCGGAGACCACGCGGGCGGGTGTTCCGGCGGCCTGGAGGATCTCGCGGGCGTCGACGGCGACCGACACCTCTGAGCCGGTGGCGATCAGGGTCACGGCCGGGGCGGTGGCCTCGCCGCGGGAGTCGGTGGCCTCGGCCAGGACGTAGGCCCCGCGGCGCACGCCCCGGCCGGCGGCCTCGGCCGAGGCCAGGACGGGGAGGTTCTGCCGGGACAGGACGATGCCCGCGGGCTCGTCGCGTCGGCGCAGCATCTCCGCCCACGCGGCCGCGGTCTCGTTGGCGTCGGCGGGGCGGACGACGTCGAAGCCCGGGATGGCGCGCAGGGAGGCGAGGTGCTCGATGGGCTGGTGGGTGGGGCCGTCCTCGCCCACCCCGATCGAGTCGTGGCTCCACACGAAGAGCGAGCCGATCCCCATCAGGGCCGCCAGACGGACGGCGGGGCGCATGTAGTCGGCGAACACCAGGAAGGTGCCGCCGTAGGCCCGGGTCAGGCCGTCCAGGGCGATGCCGTTGAGGACGCCGCCCATGGCGTGCTCGCGCACCCCGAAGTGGATCACGCGCCCGTAGGGGCCGTCCCCCTCCTTCTGGGCCAGGGACGCCGGCAGGAAGGAGGGCTCGCCGACCATCGTGGTCTTGTTGGAGCCGCCCAGGTCGGCCGACCCGCCCCACAGCTCGGGGACGACGGGCGCCAGTGCGGTGAGCACCGCGCCCGAGGCGTTGCGGGTCGCGACCGACGCCCCGGTCTCCCAGGTCGGCAGGGCGGCGTCGAGACCCTCGGGCGCTCGGCCGGAGCTCAGGCGGTCCAGCAGCGCGGCCCCGCCGGGGTTGGCGGTCCGCCACGCCTCGTAGCGGGCGTCCCAGTCGGCGCGGGCCGCTGCGGCGCGCTCAGCGGCGTGGGCGCGGGTGCGCTCCAGGACGCCGTCGGTCTGGAACGAGGCCCCGGGGTCCAGGCCGAGGGCCCTCTTGAGTCCGGCCACCTCCTCGGCGCCCAGCGCCGCGCCGTGGGTGGAGGCATGACCCTGCATGGTGGGAGCCGGCCAGGCGATGATCGTGCGCAGCCGGATGAGGGACGGCCGGGCGGTCTCGGCGCGGGCGGCCACGATGGCCTCGTGCAGGGCGTCCAGGTCCTCGTGGTACTCGCCGCCGGCGGTCCAGTCGACGTCGAGGACCTGCCAGCCGTAGGCCTCGAACCGGGCCGTGGGGTCCTCGGTGAAGGAGATGTCGGTGCCGCCCTCGATGGAGATGTCGTTGTCGTCGTAGATGGCGATGAGGTTGCCCAGCTGCTGGGTGCCGGCCAGGGAGGCGGCCTCGGCGACGACGCCCTCCTGCATGCAGCCGTCGCCCATGACGGTGTAGACGAGGTGGTCGAAGACCGACTCGCCCGCCGGGGTGTCGGGGTCCAGCAGGCCGTGCTCGTAGCGGGCGGCCATGGCCATGCCCACCGCGTTGGAGAACCCGGCCCCCAGGGGACCGGTCGTGGTCTCCACCCCCCTGGTGTGTCCGAACTCCGGGTGGCCCGGCGTCAGCGACCCGGCGGTGCGCAGCGCCTGAAGGTCGGAGACCTCCAGGCCGTAGCCCGCCATGGCCAGCTGGATGTACTGGAGCACCGAGGCGTGGCCCGCCGACAGGACGAAGCGGTCGCGCCCCGGCCACCGGTCGTCGGACGGGTCGCCGGTCATCTCGTGCTGGTACAGCAGGTAGGCCACGGGGGCCAGGGAGATGGCGGTGCCGGGGTGCCCGGAACCGGCCTTCTCGACGGCGTCGGCGGCCAGCGCCTTGGCGACCCTGATCGCCTTGAGGTCGAGGTCTGAGAGCTGGAGGGGGCCGGCGGGGGCGGCGGACTCGTGGGGCTCTGCCGCCTCTGCGGGCTCTGTGGGCTCTGTAGTCATCAACAAGGTTTCCTTCGTACGTGCTCGTGCGTGGGCGTCGGTGACGGGCGTGCGCCCGGCGACTGGTCTCCGGGGAATCCTCCCACCGGTTCCTTGGAATCGTCCCCTGGCTCCTCGTGGACGGGCAACCGGAGCGGTGGACGGATGTGCGCCCCGTGGTTTTCTGGAGCCGTGGCCCCTCGGGCCGGGGCCTGCGGGCGGCGCCTGGCCCGGCCGCTGGGATCCTAATAAAGTGTTGAGGATGAACAAAAGTGGTGGAGGCGCTCACGGCCCCGACGGGCGGCGCCCGGGGAGACCGGGGCGGACCGTCGCGCCCCGGTCCGGCCGAGTCGGCTGGGACCCGGCCCGGCCGGGAGCGGGGCGGGTCTGAGCGCCGGCCCGCGGGCTCATCCCGAGGGGCGTCGCAGGGACGCGCCCGGGTGGAAGACCGGGGCGATGCGCTCGGGCTCCCTTCCGGCGAGGGGGA
>ERZ773059.1893-NODE-1893-length-9854-cov-2.642412_pt1 | contig 9854 bp, 7 predicted proteins | sample MGYA00580514_ERZ773059 | MGnify/ENA primary metagenome ERZ773059 (study PRJEB29015, sample SAMEA2737981) | human oral metagenome | biome: human oral; feature: human-associated habitat; material: dental | place: China | collected 2056 ...
TGATCCGGGTCATCGCGCACAGGGTGCCGTTGAGGGTAGCGACCGGGCCTACCCCGGACGGGTACCGGGCGCGGGTGTTGAGCCGGCGAGACTGGAACTCGGTGCAGTTCGAGGTCGAGGTCACCTCCCGGTAGCGGCCCTGGCTGGGGAACCAGCCGTAGCAGTCGTATTTGCGGGCCGCGCTCAGCCCCAGGTCACCGGCCGCCACCTCCAATACCTGGAATGGGATCCCCAACAGAGACAGGAAGTCCTTCTCGTAGCCGAGCAGCCGCTGGTGCTGGGCGTGGGCGTCCTCGGGGGCGCAGTAGACGAACATTTCGACCTTGTCGAACCAGTGCACCCGGAAGATGCCGCGGGTGTCTTTGCCGTACGAGCCGGCCTCACGCCGGTAGCAGGGCGAGAATGCCGTGTACGACAGCGGCAGCGCGGCACCGTCGAGGATCTCGTCGCTGTGGTACGCGGCCAGCGCCACCTCCGAGGTGCCGACCAGGTACAGGTCGTCGGCCGGCAGGTGGTAGACGTCCTGCGCGGCCTGGCCGAGGAAACCGGTTCCCTCCATCGCCGACGGCTTCACCAGCGCCGGCGGCAAGATCGGGGTGAAGCCCCATTCAGTGGCCTTCGCGATCGCCAGCTGCACCAGCGCCAGTTCCAGCAGGGCTCCCTGCCCGGTCAGCACGTAGAAACGGGATCCAGAGATCTTGGTGCCTCGTTCCAGGTCGATCGCGCCCAGCAGCTGGCCTAGGTCGAGATGGTCGCGGGGGGCAAAGCCCTCAGCGGCGAAATCGCGGGGCTGGCCCACTGTTTCGCGTACCACGAAGTCGTCTTCCCCGCCGAGGGGTACGTCGTCGAAGACCGGGTTCGGCAGCAGCCGCAGCAATTCGGTGAAACGGGCCTCGGCCTGCTCCCGGGCCTGGTCGGCCTGGCGGACCGCGGCCGCCAGATCCTTGGTCCGGGCCAGCAACTGTTGCCGCTGCTCACCGGAGGCCTTGGGGATCTGGCCGCTGACGTCCTTCTGCTCGGCCCGCAGCGTCTCGTGGCCGCCGATCGCCGCCCGCCGCGCCTCGTCGGCGGCGAGTAGCTGGTCGATCAGATCGGCAGGTTCCCCGCGGGCCTGCTGGGCGCGTCGGAGACGGTCAGGGTCGGCACGCAATACCTTCGGGTCGATCACCTGCTCAGCCTATCCGGGCTTGACTGTCTGCGTCCGCGCGGAGAGAGGACAAGGGCATGAGCGACGCGGCCCGCCCTCACGGACGCGAGGGCCATCACACCCAACCACGGAGCTTCAGGCCCGAGTCTGCAGGGTTTCGGGCTTGGTCTCGTAGGGGTTGACCAGGTTCATCTGGATCGCCGTGATCAGGATTTGGGTACGCGAGGTGACCTGCATCTTGGCGCCGATGTGGTTCAGGTACTGCTTCACCGAACCTTCAGAGATGTACATGTGGAGGGCGATCTGATGGTTGGTGAACCCCTGGGCAAGCCATCGCAACAGCTCCCGCTCCCGCGGGGTCAGGCCGATGTCGACTGGGTCGCGGGCAATCATCTCAGGGGTGCTGATGGTCGCTACCAGTTGCCGGCGGACCGTCGCCGAGAGCGGCATATTGCCCTCCATGGCGTTGTACAGGCCAGCCATCAGCCGGGGCGGCTTCGTATTCTTTAGCAGATATCCCGCGGCTCCGGCCCGGAGCGCGGAGACGACGTGCTCACGACTGGTGAACGTCGTCAAGACGACCACGCAGGCGTCGAGCCATCGTCCGCAGATCTGCTTGGTGGCCTCGACGCCCGAGACCACGGGCATCTGCAGGTCCATCAGCACAACGTCGGGTTCCAGGGTGGCGTAACAGTTGACGCCCTCCTGCCCGTTGCGGGCCTCGCCGGCCAGCACGAAATCCTTTTGGGCCGCGAAGACACTGCGGTAGGCGTCCCGGACGGCCGGGTCGTCGTCGACGAGCAGAACACGGGTACGGCGGTAAAGGTTCATCGTCGAAACCAATCTGTCGATGGGGATGTACCACCTCGACTTTCGTCCAGTCCCTCAGCCGGGCGCAAGACCTACTGTCCGAAAGTGAACTGTGCCACCACTGGGCGATGGGATTGGATCATCGACGACCGAAGCCACCCGGGCTCGGTCTGGAAATCCTAGGAGGAACTGTCATGCGTATCGTCACCGCTATCCTTGGTCTGGCCCTCAGCGTCACAACCCTCACCGCGGTCCCTGCCCAGGCCGCCAGCGACACCGGCCAAGACAGAGCAGTCAGGAACTACTGCATGCGATTCCCGATGATCCCTGGTTGCCAGCGCTGACGAACCACGATGACTACCATGCCTGCGCTGTCGGGTGAGCGGCTTGGTCTCCTGCTCTGGCGCAGGGGCCAGGCGCTCGCCGGTCTGGACCAGATCCGGCTAGTCGCCTCAGCTCTGTTGGGCTTCTGGCTGATCGACTTTGTCCGGCTCACCCTCCAGCAGCCCCCTGCCGAGACGCTGATCAGCGCGATGGATGGGCTGACCCTGATAGCGCTGCTGGTGCTGCTGTGGCGGCCCCGGACCGGGATCCTGCTAGCGGCGATCCCCCTGGTTGCGGCCGTGTTCTGGTCAAGCACCGGCATGGAGGTCCTACTACTAGTGGCCCTGGGTTGCGCCGGTGCGCTGCTGCGTCGCGGCGAGACCCTGGCCCTCAGCGGCGCCCTGGTGAGCTTTGTAGTGATCCGGGTGCTGACATCCCAGGGGCCGACCCGGTGGAGCCTGCTCGCCGGGTTGGCCGCTGGGCTCAGCATCGGGCTCGTCATCGGCTGGTCGCTGCTGTGGTTACGCCGCCGCCGGGAACGGCAGGATCACCTGACCGGCCTGGCGGCGCTGGAGTCGGCCCGGCTGCGGGCCGATGAACGCGCTGCGATCTCGCGGGAACTCCACGATGTGGTGGTGCACCAGTTGTCTACCGTCAGCCTGCAGGCGATGGCCGCCGAGGACTGCCAAGATCCGCAGCGGCTACGGGAGATCGTGGCAGACATCGGTGACTGCGCCCAGGAGGCGCTACGCGACCTGCGCCTGTTAACGTCGGTCCTGCGCGATGCCGCATTCGAGGCAGCGCCCGGGGTGGAGATCCAGGAGTTGACCCAGCGGGTACCGCCCACCCAACAGGCGGCCACCATGGCGTTGGCCTTGGTGGAGGCCGGTTTCGAGCCTGACGTGTTGGTACCGGCCCGCGCCGACGACCTGCCGATGACGGTGCAACAGACCATTTCGCGGGTAATCGCCGAGGGCGTCGATAATGTGATCCACCATGCCCCCGCCCGCTGTCGATGCGTGGTGCGGGTACTGCTGTCGGAGGTCTGCGCCACGGTCCACGTGCTCAGCCCGGTCCCGTCTGGCTTCACCATGCCGTCCCTAGGGTGGGGCCTTCGCGGATTGCAGGAACGGATCCACCTGACCGGGGGTTGCTTCGAAGCCACCGTCACGGATGAGCAGTGGTCTCTGCGCGCCGTCCTGCCACTGGAATGATCCATCGGACCGCGGCCCACCTGGTAAGGGTTTCGCCTATCCTGACAGGGTGTCGGTAGCCGAGCGACGTCGGCCATTGTGGCCGCGGGGGAGCCGGGCCGCGGTGTGGGCACTGCGAGCGCTCGGTGCTGCCGTGGTGGCTATCGACGCCTTCGGCGGGCTGAGGGTCACCGAACGGTGGGGCTTGGCCCTTGATGCTGGCGCCTTCCTGGTCGGGATGGTGGCCATGGTCTTCCCCCGGGTCGGCTTTATCGTCGTCTTGGGGCTGGTGTGGCTGGCCCTGGTACAGCCGGACGAAGTTTCGCTGTGGCAAGTGCCCCTGATGATCAATCTTGCTGCCATCAGCGGGTCCCGGCCGTGGCGGACAACGCTGCTAGCCCTCTCCGCCTATGTGACTGCGGGTTTCCTCATCTTCCCGGATGTCGGAGATCTTGTCATCTTTATCGCCTTCCTGATCATGTTGGTATTTGGGGGGCGATGGGTGGGATGGTTGATCCGCCGCCAGGAACGCAGCGAGATCACGATCGAGCAGCTGGTCGACGACATTGAGAGCATCCACCGTGAGGAACGACACGCCCTGGCTGATGAGCTCTCCCGGCTGATGTCAGGCGATCTGGAACGGCAGCACCAGGCGATGGCCACGGCTCCCAGCATGGCCGACCCGATGCAGATCCGAACCGTGTTGGCCACGGTTGATGCCCAGAGCCGGGCCGCCCTCGCCCGAGTCCGCCGCCTCGTCCAGAACCTGCGCAGCCCGGTCGAAACAGCCCCGCCCAGCTGGTTGGAGGGCATTGAGGCGCTGGAGGACGAACTGGCCAGCCAGGCCTACCTGGTCGAACTGGATCTCGACCCCGCCCTTGACGATTTGCCCATCCCGGACGGCGAGCTGTTACCCATGGTCGCCGATCACCTCCAAAACCATGCCCTGCCCGGTGGCCGGTGCGCGATCATCGGGCGAGTCAGCGACGACACCGTGCTGGTGCGGATCGGGCACGAGGTCGCCGAGGAAGCCTCCCGGGATGTCTGGCCGGGGCTCGTGCAGCGGCTCAGCACGCCCGGTTGCCGGGTCAGCGTCGATGGCGACGACGGCTGGTGGCAGGTGCAGATCGAGCATCATGACGTTACCCCGGCCGTACCACCGCGTCCGGCCTCCCCGCAACGACCGCTCGCCATACTGGCTTCGCGGTGGGAGGCCTTCCACCAGACCGACGTGCCCTGGCAGATCGGCATCCAGGTCGTCGGCTTCGGGCTTTTGATCCTGAGCCTTGCCCACCTGGTGTCGTTGCGCGTGGTGACCGTGACCTCCCTGCTATGGGTCGCGACCACGGTCACGATCATCACCGCCACAGCTTTCCCGCGGGCGACAACGATCGCCTTGGCCCTGCTGCTGATCATCGGATTTGCTCTTCCGCCCCGGCCGCTGCCGTCCGCCCCGATGGTCCAAGTCATGATCCTGACGGTGCTGGTCTTGGCCTGGCGGCCACGCTGGGCACTGCTACCAGCCCTAGGCTGGCTGGCTTTCGCGATCATCAAGTTCCCCGAACGAACCACCGCCGAGGCGATCGTCACCACCGCTTTGATGGCCATCCCCACCGTTGCCCTGGGCCTACTCGCCTCTTATTTTCTCGCCTCTCACAGTCACCAGCATCGGGCGATCCTGCGACTCGAACAAGAGCGGGGCGAGGCCCGTACCCAGGAACGCCAGGCCCTGGCTGGAGAGCTCCACGACATGGTCGCCCACCAGCTCACCTCCATGTCGTGGGAGATCAGCCACCACGGAGATTCCACTGACCTGGTTGACCTGCGCGCCACTGCCCTGCGAATCAGTGGCCTGCTGCTTGCCGCCCGCAATGACCTGACCTCGTTGGTCTTTCTGATGCGCGGCGTCACCACGACATCCCCCGAAGGGACCTGGAGTACCCCCAGCGCCACCGCCCGGGCCGTCGCCAACACGCTGCACCGGACAGGTTTTTTCGTCGACGTCTGCCTGGACCCCGACATCGACGACTGCGATTCGGCCACCGCCCACACGATTGCCCGGATCCTGCGCGAATCCGGCACCAATATCATGCGTTACGCCAGCCCCGGCGGGGCCTGCGTCATCACCATCACCGCCGCCCAGGATCGGATCGACCTGGACATCGTCAGCCCGCTCGCGGCCGTCACCCCTTCCCATCCCGACTCCACCGGGAATGGGCTGGGTGGGCTCGCCGAACGGGCCCAGCTCACGGGTGCCACCTTCTGGGCCGGCCGGGTGGAGCACCAGTGGCGGGTCATCAGCCAGCTGCCCCGCCATCCACTCTCGACGGCGCCGGCGGGTGTCTGAGCCTCGCCGACCGCGCTACCGGTGATTCTGGATGAGCATCGGGTCGACCGCGCCGCATTGGATCGCGCGGACCAGAATCTGGGTCCGGGAGGTGGCGTGCAGTTTGGCGCCGGCCCGGGCGAAGTACTGCTTGACGCTGCTCTCGCAGACGTTCATCCTCATCGCGATCTGCCGGTTCGTCAGCCCGCGGGCCAGCCAGTTCACCAGTTCGTTCTCGCGCGGCGTAAGCGGATTCTCGCGGACTGGTTCGTCTGCCACCAGGGCGTGGACCAGCTGGTGACGGACCGAACCTGACAGGGGCATTTCACCGGCTAGGGCCTGCCGCAGACCGGCGAAGAACTGACCTGAAGTCAAGCCCTTGACTAGGTAGCCGGCGGCGCCAGCCCGCAGGGCTGCTACTACCCAGTGGTGCGAGGTCAGCGTGGTCATCGCCACCACGCGGGCGTCTGCCCAGCGGGCGCAGACCGCTCGGGTCGCATCGACCCCGTTGAATGGCATCTGCAAATCCATCAGGACGACATCGGGCAGCAGCGCCTCGTACCTAGCCTCCACCTGGGCGCCGTCTCTCACCTCGCCCACCAAGTCAAACGACTGCTGGGTGGCGAAGAGACCTCGGTAGGCACGCAGGGTGTTGGGGTCATCATCGACCGCCAGTACCCGGCTCCTGTGCTCTTCCACGCTCCCAGAATAATGACGCGGGTCTGCCACCAGGATGACGCGGGTCTCCCAACGCCTCCTGGACCGGTGAACTGCTGGCGCTCGCGCCCGGAGCCTCCGCGGCACTAGCGTGGGCCGCGAACCCCACGAGGTGGCTCGCAGGGGCGGGGCGTTGCAACGTCGCCCCGCTTGGGGTCGACTGAGCGAAAGGCATGACGCATGACCACGTTGCAGACCATGGGCCAGCAGCAGACGCGGCGCAGCTGGGCAGAGCCGTACAAGATCAAGGTGGTGGAACCGCTACGGACCACTACCCGCGAGGAGCGCGAGGCCGCGATCCGAGAAGCCGGCTGGAACACCTTCCTGCTCCACTCCCGCGACGTCTACATCGACCTGTTGACCGACTCCGGCACGAATGCGATGTCGGACCGGCAGTGGGCCGCGCTGATGACCGGCGACGAGGCGTACGCCGGCAGCGCCAGCTACTACCGGTTGGAGCAGGCGATCCAGCAGGCGTACGGCTACCGCCATATCGTGCCCACCCACCAGGGGCGCGGCGCGGAGCACCTGCTGTCGCAGGCGGCGATCCGGCCAGGCGACCACGTCCCGGGCAACATGTATTTCACCACTACCCGCTTCCACCAGGAGAAGGCCGGCGCTACCTTCCACGACGTGATCGTCGACGAGGCGCACGACACCAGCTCGCAGTACCCGTTCAAGGGCAATATCGACGTGGACAAGCTCCAGTCGCTGATCGACGAGGTGGGCGCCGACAAGATCCCGTACGTCTGTCTCGCGACGACCGTCAACATGGCTGGCGGGCAGCCGGTGTCGATGGCGAACGCCCGCGCGGTACGGGAGCTGACCGACCGGTACGGGATCAAGGTCTACCTCGACGCCACCCGGGCGGTGGAGAACGCGTACTTCATCATCGAACGCGAGCCGGGGTACGCCGACAAGACCCTGGCCGAGGTGCTGGCCGAGCTCTGCTCGTACACCGACGGCGCGACCATGTCCGGCAAGAAGGACCACCTGGCCAATATCGGCGGCTGGGTCGCCACCAACGACGAGGACCTATTCCACGAAATCCGCAACCTGGTCGTCGTGTACGAGGGCCTGCACACGTACGGCGGGATGTCAGGCCGCGACATGGAGGCGATGGCGATCGGGATCGAAGAATCGCTCGACTTGGCGTACATGCGGTCCCGGATCGGGCAGGTGCGCTACCTGGGTGAGCTGCTCGAGCAGTGGGGGGTGCCGTTCGTGAAACCGGTTGGCGGGCACGCGATCTTCCTCGACGCCCGGGCCTTCTACCCGCACCTTGACCAGGAGCAGTTCCCGTCTCAGACCCTGGCCGCGCAGCTCTACCTGGATTCGGGGATCCGGTCCATGGAACGCGGCATCGTCTCCGCCGGTCGCGGACCCGACGGGCAGAATCACCACCCCGCGCTGGAGTTGACCCGGCTCACGATCCCGAGGCGGGTGTACACCCCGGCCCACCTCGACCTCGTCGCCGAGAGCGTGAAGACTTGCTTCGAGGAGCGTGACCAGGCCACCGGCCTGCGGATGGTGTACGAGCCGAAGTACCTGAGGTTCTTCCAAGCCCGGTTCGAACCGATCAGCTGAGGTTCAGCGACACAACTGACCGCCTGCCAGCCGCCGGTGTGAGAATGACCACCATGAAGCGGCGCCGACAACAGCTGTCCTGGTTGGTGGCCGCCGCCTGGGGTGGCGGTTTCTTGATCTGGACGGCCCTGGCGGCTGGCCGGCGGTTGGACCGGCTCGACGCGGCTTTGGCCGCGCCCTGGCTCGACCCGGCCAGCCCGATGGGGCAGATCCTCAGCGCTTTCGCGTTGGCCAGCCACCCGGCGCTGGCAGTGATGGCAGTGGCGGGGATCGCCGCCTGGGCGTACCAGCGTCGGCTCCGGAGGCTGGCTGCGGCCCTGGCCGGGTCCTTGTCGGGGTGGGTGTTGGGCTGGCTGGTCAAGGCCTGGCTAGCTCACCCCCGGCCCGAGTCCCCGTTCGCTGCGGCGATCACGTACGGCGGCTATGGGTATCCCTCGAACCACATGACGATGGCGCTGATCCTGGTTTCGACGGTGGCCACGATGGCGACCGCGGCCCGCCGCTCGCCGGTGAGCAAACTGATCCTGGATCACCGGGTCGCGTTGCCGCTGCACCCGGAATACCGCACCATGCCGATGGTCTGGTACATCCCGCCGCTGTCACCGATCGTGGATTCGCTGGCCGCGACCGGACACGACGCCGAGAATGCCACTAACCTGTTCCAGGCGATCGACGCGTTGCGGATTCCGGTGGAGTATTTGGCTAATCTGTTCACCGCCGGCAATGTGGAGCCGGTCCGGGCGGTGCTGCAGAAGATGTCGGCGATGCGCTCGTACATGCGTGACCTTAATCTCGGTAACGAGCCGCAGGAGCAGATCGCGAACCGGGTCGGGATGACCGGCCAGCAGATGCAGGACATGTTCCGGCTGCTGGCGATCGCCAAATACGACGAGCGGTACGTGATCCCCACCTCGCACCAGGAGCAGGCGCATGCGCTGGAGGCGATCAACACTGAATGCCCGGTCGGTGAAGGCGATCCGGTTCGTGGTGGCGGGCCGATCCCGGTCACGATCGGTGGCCTGCGGAAGTCGAGCGGCGCGTATCTCGACTGGGACGGGCGCGGAATCCCGGCTCGGAGCTCACGATGAGGACCTGGCTGCCTCCGGTACGTCTCCGCGCCGCGGGGGTGCCGCGGCGGGAACGGGACGAGGTCGTAGTCCGGGCCACCTGGCAGCTGGTCTCGTTGCTGCTCGACTATCCGGGCGAGGAGCTGTATCAGCGGCTGCCAGCATTACGGCGGGCCGCCGAGGCGCTGCCGGAGCCGATCGGCCCGGCGCTGCAGCAGCTAGTCGATCACCTCACCGCGACGGGTCTGGGGCCCGCGCAGCGCACATTCGTAGAAACCTTCGACTACACCCGCAGATGCGCGCTGCACCTGACCTATTACACCCACGGTGACAGCCGCAAGCGTGGTGTGGCCCTGGTGGAATTCAAGCAGGCGTACCGGCGGGCCGGCTGGCAGGTCAATGACGCCGAGCTGCCGGATCATCTGAGCGTGCTGCTGGAGTTCGGGGCGGTAGGCGACTTGGATGTGGCCTGGGAGCTGCTGAATCGGCACCGGGTTGGGGTCGAGCTGCTGGGCCTGGCTCTCACCGACCGGGATTCCCCGTGGCTGGCGGCGGTCCGGGCGTTGCAGGCTACCTTGCCGGCGCTCGACGGTGACCAGGCTGACTTGGTGGCGCGGCTGCTGCGCGACGGGCCCGAGACTGAGGATGTCGGCCTCGAACCGTACGGGATCGATCCCCGCCTC
>ERZ773059.1894-NODE-1894-length-9849-cov-6.777823_pt1 | contig 9849 bp, 10 predicted proteins | sample MGYA00580514_ERZ773059 | MGnify/ENA primary metagenome ERZ773059 (study PRJEB29015, sample SAMEA2737981) | human oral metagenome | biome: human oral; feature: human-associated habitat; material: dental | place: China | collected 2056 ...
CGGGGTCGCCGCCGAGCAGGATGACCGCGCCGTCAACCAAACCGCCGCCCAATACACGGTCGAGTTCGCCCATGCCGGTTGGATTGCGCGGCACTTCGGTAGCGGTCACGGCGGAGAGGGATTGGACGGTCGAAGTGTCTGCCGCCCAAGATTGGAAGCGGGCATTTTTCGGCTCGGGCGCGGCCAGGCTTTCATGAAGAGTGTTCCACTCGCCGCAATGAGGGCATTTACCCTGCCATTTCGGAGAAGTGCCGCCACATTCGGTGCATTGGTAGATGGTTTTGGGGGCTTTTGCCATGGTGTTTTCCCTGTGGAATATTTGATGTGTGAAAAGGTCGTCTGAAAACAATCATATCGTTTTCAGACGACCTTTTTTATTGAGAAATAACAGGTTTATTTTTTACTGTCTTTATCCGCATCTTTTTTCGGCGCAGGTTTTTTCGCTGCTAAGCCCAAAGATTTTTGCCATTCGGCTGGATTTTTCACCAAGTCCAAGGCTTTACGGAGCTGATCGTCTTTGGCCGGATTTGGAATGCGGCGGCTGGAGATGTCTTCGTCTTTGTCTTTTTGGGACTTGTCTTTATCGGCTTTGGTTTCTGTGTTGGCAGGTGTTTCAGTGCTGCTGTTGACGTCTTGGCCGCCCAGCGGATTGCCGATATGGCCGACCAAATCGGCTTCGCGGCTTTCAAAGGTGCGGTCTTTGTCTTTGACTTCAACGTCAGGAACAATGCCTTGCGCCTGAATCGATCGGTCGTTTGGCGTGTAGTAAAGGGCAGTGGTCAGTTTGACTGCACTGCCGCCGGAAAGCGGAATCAGGGTTTGCACTGAGCCTTTGCCGAAACTTTGTGTGCCGACGACGACGGCGCGCTTGTGGTCTTGCAATGCGCCGGCAACGATTTCGGAAGCGGAGGCCGAGCCTGCGTTAATCAGGACGGTCATTGGAATGGTTTTCAGCTCGGCAGGCAATCCGGCCAACGGGTCTTTGCCGCTGGTGGTGATGTAGTCTTCGGCAGTTGCTTTGAGTACCATGCCTTCTTTTTTGTTGCGGCCTTTGGTGCTGACAACGGTTACGTCAGGTTGCAGGAAGGCTGCGGATACGCCAACTGCACCGTTGAGCAGGCCGCCCGGGTCATCGCGTAAGTCGAGGATGATGCCTTTGAGCGGGCCTTTATTTTCTTTGACAAGGGCTTGTGCGGCTTCGTTGAGTGCGGCAACGGTGCGTTCTTGGAATTGGGAGACGCGGATGTAGCCGTAGTCTTTTTCAAGCAGGTGATGGCGTACGCTTTTGACTTTGATGATGGCGCGGGTCAGGTTGACGACGATGGGTTTGTCGGCATTTTTGCGTGAAAGGGTCAGGGTGATTTTGGTACCCGGTTTGCCGCGCATTTTTTTGACGGCTTCGCTGACGGTCAGGCCGCGCGTAGAGGTATTGTCGATTTTGACGATGAAGTCGCCGCTTTTCACGCCTGCGCGTTCTGCCGGAGTATCTTCAATCGGGGCAACGACTTTGACGAAGCCGTCTTCTTGTCCGATTTCCATGCCCAAGCCGCCGAATTCGCCGCTGGTGGACTCTTTCATTTCGGCATAGCCTTTTTTGTCCATATACTCGGAATGCGGATCGAGGTCGGACACCATGCCTTTCATTGCACCTTCAAAGAGCTCGGCGTCTGGTTTGTCTTGGTAATAGTTGGCTTTGATTTGGCCGTACACTTCTGCCATGGTGCGGATGGTTTGCACGGGCAGGGCCTCGTTGTCTTTTTTGTCTTTTTCGGCGGCAAAACTTTGTACACTCAGACTGAGGGCGATGCCGCTAAATGCGCCGAGAGTGTAGATTGCAACTTTTTTCAAAGTGGATTTTGTTGACATTCGTTTGACTTTCTTTTTGTGTACGGTAAGCAAAGTGGTTTTTGTTTTCTCTGAACCCGTTGACTTTATGTGATTTAAACGCTTGGAACAATAAGTTTAAGGTAAAAGTTTGTTGTTTAATGTGCTGAACAGGCGTGAAAATCGTGTTTTATTGTAGTTTATGATGAAAATTCAGGCGGCCTGAAGGGGAAAGCCCACTCAGGCCGTCTGAAACATCAGTTAATCCATGAAAGCGGATTCATGACTTGTCCGTTGTAGCGGACTTCAAGGTAAAGGCCGGTTTCGCCCGACGGCAAAGTGCCGCTGGTGCCAATCTTGCTGCCGGCATTGACGGCGTAGTTTTGGGCGATGTCGATTTCGTTCAGGCCGGAGTAAATGCTGACATAGCCGTCGCCGTGGTCGAGGACGACTACTTTGCCGTAGCCTTCAAGTTCGCCGGCAAAAGTAACCGTGCCTGAGGCAATGCTGCTGACCGGAGTAGGAACGGTATTGTAGAACACGCCTTTCCAAACTTCGCCATCGCCGCGGTCTTGACCGAATAGGCCTGCCAGTGTGCCGTTGACCGGTTTTTTCAGACGGCCTTGCATACGGCTGAAGCTGTTGGCGTTGCTGACGGTAAAGCCTTGGGTGTTCGGGGCTTGCAGTTTCATGTCTTCGTCAGTCAGCGTGGACATGGCGGCGCGTTCGGCTTCGGCTTTTTGTTGGGCGGCAGCCTGCTCTTTGCGGGCTTTTTCGGCAGCGGCCAAGCGGGCTTCGGCGGCTTTTTTACGTGCTTCGGCTTCGGCTTTGCGTTGCTCGGCTTTGCGTTTTTCCAAATCTTTCAAGAGATTGTTGAGGCGTTGCTCGTTTTCTCTGTGGTTGATTTTCTTTTGCGCTTCTTTGGCCATTTGCGCGTTTTGACGGCGGCTTTCAGCTTGTTCGGCGGTATTGGTTACGCCTTGTTGACGCAACGAAGCTTGGATATTGGCTTGCAGTTTTTTCAGGTAAGCCAATTCATTGTTGATTTTTTGCTCTTGCGCGGCCAGCTCTTTCTGTTGTTTTTCCAAGTCTCTCATGACTTGGTCGTTGGCGTTGTTGATATAACGCGTGTAACGCAGGAAGCGGGTTTTTTGACCGGCATCGGCGTTTTTCAGGAAGAGGGCAACCGCGTTGGGCTGGCTGTTTTTATAGTTGCCGGAAACAAAACGCGAAATTTGGGCGCGCGTGTTGGAAACTTCGGCTTTCAACTGGTTGGCATCGGCATTGAGTTTTTGGAATTTTTCCCATGCATCGCGTTGTTTGCGGTTGATGCTGGAGAGGTTGTTGCGTGTTTGTTGCAGCTGTTTGAGCGTGGCATTGACATGGATAATGAAACCCTCGTTGCGTTTGGCAAAGGATTTTTTGGTTTCCATATCATTGGCGGCGGCAGTTACGGCTGCTTTGAAATCGTTTTCGGCTGAAGAAGCGGCTTTAGGCTCAACTTTAGGCTCGGCTTTTTTGTTTTGCTCTTTGGCTTTTGTGTCTTTTTTAGCGTCTTTTTTGTCGTCAACAGCTTTTTTAGCAGGCTCTTTGGCTTCTTTAGCGTCGGCCTTTTTGTCTTCGGCTGCTTTTTTTACGGGCCCTTTGGTTTTTTTGCCGTCTTTTTTATCCTCGGCCGCTTTTTTAGCAGGCTCTTTAGCTTTGGTTTCCTTCGTGTCTGCTTTTTTTACGGGTTCTTTGGCTTTGCTGTCTTTTTTATCTTCAACAGGTTTCTTGTCTTGTTCTTTGGCATTGCCGGATTTTGCGGCTGCGGCTTTTTTGTCTTTTGCCGTTTCTTTAGGCTCTTCGGTTTTGCGGTTGGTCTTTTTATTGTCTGCAGTGGCTTCGGCGGTTTTAGCCGTTTTGTTTTTGGCTGAAGCGCGTTCGTTTTTGTCGGCGGTTTCCTTCTCTTTGGAGGCTTTGGCTTTAACCGCTTTTTTGTCTTCCTCTTTTTCTTTTACCGCTTGTTTTTTTGAGGTTTCTTTTTTTACGGGCGCAGCTTTTTTGACGGCAGCCGCTTTTTCTTTCGGCGCGTCTTTGGCAGCATAGGTTGGCAGGGAGAAACTGAGCAACAGGGCGAGAATGAGGGGTTTGTAACGCATGGTTCGATCTTGCTATCAAAGTAGGAACAATAGGACGGATTATACTGTCTGTCAGGCCGTCTGAAAATAATATCGGGTTGCAATATGGACGAACGGTCTTATATAGTAACGATAGAGTGGGCGGACAGGGTTTAGTCTGCCTGGAAACTGACAGTCTGCATCGACAGGATATTATGAAAAAATGTTTATTAGTAGTGTTGGGCGCCATGGTTTTGGCGGCTTGCGGTGACAATACCGATAAAATCGGACGCGCCAGTACGGTTTTTCATATGCTGGGTAAAAACGACCGTATTGAAGTGGAAGGTTTTGACGATCCTGATGTGCAGGGGGTTGCCTGTTATATTTCGTACGCGAAAAAAGGCGGTTTGAAAGAAACGGTCAATTTGGAAGAGGATGCCAGCGACGCATCGGTTTCCTGCGTGCAAAGTGCGGAAGTCATCCGTTATAACGAGGCTGCGGTTTTGAAACCGCGACAAGTGTTCAAACGCAGCGCCAGCATAGCATTTAAGAGCCAGCAGATTATCCGCTATTACGACCCGAAACGTAAGTCTTTCGCTTATTTGGTGTACAGCGATAAAATCGTTCAAGGCTCGCCGAAAAACTCTTTGAGCGCGGTATCGTGTTTTGCCCATGCGAAAACCAATACGCCGGTACCGGCAGGCGGCGCGGTTTACGGTGCGTGCGTGGTGGACGCGCCGGTTGCCGACGGACAAAAATAATAAAATCAGCTTATAGATTAAAAGAATATGAATTTAGCCAACCATTTCCTGATTGCCATGCCTCATATGGACGATCCGTTTTTTACGGATACGGTCATTTATGTGTGCGAACACGATGAAGAAGGTGCGCTGGGCATCATCATCAACAAGCCTTCGCCGATTACCATGGACATGATTTTCGCCGCCGCAGATCGCAATATCCCGTTGCGCCTGCAACATGAAAACGTGATGATGGGCGGGCCGGTTCAGATTGAGCGCGGCTATGTCGTGCATACGCCGATCGGCCGCTGGCAAAACAGCATGGTGGTAACCGATAACGTCGCGCTTACTTCTTCGCGCGATGTGATTGAAAACCTGTCTAAAGAAGGTGCGGTTGATAAGGCTTTGATCAGCATTGGTTATTCAAAATGGGGTAAAGGGCAGTTGGAACGCGAGCTGGCAGAAAATGTTTGGCTGACCGTCCCTGCGGACGAGCATATTCTGTTTGATGTGCCTTACGAACTCCGTTATGCCGCCGCTTTTGAAAAATTGGGCGTCAATCCGAACGCCTTGGTTTCAGGAGTCGGCCATGCCTGATGCACTAAAAGGTACGGTTTTGGCCTTTGATTTCGGCGAGGCACGTATCGGCGTGGCGCAGGGTGATGCCGAGTTGAGCATGACCCATCCGCTGGCGACGGTAACTGGCAACAGCAATGATGAGAAATTTGAGGCCATTGCCAAGCTGGTCAAAGAATGGCAACCCAAGTATTTTGTGGTTGGACTGCCGACACATACCGACGGCACGGAGCATGAGCTGACCCGTTTGAGCCGCAAGTTTGGCCGCCGGTTGCACGGACGTTTTAATTTGCCGGTTTATTGGGTGGATGAAAGGATGTCTTCCCTATACGCGGAAAGCCTGCTTGCTGAAGCTCAAGTATTTGGCCGAAAACAAAAATCCGTACTTGACCAAGTAGCGGCGCAGGCGATTTTGCAAGGGTTTTTTGAAGGTGGCGCGGCCGAGTATTTCAATGGCCGCGAAGAATAGCATTATTCATTATAAAGGCCGTCTGAAACCGGGTTTCAGACGGCCTTTGTTTTGTGTTACGGCTTTGGGATAAAAGAAGTTTAGTTTGGTTAAGCCTGATTTTTTCAGTACAAATTTTGCTACACTCCGTTTTCTTTTTTTAGACACAAATACAAGGAAAAAGTCATGGCACTCATGGATAATCTTTTGAATGCGGCTACTCAAGTGTTGGGTGGCAACAGCGAAAACGGCGCACAAGGTTCTCTGACCGATATGGCGATGGATTTGGTGAAACAACAAGGCGGCGTGGGCAACCTGATCAACCAACTGCAACAAGGCGGTTTGGGCGATACCCTGAGCAGCTGGGTTTCCAACCAATCCAGCAATCTGCCTGTGTCCGGTAGCGATCTGCAAAATGCTTTGGGCAGCGATACGGTAAACCAAATCGCGCAAAAATTCGGCGTGGATGCCGGTCAAGCAGGCGATTTGTTGGCAAAAGTATTGCCTGACTTGGTCGATAAAGCCACGCCTAACGGCACGGCTCAAGATGCGGATGGCTTCGGCTTGGACGACATCGCTTCTATGCTGCTGAAAAACTTTATGAAATAATGAGTTGAATCATTTGATAAGGCCGTCTGAATCCGTTCAGACGGCCTTATAACTTTTGGTTCGCGGTAAATAACCAATAAGTCTTTTTCTGATGAAGGCGGATGGCTTATGATGGGCACTTCATTTCACCAGATAAGAAGGTTATACACATGTCCCGCTTGACCATACACACAGTTGAAACCGCTCCTGAAGCTGCTAAACCACGCGTTGAAGCCGTATTGAAAAACAACGGCTTTATTCCTAACCTGATCGGCGTTTTGGCCAATGCGCCCGAAGCTTTGGCGTTTTACCAAGAAGTTGGCAAGCTGAATGCGGCCAACAGCCTGACTGACGGCGAAGTTGAAGTTATTCAAATCATTGCTGCCCGTACCAACGAATGCGGTTTCTGCGTTGCCGGCCACACCAAACTGGCTACCCTGAAAAAACTGCTGTCCGAACAATCCATCAAAGCCGCACGCGCATTGGCTGCAGGCGAGTTTGACGATGCCAAACTGGGTGCTTTGGCGACATTCACCCAAACCGTTATGGCGAAAAAAGGTGCGGTATCCGATGACGAGCTGAAAGCTTTCTTTGATGCAGGCTACAACCAACAGCAAGCCGTTGAAGTCGTCATGGGCGTTGCTTTGGCAACCTTGTGCAACTACGTCAACAACCTTGCCAAAACTGAAATCAACCCTGAATTGCAGGCATTTGCCTAATTTCATCAAAGGCCGTCTGAAAATTCAGACGGCCTTTTAGTAAAAAGCAAGGGATATCCTTGTTGCCAAGAATAATTCATGAGTAGAACCATCTACGCTTCAAACCTTATTCAGAGGAAAAAATCATGACACGCGAAGCTTTACTGAACAATGTTGCCGCACTCGTTAAAAGTAAGCTGAAACCATTGGTGGACGACATCGACCGCAAAGGCCTGTACCCGAAAGAATTTATGCTGGAATTGGGCAAAATCGGCGGTTTTGCCGCGACCGGTACGGTTGAAGAAGGCGGTAACGGTTTGGGTTTGGCAACGCAAATCGCCGTATTGCGCGAAATCGGTAAAGAATGCGGCGCCACTTCGTTCAGCGCATGGTGTCAGGCGGCTTGCGCGTGGTATCTGCACCAATCGCCCAATCAAGCAGTTAAAGACAAATATTTTGCCGATATTCTGCAGGGCAAAGTTTTGGCCGGTACGGGCATGTCCAATACCGTCAAACACCTTGCCGGCATTGAAAAACACAACCTGCAAGCCGAGCGCGTCGAGGGCGGCTACAAAGTCAACGGCGCTTTGCCTTGGGTATCCAATATCGGCGAAGACCATATTTGGGCGAATACCGCCCAAGTCGGCGACAGCTATGTGATGTTTATTACCGGCGGCCAATGGGAAGGCGTGACCCTGCAAGATTGCCCTGAGTTTTGCGGTTTGGAAGGCACGCGCACTTACAGCCTGAATTTTAAAGACGTGTTTATTCCCGATGAAGATGTGATTGCTACGCCTGAGCAGTTCCAGTCTTATATTCCAACCATTAAAGCCGGTTTCATCTTGCTGCAAATAGGTATCGGCGCCGGTGTGATTGACGGTGCGCTTGACATTATCCGCATAGCCAATGTAGTGAACGCGGAAGTGAACGCTTACCTCGACCACAGCTACGATGATTTGAAAGCCGCGTTGGACGGCGCATGGGCGGAAACTGAACGCCTTGCCGATGATGCGTGGAACAACAAACCTGATACGCTGGCAACCTTAAAACTGCGCGAAGCGGCTGCTGTGTTGGCACTGAACGCCACTCAATCTGCCGCATTGCATGCAGGCGCGAAAGGTTATCTGATGCGCAGTCCGGCGCAACGCCGCGTTCGCGAGGCCATGTTCGTCGCCATCGTAACACCGGCCATCAAACACCTACGTAAAGAAATCGCCGCTTTGGAAGCAGCGAAATAAATTCAAAATATCAACAATAAAACACACGAAAGGCCGTCTGAAAATACGGTTTCAGACGGCCTTTTAAAATAGAAGGAACACAAAATGGCTCAATATATGTGCGGCCCTTGCGGCTGGATTTACGACGAAGACCTCGGCGACCCCGAGCATGGCCTGCCTGCCGGAACTAAGTTTGAGGATATTCCCGACGACTGGAAATGCCCTGAGTGCGGAGTAGGCAAAGAAGATTTTTATCTGTTGGATTTCGTGATATAACTTGGTTGATTTAAAAAGGCCGTCTGAAATTTCAGACGGCCTTTGTTTTATCGGCGGTATAAAGCAACCATGGTTTCAGCCGCTTTAACGCAGCTTTCCACATCGGCAACCAAAGCGATGCGGACGTAGCCTTCGCCCGGATTGCCTTGTTCGGTATCGCGGGCGAAGAAGCGGCCGGGCAACACTTGGATAGCGGCTTTCTGCCACAGGTTGCGCGTGAATGCCAAGTCGTCGCCATTGGGAACTTTCAGCCAAATGTAGAACGATGCGTCAGGCAGTTTGACATCGAATGCCTGTTGCAAAATAGGGATGACGCGGTCAAATTTTTCTTGGTAGAGGCGGCGGTTGTCAATGACGTGTTCTTCATCATTCCAAGCGGCAATGCTGGCGCGTTGGACGGGAATGCTCATCGCGCTGCCGTGATAGGTGCGGTAGAGCAGGAAGTTTTTGAGCAACTCGGCATCGCCTGCGACAAAGCCGGAACGCAAACCGGGGACATTGGAGCGTTTGGACAGGCTGGTAAACATAATAATGTTGCGCGTGCCGCGTCCTAATTGCGCCGCAGCCTGCAGGCCGCCGATTGGTTTGTTGCCGTCAAAATAGATTTCGGAATAGCATTCGTCAGAGGCAATAACGAAGCCGTATTTGTCTTGCAAATCAAAGATTTCTTTCCAGTCTTCTAATTGCAGGACGCTGCCGCTCGGGTTGTTTGGCGAGCAGACGATCAGGACTTTGGTGCGTTGCCATACGTCTTCGGGCAGACTGCTCCAATCGGGATTGAAGCTGGGCGCAGGACAGTTGGCAAAATGGATTTCGCCGCCGCCCAAAATAGTCGCGCCTTCGTAAATTTGATAGAAAGGATTAGGGCTGATAACGACCGGTTTAGGGCCGTCTGAAGCCGGATTTAAAACGGTTTGGATAAAAGAGAACAAAGCTTCCCGGCTGCCCAATACCGGCAGGATTTCATTGTCGGGATTGAGGCTCAAACCATCATAACGGCGGGCAACCCATTCGGCGCAGGCTTGGCGCAGTTCGGGCAGGCCGGCGGTCAGCGGATATTTTTCCAGTTCGTGCAGAGAGGCGGTCAGCGCATCGGTGATGACTTTGGGCGTCGGATGTTTCGGCTCACCGATTTGCAGATGAATGGGCGTTACGCCTTCGGGTGCATCAATGCCTTGCATGGCTTTACGCAGGCGGGCGAAAGGATAGGGTTTGAGATGGTTCAATAATGGGTTCATGATGTTTCAGCCGGATAAATTCAGGCAACAATCTTAGCATTTTTTAGATAGATTGGGATAAAAAGGCCGTCTGAAAACAGGGTTTAAATGTGAACTGCACCCCAAAAGTTGGACATCCCCCCTCCAACTCACAAGGTGCAGTTTT